>Ga0209839_10000003_pt1 | contig 96287 bp, 86 predicted proteins | sample OrgsoiDNA2013050_FD_185800 | JGI IMG/M metagenome (GOLD analysis project Ga0209839, IMG submission 185800) | Permafrost soil microbial communities from the Arctic, to analyse light accelerated degradation of dissolved organic matter (DOM) -... | ecosystem: Environmental > Terrestrial > Soil >... | reverse complement strand
CGTATGACGGATTACGTGCAGGCCAAACTCTTGTCCATTCCAAATCCTCAGCGGGATCCTACGATGACTTTGGACGAGATCATTGGAACCGATGGAGTTAAGGCTATAGTGGCTGCCGGATCTATTTCTATTCATGCAGTTGGAGATACTGGCCATGAGAACGGACTCAATCAGGAACTCGTGGCCGAAGCCATGACGCTGGATTACGATACCATGCACCCGGAAAAGTCGCCTGCATTCTTTCTTCATTTGGGAGATGTTATCTATTACGATAATACGGACAAGGGTTATCAGGCTCAATTTTATGTCCCTTATAAAAAGTATCCCGGAAAAATCATAGCAATCCCCGGGAACCACGACGGGGAATTATTTAAGTATGACGGTACATCCACGGGACAAAAGAAAACCCTAGATGCATTTCAGCGTAATTTCTGCCAACCAACGGCAGGAGTGCCGCCTGATGCAGGAACTATTTACAGGGAAATGGTAAGCCAGCCGGGAGTTTACTGGTGTTTAAATGCTCCCCTGATTGACGTTATAGGGCTCTATTCGAATATCGGTGAAGGACCTGGATTTATTTCGGGAAAGACGATCGGGCAAAAACAAAAAGATTGGCTAATAGCAACACTTAAAACAATTAATAAAAGCAGGATTACTTCCACCCCCAAAGCATTGGTTATTGCTGTCCATCATCCTCCTTTTAGTAACGGTGGTCATTCCTCAAGTTCTCAAATGCAGGCCGATATTGATGATGCATGTAAGCAGGCTAGTATTCAACCCGATGCTGTTCTTGCAGCACATGCACACAATTACCAACGCTTTACCCGTAATATCAAATTCAAAAATGAAAGTTGGCAGGTTCCCTATTATGTAGTTGGAACTGGTGGACGGGGTACTGTACCATTAGAAAAGGCCACGGGGCAGGTGACCACAGTTATGATTGTTCACTGATGGGATATGGATATTTAACTCTTACGGCTACAACTAAAATACTCAGGTTTGCTTTTACTCAGGTAGCCAATAGTGGTGCCAGAACGCCCTACGATAAATTAATAACAGTTGATTTTAAAAGTCATAAAATTCTATAATAGAATAATATATTACGATATTTTCTTTCCATTCTAATCAGATTATTCATTTGAAGCTTTCTTCTGGCGGATTCTTCTCAACCAGAGCCGGCAAATCTTTCCATTTCCAAAATTCCGTTGTAAGCGTCACATCGGATCGAGGCTTCGGGCTACGGATTGTCCATACTGGAATGTTTTTATTTTCGCCTCCGGCATTTACGTAACCCAATGTATCGCGGTATTGCGATTCGGGTAGGTCCTGTTCAAGCCATTTTTAGATAGCTCTAGCGGAAGAAACAAAGGCCTACGGTGGCGCTGCCGGATAAATTTGTTTGCATCTTTTACATAGAATGGAATAACACCCATTCCATATGCTGCAATAATAACACCCCCTTCATGATTTCTTCTTACTATCGGATACTCAGGATAACGGTGAGCGATAATGGAGTTAGATTCAAAATCAAGATCCCGCTGAGGGCTAGCCACCAGGTAAGAGAAGTAATTTGAGAGGTTTTTTAGTTTGGCAGTAAATGAGATGTCGTAACACATATATATTATTTCAAACGCAAGGAACGTTTCAAATTCGTCTATAGCTCATCAGCATTCAGACTTTCAAGATTTTAAAATATAGATAAATTGCTGTACTTCATAGCTTCCTCGATTGCAGCCCCAATTATGCCAATAAGCTTTGATTCAATGCCCGGCGTGTGACATTCCCATTCGATTATTATAAGGGTTTTAACCAATTTCTTCTTAGGGTAAAAGTCACCACTGTAAATCTCATCAGGTCTACTTTCCACGTGAAAATGAACAAGGAAGAAGATATTATCATAAGCAAACATTCTAGTCGCGGATCCCTTGTATTTTAAAGAACCGGATTCAAATTCTATTCCTCATGCCTCATTATTTGATAAGATTGCCATGAATTAGTTTTGAGATTATTTAAAAATTAGTTAGGAGGCGTACATTTAACCCCGATAGAGACCTGGGCCGTTTACTGACTTATATGATATGAGAAGATCGAAAGTAAAATAATTTTCTTAGATCTGGACAAGTAGCCGGAAAAATATGTCCATCCTTTTCCAAGTTACTTTTGATAACTAAAGACAGAATCTGGGCTTCTATAAAAGGAGTCGAATTAAAATACAGTGAGCTTAAAGCTTATTCTTTTGCTACTTCATCTATTGACAATTCAGCAAAAAATTAGTATTTTACTTAGTCATAAACAATGATTGTTACAGAGAAATAAACCCCACCAATTCGTACCTGGTAAGGGGTTTTTTATTTAATAATATCAACGGCATTACCTATATTAGTTTCTGTGTGTATTACTGTAAAGGTTTAGTTTTAGTAAATGATTTCGTTCACCAGTTTCGCATTTGTTGAGGGGCTTGTGAAACACGGTTATTACAGCAGAAGAAAATTCTATATTATGCATGCCATCTGGAGGAATGCCTCGTTCTTGACCCTTACTCTCGTAAATTTTCTAATATTCACCTTCAACAATGCTTTGAACATTGGGGAATTTGAGCTTGTTCCTTCTAAAGCCATTAACACTTGGTAGACATTCAGCTTCAGCTTGAAATTGTTGGCCGCTATAGGTGAAAGGAAAGTACTCTTCGCGCATAAAAATTAAGATTGAGCTACAAACAAATCAAATACAGTGCGCACAGAATTAGCGTATTCGCTCGGTATTAATTAGAAATTGGAAAAATGTCAACCTAACCTTGGAGTACTTTCAAAATCATTAAATTCACTTTGAATTCTTGATTTTGCTTTATTCAGATCATTTTTTCCCTTATCCATAAGATCATTGGCCTCGTCTGATAATTTATCCTTATACTCGTCAAGACCGTCAACTAATTTTTTCCAAGTTTCTGATCCTTTAGCTGGGGCTACAAGAATACCAATACCAATACCTATCAAAAGTGTTAAGAATGTCTTATTCATATAATGCTTTTATTTATTGTTTCAATTAAAGTGCCAAGACGTTAACACCCCTGATAAGAAATTCTGATTAATTGGATCCCCTGGCCCAAAAATTGATTCTGACTTTAAAATATAAATTATGAAACGGGTGTTATTAATTCTTTTAGCAGGTGTTGCCGTAGGAATGTTGCTTGCTCCTGAAAAAGGTTCCGAAACCTGGAGTAAGGTTGTGGACGGTTTGGATGACATTAAAGATAAGGCAATGGATGAAATGAATAACCTTGTGGCAAAGGGCAAAGATATGGTTTCAAAAGGGAAACAAACAGCCCAAAGATCTTCAAAGTTTTGGCTGTAATATAGTCTTTAACTTAAAAGTGTAGAATAAAATAGACTACCGGGATAACTAATCAAACATCCCTTCTAACAGCTTTTAATATTATCATAATGACTGCGATTACAAGCAATACGTGAATTATCCCTCCAGAATGATACCCGAAGAATCCAATAGCCCATCCAATAATTAAAATAACTGCGATAATATAAAGTAGATTTCCCATGGCAACTGCGTTAAGTGATTAATTATTGAATAAACATAAAAAACAATGCCAGCGATAAATGCGATACTGGTATGCATCCTAACGGCATAACCTTTGAACTAATAGTGAAAACTCTATATGGACTTATTGCAACGCCCCTTAGACAGTCTTAGGGATGACCTGGATTTACTAAATAAGGAATGGAGGGATATAGAAGGCAGCCCGTTAAGCGCAAATCAATGTTACCACCTTGAAAGTGATCCACCTCATTTTCTTTTTAATCTTAACTGTCCGGATACCCTTCGCCAAAAGCTTCAAGACTTACTTTCAAAACATTTCCCGGACCATGAAAACGGCTTACCTCAGTAAAGATGGAGGTAAGAGGGAGCTTAGGATATGGCTTCCCGAACCCAAACTTCTTGAAAAATCGAATAAGCATTCAACGACTGCTGAATATTAAAAAGTGTAGCGGCCTATCCGCTGAACTCTTCGATATATAATGCTATGGGCGTCTGCAAGACATTTGGGCTAATTCCCTTATAACGCTCATAAGTGGAGTTTTCTAAATGTATCTCAGATTTTATTTGTTCTATTATTTCTTTTGTGGATTTTGTTACGCAGTCGCACAGTTTTATGGTTCTTTTTCCGGCGGATTCTTTTCGCCGAGTGGGGGGAGATTTTTCCATTCCCAATACTCTGTTTTCAATTTACCATCTGGACGGGGTTTCGGACTCCGGATTGTCCAGACAGGGATGTAATTCATGCTCTCAGGGGTCATTTCATAACCCAAGATCTCACGATATTCTTTTTCTGGTAGTTCTGGTTCAATCCATCCTTTTGCTAGATCTAGCGGGAGGAAAATGGGCATCCGATAGCGATGTTCCCCGTCGTTGTGGATGTTGGCCAGAAGTGGATTGGCAGCCCGAGTAACTAAGGTAAAAGTATATCGTTTGACTACTTCTCCGGTTTCCATATCCGGAAGGTCGGCTGTTGCATAGAGCCCTGGAAGGAAGAATACCGGCTGGTCCTTGAGTGTTATGAAGTAAGGGACCTTGTTTTTCCATCCAACGATCCCCCGATGCTCAAAGATACCGGTAACCGGAATCAGGCACCTTCGATTCTTGATCTTATTCCAAACAGATTTGGGGTCATCCAGGATTCTTTCAGCCCGGGCATTGAGCATACTTGCCCGTTGCCGGATAAACTTGTTTTCGTCCTTTACGTAGAATGGAATAACTCCCCATTCAAAATGCTCCATGACAATCGAGCCTTCATGGTTTCTTCTAACAATGGGATATTCCGGATACCTGTGGGCAATGATATGATCGCTTTCGAAATCTAACTCCAGTTGTGGGCTGTCAACAAGGTCGGGGAAATAGCTGGTTAAATCCTTAAGCTTGGCGGTAAATGAAATGTCGTAGCACATATTATGACTTGCATTTTTAACGAATTAGGAATTATTTCCCTAAAGATTGAATCTGAACCTCTTTCTGATATTATGATCGTAAAAACCGCCAAGAGATTCCGCATTTTTAAAATCCTTCCATATCTCAATGGGGACAGAAGCATGAATATACTCCCGCTTATCTGTCTCTAAAATAAAATATCCGGTCCTGCCATCGCAACTGTAGTAAGAAGCAGATCTTATCCAAGAGCTTTTTGATGTGTTTGCCTCATCCCTGAATTTGAACTCTGCATTTTTAACGAAATGTATAGCGGCTTCGTAACTGTTGAAATGAATGGGAATATCCTTACAACTCTGACCCAATACGCTAAGAGCAACTGATTGAAATAAAATAAATGATATAATGTGATACATTGATTTTTTTATTCATAGCAATCAGCATCTTTCACGAGGTCAATTAATATCTAGTCAAATAATCCCCCATTATCCCAAAAAGTAAGAGTAAAATTTTCACATTTAGGGCAGGCGTTAAACTTATTCTGCAAATATAACGGCGATGGTGAAATTGCTTTTGTCCCAAAAAACTTCTTTTTATACATCTTCCTTAAGAAATATGGAACGTAGCCTTCACCTATAAGCCTTTCAATCTTGTCTTGCTTCAATTCCACTCGTGAATTGTTTTTGATTTCAAAGCAACTATCGACTTCTATGTGCTTTACGGTTTTGGTTTGAGGGTCAAAACATGGGAAAAAGAATCCTGATATTTTACCGAATCCCAATAAGATAGCAGATTCGGAATATTGACAATTCGCACACCTACACTCTATGATCTTGCCCATGACTAAATGTAGATATTTTAGCGGAATCACTAATTTGTCTGGAAATTACATGGAAATATATGAAGAAATTTCTGGGAACTTCGCTCCTGAAATTTGGACCGAGGTGATATCAACTGTCCTGTTGCGCTATGCCGAAAATCAACTAGGAGAAATTGAGTATGAGGGCGTATTGGGGGTCAAGTCACTTGTTGAAATGAATTTAATGATCCAGAAATTTCACCTTGGTAATGGGTTTATATTTTTGCAGTCCACACTTCTTATAATTAACCGTAGCCTTGGGTATGTGTGGGAATCCGGATACCATATGATCTCGTTTATAAATTCATGCATAGACAAACCGGGGCATGACGTATATAATGGTATAGGGTCTCTAACAGAAAGGGGTGGGTGCCGATTTTACAAACTGGGTGGGTCATAATTTTGCCAATTGCGTTTTCATTCCCATATCCACTCTTAAATATTATACGGGCATGCGGTTAGGGTAACACCTATAAAGAGGGTGGCTTCTTTTGAAATGGGGAAAGGCCGGGTCGGCATCCCGGGTGGGTCTGTTTTTGGCAATTTGGAATTCAATTTCTTGTTGGGGAATCGCATCCATTCGACCGATTGTGCAGCAAAGCATTACATACAATCATATTCGAGGCGCGTTCCTGGTTTCAATCTGAATGTTCGGAGATTTTGAATCGGTTTGGGTATAAGATGAAGCAGTGAATCAAACAAAGAGGCCCTGGTAGAAACCGAGGCCTGATAAGTTAAAAGCCATATTGATATGGCAGAACAAAAATACATCAATTCTAATAGGAAAACGGGGTCGTTTTGCACCACTTTTTGCACCCCTCTAAAATAAAATTACCCGAGATGCTTATCTGTAGCGCGTTATAGAGGTCTAACAGTCGGGATGACAGGATTCGAACCTGCGGCCCCTACGTCCCGAACGTAGTGCGCTACCGGGCTGCGCTACATCCCGAAATCTGGATATCAAATGTAATAAGTGAATCGAATTTGAAAAATAAAATATTTTCAGATAAAGACCGGGGCGAAAATCTGCCAAGAGTCATCAGACAGAAGGGTCATGTTTATTATTATGGTGACCCGCTGCGATTTTATCAGCGCATTTTGAATAATGGGCGAATGTTAAAAAACTGTTTATAGTGTCGGGATCCATACTCCCTTTTGGTTCAGGGAGGAATAAATTCCTAGTTTCATTAAATGAGCTATGGACCCTGGCCCTGTAATACGAACAGAACCCTTATTCTCCTGTGCATTTTCTTTTTTTTTGCTGTAGCAATCAGTTTGGGTCAGAACCAGCCGGTCAGTTTGCTAAAAGGTATTGTTACGAACATTACAACGGGTGAAGCAGTTCCTTATGCGACAATCGGACTGTCAAAAAGCAGCATTAATACAATGACCAATGAAAAAGGGGAGTTTATATTCAAAATTCCCGCGGACCGCGTGAATGACAGTATCGATATTTCGCATGTCGGGTATAAGCCAATCAGGATTATTGTAAATTCTTCAGATACGGGTTTCAGAATAATAAAAATGCAGGAGGCCGTAAGTCAGTTGTCAGCGGTTATCATAAAAACGATCAACCCACTGGATCTGATAAAAAAGGCGGTATCCAGAATACCGGATAATTATCCGGTAAATCCTTACCGGCTAAATGGATTTTACCGTCTTACCGGAATGAAAGAAAAAAGAGTTATTCACCTGTCGGAAGCCGTATTTGGAATCTATAATGAGAGTAATACCGGAAAGAACAGCCAGTTTAATTTGATCAAGTCGAGAGTTGACAAAGATCTGACTGCTTTTAATGGCGTTGATAATGTGGAGATCGGTCTGGATCCCGCAGCTATATTTAATTTAGACATAATTCAAACTATTAAAAAATCGGAGTTGCTCGGCGAGCAGGGATTAAAGGACCACCAGTTCACATGTAAAGGCATTGTAAACTATAATGGTCAGGAAGCCTATGAGATTTTGTTTGACGAAAAAGATGGGATTAAAAAATCTCTTTACCGTGGAAAAATATTGATCAATGCCGACAACCTGGCTTTTCTGGAATTTGACATTCGGTTAAGTCCGAAAGGACAGAGGTATTATGAGTGGGGATTTTTTCAGAAGGTCATGTTCAATCTGGCGCATATCAGCGTTAATATGCTAGCAGACGATCAGATCATTACTTACCGGAAATATGGGACAAAATATTACCTGAATCATGTAAATGCCAGGTCTGTCTACTATCTGGCCGGTGGCAAAAAACACTTTTTGCTGGATCCGCTCGTAAATAAAACGAATTACCTCGTTACGAAGATCGATACGGCCGGAGTTGAACCCTATTCAAAAGAGGAGATATTGGGCAATATGCGGAGAATTGAATCCCGAAGTAAAGTGATCAATGACACAAAGGATAGTCCCGATCACTCAGATACGGCAGATCATTTTTGGGAGAATTATAACCTGATTCAAGCTGAGTTTAATGTAGATTCAGCCGTAGGTGTGATTCAGGCCAATAATGCGACGCTGAACTATAAGGAAATACTTCAAAGACTTCTACCGAAATATAAAAAAGATAAAACGGTAAGGATCGATTCGATTCTTAATTTCTACCATCGGAAGGGACAGTTCAACGGAACGGCATTGATCCAATATGAGGGGAAGACAATTTATGAAAAAGGTTTCGGCATGGCAGATAAGGAACTGAATATACCCAATACCGGAGAAACCCAATTCAGGATCGGCTCAACATCAAAGCCATTCACTTCTATGCTCATCATGCAATTGGCGAATGAAAACAAACTAAGCGTAAATGATACGATTGGTAAATTCCTTCCTGGTTTTATTCATGGAAACCTGACCATTCAGCAATTATTAACGCATCAGTCCGGCATTCCGAATTTTACGGACAATCCTAATTATTTTATTAAAATAGTTGCCAGGAAGTATTCTGCTGATGAGCTCGTGTTCCAATTCTGCAGCGATTCCCTGAACTTTCCCGCAGGCACTCAATTCGAGTACAGCAATTCAAACTATGTTATCCTGGCTGATATCGCGGAAAAAATAACCGGGAAATCCTATTCTGACATTTTAGCGCAAAAAATATTCATTCCCCTGGGTATGAAGAATTCTTTTTTTGTATCCGGAGCCAAAGGGAACAGGCTGGCAAAGGGATATATAAATGATCAGCCTGAAATACTTTATCCGGTGGAAAACGTAACCGGTGCCGGAGGTATCACTTCAACCGCGGAGGATTTGCTGATCTGGTCCAACGCCCTGGATTCGAACAGACTGCTTCCCAAGGAAAAAATGAATGAGCTTTTTCTTCCAAGGGTGGAATGGAAGGAGTGGGATGCCTACTATGGATACGGATGGATGATCGACAGAAATTTATTCCAGGTTTCGAAAAAGCAAACGGTGTTATATCATCCCGGAACTGAATTTGGTTTTTTTGATATGCTGGTCCTGCAGCCGGGCAGGGGAGTTGTTGTTATTTTATTAAACAATACAGGTGATTTCCCGAGGTTTGACATCACGGATTTGATTTTGGATGAATTGAATCAGTAAATCAATTCCCTGCAACAGAATTTCTCCGCAATTTTAATCGGATTGTCGCATTTCCACTGAAATCGCTGGAGAGAAAGGTTTCATATCGTTTGTCGCCGTCGCTGATCACCATCAGGGCGGTATTGGGTGGGTATTTTCCAAGATTTTCAGCAAACATGCTTACCTCATTTACGTCTTTGGTGCTGTCGAGTTGTACAAATACGTTGAACGCGCGTTCAGTCAGCCCTTGGTGGGCAACGACCAGTTTGCCATTCAAAAATACGGAGATGCTGTCCCCGTCCACTTCGGCGTTATCATAAAAGCTCAGTCGCACACTATCAGAAGACACTTCGATCTGTTTGCTTACAATTTGTTTTCTTTTCTTAAAATCTTCGTTGATCTTGATGATGTCAGCCTGGACCGTTGGTTGTTCAAAAATCAACGGAGTTGTTTTTTTATCTGAAGCCGGATTTTTATCTGCTACAACCGTTTTTGGGGATTTGTCTGAAACGGTTTTTGCCGAACCGTCTTTTGAGTTTTTTGACCCGGTATTTGCATCTGCAAAAGCCTTCATCTCAGCTTCCTGTTTAGCATCATTTCCTTTCACTACGTCCGGCATCGGTGGCTGGGGTTTCCAGAAACTGCGCGTGCTGGTCATGTCTTTGAAAATACTATCCGTTACTCTGGCTTCTGTGTACAGCGTATAATTTACCCGAAGATCGGGACAAGTATATTCATACTTCTTATCGCGGAAGAAATGACCAACTAATTCGGTTTTTACTTTCGAAACCCGCAGCGTGCCGTAAAAACTGGTAATACAATCCACACTGTTCTCTGTGGAATTGGTTTTAAAATAGATGATCGGGATATCGTTAATGACCAGTTTCCGGGTATTCGGATCGTAAGATCCCTTCACCACAAAACTCTGGTATACGTCCTTGAAATAATAACCAAAAAACCCCTTCACTTTCGTGCCTTTCTGGGAAATAATGAGTTCGGTAAGATAATTATTCTGGATGCCCGACATTTCCACATTGGCCTGGCCATACCAATAGCCCGTAACTTTCTGAGAATGAGCGGTAAATGAACTGAAAACGAGCAAAAGGACTACCAGGTTCTTCATGGGCCTAATTCTAAAAGGTTGACAACAATCTAACGTGTGAAAGCGGCAATCATTATACCATCCCGGTTTTATTTTGGTTCCCGGACCGAAAAACTGGCGTTTTTAACATCCGGCCCCGAATACAGTGATTTATTTCAGAAACCGTTTGATCTCGCGTTGCGTATCCCTTTCCCTGATGGTTTCACGCTTATCATAAAGTTTTTTACCCCTTGCCAGGCCAATTTCCATCTTTATGAGTCCTTTTTCGCTCAAAAAAATACGCAGGGGTACAATCGTATACCCCTTGTCTTTGAGCTTATTCTCAAGTTTTCGCAATTCATTCCGGTTCAGCAGCAGTTTCCGGTCATGAACGGCGATATGGTTATTGGTGGTCCCAAAACGGTATTCCGCAATATGCAGGTTTCGAACCCAAAGTTCCGATTTGAAGAACATACAAAAACTATCCGCAAAACTTACTTTTCCTTCGCGGATCGATTTAACTTCTGTACCGGTTAATACCATGCCCGCATCATATTTTTCTTCGATGAAAAATTCATGATAGACAGATCGGTTTCTGATTTCAGTCATAATTGCCGGCAAAATTAATGAAACGCGGATCAGTTCTTCAACAAGGTCAGCACGGTGGAAATTTTATGCTTTAATTCCTTGCGATTGACGATAAAATCCAAAAATCCGTGCTCCAGGAGAAACTCACTCCGCTGAAAACCTTCCGGAAGATCTTTTTTTATCGTCTCACGAATTACGCGGGGTCCTGCAAATCCGATCAGTGCGCCGGGTTCGGCAATGTTGAGGTCGCCCAGCATACCAAATGAAGCGGAAATCCCTCCGAAAGAGGGATCTGTTAACAAAGAGATATAAGGTATCCGGGCATCTGTGAGTTGGGAAAGTTTGGCTGAAACTTTGGCCAGTTGCATTAAGGAAAAAGCGCTTTCCATCATGCGGGCGCCGCCGGATTTACATATAATTATCAATGGGGCCCTGTGTTCAAGACTATAATCTACTGCCCTGGCGATTCGTTCTCCCATCACACTTCCCAGTGAGCCGCCGATGAATTCAAAGTCCATGCAGCCCACCACAACATGATGCTCGCGGATCTGCCCGGTAGCGATCCGGATGGAATCCGTGATATCCGTTTTATTCCAGGTTTCTTCGAGTCGTTTCTGGTAGGATTTCAGGTCAGTAAAATGCAGGAAATCTTTGGACCGGATATTTTCATATAGGACATCATATTTATTATCGTTAAAAAGGATTTCGAAATATTCATCGCTTCCGATTCGGTGGTGATGGCCATCCTTGGGGCAGACAAAAAGGTTTTCCCGCAGTTCAGTAACCGTGCAGATATAATTACAGGTCGGACATTTGGTCCACAAACCTTCCGGCGTTTCTTTTTTCTCTGCCGTGCTGGTAAGAATACCTTTCTTGATTCTTTTGAACCAACTCGTTTTTGTTTCTTCTGTAGTTCCTTCTTCACCCGAAAGATTGGCTTCAAAATCTTCTTCGCGCTTCATCAAACAGATTTTTGAGCGGCTAAGATAGGGATTTCCCATTTCCTGACTTACTTTTGCCTTATTCCCCTGATTCTCAATTTTCAAGGCATATATGAAATGGTCTGAATTCTTTACCTCCTCGATCGGCAAAAAGTTTATCATGTCCTTAACTGGAATTTTCCTGATTTCCTTCCTCGTGGTTCACGTAGGCATAAATGCCTGTATATGGGCAAATGACGGGGGCCAGATGTTCAACCTCGCTTCCCATTTTATGGGAACGACCGTTGTCATCCGCATCCTGGAAGTCGGATTATTTGCCGGGCTTTTATTGCATATCATCCAGGGTCTTGTGCTGGAAGTTCAAAACCGTACCCGCCGCCGGACCGGTTATGCCGTTACCCTCGGAAACCGGGGAAGCAGATGGTATAGCCGGAGTATGGGCCTGCTTGGCACTTTGTTATTATTTTTTCTGATCATGCACCTTTCCCATTTCTGGGTTCCTTCGCGTTTCACTGATTTACCCACCACGGATATCGGCGGTAAGGAAGTTGCGGACCAGTATGCAGAAATTGTACGGGTGTTTCAGAATCCGGTTGTCGTCGTTTTGTATGTTCTCGGTTGTCTGTCACTGATGTATCATTTGCTGCACGGATTTCAAAGTTCATTCAGAACACTTGGCGTACCCAATGGAAAATATATTTCGTTGATAAAGGGCGTGGGTTTCGGATTCGCAGTCATTGTTTCAATTGCCTTTGCCATGATGCCCGTTTCAGTTTATCTCGGTTGGGTGAGTTGATTCAATTTCCAAATTTTCAAATTTTCAAATTTTCAAATTTCTCAGTGATATGCTCGAATCAAAATCTCCTTCAGGACCTCTAGAGCAAAAATGGAATGAATATAAGGGACACGCTAAGTTGGTCAATCCGGCCAACAAACGCAAGATCGAAATTATCATCGTCGGCACCGGGCTGGCGGGCGCGTCTGCCGCGGCATCCCTGGCAGAATTAGGATACAAGGTCAAAGCCTATTGTTTCCAGGATTCACCCCGTCGTGCCCACAGCATTGCAGCCCAGGGCGGGATCAATGCAGCAAAAAATTATCAGAATGACGGCGACAGCGTTTTCCGTTTATTTTACGATACCATCAAAGGGGGCGATTACCGTTCCCGTGAATCAAATGTTCACCGCCTGGCTGAAGTAAGCGCCAGTATTATTGATCAGTGTGTAGCCCAGGGTGTTCCGTTTGCGCGCGAATACGGTGGCCTGTTGAGTAACCGCTCTTTCGGAGGCACACAGGTCCAAAGAACTTTTTATGCCGCGGGCCAAACCGGACAGCAATTGCTGATCGGCGCTTATCAGGCTCTTGAACGCCAGGTCGCGCTGGGTAATGTGACCATGTATACGCGTCATGAAATGCAGGAACTCGTGATAATCGACGGGAAGGCGCGGGGAATAATCACCAGAAATTTATTGTCGGGCAAACTGGAAAGGCATTTCGGCCACACCGTTTTACTTTGCAGCGGCGGTTATGGAAATGTGTTTTATTTGTCCACCAATGCGATGGGATGTAATGTAACGGCCGCCTGGAAAGCCCACAGACAGGGTGCATATTTTGCGAATCCCTGTTTCACACAAATTCACCCGACCTGTATTCCTGTTTCAGGCGACTATCAGTCGAAACTCACCCTGATGTCGGAATCCCTGCGAAATGACGGCCGGATTTGGGTTCCGAAAAAACAGCATGAAACCCGAAAGCCTGGCGAGATTCCCGAAGAGGAGAGGGATTATTATTTGGAAAGAAGATACCCTGCATTTGGAAATCTGGTGCCCCGTGATGTGGCCAGTCGTGCCGCCAAAGAAAGATGTGATGCGGGATACGGTGTCGGCACGTCCAGGCAGGCGGTATACCTGGATTATGCGGAAGCCATTGTCCGGTATGGGAAAGTGGAATGTAATAAACGCGGATTGGAAAACCCTTCTCCCGAAACGATCCGGCAACAGGGTAAAGAGGTGGTAAAAGAAAAATACGGTAATCTTTTTGATATGTATGAGAAGATCACCGGAGAGAATCCTTATGAAGTGCCGATGCGTATTTATCCGGCCGTACATTATACCATGGGGGGGTTATGGGTGGACTATGAACTGATGACCACCGTTCCAGGATTATATTGTCTGGGAGAAGCGAATTTCTCCGATCACGGTGCCAACCGTCTCGGCGCATCGGCGTTGATGCAGGGTCTGGCAGATGGATATTTTGTGGTTCCCTATACGATTGGAAATTATCTCAGCGACGAGATCCGCACCCAGAATATTCCGACTGATCATCCCGCGTTTGAAAAAGCAGAAACTGCGGTGGTCGGCCGGATAGAGGCGCTGAAAAAAATCGGCGGAACAAAAACGGTCGATCATTTTCACAAACAACTGGGGAAAATCATGTGGGACAAGTGCGGCATGGCCCGCAATGCCGCCGGATTGCGCGAGGCCATCACGGAAATTCAGCAACTGAAAAAAGACTTTTACAGCGACCTGAAGATTCCCGGGGATATTTATGAAATGAATCCCGAACTGGATAAGGCAAACCGCGTCGCTGATTTTATAGAGCTGGGCGAACTCATGTGTGTCGATGCCCTGAACAGAAATGAAAGTTGCGGCGGTCATTTCCGCGAAGAAATGCAGACCGAGGAAGGAGAGGCAAAACGGGATGATGAACACTTCAGTTTTGTATCAGCTTGGGAATTTAAGGCGGACCATGATTGGGAATTACATAAAGAGGCGCTGGAGTTCGATGTGGCGAAACCGTCGCAACGATCTTACAAGTAATTTGGAAATTTGAAAATTTGGAAATGCGAATGGACAAATTTTTAAATAATTCTTTTTCATGGATATACCCGGTAAGTTGTATAACTGTAAACAATTTGAAATCTTAATTTGAATTCATTATTCAAAATTAAAAATTTCAAAATGACAACGCAAAAAGAAAATGTGATTGTAAATAAAACAATCAATTATTCATTGGAAATTATTAAGTATTATGAAATACTTAACCAGGAAAAGAAATATGCTATTGCAAAACAACTTTTAAGATCTTCGACTGCAATCGGGGCTAACGTGGTTGAAGCGCAAAACGGAGAGAGTAAAGCAGATTTTTTACATAAAATTAAAATAGCTGCGAAAGAAGCTTATGAAACATTCTATTGGCTCATGCTATGCGAGAAGAGTGATGGATTTAAATTTGAAACGAAATATAAAGCAGGTCTGGAAGAAATAATAAGGATATTATCAAAAATAATTATAACAAGTAAATCTAAGACGCTCAAAACTTAAAAAATATTAATGGAATTCTGAAGTTATGTCAGGCAATTTTCAAATCTTCAAATTTCCAAATTTTCAAATTAGAATATGGAGCATTACAAAATGAGTCTGACTCTTAAGATTTGGAGACAAAAAAATGCCGAATCCAAGGGTCGTTTTGAAACGTACAAAGTTGAAGATATTTCCTCTGAAATGTCGTTCCTGGAAATGATGGACGTACTCAATGAGAGGCTGATCCGGGAAGGGCAGGAACCGGTTGCATTTGACCATGACTGCCGCGAAGGGATCTGCGGGACCTGCTCGATGTTTATCAACGGAAGACCACACGGTCCCTGGCATGCGAATACAACCTGCCAATTGCATATGCGGGCTTATAAAGATGGGGATACCATTACGATTGAACCCTGGCGCGCCAATGCCTTTCCGGTTATCAGGGATCTGGTGGTTGACAGATCTGCCTTTGACCGCATCATAGAAGCGGGAGGTTTTATATCAGTGAATACCGGGAATGCCGTGGATGCCAACTCGCTGCCAGTGGATAAAAATATGGCAGATGCTTCTTTTGCTGCTGCAGCCTGCATCGGTTGCGGAGCCTGCGTGGCGGCCTGCAAAAACAGCTCGGCCATGCTTTTTGTGTCGGCAAAAGTTTCCCATCTGGCCCTGTTGCCACAAGGGAAACCTGAGCGAAAAACCCGTGTTTTGAACTTGATCGCCCAGATGGATAAGGAGGGCTTCGGCAGTTGTACAAATACCCAGGCCTGCGAATCGGTTTGCCCAAAGGAAATTTCCATGACCAATATCGCCAAGCTGAATTCAGAGTTTATACTGGCAGGATTGAGCGAATAAGGCATTAATGCGTTAAGCGTTAAGCTTAAAAAAAGCAACACTCCCCCCAACCCAGTTCTTGTCCTGGTTATACCGGACACCAATCATTTTCCCTTTACTAAGTCTCGCAAGGTTGATGGCAGGCTTGGGTCGGTCCGCACCTTCGGGCCATAAATACATGATCCGGATTTCCACTTTGGCGGGATCATCCGGCGTTTGAATGACGGATGCATAGTTTACTTTTCTTTGAAGGATCCAGTTCGATGGATCTTTTATGGACTGAAAATCTTCCGGCTTAATATCGATGACGACTCCCTGACCGGCAAAAGAGAATAACGGCTTTAATACATAGTTCTCCAGATCTTCCGGAATTGTTTTCAACTGATTAAGAAATACGGTAACAGGTACATAAGGATGGCTGATAAACGGAAGAGTATGTTTTGAAATCCGGTAAAACCAATTGGGATGCGGTATCCACTCAACGTCCCATTCCGCACGCAGATCTATATGTTTTCCTATGGATTCTTTTTGTGCCTGCAGATCATCAAATATGATCCGGTTATAAATCCGTTTTATCCTTATTTTTTCTTTCTTTTTCGAATGAATGTAAAAAAGCTGGCTCCCGTCTGCAATCAATTCGGTTATGCATACCGGTTGTATGCCGAAATAATCCTCTGTACAATAAAAATCAATCCTCGTTTTTTGCTCATGTGGTTTGATTTCGAGCAAAACCGTGTTTTCAATTTCCCCTCCACCCAATAGAATTTTCTTCAGGTCCTTCAGATAAGTTGGCCGGTCATACCCTCCAAGATATTGTGTGAAGTCGCGCGTAAGTTTGAAATGTTTTTGGATGATCTCGGGATAATATACCTGAAACGCATAGAGCGAAGGAAATCCCTGCATCTCAACGAGCTGCGGTTCGAGTTCGTTTTTTTCATTTATACAAACGCCAAAATCAAATGCAATAAAGTGCGGATGATTTTCTTTGCCCGGAACAAAATCACCGGGAGGAATGGCCCCGGCAGATTCTTCCATAAAACCAGGCGCTGTAATAATATCGACAATCGATTCGCAGGCGCTGATCATCTGGTCCGTAAAAGGTTCAGGAACAAAAACCGGGGTTTCCGCCACGCGGAATTCAATGGCGCCCGGGTGTTTAGCATTCAGGTCGTCCAGGAAAGCCCTGTATTTTTCTTCCGTGAAGGATTCATTAAATAATTTGCGGAGATGCGGGATCATAGATTTGAAATTTGAAAATTTGGAAATTTAAAAATTTGGAAATCGAATGTTTGAGATCCGGGGGTCAATATATATTCTTTCAAATTGAAAATTATATTTCTTAATTTCCAAATTTTTCAAATTCCCAAATTAATGTCTCCCTCCCGCGGTATTCAGAAAATTCGGAATCACCTGTGAGTATGTTTTCCGGATTTTATCCGGGTCATTTAATTGCTGGATCATACTTTTCCATTTTTCTTCCCCGTATCCCTCAATCACGGTTTTCTTTTTATCTGCCCTTTGCAGATACATACTCATCCCCATCGCATCGGCTTCCGGATGAAACTGGGTCCCCATCATGAATTCATTAAAGCGGATAGCCATGATGGCCCTTTGCAGGGGAATGTGCGGTCTTTCTTTTTCGATGGCCAGCACACTCGCTCCCTTTTTTTTAATATCGGTCTTTTCTTCTTCAATAACCTGGTAATCCCGGCTGTCAACAGCATAAAATGGATCCCGCAAGCCATGAAAAACGGGTTCTTTTTTCCCCTCGGATTTCATATGGATGGGGAAAACACCAAAAGCGGTGGATTTTCTTTTCGTTACTTTACCGGTCTTAAAAAACCGGCACGCGAGTTGGAAAGAATGACAGATAAAAAGGACATGCTTTTTGTCCGCTTCGCTGGCTATTTTGTTATGTTTAACGAGGTTATGCAGCCAGTCCATGTATTTACTGTCCCAGGAAACGCCTTCCGTTTCCAAGGGACTGCCGGGACCGCCGCTGGACAAATAAATATCGTAGGAAAGATCCGGAAGTTCTTCTTTCAGGCGAACGTCATAAATGGTAGAGACTACGGGAAAACCCTTAGACTGGCTATATTCCTGCAGGATTTGTTGGATGCAACGCATACCTTCGTTTGGTCTTCCTTCGTATAGATCAAGTATAGCAACACGTAACATATGATTCATCCTGCAAATATCTTCAAAAAAATCTGTTATGTCTGCAGCAAAAAACACATACCTCAAATCATCTGCAAAATTTGAATCCCGGATAGAACTCCCTGGAAGTTTCAGAAAACTTCCTTCCGGAAAAAACATTGGAAATTCATCTTACAATGAAGTCATTGAAGTGATGGTCAAACTCAGGAGAAAAACGCCGATCCGTAATTTTGTACGCGGAATCAGCGGCGGTAAAAATAAACCCTTAAGCCAGGAAGTTTTCGATCGTCGTTTTGGAGCATCTCAAGAAGATATCGATCTGGTGGTTGACTTTGCCCGCCAGCACGATCTGACGGTTCTTCAAACCTCCGTTTCCAGGCGCAATGTTATCCTGACAGGATCTGTTCAAAAATTCAGTGATGCCTTCCAGGTTTATCTCTCGGATTTTATTCCGGATTCCGGGATTGTCTATCGCGGCCGTAGCGGTGTCATTCATATTCCTGAAATCCTCAAAGATATTATCACCGGTGTTTTTGGATTGGATAATCGTCCTCAGGCAAGACCCATGTTCAAACTGTTGAAAAAAGAGGGCGGACTGATCCATCCGAACGACGCTTCTGTTTCCTATAATCCGGATGCCGTGGCCAAAGCCTATAAATATCCTCGTGATGTGAATGGAACGGGTGAATGTATTGCTCTCATTGAACTGGGAGGCGGATACCGGAACTTAGATATGCAGAATTATTTTAGCAAACTCAGTCTGCCTCTGCCGGTGATTACTTCGTTTTCGGTGGATGGTGCCCTTAACGCGCCGTCAACCGCAGACAGTGCAGATGGCGAAGTAGCGCTGGATATTCAAGTGGCAGGCGCTATTGCACCCGGTGCAAAAATCATCGTGTATTTTGCTCCGAATACGGACAAGGGTTTTCTCGATGCCATCAGTACCGCCATTCACGATACGGTAAATAATCCCTCTGTTATTTCAATCAGCTGGGGCGCCGCCGAATCCCAGTGGAGTGATCAGGCCATGCAGAATTTTAATGAAACCTTTATGTCGGCCGCTGCCATGGGTGTTACGATTACCGTAGCCGCAGGTGATGGCGGATCCTCCGACCGGGAAACGGATGGTAAGGCGCATGTTGATTTTCCGGCGAGCAGCCCTTATGCCCTGGCCTGTGGAGGAACCCATTTACTGGCAAATACGGAAACCGTCTGGAATGACCTGGATGGATGGGCAACCGGCGGAGGCATAAGCGATGTTTTTCCCGTGCCTGATTATCAGAAAAACATATCCCTGCCGGCATCCGTAAATTCAGGTAAAAAAAAGGGCAGAGGGGTTCCGGATATCGCGGCCAACGCTGATTCAGCCAGTGGCTACAACGTGCTGGTTGACGGACAATGGACGGTCGTAGGCGGAACCAGTGCGGTTGCTCCGTTGATCGCCGGACTTATCGCCCTTGCAAATCAGAAATTAAAACGGAAATCCGGATTCATTCATCCTAAAATATATGATTCAAAAGCATCCGTGTTCAAAGACATAACATCCGGAAATAATGTAACTGCAAAAATCGGAGGTTATACAGCAGGACCTGGCTGGGACGCCTGCACGGGGTTGGGTGTTCCTTTGGGAAATATCATTGGCATACTGTAACCGCTAATCAAATTTTCTCCCATGGGTATACCAGAATTCCCGAAACGAGAATACGAAACTGGCATTCACATAATTTTCCCTGAGCAGGTTGTTGGATGTTGTACCCTTTATTCCATAAGTCAGCACGACGATGCAGGAGAGAGGAGACCGTTTTGAATTTACGCCCAAGCCAATGGATCCGCCAATATCCTCAATGGGCGTTCCGTTAATAATCAAATACGATTTGTTATAGAAGAACCCGGCCTGAAAAAAAGAAGTTTCATACAACGTATTATAAGCTACTTTCTTTTTGGAAATTTCAAATCCTACGGAAGCACGCTGGCTGTTTTCGTAAAAAAAATCTTGCGTGGAAGAGCGGAGACTCGACCAGTTTTGAAATTTATAATCCGCCAGGAATGTATATTTCTTATTCCTCGTAACAGAAATGCCAAGACCATAACTCATTGGAATGGTATACGTACCAACCGAAATCGTTGACCGCAGCACATTGGAATCCAGATTAATTACATTCACATTTGTCTCCGTATTGATACTGGCCTGGTTCGAGTAAATCGCACCGACGGTAAAATCCCAATGGCTGTTAATGGAGGCATAATATTGCAAGCCGTAATCAAAATAAAAATTGCTGTAAAAAGTATTATTGTTTTTTGACAGGTAGATGGACGAGCCCTGACCGAGAATAATATTTTTATTAGTGATGGAACCGAACAGGTAGGACGTGGTGATGCCTACGGACAAATGGTTAAAGAATTCATATCCATTTGCCCAGAAAACTTTGTTGATCCCGCCATAGCCCTGGTCGTAGGATGGAAGTGCGCCTCCGTTATAACCCAGGGGCCTTGTGCCGGAATATTCATAATTTTCTTCGCTGTACGGCATAAGACCAACGGAACTTCCCCAGTGCCGGAAAATTTTTGTTCCGAGTTGAAATCTTTTAAAAGTGATATCCGAGGACTGGTGGTTGGTTTCACTGACCGCATTCCCGGAATAATCAACAAACTGACCATTTACCCCGATTTCGCCCGCAAAAAACTGATTGTCCAGTCCGCTCAGCGATGCCGGATTATTTGTGAGCAGGTACCGGTTACTGCGGTAGGCAATTCCGGTAGAGCCGAGACCGGTTGTACGGTTTACAAAATTATCAGTAATGTCTCCGATGGCATGAATAGAATATGGTGAATTGTTGTTTTGTGCGTAACCCACGGTGATCAACAGAACGGAAAAAAGTATGGTAAACCATATTCGCATAAAAGAAAAACCGTTCGGTTTGATCATATTAATAATATGAAGCGTAAAAGATTTTCAGGGAAATTTGATTCGACTGCAATGGATTAAACGCATCACCGATGACAGCTCTGTTGAACTTGGTATTAAATGAAGCCGCAGGGGTGGTTAACATGATTCCGTTCTTCGCATTGTTCGGCGCGCCCTGCATGATGGCATTTTGAATATATGACGTGATATCATAACTATAACTGGTATTGGTACCATACAAATAATCTATACTCAGACTTCCGCTCCCAAAAGGTAAGGGTGCTCCGATACCATTTCCCTGGTTGGTGAGGACAAGGCTAACTTGTGGTGGCAGGTTATAGATCGGACTATAGGTTCCCGCAACCGGTTTTATAACCAGCTCCGCTTTCATCACCGCCAGGTAATCCTGATAACCCAGCAGGTTGCTGATGGTGGGGAAAAGAAGTTTTGTGTACAGGCTCGTAATGGGTTGAAGGAAAGCGCGGTTGCCCGTGGCTGATGATGGAAGTTCCGTATTTGATGCAGACAGAGCCGCCGTAGGCGTACCTGAACGGTCGACCGAAATCTGGTTGAACTGGGTAGACGTATTGATGACGTTAAAATCAATTTGTTTCAGCTGAAGGGTTACACCCGGCTCATGATAATATATCCGGAGAACCAGGGAATCTTTGAATCCGTAAATAGCGCCCGGTAAAGTTGTATCCGGATACACGGTCAAACCTTTGAAATAACCCCGCCAAATGTTCGAATTTTTAACGGTATCCGGCTGTCTGTACAACAGGTCAAACAGTTGTAACCCCATACTGTTCGGCATGGTTATTTTTATCGAATCACCTGTACGCTGACTTGTCAGACCAGCAAGGGGATTAATTTTTACAAGCGTTGATCCGAGGACCGTCGGATCGAAGGGAATCGAATCTTTATTATAAAAAGCCCCCTGTGTTCCGGGAAAATTCATGACCTGCGTCAGTTGGCTCACCAGAAAACGCTGATCCTTTGTTGTGTCTCCGTAAAATGATTTATTGATCCGCATGATTAACTGAAGTGAATCATAAATCGAAGTATTCGTGAGAGTAGGTAGCGGGAAGGGCGTACCGATATCAGAATAGCTTTGGGAAGTGATGGTGCCAAAAAAAGGATCTATATAACGGCCCAGCAATTGGACGGTTGTTCCGGATGTGGTGAAAGAATCAAGAAAAACAGTAGAGATCTTGACGGCGAATGTATCAATGGCTATTACGTTCGTAGCGTTGTCTCCATTGTAGACACTTTGAAAAGAGATCTGCGGTTTTGTACAGGCAGTTGTTGCCAGTATGAACAGTACGGGTAGGAGATAAACAGTTGATCGGTTACTGAGATAACATTTCCTTGTCATGCTTATTTTCTCCAGATTAAGGATCCGGTTTCGGACAATTGAAAAAAACTGACAGGTCCAATGCGGTAAACCGTCTTGCCAGGTATCGGGTTGTAAAAATTCATTTTAGTCTTTCCGCACTTTACTAAAGGGCAAAAGTATGTTTTTTGAATTCGATTAACCATTGAAACGCGCTGCGTTATTTGATAAATTTTTGTGAAATCCCCTGAATTGTCCGTATTTCGCGCTGCAAATAAAATACTTTTATCGCTACAAAACTAAGTATTCTCAATACATCAATATGAAGCGGATCTATCTCAATGTATTCTCACTTTTCGTTTTATGCTCTTTGTTTTCCTGCCATTCAAATAATATACCCTATACACAGAGTGGTAACTGGGTTGCTGAAGGCCAGTTGAACGGACCCGCCCGCAGTGAAGCAGTTTCATTTGTTATCGACAATTTTGCTTATGTTGGAACCGGATGGGATGGATTGAATACCAGATTTTCCGATTTCTGGAAATATGATGAGTTTAATAATATCTGGACACAGGTAGATAGTTTCCCGGGAACCCCAAGAAGTTCCGCAATCGCTTTCACGGCCGGTGGCAAGGGATATGTGGGTACCGGTTATGACGGCTTTAATTATCTGAATGATTTTTATGAATACGATCCGACTGGAAACAGCTGGACCAAGAAAGCCAATTTTGCCGGCAGCCCGCGCTATGAAGCAGTCGCTTTTGGTCTCGGTAATTTAGGCTATGCAGGTACAGGCTTTGATGGCAGCAATGCGCTGAAAGATTTTTATCAATATGATCCTTCCATTGACACATGGACTGATGTGGGCTTCAGCGGAAATAAAAGATATGGCGCAGTCACATTTACTTATCAAAATAAAGCCTACCTCGTAACCGGCGTAAACAGTGGCATAATGCAATCGGATTTCTGGGTATTCAATCCGGCTTCTGATACGGCAAAATGGAGTGAGCTTCGTCATATCTCAAATTTCAGCAGTGATTCATATGATGATGCGTATACAAATATTGTTCGTTGGAATGCATGTGCATTCGTAATTCCCCCGTATGCGTATATCAGCACCGGAGAAAATGGTGTTTTTTATACCTATACCTGGGAGTATGTTTTCCCGGATGGCAATGGAGGCGGTGATCTGTGGACTCCAAAAACACCATTTGAAGGTCCTGCTACGACTGGCGCCATCGGCTTTACAGTGGATCCGAATTCCAAAAATCCCGGTGGCGGTGGATTTATCGGAACCGGAAGGAGTTCTCCCGGACAAGCCGGTGCATCTGACTACCTGTGGCAATTCTTTCCAACTGAGACCCAGAACCCCAATGACAACCAGTAAAAAATTTATTATTATTGGAGTTACCGCGCTGCTTTGCATCGCGGTAATTTTTTTTAGCAGGCAAAAAAGCCATGAGGGCGAAGTATTGCTTACGGCGATGCCCATTCACACCCAGTATGGATGGGGATATACCATCCTGGCGGGCAAAAAAAAATTTATTGAACAGGAATATATGCCGGCCGTTCCAGGCAAACAGGGTTTCAAATCTGCCGCCGATGCCCTCCTGGTTGGCAACCTGGTCATAAAGAAACTCACATCCAAACAATGGCCCACGATTACATTCCGTGACCTGGATAGCCTGGGGCTGACAAAAAATTAAAAAGTAAAGAGAAGAGATTCTACGTTTGACCCTGTTGAAAAGTAAATGATAAAGCCGTCCCGGATAATCCGAGACGGCTTTTCAATTCGTTAAACCGGGTAATCATTACATAAACATGATCATGAAGGATGGTCTGTTAAAAGTTCCGGTTTTCAACGATACTGGTTTCATTGGTTTTCATCAGGATGGATTGGTTTCGCGTTTTCAAAGGATGATCGGATGGTTTCAGGATTGGACTTTGCTTTCTGGTTGGTTCTTTTTAGGATTTGGACTTTCGGTTTCGGATTGGATTCTTTGGTTTTTTAAGGATTTGGCTTTTTCTGCTGGTTAAGGTTTTAGGGGTACGTTCATTTGGTTTTCTGGGATCTGGTTTTAGGCTTTGGCTTTTTTAAGGGTTCAATTCGTTTGGTTTTTCAGGATCTGGATTTAGGCGTTACACTGTAGGCTTTATAACGCGTTGGCAATACAAAGATGCTCCGGAAGCCCCCCTTTTCATAACTTATTCGACTAAAGGGATCAAACCTTCGATTTTCGGTGAAAAATAGACGATTAAGCGAAAAATCCCCATTGCCGATTCCCCATTCCTCAATACTTTTGCCCCTCCTTAAATTCATATTAATGAGACAAATCGCTTTCCGGGAAGCTTTACGTGAGGCCATGTCAGAAGAAATGCGCCGGGACGACCGGGTTTTTCTAATGGGTGAGGAAGTGGCAGAATACAACGGAGCGTATAAAGTGAGCCAGGGCATGCTCGATGAATTCGGTCCTAAAAGAATCATTGATACTCCTATTTCTGAACTGGGTTTCACGGCTGTCGGCGTAGGGGCCGCCCAGAACGGACTTCGCCCCGTGCTCGAATTCATGACCTTTAACTTTGCCATGTTGGCACTCGATCAGATACTAAATACGGCATCAAAAATGCTCGCCATGAGTGGCGGCCAGGTGGGTTGTCCCATCGTATTTCGGGGTCCAAACGGTTCAGCCGGACAACTCGGGGCTCAGCATTCCACTGCTTTTGAAAGCTATTTTGCGAATATTCCCGGACTGAAAGTGGTTTCTCCCAGCAATGGATATGATGCCAAAGGATTGCTGAAACAGGCCATCCGGTATGAAGAGGATCCCGTGATTTTTATGGAAAGCGAAGTGATGTATGGGGATAAATCTGAAATACCTGAAGAAGAATATTATATCGAACTGGGCAAGGCCCATACAGCGCGCCCCGGAACCGATGTCACTATTGTATCATACAATAAAATGATGAAAATAGCGCTGTCTGCTGCCGCTGAACTGGAGAAAGAACAAATCAGCGCAGAAGTGATTGACCTCAGGACAATTCGTCCGCTCGACTGGAACACGATCCTGGAGAGTGTTAAGAAAACAAACCGTCTGGTAATTATTGAGGAACAATGGCCCTTTGCTTCTATTTCCTCAGAGATTGCATATACGATACAGAAAGAAGGGTTTGACTACCTGGATGCACCTATTCGCCGGATTACGGCGGCTGACGCGCCCCTGCACTATGCAGGCAACCTGGTGGCCGCCGCCATGCCTTCAGTTGAAAAAGCAGTGAAGATGGTAAAAGAAGTCATGTATCTGAACAAGTAAACGGCTGGTCAACACGATAAACCCCTGTCATTATGAACCGTCTTTTAACAATGCTTTGTCTTACTTCGGTAATGCTGGTTTGCAAAGCTCAGCCGGAATACCAGCCCTCTCCGGAAAATCTGGCCGCAAGAAAATGGTTCGACAGCGCAAGGTTCGGCATGTTTATTCACTGGGGTGCGTTCAGTGTTCCCGGAAGCGGGGAATGGGTCATGAACGACCGGAATATCACCTATACCGAATACCGTCAGCTCCTTACGATCTTTAATCCGGTCCGGTTTGACGCAAAAAAATGGGTATCTGCTGCTAAACGAGCAGGCATGCAGTATATCACGCTGATTACACGACACCATGATGGATTCAGTGACTGGGATACAAAACAATCGGACTGGAAAATCACGAATACCGACTGGAAACAGGACGCGGTCAAGCTGATGGCGGAGGAGTGCCAGCGGCAGGGCATTAAATTATTTGTGTATTATTCCCTGCTGGACTGGTATCGAAGCGATTACCAGTATGAAACGGGCCGTACGGGCCACGGAACAGGCAGAACCGAAAAAAGCAACTGGAACCATTATATCGCTTTCATGAAGGCACAGCTGACAGAGCTGCTCACTGAGTATGGCCCTATTGCGGGAGTCTGGTTTGACGGTTACTGGGATCAGCTCCCCAATGATCGGGATAAAATCAATAAACCCGCGGTCGACTGGCACCTGCAGGAAATTTATGCCATGATACACCTATTACAGCCTCAATGTCTGATTGGGAATAATCATCACCTCAGCCCCATCCCCGGAGAGGATTTTCAAATGTTTGAAAAGGACCTTCCTGGTGGCAACAGTACTGGTTTTGGAGGCGCATCTGTTTCAAATCTTCCACTGGAAACCTGTGAAACCATCAATAACTCCTGGGGATTTAATATTACGGATACCCACTATAAATCATCTAAAGAACTGATCCGCCTGCTGGTAAAAGATGCGGGCTATGGTGCCAATCTTTTATTAAATATCGGCCCCCTGCCCAATGGGGAAATACAGACTGCTTTTACTGACAGGCTGGATAGTATGGGGACCTGGTTAAAGAAAAACGGATACACGATTTACGGCACCCACGCGGGTTATATGAGACCACAGGAATGGGGTGCTATAACGGAAAAAGGAAATAATGTCTATCTCCACCTGTTTAAAACGGAAGGAGACAAATTTTTTGTGAAAATTCCTTATAAGGTGAAGTCTGCGCAGATGGAAGGGAAAATGCTCAATGTGCAGTCCTTAGGGGATGGTTATATTATGATCGACTTAAAAAACAGGTCGCTGGATCCGGTAGATGCGATCATCGAACTGAGCGTGATAAATTAAAAATCTTCACGCCTCAGACGTGAAGAATCAATTTATTAGTGTATGGCTTTCAAAGCGGTTCCCAAAACGATCAGGGAAAAGTAGGCAAAGCCGATTAATACAAATCCAAAAACGGTCAATTTTAAAAACACCTTAGCCGGCGCTTTTACGGAATTGTCAAATTCCTGTTTCATAGGGTTAAATTTTAATTCTGGTTTTTCAAAAAATATTACCGATCACAAAATAAGCACACAAACCGGTTCCTGCAACGTATTTTTACGTTAGTAAACCCCCAATTTCCGATAAGATATGGGCCCCCGGTTTCCATTAACCCTTTATTCAGTTAAATTGCGGTCCAATTGGCTGAAAATCCGGCCTTTATTTTTATTGAAACCGAGAAAAATATGTCGAATATTCTGATTATAGATGATGAAAAAGCAATCCGGAAAACCCTAAGCGAGATTCTTTCATATGAAGGATACAAAATAGATGAAGCGGGGGATGGGGAAGAAGGCTTCCGGAAATTCAGAGAAAAGGAATACGATGTCATTCTATGCGACATCAAGATGCCCAAGATGGATGGCATTGAATTCCTTGAAAAAGCGAAAGAGGCCAATCCCGATTTGCCGATAATTATGATTTCCGGTCATGGTACTATCGAAACGGCAGTTGAAGCCGTTAAGAAAGGTGCTTATGACTATATATCCAAACCCCCTGATCTGAACCGGCTGCTCATTACCATTCGCAATGCCATGGATAAGACTTCCCTGGTTGCTGAAACCAAAGTGCTGAAAAGGAGAGTGGCTAAAGTGCAGGATATGATTGGCGAATCCACGCCGATCCATAAGATCAGGGAGACCATTGACAAAGTGGCGCCTACCGATGCGCGCATACTCATCACCGGGGAAAATGGAGTTGGGAAAGAACTGGTTGCTCGTTGGGTACATGAAAAAAGTAACCGGGCAGCCGGTCCGCTCATTGAAGTGAATTGTGCTGCTATTCCGGGAGAGCTGATCGAAAGCGAATTGTTTGGTCATGAAAAAGGTTCTTTTACTTCAGCCGTTAAGCAAAGAATAGGAAAATTCGAACAGGCAAATACGGGAACACTATTCCTTGATGAGATTGGCGACATGAGTCCCAATGCCCAGGCCAAAGTGCTTCGTGCCTTGCAGGAAGGAAAGATCACCCGGGTTGGCGGTGACAAGGACATTAGTGTCGACGTTCGTGTGATCGCGGCAACCAATAAGGATCTTCTGAAAGAAGTGGATGAAAAAAATTTCAGGCTGGATCTTTATCACCGGCTCAGTGTGATTATCATTCATGTTCCTTCTTTAAATGAAAGAAGGGACGATATCCCCTTGCTGATTGATAAATTCCTGACAGATATCTGCAACGAATATGGGATTGCCCGCAAGGGAATTGATGAGGAAGCCATCCGGGCTTTGCAGGAGTATAACTGGACGGGTAATATCAGGGAACTGCGAAATGTGGTTGAGCGACTGATCATTCTTTCTTCCAAATCCATCAGCCGCGAAGACGTGGCGAGTTATGTTCTGCCTAAAAAATAGCAGTATTAAAAATTATATAAATGTGCCGAACGGTTCAGCCGATCAAACAGGCTGCAGTATTTTGATGGCTGCTAATTATGCTACATTTGACCAAATCTAAAATCGCTTAAATGACCGCCCACCAGATCCTGATTCTTGTTCTCATTGCCCTGATTTTATTTATACTTCCCGCTTTTGGATTGTTTTTCATGTTCAGGAAGGCGGGTGTTCCCGGTTGGATGGGGCTTGTACCCGTCTTCAATAGTTTTGAAATGGTCAGGTTGAGCAGGCGGCCGGTTTATCTTTTTATTTTGCAATTCATTCCTGTCGTGGGCTGGTTCTTTACACTCGCGATTCTGGTAGAATTTGTAAAAACCTTTGGCAAGTTTAGATTTTATCAGCATCTGCTGACCGTATGTACTGCCGGTTTATATTTTTTATATGTCGGCCTAAATAAAAAAGATAAATATGTCGGAGCGGAAGCCGCAAAAAAATACAAGAAATCCGCTGCCCGTGAATGGATTGACGCCGGCATTTTTGCGGTGATTGCGGCTACGCTAATCCGCACATTTGTATTTGAAGCCTATGTTATTCCCACGCCATCAATGGAGAAGACCCTTTTGGTAAATGATTTTCTTTTTGTAAGTAAATTCAGTTATGGCCCGCGTATCCCCAATACACCGATTGCCATGCCCTTCGTTCATCATACCATGCCCATCTTCGATATGAAGTCGTACGTGGAATGGATACATATTCCTTATACACGCTGGTTCGCAGCCCCGGTTAAAAGAAATGACGTGGTGGTATTTAATTTCCCGGCCGGTGATACGGTCATCAATAAAGAGGGATACCAGTCAGAACAACCCTATTATGACGTCGCACGCATGCTTGGAAATGGTGATATGAATGCAGGCCGGCAGGCTATCCTCAGTGACCCGGATCAATATCCGCTGATTGTGAGACCGGTTGACAAGCAGGAAAACTTTATCAAACGTTGCGTGGGTATTGCCGGAGATACTTTGCAAATCAAAAACCAGGTCATTTTTATTAATGGCAAAGAAACCCGGTTGCCTGATTATTCGGAAACAAATTATATCGTGGTTACAGGTGGTCAGCAACTCGATGAAACGGTGATGAAGGAAGAATATGATATTGATATCAACAATCCGGAAGAGTTCCAGCAAACCGGTGTTCCCAACAGTTATGCCATGTTGCTGACTGCCATTGCACGCGATAAAATGAGTAAAAGCGGATTAGCTAAGAATATTTCTCCCATTCTGGACAGCGACAGAAGAGTTTATCCTTTTGATTCACATTATAACTGGACAAAAGATAATTACGGTCCATTCTGGATTCCTAAAAAAGGTGCCACGCTGCAGCTCAATGTAGTGAATTATATTTTTTATGAAAGAGCCATCCGGGATTATGAAAAAAATAAACTGGAGATACGGAATGGAAAATTTTTTATTAACGATAAGGAATCTTCGAGTTATACATTTCAGATGGATTATTACTGGATGATGGGAGATAACCGGCATCAGAGTCTGGACAGTCGTTTCTGGGGTTTTGTTCCAGAGGACCACGTGGTAGGGGAAGCCTGGATGATCTGGCTGAGTTGGAAAAGCGGAGTTCGCTGGAGCCGTTTGTTTAAGAAAATAAAATAGTCTGCAAACAACCAGATGAGGGTAGAAAGTTTACATATTCCGATACAAATATTTCCGGATTTTAAAACACTGGTAACGGAAGACGCGCTGCTTTTGGAAGCCGCCTACAAAGCCACGGGTGATGCGTACGCACCGTATTCAAATTTCAGGGTGGGTGTTGCCCTGCGGCTAAGCAACGGGGAAATTCTCACCGGCTCGAACCAGGAAAACGCGAGTTTTCCAGCCGGTATTTGTGCCGAACGGGTTGCTCTTTCTGCTGCTTCAGCAACCTTTCCCGGAACAGCGGTTACCAGCCTGGCCTTGACCTATATCAATGAATCTGGCAATAGCGACTGGCCAATCAGTCCATGCGGGATCTGCAGGCAGACGCTTTCTGAATATGAGCAACGTTTTGGCCAGTCCATTCGTCTAATACTTGGAGGTATTTCCGGCGAAATATATATTATAAATAGGGCAACGGATCTGCTTCCGTTAGCGTTTAGTAGCCAGGAATTAAAACCGCATTAAATTTTTGTGTTAATATAGCACCCGTTATGAAAAAATTGTATTTCGTTTTAGTGGTTTCCGGTCTGATTGGTTTTTTCGGATGCGGTAAACAGGTGTCGGATAACCCGGGCTGTACCAATATGAATCCATTTTCAGATTCCGCAGCGCTTCTCAAATTTGCGGATGATTCCATTAAACCCATTATGGATAGTTCCGGAATGTTTTATCAGATCGTAGATCCCGGGTCGGGTGCAAAGCCGTCGGCCTATTCGAGGATCACGGTGAGTTATGTAGGAAGGTTGTTGAACAGCGCCATTTTTGATTCCGCCACGAATATAAACCTGAACGGAATGCCACTCGATAGCCTCATTATCGGATGGCGCCTTGGTATGCCAAAAATCGGCGCAGGAGGTCGGATTAAATTATTGATTCCATCTGCCTATGCCTGGGGATGTACCGGCTATGGACCCGTGCCCCCCAATGCACCGGTGTATTTTGATATCAGGCTGCTTTCAGTATATTAGTTTTCCCTAACTTACGTTTCTAAAATTTCTACATTTATGAAACGTACCGCCGCAGCAATCTGGAATGGATCCGGTAAAGATGGAAAGGGAACTCTGACTACGCAAAGCACTACATTAAACAAAACACAGTACTCGTATAAATCCCGTTTTGAAGACGGCGTGGGCACCAACCCCGAAGAGCTTGTTGCTGCTGCACATGCAGGCTGCTTTGCGATGGCGCTAAGTTTTCAATTACAGGCCATGGGCCTCACTGCGGACAGTCTCGATGTAAATGCTGTCATTACACTGGACCCTCCAACCAGTTCTATCACATCATCCGCGCTTACTTTAAAAGCAAAAATTCCAGGTATTACAGAAGAACAATTCAAAAAAGCTTATGAAGCTGCCAAATCCGGTTGTCCGATCAGCAAGTTATTAAATACAAATATCACGCTCGATGCAGCGCTTGTTTAAGTTTAAATATTAAAGCTTTTTCCGTCATCTGTCATCTGTCATCGCTTGTTGTCAGCCGCCAGCACAATTAAAATTTAATTATGCCTTCAAAGCCATCTTCTATTTCCAGAAGAAATTTCATTCGTAATACTTCTTATGCTGCAGGCGGAATAATGATTCTTCCGCGACACGTTCTGGGCCGGGGATTTATAGCGCCCAGTGATAAATTAAATATTGCCGGCGTGGGTGTGGGTGGTAGGGCCGAAGCAAATCTTCCCAGAGCGTATAATAATGGGTCCGATAATATTGCGGCTCTTTGCGACGTGGACGATCGCAGGTCAGCAAACGCCCGTAAAAAATGGCCCAACGCGCCTTATTATAAGGACTATCGTGTGATGTTTGAAAAAGAAGGAAAAAATATCGATGCGGTGATGATTACGACTCCCGATCATATGCACGCCCCCATCGCCATGGCTGCCATGGAACTTGGCAAACACGTGTATGTTGAAAAACCATTGACGCACGATATTTACGAGGCCAGGATGCTCACTCAGGCAGCTGTCAGATATAAAGTAGTAACACAGATGGGTAACCAGGGTGCATCAGGAGACGATATCCGGCTCATTGAAACCTGGCTCCAGGATGGATTGTTGGGAGATGTACATACCGTGCATGTTTGGACAAACCGGCCGACCTGGCCCCAGGGGATCGCTTCACCTACCGGACAGTTTGAGGTCCCCAAAGAACTCGATTGGAACCTTTGGCAGGGCACGGCGCCGGTGCGGGACTACAATCCCGCCTTTCTGCCTGCAATCTGGCGGGGCTGGGTAGACTATGGATCCGGTTCACTTGGTGATATGGGTTGTCATTTTATTGACTCGCCCTATTTGGCTTTGAAACTCGGGTATCCGGTTTCTGCAGAAACCAGTATTGGTTCTGTTTACAAAGGATATTTTCAGGAAGAGATCAATCCCGATGGATTCCCGCCTTCTGCAAAAACATATATACAATTTCCACAACGGGGGTCACTGGTCCCGGTTAAAATGGTATGGTATGATGGTGGGATTTTGCCGGAAAGGCCTGCAGAACTTCTTCCGGATGAACCCATGAGTGGCGTTGACGGGGGAATGATTTTCGAAGGAACCAAGGGAAAACTGATGGCCGGAAAATTTGGTGCAAATGCAACCCTGTTACCAACCAGCCTGATGAAGGACAGCGTAATGGCCAGTTCAAAATATCCATTGGTGGAAGGGGGCACCGATGGCCACCAGCAGCAATGGGTAAAAGCCTGCAAAAAAGGATATGGTACGTTTACCAGTTCGGATTTTGCGCTTGCAGGACCACTGACTGAAACCGTACTGATGGGAAATCTCGCCGTGCGCAGCTATCAGTATAGTGAAACCAATGGCAAGGGAGAAAAAGTATTCCCGGGAAGAAAAAAGCTGATCTGGGACGGAGAAAAAATGGAGGTTTCCAATTTTGCTCCCGCCAATCAGTTTGTTAAAAGGAACTACCGTTCTTATTAAGCCTAAAGCTTAAAGCGTAAAGCCTAAAACTGTGATCTGTCATCTGTGATCTATCGTCGAAACAGATTCAAATTAATAATACTCATTTATGAAATTGAAAGAAAACAAATCAAGGAGAGATTTTCTGAAATCCGGTTCACTGGCGGCGGCCGGGTTTTTTATTGTGCCAAGACATGTATTAGGCCGCGGCTTCATAGCACCCAGTGAAAAACTTACGATTGCTGCCATTGGCGCAGGCGGGAAAGGAGAGAGTGACCTTTTTGAATTTTCAAAGAGCCCTAATGCAAACATCGCTTACCTCTGTGACGTGGATGACCGCCAGATAAAAAAATCGGTGGAACGTTTTCCAAAAGCAAAACGATATTATGATTTCCGTGAGATGCTGGAAAAAGAACATCGATCCATTGATGCCGTTTCTGTTTCCATTCCGGATAATGGTCATGCGGTGGCAGCGCTGTCTGCCATGCAGCTGGGAAAACATGTATACGTTCAAAAACCATTGACGCATGATATTTATGAGGCTCGGATGCTTACAGAATCTGCCAAAAGATATAAAGTGGTTACCCAGATGGGAAACCAGGGTTCATCTGGCGATGGAGTACGCACCATGCAGGAATGGTACCGTGCCGGAATTATCGGGGATGCAACCGAAATAAAAGTATGGACCAACCGTCCGATATGGCCCCAGGGTCTGGGCACGCCGAAGGATACGGATCAAGTACCGGCAGAACTCAAATGGGATCTCTGGCTGGGCCCGGCGCAGGATCAGGCTTATCACAAAGAATATGTACCCTTTAGCTGGCGTGGCTTCTGGGCTTTTGGGACGGGCGCGCTGGGAGATATGGGTTGTCACCTGATCGATCCCGCATTTAAAACCGTTGGCCTCGCTTATCCTTCTGAAGTGGAATGCAGCCAGGTTAGCATATTTGAAAAAGCCTGGACGCCGGATTATTATCCGGAAAGCTGCCCGCCGGCCTCTTCCGTCATTCTTAAATTTCCCGGAAAAGACGGAAAGCCGGATGTGAAAATGCATTGGATGGATGGCGGTATTATTCCCGAAAGACCCGAAGAACTGGGCGCCGATGAACAGTTTGGAGACAACGGTGGCGGTGGTGTTCTCATCATCGGAACCAAAGGAAAAATAATGTGCGGCACCTATGGCAGTGACCCCAAATTATTGCCAACCTCCAAAACAAAAGAAGTAAATGTTCCGCAAACACTTACGCGGGTTCCCGAAGGACATTATGTGCAATGGATCAACGCTTGTCTTGCTGGATATGGAAGGAAAGAAGTCAGTTCGCCATTTGAATACGCGGGTCCGTTAACAGAAACGATCCTGATGGGTAATCTTGCACTGAGAGCCGGGAGTATAAAAAAAGGGAGATCATTTCCCGGAAGAAAAAAATTACTCTGGGACGCAGTAAATATGAAAATCACCAATTTTGAAGAAGCGAATCAGTTTGTAAAAAGAGAGTACAGAACGGGATGGTAAAACAAGTATGGGAGTATGGGAGTATGGGAGTATGAATTGTAAAATTATAAATTAATATTCCCATACTCCCATACTCCCATACTTGCTCACTTGTTTTCTAGTTCATGACTATGTCATTCTTTGAGAATGAGTCAATGATATCCAGCATAAGTTCATTGCGAATGGAACCTACTTCCGACATATCCGGAACCCAGAATTTAACTTCATAATTCACAGAATTATTTGCAAACGTTTCAACCGTTACCGCGGGTTTTGGGTCCCGCATGACTTTCTCATTTTTATTTACTTCATCCAATATCAGATCCCTCGCTTTGCGGAAATCGGATTTGTATGGAACGCTGATCAGTATTTTAATGCGTTTGTTTCGGTTATGCAGGGTCCAGTTGATCAATTGCTGGGACAGAAGATCGCCGTTGGGTACGATGATATTGGCGCCCTCTCCATTACTGATCTGGCTGGAACGCACGCCGATTTCCTGCACGATTCCCGTCTTTCCCCCCACTTCAATGGTATCCCCGATTTGAATGGGCCTTTCAAACGCAATGATAATTCCCGATACCAGGTTGTTGACCAGGTTTTGCAGACCGAACCCAATGCCCACACCCAATGCGCCGATCAGTATGGATATTTTGTTGATTGGGATTCCGGCCGCGGCAACGGCGATAAGAAATCCGGTGGTCCAGATGCCGATGCGTACGATCAATGCGATTGAACCCAGCCTGGTTTTTTTATGGGGTCCCGGATTTTGCCTTTCGTCAAAAAAGAAACTTACAAACTGCGAGAGCACGGCAGAGATCCATATGATAAGTACAAATAAAATACCGCTCGCATATGAAAATGAGATACTGCCGATAGTTCTCGGTTTATTAATGATGAAAAACAATATGCTGCTGACGCGGTCATATAGCATCAGGTTCCGCAATATGGCGAGAACCCATACGAAGATGGCCACTACCCATAATACGCGCCGCAATTTATTTTTAAGGTCCACAAAATTCAGGAATGCAAAAAAACGGTTGTGAAATACTTCCGATTGCGTGTAAACGGCATCGACCAGGATCGAGCAACAAACTTTTAACGTGATGGCTAATATGAGACTGTCGATGGCGCTGAAAGCAAATAGTTTACTGATGGTTATCCGCCCGGTCATATTGCAGATGATGGAAATCGTTACCTGTATCAGCGTGAGGGCAAGTACCCATTTGCGGGCTTTCGAATCCTCCAGGTTTTGAAATACAATGGCTTTTTTTCTCAAAAGTAAAATGCACAACACAAACAGGACTACCGTTCCAATCATCAGACCCCATCTTTCCCCATATGCTGAATCGAGCAGGAGGTCGTCGATAGCAAAAACAATCCATAATGCTGCCAGGATGGACCAGGCCGCCCTACCCATCTTGCTGAGATATGGGATAAGCAGGATCGTCAACAGCAGGAGCCGGAAAAACTCATTGAGATGAACATATACAGCAGGGGCGCTGACGTAGAGAAAGGGTCCATAAGTTACCAGCAGCAGCAGACTCGAAAGGATAGCCGATTTTTTGAGGAAGGTAAGATTTTGAAAAATAATTTCCTTTGCCGGCCTTTTGCGGACCACGTGCAATGTGATCAGGAACCAGACCAGGAGAAGAATCCAGATGCCCAGATTTATGGACCGGGTATCCCAGGTTGTTCTCATAAAAATCCGTATGACGCGCAACGACCGCTTCAGGCCGTCCTGAATGATCTGCGAAAGGGTGGCATCATAATCAGCAGCGCAGGACTGAAAAAAGGGCGCTTCTTCCTGTTTCCACATCGCCTGGCTGATGGTCTGCTGCCTGTCCGAGATTTCGGACTGCAGATCTTTCATAAGCAGGAGGTTTATGGCCACCCGGTTTCTAAGTGTGTTGATTTTGATGGTAGAATTGTGTAGGGTCGAATCCAGAGAAAGCGAGCGATCATGTACGGCTTTCATTTGCCCGTGCAAAATCGTATTCAATGAATCGTTTAATAAACTGCTGTCGTGTTTTACCAGGCGGATCCGCTGGTGTATACTATTTAATTGAACCGAATAGGAGTTGAGCATTTGCTCCCAATCCTCCAGTGTTTCCCTGGACTCTCCCAACAATACCGATGCGGTATTAAGATAACGGAGGTTCAGGGGATTGTCGTTTCGCTCCAGCGTATTATGAAAATAATTCAGTCCGTGTTCGAGCCCCGATATGGATTTCAGAATTCCTGTTGTATCAAATCTCCGGTCAAAAAAATTATCGGCCCGGTTCAGGCTGAAATTATAGGATTCAACCTTATTCACCATAAAGGGTACCGTCGTATCCTTGATCTCCGCTTCCTGTAATATGGAGTCGGAAATCCTGGTATTCAGATTGAATGAGGTCGTATCAATTTTCCGGTGGTGTGTTGCGCGTTTTTTGGTCTGCGCTCTCGCGAAACAGCAAATCAGAAAGAAAAGCACGGATACAAAAATGATCCTCAGCCATTGTTTAAAGGGCATAACCGCAGGAATTTTGGTCAATTTACGCTAATTGCGGAACCAGACCACCGGGAAAAATGAAGAATCGGGGCAGGGTTATTCGCTGAGCATGCGGGAGAGCATCAGCAGTTCGGTTTTTTTATACAGTTTCGACTCGTTGTCGAAACATTTGCTGAATTCTTCCAGCAGGGACTGCATGATCCGGATATGGTTGGAAGGCTTGAAATGTATATCAGATGGCGTAATCGCAATCCGGTTGAAATAGTTCATCACATCTTTATGCGTAAATACCTGGCCGCTCATGGGATCTATGAAAAATTCAATACGGTCGATGGCGGCTTTGCCGGTTCCTTCTTCAGCCAATCCTGGTTTTATATAGGCAAGTACGAACTGACGTGGAATATTGATGGCTTTCACCGGAATATCCAGCAATTCACTTAGCAGCAAATACACGATACCGTTGATGATGGTATTACCTCTTTTTGTTTCAATGACCTTATGGATCAGGAATTCTTCCGGATGCTGATAACCGACTTCGGTTCCTTTCAGATTATAATAACCGTAAATAATACTGGTCAATACATTTACCTGCTCCAGCGGTGTGAGATAGCTGTTTAATTCAAGCCAGATATTCCGGCGCAATTTTTCTATTTCTTCAAGAACGGGGCTGGTGGCCAGGTCCGGGTATTGAAATTTGGATACGAGCAGACTGGCGGTCAGCAGATCGTGGTAGCTGCTTGTTTTCCATCTTTGAAAATCTTCGGTGAGATCCCGGTAATGCAACCGGTGGATCAGCATTTCAATTCTTTCCTGGATTGAATTCTGCATGGTATTTTCCCAGAGATATTCCAAATTGGGAATGATGCCACGACCGTAGCTGATGATACGGTCACTGACGGTTGTAAATACTTCTTCATCCGGATCATCAATGAGATGAAGCAAAGCAATTATTTCTTTGGATTCCTGCATGGGGTGGACGTTTTTTCTTCAGGCGGTATACATTCGGGGTTAGCGGGATGAATATCGCAGAAGTTAAAAAAAATGCAATGACAATCTTATCCACAAATCCTTTCTGGATGTTTATTTCCGGACAGGATGTGACTGCACTGATTGGATAACGCAGGATTTTTGAAAATCTTATGAAGATTTCTTTTTCTTCGGAACTCTTTTGGGAGGATTGGCCTTCGCTTCTTCAATGATTGCCTTGATTTCCGGAAGTTCAAGCCCTTCCACATTATCCTGTTTTTCTTTGGGGATCTTGAAATTGCGCAGACCCTGCTTGATATAGGGACCGTAGGGTCCGCGAAGCAGTTGAATTTTTTCCTTTTCAAAAACCTTGATGGTTCGCTGTTCCTTGGTAGCCCTTTTTTCCACGACGATCGGCACCGCTTCCTCAAATCCGATGGTATAGGGGTCAAATTCTTTTCCAAGTGAATAGAATTTCTTGTCGTGCGCGAGGTAAGGACCGAATCTTCCAATGCTCACGGTCACGTCGGCATTTTCAAACTGTCCCAGGTTTCGCGGCATTTTAAAGAGCTCCAGCGCATCCTCGAGATTTATGGTCTCGATGCTTTGTGTATTTTTCAGTTTGGCGAAACGGGGTTTTTCTTCATCATTTTGCTCTCCGATCTGCGCCATCGGCCCGTATCGTCCCATGCGCACGATGAGTTTTTTCCCGGATACCGGATCCACGCCCAGCTCTCTTTCGCCGCTGATCCGCTCTGCCGTTTCGATGGTGTTGTCAACGTCTTTTTTGAAAGGGATATAAAAATCATCGATCATATTGTTCCACTCAATTTTGCCGCTGGCTACTTCGTCAAACTCTGCTTCAATGCGCGCTGTGAAATTATAATCCATGATATCATCAAAATATTGTTTGAGGAAATCAGTGACGACAAGTCCGAGATCGGTTGGAAATAACTTCGATTTTTCTGCACCCGTCGTTTCCTGTTCAGATATTTTACTGATTTTATTTTCTTTCAGTTTCAATATCCTGAAAATCCTGATCACGCCTTCCTTATCCCGTTTTTCCACATAACCTCTTTTGAGGATGGTAGAAATAGTTGGTGCATAGGTGGATGGTCTGCCTATGCCAAGTTCTTCCAGTTTTTTCACCAGGGATGCCTCGGTATATCGTGGCAGTGGACGGCTGAAACGCTCTGTGGCGCGCATTTCCACGAATGGCAATTTTTGATTGACCGACAGCGGTGGTAACATGCCTTCCTGATCTTCTTCTTCCGAAATATCGTCATCATCCCGGTCCTCGCGGTATACTTTCAAAAATCCATCGAATTTCAAAACTTCGCCGCTGGCCTTCAATTCTTCCTTGTTGGTTGAAATCTGAATGACGGCCGTGGTCTTTTCAAGTTCCGCATCCGCCATCTGGGAAGCCATGGTTCTTTTCCAGATCAGTTCGTATAAACGACGGGTATCCGAATCTTCAACGCTGTCATTCTCCACATAGGTGGGCCGGATAGCCTCATGCGCTTCCTGGGCGCTTTCATTTTTATTTTTGAAAGCTCGCTTCTGATAATACCTGTTCCCGAATTTACTGTTGATCTCGGCTTTGAGATTGTCCATAGCCGTTTCACTCAGACTCACACTGTCTGTACGCATATAAGTGATCTTGCCACTTTCGTAAAGTTTCTGGGCAAGCAGCATCGTACGACTAACCCCATATCCGAGTTTGCGGGAAGCTTCCTGTTGCAAAGTGGAAGTTGTAAACGGCGCTGCAGGTGATTTCTTACCCGGCTTAACCTGGATATCGGTTACGGTATAATCGGCATTCAGACAACTTTTTAAAAAAGCTTCGGCGCCCACTTCCTCTGCGTATTTTTTGCCTTCGGCAGAAAAAACGACATTTTTACCCGATATATCTTTTGCCGAAAAGGAGGCTTCAATCCGGAACGTGCTCTGCGCAGTAAAGGCATTGATCTCTCGTTCCCTTTCTGCGATGATCCGAACAGCAACGCTTTGAACCCGGCCTGCACTCAGGTTATTCTTCATGCTCATTTTCCGCCAGAGCACGGGGCTCAGTTCAAACCCCACAATGCGATCCAGAATCCTTCTGGCCTGCTGGGCATTCACCAGGTTCATATCCACCGTTCTGGGGTTTTTAACGGCTGATTCTATGGCAGGTTTGGTAATTTCATGAAATACAATACGTTTGGTTGTTTTGGGATCCAGGCCCAGAACCTCACAAAGATGCCAGCTGATCGCTTCCCCTTCCCGGTCCTCATCCGTTGCCAGCCAGACTTCGCCGGATTTCTTGGCAATACTTTTTAATTCCTTGACTACCTTTTCTTTATCTTCCGGAACGATATATCTCGGTTTATATTTATTATTGAGATCAATGCCCATGTCGGCCCTTTCCAGGTCCCGGATATGGCCATAACAGCTTTTTACCTCAAAATCCTCCCCCAGAATTCTTTCAATAGTTTTTGCTTTTGCCGGGGACTCCACGATCAATAGATTCTTCGCCATACATTTCAAATGATGTTAAACATGCCTGAAGGCGTGCAATTTTACAGTATAACATTGAAAGTAAAAAATGGTCAGGGGTTCGGGCAAGCTATAGATGACCCTTTAACTCATTGACTTAAAGGAGTTTCTACATTGTTTTGGATATTATCCGGGTCCTCCTTGTTGTTTTTCCGTTTAAATAAGGATACATCCATCTTTCCAAAGCGGTAATTAAACTGCAATCGAAAGAATTGTGGATCCCGGTAACGAACGGTATGCTGGTCTGAATAAGCGGAGTTTATATATACATCATAGCGCCGGGTGGCGAATATGTCAGAGATATTGAAAGTAAGGCTGGCGGCCTTATTTTTCAGGAATTCGTACTTCAGGGATGCGTCCACGCCGCCCGTGGGCAGGGAATAACCCTGGGCATTACCGCTTACCGTACCCCCTCTTCCGCCGCCCCCCGGACCACTCTGGCCAGCCGTTCCTCCCGGAGGCAATACGGTTTTGGACGTATAGTCCCCCGTAATCTGTAAAGTGAAGTTTTTGGGTAACTTGAATGTTGTATTTATTTTGGCAAACCAGCTATAGGTGGCGGGAGAAGTTGGAATGGAATCGCCCGCATTGATTTTTGAGGTATAAATATTGAGATTTGTTGTCAGATCAAACCAGCTGGTCAGGCTGTTTCTTCCGATCAGTTCCACCCCTCCGATATAACTCGAATTCGCATTAATAAAAGTGTTGATCAGTACGATCGAATCTGTAAGTGGATTGACCTCCTGGGTTTGGTAACGGGTGATAAGATCCGTTGTATACTTGTAATATACGGATGCCAGGAAAGTATTTTTCTGATAAGTAAGCTGGTAGGCCATTTCAAGTGAATTCGTGAACTGCGGTTTCAGGTTGGGATTTCCCCGGCTCAGGTTGAGAGAATCAGAATAATCGGTAAAGGGGGAGAGCTGAAGGAAACTGGGTCTGTCAATCCTTCGCGTATAATTCAATTGCAGATCCTGGTCGTCAGTTAATTTTTGGCTAATAAAAGCACTTGGGAAAAGACTGATCGGATAACTGTTACTAAATGTTCCGATGGTATCTTTTATTTCACCCGGATTGACATCATCTTTTTCTGCGAAATTATTTGACCCCCGGTAAGATGAGTTTTCCGCACGCAAACCCAATTGAAATCCGAATTTTCCAACCTGGTTGGAATACTGAATATAACCTGCCAGCACCTGGTCGTGATAACCATAATTTGAGGAAAGCAGGGGTTGATAAATCTGATTTCCCGCACTGTCGAGTGTATAAAAATTATTGATATTGCTGATATTCCGTACGGCAATTCGCCCGCCTGCTTCCAACTTTGATTTTTCAGTAAAAGGATTGGTAAAGTCCGTCTGGGCCGTAATAAATTCGTTATTCCCGGATGCATTCTGCAGTTGTTTATAAACGCCCGAGAGTGACCCTCCCGGCACGTCATAAATATCAGAAATGATTTGATTCGAACTCGTTGTTTTACCCCGGGTATAATTCACGTCTGCTGTCCAGTCTTCCCCGGATCTCGGAAAATTATGTTTAAAGCTTAATATGCCTGACTTGTTGTTGAAGTCTGTACTGGTAGTCGAATAGCGCTGCGTGAAAGACGAGCTTGATGAATCGCCATTATTGAACAGCGTGTCCTGTGTGAGTCCGCTGTTTGTATAGGGTGTGGCCATACCATGGACTATATTTCCTGATACTGAAAAAGTATTTCTGTTATCCATAAAAAAATCGAGACCAAAACGTGCAAATGCAAAATGGGAATTGGTCACATTACTATCCACCTGGTGCAGCTGGGATTGCGGATTCGTGGAAAATGTGAGGCGATCGGTGGTTCCGGGTGAAATCGATTTTCTATGATTGTAATTACCACTCACAAAAAAATTAAATTTCCCGACCTTGACATTGAGATTTCCACCTAGATTATAACCGCCCCGTTTGTCTACGCCGGTACGCAGCGATCCGTTGTAACCTGGTCTCCTGTTTTTTTTCATCACGATATTCAGGATACCGGAAACGCCGCCGGAGGCATCAAATTTAGCTCCCGGATTTGTAATGATTTCAACGCTTTCAATTTCGTCGGCAGGGATCTGATCCAGGGTAAGGGTGGTCGGGCGCCCATCCACAAAAATGGTAGGGGGAGCATTCCGCAGCAATACATTTCCGTCAATGTCAACAGAAAGGGAAGGAATATTTTTCATAATATCCACGGCTGTGCCGCCCGAAGCGGAAAGGTCCTTTTCGACATTATATACTTTTCTGTCAATGCCGAGTGAGATGAGGGGTTTCTCTGCTGTAACTGTTACAGTTTGTAAATTTTCAGCATCCTGAATCATTTTGATATTGCCCAGGTCCTTGTCCGCCGCTCCCATCCGCTGTTCGGGATCTGCGCTTTGTGCGTCTTTAAAATTAAAAGCTACGCGCTGGTCAACGGGTTTGAATCCGATGGCTGTAAGCTTTAAGCGGAAATTGCCGAATATGGGCAGGTTTTCAAAAGTGAAGTCTCCATTGGATTGCGTTATCGCACCCCGGATTACAGAATCACGTCGCGTATGGGTAACCGTATCATTGATTGTCATAACCAGCTGAACAGATGTGCCATCCAGGCCCTTGTTGGTTTTCCCGTCTACAACCTTCCCATAAAAATGCCCGATGGCAGGGGATTGCCTGCCGTTTCCGTTTCGCCGGCCGGAAGAAAGGCCCTGCGAAGCCGCACCCGGCACAAAAACACGTGCAACCCGATGGGTAGAATCTCTGGCAGGCGATATGGCCGGTTTAATCGTTGTATCCCGTGTTAACGCCTGAGTAGTATCCCCAGACAGCGCATGCGCAGAGTCCTGTAACAAAGCTGGCCTGGTTGAATCGCGGGGTGGGAAAACCGGGGCGGGGCGCGCAGAATCTGCAGGTAAAACGGGACGTGCAGAATCAGGGACAAAAGGAACCCGGAGCCGATGTGTGGAATCCTGTGGATAAGATGGGGTCCCGTCCTTCGGAACAGCCGGAGGAGCAGGTCGTGTCGAATCCTGAGAAAAAGAAACGTTGGAAACCAGTAGCAACAGGCATCCCGCCAAAAAATGGCACACAGATGTATTCATACTAATGCAGACATTCAGTTTTAAAGTTCAAGTAATGTGCCTAACCGGTTTGCAAAGCAGTTGTTAAGAAAAAACCTGCAAGAGGACATTTAGGAATATATTCGATTGCAAGTGAAAGAAAAAAGGGTGGATGACGGGGTTCGAACCCGCGACCCCTAGAACCACAATCTAGTGCTCTAACCAGCTGAGCTACAACCACCGTTTGGGAGGGCAAAACTAAGGAAAATTTGAGAATTTGGAAATATGAAAATTTGAAAATAGATTTAACCGAAGCCGATGCGTCCGGCTAAGCCGGAACCAACTGATCCTTGTCAACGGCGACCGTCAATTGCAACAAAGACTGCCGTAATAAACCATTAACAATTAACCATTGAAATTAACATACGATTCCAGTCGTACATGCTATTTACCGTTGAAGTAAGCGCTCGTTAATATTCAGCCTGGCTACAACAATACAGAACCATAAATCGTTATTTTTGAATAATGTCTAAACTGCTCTCATATATGTTGAATAAAAGGAATTTACCCATTGTTTTGCTCGTGTTGGGCTTTGGAATTGTCATTGCATTAAAGACATTCGCCTTTACTGGAAATCCGCCCACCAGGTACGAAAAGATATTGAAGAACCTAAGTGAGCTGCTGGAAGAAATTCATTACAGTCCGAAGGACATCGATGATAAATTTTCCGCCGAAGTATTTAAAAAGTACCTGGGAGAAGTAGATGTCGAAAAAAAGATCTTCATCAAATCTGATATCCAGGAATTGTCAAAATATCAGAATCAGCTCGATGACGAAATACTGGGCAAGACTACGGTGCAGTTTGTGCCCGCCGTTGTAGCCATTTACAAAAAAAGGTTACAGGAAACGCAAAATGTTACGCGTGAGATTTTAACGCAACCGTTTGATTTCAACAAACAGGAAACTGTCAACCTGGATTATGAAAAACTGGACTTTCCCGTAAATGCCGCTGCCCAGCGGGAAGAGATCCGGAAGAAATTGAAATACATGACGCTCGAAAAATATTCGGACCTGCTCGATCAGCAGGAGGCGGCGAAGGGAAAACCAAATTATGTTGCAAAAACAAACGAACAGCTGGAAAAAGAAGCCAGGGACAAGACATTGAAAATCTCTGACCGGTTTTACGAACACCTCAAGATAAAAGCCGATGACGACGATTTCTTTAATGTATTCGTCGAAACCATCGTGCAGTGCATGGACCCGCATACAGATTATTTTCCTCCGGTAGAAAAAAGATCATTTGACGAAGATATGAGTGGTCGTTTTTATGGAATAGGCGCCGCGCTGCGCGATGAAGACGGCACCATAAAAATTGTAACCCTGGTAACCGGAAGTCCGGCATGGAAATCCGGGCAGGTAAACGTGGGAGACGTGATTCTGAAAGTAGCACAGGGAAATCAGGAACCTGTAGACCTGACCAGTTACATGGTGGAAGATGCGGTTAAGATCATCCGTGGAAATAAAGGAACTGAGGTAAGACTGACCCTGAAAAAAGCCGACGGTTCCGTGAAAGTGGTCAACCTGGTGCGGGATGAAATTGTCCAGGATGAAAAATTTGCCAAGAGTGTCATCGTTCAAAGCGAAAAAGGTAAAATCGGATACATATTCCTTCCGGAATTTTATGCTGATTTCGATAATTCAAAAGGCAATCGTTGTTCTATTGATGTGGCAAAGGAAATCATTAAGTTAAAGGAAGCCAAGGTGGACGGTATTGTACTCGACCTGCGCAATAACGGTGGCGGATCATTATTTGATGTTGTACAGATGGTAGGATACTTCATTGACCAGGGCCCTGTGGTCCAGGTGCGCGACCGCGATGGCAAACCACAGGTTTTGAATGATAAGGATAAAACAGTTCTATACGACGGACCGCTGGCTGTTATGGTGAATGAATTCAGCGCCTCAGCGTCAGAAATTTTTGCAGCTGCGATCCAGGATTACCATCGGGGTGTGATTATAGGCAGTACCAGCACATATGGTAAAGGAACGGTTCAGAGAAATATTCCGCTGGATAAAAATATCGGGTTTAATGATTTGGGGGGCCCGCTGGGCACCGTAAAGCTAACCCTGCAGAAATTTTATCGTATCAATGGCGGATCCACGCAGTTACGCGGCGTGTCTTCGGATATCGTTCTTCCGGATCTGTATGAACATTACAAGGTCCGCGAAAAAGATCAGCCGGATGCATTGGCCTGGGATGAAATGCCAAAGGCCGATTATACCACCTGGAAATATGCCTATGATATCAATAATATCCGGACGTCCAGTACGGAGAGAACGAGCACAAATAATGCGTTCAGCACCATTTCAAAAAATGCCACATGGCTCGACAAACAAAATGATAAAATGTTCCCCCTGAATCTGAAAGCTTACCAGGATGAACAAAAAATGGTCCGTGCAACGGTAAAACAAATTGATTCGGTAAGTAAATTAAAAGTGCCGATGGAAGTGTACAGCCTCCCGCAGGATACACTCAAATTCGTGGGCGACAAGGATAAGATGGACAGATATAAACAATGGGTCGACAGCCGGAAAACAGATATCTACCTGAAAGAAACCATTAACGTGATGGACGATATGATTTCTCTGAAGGGGGTGGTTTATAAGAACTAATGTGCCAATGTGCTAATGTGCCAATGTGCCAATGTGCCAATGTGCCAATGTGGAAATCATTTGTTCAAATCGCTTTTTAATTTACTTGGGGCACCAATTGGGTGCTCTTTTTTATGGGATATATTGTCATTTCAATATTTAAATATTTGTAAATTAGTTTTAAGCTTTAAGCTTTTGGCTTTAGGCTTAAGAAGGCTTTACGCTTTGAAATTAATCTTACTCGCTATCACCGCAATCAGCGTACCCATCACGGCTATGAGCCCGAACGAGATGCGCAGGTTCGTTGCCTGGGCGATAAATCCGATAAAGGGCGGACCAAATAAAAATCCCAGATATCCAATCGTTGAAACAGCCGCAATAGCGACTCCCGGAGACATAATTTTAGATTTTCCGACCGTGCTGTAGATCATCGGTATAACGGAAGAGACGCCCGCTCCTACCAATAAGAATCCGATAGTAGCCGGTATGAATTGCGGAAAGAAAACAGCCAGCAATAAACCCCCGGCAGTCAGCATTCCGCTCCATTGCAGCATTTTTTTCATACCCAGTCTGTAGGCGACCCAATCCCCGACAAATCTGCCGGTAGCCATCGTACACACATATGCCGTAAAGCCAACCGTCACCCAGGCCGCACCGGGTTTAACGACCTTTGCAAAATAAATTCCACTCCAGTCGCTCATCGCACCTTCGCAAATCATGGCACAAAACGCGATGAGCCCGAAACTTAGTATGGATTTATCGGGCCGCGCAAAAATCGGTTGTTTCTCATTCCGGTTACTGTCTTTTTGGAGAAGATTACCTGAAAAAATGAGCAGGATCAATGCAGCTATCCCGGTAATAGACAGAAAGTGATAAGGGGGAATAATATGAAAACGGACCATTAACGTACCCACGGCCGCGCCCGTGAAACCGGCCATACTCCAGATACCGTGAAAGGAAGCCATAATAGGTTTTTGGTATAAACCCTCAGTTCCGACGGCCTGCGTATTGATTGAAATATTCAGCATATTTCCGCCAAAACCAAAAACAAATAAAGTGATCATCAGCTGCGTCGGAGAGGCCGCGAAGCCAAGCATTGGAAGGGTTACGGCGTATAAAATGGCGGAAAGCATTACGATGATCCGGCTGCCGTATTTGGCTACCAGGAAGCCGGCCGCCGGAAGGGATACCAGTAATCCGACGGGCAGACAAAGCAGGATGCCGCCGAGAGCCGCATTGTTGACTTGTAATTTAGCCTGAATGTCGGGTATTCGGGAAGCCCAGGAAAAAAAGCATATTCCTGCAAGAAAGAAAAAACTGCTTACAGCTATCCGGTGAAGACGTCGTTGGACCAGGGGCATAAAAAAAATAGCAAATTACTATAAGCAATTTGCTATTCAGCATATTTCGGATGAACGCCCGATTAATTTTTTTCTTTCTGAAGCGTAGATTTCAGAACTTCCTTTTTCTTGGGATCAGTAATAGCAGAAGCCAGTTTTACGGCGCCGTATGCATTCAGAATTCCGCCGGAGGTGCTCAGTTCAGACAAGGGAACCATTTCATTTTCAGTTCCAGGTTTTTTTGCTTTTACCGAAGGCATAGATGCTGATTTCTCAATACAGTATTTCACTTCTTCAGGACTCAGCGTTGGGAAATATTCCAGGATCAGAGCCGCTACACCTGTGACAACCGGGGCTGCCATGCTGGTACCATCCAGGTTGCCATATTTATTTCCGCCGGGAAGGGTTGAATAAATATGTGTGCCGGGAGCAAATATGTCTACTTCCTTTTTGCCATAGTTGGAAAAGGAAGCGGTATAACTTTTAAAATTCTCTTCCGCTTTCGGATCGCTGCTGGCTCCAACCGTTATCCAGTTTTTTGCCTGAAGGTGGGAATGTTTATAATTCGGGTTTGGAAAATTGTCAACTGAATCAACGTTCTCGGCATCATTTCCGGCGGCATGTATCAGCAATACGCCTTTGGATTCCGCATATTTAACGGCATCATCTACCCATGATTTTTGCGGCGAAAGATTTTTTCCAAAACTCATATTGATAACACGGGCGCCATTGTTCACCGCATACCGGATCGCCAGGGCGATATCTTTATCATGTTCGTCTCCATTGGGAACGGCCCGGATCATCATGATGCGCACATTATCCGCGATCCCGTTTATTCCTATCGCATTGTTTCTTTCGGCAGCGATAATGCCACTCACATGCGTACCATGCATGGGATCTGTTGCCATGATATCATTGTTGCCATAGATGCTGTCCTTAATATCACTTTCATCGTCTTTGACAATATCCGCGCGGTAATTTTTAGGAGCCGTTTCTTTTATTTCCATTTTCTTTTCTTCCCGGTCTGCCTGATCAGTGAAATCATTGATAAAAGTGGTATTCGTCATATCCATGATATGATTCTCTTTGAACATAAAAAGCAGAACAGACTTAGCCGTGCGGGTTTCCATATCTTTTGCCTGGAAACTGTCCAGGTCATTGCCAGTATATTCTTTCTTACCCATGGCAACCTGCAGAAGGCTATCGCTTTTTATACAGGCATTCACTACGCGTTTCAGCATGAGCAGGTCCAGTCCATCGTCTGTTCCATCGCCCATGATTTTCTTTTTTGCCTTAACCCACATTTCATAGTGTTCCTTTGTTTCAATACTCAGGCTGTCCATCCGGACTTTTTTATTGTCGAATTGATCCTTGTACTGGTAGTAGACCCGGCCTTCTTCCTGTGAATCGTCTTTTACATTGGAACCATCTTTCCCCCCGATGAAATTCCATCCATGGATATCATCCACATAACCATTGTGGTCATCATCAATGCCGTTTCCGGGAATTTCGTTGGGATTGGTCCACAAAATATGGACAAGGTCTTCCTGTAACGTATCCACACCGGAATCAATAACAGCAACCAGCACGGGTTTACTTTTCAGATTTTTTAAACGCAGGAAATCATAGGCTTTATCAAGACTGATTCCGTAGACACCATCTTTTTCTTTATCGAGCAGGTGCCATCCTTTCACGAGTTCTGACTTCGACGTTCCCTGCGCAAAGGATGAAAAAGAAAAAGCAAGCAGGAATATCGTTAATAAGTTCTGTCTGATACGGATCATCGTTGAATTTTTATATAACAAGTAATCGTTTTCGAAGCGAATTTTTTGTATTGATTATTTTAAATTATTTGGACCGGCAAAGATCATCATATGTTTAATATATAAGGTAATCTTCACCCTGTTTTTAACGGTTTTTTAATTGAAACACAAATACCACACGGCGATTTTCTGCTCTTCCTGCCGCCGCATTATTGTCTGCAATTGGCCTGGTATCTCCGTATCCCCTGACAACTATCCGGTTATCAGCGATTCCGAGCTTTAAAAGTACTTTTTTTACGGCTTCAGCCCTCTCCCGGGAAAGACTCAGATTATATGCCGGACTGCCCGTATTGTCGGTATGACCTTCAATTAACAGATCCAGGTCCGGATTTGTTTTCAGGCTGTCTGCCAGCTCCTTAATCGGCGGATAAGAACTTTTCGTCAGCTGCGTGCTGTTGATATGGAACATGATATTGGCTGCTACGAGTTTTGCCCGTGTAATGATCGCCGCTTTTACCAGAGGACAGCCCTGATTGTCCGCAGGCCCGGGTTGATCCGGACATTTATCCATTTCATCATTTACGCCATCCTGATCCCGGTCAGGTATCGGGCAACCATGAAATTTTTCTACTCCGGGAATAAATTTACAGGAATCCTGCTCATCGTTGATTCCATCATGATCCGAATCAGGTACCGGACATCCATGATAGCGGGCGACACCCGGTACCAGCTTACAGGAATCCTCTTCATCATTGATTCCGTCATGATCGGAATCGGGGATCGGACATCCGTGATATCTGGGTGGGCCGGGAATGGTTCTGCACGAATCCTGCGTATCAGGTGTTCCATCCTTGTCAGAATCTTTGGCAGGCAAAACCGCAGGTTTTGGGTTATTCAGCCAAATGCCAAAAGATCCCCCAAAAACCTGGTTATGAAAACTGGAGGGATAGGTTGCCGTATAGGCATTGGTAAGCCCCTGGCTAAAATAAGCGCCAAGTAAAACGTTTCCCAGTTCAAATCCCGCTTTTGCACAAATACCGATATCGTAGGTTTTATATTTGCCCGGTCCGTTGCCAACAGGCAGGTCCTCGGTTCCCGATCTGTAGATATACTTGGAGGAATTAAAATCTTTGATCCGGTTCTGGTAATCCTCGGATGCACCATATATAAATGCAAAATAGGGCCCTGCGCTAACGTAAAAATGATTTTTCTGGTTTTTGGAGAGAGAAATTTTCCAGGTCAGATAAAGTGGCATTTCAACATAATTCAGGTTCAGTGTATGTTGATTATACAGCGTATCGGGTTTGATAAGGGTTGTATCATAAAATCTTTCATACTGATTTCCTTTTGCACTGTATATAATACCCGGCTGGAAAAACAGATTGTTTTTACCGAAGGGAATTTCAGCCAGGACACCCAGTTCAAATCCCGTGCTGGATGAAAAATATTTTCCGTCAATATTTTCAAACCCGGGGATGGAATTTTTTTGAATAAAATTGGAAGAATGAACGCCTCCCAATGCCTCCAGCCTGATCTGGGCCGGGAGAGAAGAAAATATCAGTAGGCAGAATGAAAAACTTAATATGATTCGGCAAATCCGGTTCAGGTTCATTGCTTTATAAACGCGTAAGAAATCATAATATTATCCCTCAAAAGCCTAAAGCCCAAAGCTTAAAGCCAAAAACTTCTTTGTTGACGGTTGACTTTCGAATGTTGACTTTTGTTTTGCAAATTCGATCTCGAAAAAAAGGTTTTAGGCTTTACGCTTTGGGCTTTAGGCTTTAAAAGGGTTTTAGGCTTTGCGCTTTAAGCTTTAGGCTTGTAAGGGCTTATTATAAATCGAACTGAATACCCTGGGCAAGGGGGAGCCGGGTAGAGTAATTTATGGTATTTGTCTGCCGTCTCATATAGGATTTCCAGGCATCGCTGCCGCTTTCGCGGCCCCCTCCGGTTTCTTTTTCTCCCCCGAATGCTCCTCCGATTTCAGCGCCCGAAGTACCGATATTCACATTGGCGATACCGCAATCGCTTCCGCCCACGGATAAAAACTGCTCGGCTTCACGCAGGTTCAGGGTCATAATAGCAGAAGACAGCCCCTGAGGGACACTATTCTGAATATCGATCGCTTCTTCCAGGGTTTTATATTTGAGCAGGTAAAGAATGGGTGCAAATGTTTCCCGGGTCACGATCTCATATTCGGGTTTGGCTTCGGCAATACAGGGTTTTACATAACACCCGCTTTCAAATCCTTTTCCGGATAATATGCCGCCTTCCACCACAAAATGGCCGCCCTGTTTTTTGCAGACTTCAATGGCTTTCTGGTACATATCCACAGCCTGTTTATCAATGAGCGGACCGACATGATTTTTTTCATTTAGCGGATTTCCGATCTGTAATTGGGCATACGCATTGACCAGCCGGTCCTTTACTTTCGCATAAATTTTTTCGTGTATGATCAGCCGGCGGGTACTCGTGCATCGTTGTCCGGCCGTGCCGACTGCTCCAAACAATGCGCCCAAAACCGCGATATCCAGGTCGGCCTGTTCACTGATAATAATGGCATTGTTCCCCCCGAGTTCCAACAGGGATCGTCCTAACCGGGAGGCCACCACCGAAGCAAGGGCCTTACCCATCCGCGTGGATCCGGTTGCAGAAACTAATGGAATCCGAATGTCGGTGCTCATCCATTCACCCACTTCACGACCGCCCGTTACAATATTACTAACGCCTTCGGGCACTTCATTTTTCTTAAAAATTTCCGAAACGATTTGCTGGCAGGCGACTGAACACAATGGTGTTTTTTCTGAACCCTTCCAGATGGAAACATTTCCGCAAACCCAGGAAAGCATACTGTTCCAGCTCCATACGGCGACCGGGAAATTAAATGCCGATATAATGCCGACAATACCCAGCGGGTGCCACTGTTCATACATGCGATGCTGTGGTCTTTCACTATGCATCGTGAGTCCGTGTAACTGGCGGGAAAGGCCGACTGCAAAGTCACATATATCGATCATCTCCTGAACTTCTCCAAGACCTTCCTGGAGACTCTTTCCCATTTCATAGCTGACCAGGCTGCCGAGGGCGTGTTTTTTTTCACGGAGCGCTTCACCTACCTGCCGTATCACGTCACCACGTTTCGGAGCGGGCCATGTTCTCCAGATCAGCCATGCCTGCTGGGCATTATCTACGATCTCATCGTAATTTTCTTTTGTGGTAACGGAAACAGCGGCAATTTTTTTCCCGTCTACCGGAGAATAGGATTCAATGATTTGATTGGGGTTGTCAAACCATTTTATTCCTGAAGAGCTGCCGGCATTTTGAGCATGAATACCCAGTTCCTTTAAAAATTCCATAACATTCGATTGAGGATGCAAGATATTAAGAAAGTGGGGAAGTGTGGAAGTGGGGAAGTGTGTGAGTGTGCGAATAAAAAAACCATCCCGCCAAAAGCGGGATGGTTTTCTGAAAGAATAATTATAAATTATTTAAAAGTGCAAAACTACATTTGTAAATATTCTCATTCCATTATAACCCATTTGCACGGCTTCAAAGGGCCCTCCTGACTCACTGTCACCCCAGGATTCGCTTTTAGCGCCAGCAGTGGCCGCTATATCCGGATGAACATTAAATATATTATCAACACCTACAATCCAGGAAATATTTTTATTTATTTTATAAGAAAGATACAGGTCAGTGGTTACTTTGGGATTAAAGACAAAATTTTCCGGTACCGAACCATTTCCATCATCCCGGATAACATAGGGATAATAACCCAGACCAGCATTTGAAATCCCGTCGCCACCCGGTGTTCCTTTCGCAGCGCCCGCCAGCGTATCATATCCATAACCCTGTGTGGTCACCTTGCCATAATACGTGAGATGAGTACCAATTGCAAATGGGTCCATATCATATTCCAGATTAACAGCAAATTTTGATTTAGGGGCAGAAGCAATCAGGAATGCCTGTTCTCGGGTACTGAAGAATGTCTGCTGATCAAATAAATCGCCGTTCAGCGGAGCAGGAACATTTATTTTATCTATGCTAATGGATTGAATATTTCCGGCAAACAAAAATTTGAGCCCTTTATTACCCCACCTTTTATTGTATTCCAACACAACATCAATTCCTTCATTTGTCGTATTTACCGCATTGGCAAAAAACTGAACAGAATTAAGCGGCGGGGACAGCACAGGAATAAAAGGTGCCAAAACAGGATCTGTTGCGGGGAATTGTCCTGAAAAAATAATCCGGTTCTTTAATTTGATTAAATAACCGTCTACCGTAACGGTGAAATTGGGTGCGGGTTTCCATGCAAAACCTGCACTATAGTTGACAGAGGTTTCCTGTCTTAATGGGGGGATACCCGCGGCCCTCGCAACGGCGCTGGTATTTGGCGCAAGCCAGATATATTGCAGGCTGTTTGCCACAATATTTGTATTGATATTACTGAAATTAATCTGCTGCAGCGAGGGTGCCCGGTAACCGGTGCTGATGGATCCTCTTAGATTAAAATTATCTGTCAGCTTATAACGTGTCGCAAATTTGTAGGTATTTACAAATCCAAAATCTGAATAGCTCTCGAGCCGTACGGCGGCGTCGACAAGCCATTTTTCTGTAACGTCCAATGATCCTTCCACATAACCTCCCACATTAGTGCGGCTGGCATTTACTTCATCAGTAGGTCTGAAGCCCGGAAAACCCTGTGAACCGGAAGCGATATCGCGGGTATCATCTGTATTCGGATAATACTTCTGGGATGGGGGAGAATAAGCCTGCCAGGAAGCTTCTTCGCCCTGGAAGATCTTATAGTTTTCATAACGGAATTCAGCGCCAAATGAAAAAGTCAATCCATGCGCAATGGACGCAAATCTTTTGCTCACATCCAGGTTAGTGGTGTTTTGAAGAAAATTAAATCCGCCGTCGTCAAACCTTGTTTTGGTAGCTACCTGATCTTCGGGCAGTGTTGCATTGAATGTATTGTTTCCATAATAATGAAAGTTATTATAACCTACCACATTGCTGAAGTCCCAATCCCATTGATTGCCAAGAGTTCCCCGCAATCCGGCGGCAAAAGATTCGTCTTGTATATAAACATCTTCCTGTGGATTATAGTAAACATTATTTGGGTCAGGGGTTGAAGTTGCCGGCCCGATCACCCGCATTATTTTCGGAACAAATATTAAGGTTCCGTCTGCATTGGTAGGATATTTTTCGGGATGATCCGCGAAATTTCTTGTCCATGCATACACGTTGGAATGCTTGTAATTATATCCGCCAAATGAATAAAAAGTCATTTTGGTTCCGGCTATGGGCATTTCTAAATTATACATGGCACCTCCGGAAATGATGGACCCATCTCCAAATGCTCTTCTGTATTCAGCAATATATGGGGCAACTTTTTTAGAGCCTGGATTCGTTGTCCAATTCGTGTCGGGAAGTGCCCTGAATGTTTTTCCTATAGTTAGGAAATTTGCGCCAATATTTAAAAACCCTCCACTTTTTCCAATGGGAACACCATAATTCAAGTCAGCTTTCAGCGTTTGTCCGTCTATTTTAGAGCCCGTATAATACTGGGTTGGATCCACATTATTCAGCGTGTTATAAGTAGGATCATTATAACCGCTAACACCTACGACTGCATAAAATTTTTGTACATCCTTTTTCAGTATGATATTGATAACTCCTGCAATGGCATCAGAGCCATATTGTGCGGAAGCCCCGTCCCGTAATATTTCCACCCGGTCAATTGCAGCTTCCGGAATGGCATTCAGGTCGGTCCCCGAATTTCCCCTTCCCCGCGTTCCAAACTCATTTACAAAAGCAGCCAGGTGCCGGCGCTTGCCATTCACAAGTACCAGGGTCTGGTCGTATCCAAGGCCTCTCAAACTGGCAAAGTCTATTGCATCCGAGCCATCCGCACCACTTTGTTTATTGTAATTAAATGAGGGGACGGCCATATTGAGTTGGGCCTCGAGGTTTGGCGAAGACGTGGTCTGTTCAAGTGAATTCAATTTGACAACATCCACAGGAACCGGACTTTCTGTTTTAACTCTTGGTGCGCCCCGGTTTCCCGTTACCACCACTTCACTCAGATCGGTAAGGCTTTGTTCCAGCGTTATGGATAATTCTGAGGTCCCGTTCAGTTTTACCGATTGGCTTTTAAAGCCGACTGCACTAAATTCCAGAACATCATCAGGATTTGCCTGCAACTTGAAAATGCCCTCCGGGTTGGTTACTGTTCCTTTTTTGGAAGATTTGATTTTAATGGATACGTCCGGCACGGGCGTGCCGGATCTTTTGTCAGTTACTTTCCCCGTAATCGTTGTTTGGGCTAAAATCAAGGAAGAGCACAACAAAAAGCCGGGGAACAGGAGCCATTTTCTCATAATTTTCGTGTTTTGGTGTGAAATACTGAATTAAAAAATTCTAAATATGACAAGGTATGGCCAAGCTTCCTCAATTTACTTAAATCATAATGAATATTTATATTATTAAGAAAAGTATTAATGATTAAAGTAACTGTTGACGATACCGTATTTTCCGAAATTTCTGGCCCAAAAGTTATGCGGTTTCCTATTTTTTTGCATTCTTTGAAGTCCAATCTATCCGTTGAAAACCTGTTGCCACAGGTTTTTTATCCCTGCCAACGTTGAAATCCGGTATCAATCAAGTTCCATCATCCGCGAAGGCCTATTGTTCACTTGATTAATACCCTAAACATGCGCTCTTTAATCCGTAATGCATTTGTCCTCATCCTCTTATTTTTCGCTTCCATGTACGCTTTTGCCGGCAATGGATCTGTCAGGCCAGTGCGAGCTGTTGCCTTTCACGTAAACCAGATCGAAAAGCTGGATTCCTTTTTGAAGGCCCGGGTAACCGTAATATCAGTAAAAAAGACTTCTGAAATGTCTCCGGAAGAAGTTTCTAACTCTGCGGGCAGAATCTGCTCCTGTCAGATTTTAAACCTGGAATCTGCCAACTATGATCACCGGTATGTTGTGCTCCTGGCCGAAAAGACGAATGACGGAAGTTCTGCCGTATACGCTGCGGCAAAAAACAGAATCGCAAAAGAAAAAAAGCAACTCAAACAGATGTTTTACGATAGAGTAAAAGTGGTTGCGGAAATGCAGGGAACCGGTTCCTGCAAGTCAATGTTTTTCCGTCTCCGGGCAGCCGACAGTCAGTTGCAGTTGTACGAAATATTGAATGCAGATTAGCTGGCAGATCACCGATGACAGATGACGGTTTGGAATTGGCACATCGGCATATTAGCACATCGGCACATTAGCACATTAGCACATTCAGTATTGTTCCTGTTCACTGGGAAAGTCGTTCGCCTTAACATCCTTTATATAGCGCTGAACGGCCTGCGTGATCGGTTCATGCAGGTTGAGGTATTGACGAAGAAAACGGGGTTTGAATTCTGTATTTATTCCCAGCAGGTCGTGCATGACCAGCACCTGGCCATCGCAATATTTACCAGCTCCGATACCAATGATGGGGATACGCACGTTTTCTGCAACTTCTTTTGCCAGCATGGCGGGAATTTTTTCAAGCACCAGGGCAAAGCAGCCGGCTTCTTCGAGAATCCTTGCATCGGTCTTTAATTTATTGGCTTCCATTTCTTCTTTGGCACGAACGGTATAGGTTCCGAATTTATAAATTGACTGAGGGGTAAGACCGAGATGTCCCATCACCGGTACACCGGCTGCCAGGATTCTTTTTACCGATTCCAACACTTCTTCACCGCCTTCCAGTTTGACACCATGGGCTCCGGTTTCTTTCATGATCCGGATGGCGGATACCAGTGCTTCTTTTGAATTGGACTGATAGGATCCAAAAGGAAGATCAACGATAACCAGGGAGCGCGTAACACCGCGCATGACGGAAGAAGCATGATAAATCATTTGATCCAGGGTAATGGGCAGGGTGGTCTCATGGCCGGCCATGACATTGGATGCAGAGTCTCCTACCAGTATCACGTCAATACCTGCCTGATCGAATAAGCGGCCAAATGAAAAATCATATGCCGTGATCATGGAAATCCGTTCCCCATTCTCTTTCATATTCTGAAGGATATGGGTCGTAATTTTTTTTGGGACCATTTTTTAGGTTGAGGTATAAAGATAATCTCTTTACGCTTAAAGTTTAAAGCGTAAGGCCCAACGCTTTTACATATAGAAAATGTGAAGAACATAAGATGGGTAAAGAATATTAGAAATGCAGAAATATATTTTACATTCTCTTCACTACATTTAATACATTTCCCGCATTGCTTTAGGCTTTAGGCCTTAAGCGTTTAGCGTTAGGCGTTAGGCTTTACGCGTTAAGCGTTAAGCTTGTTTGTAACTCTCTGTATAAAGCCTGGATCAATCCGTCGGCAAGACCGATCTTGGGGACGAAAATTTCTTCCGCATCAATCCAGCGCATCACGTTTACATAGATCAGCAGGGCCGGCACGATCACATCTGCCCGGTCTTCTTTGAGATTATAGAGTCGCATCCGGTCCGGCACGGAAAAACTATTGAGTTCTTTATAATAATCTTTTAGTAGTTCAAGCGGGAGGGGTTTACCGTCCTTTCTTTTTGAGAGGGAAAAAACTTTATTGATATTTCCCCCGGATCCGATGGCCGTAATATGTTTTACCATGGTCCGCATTTCCTTCTTTAAAAAATCCTTCATTTGATCCCACTGCGCCTCAGTGACCTGGTTTTTTATCAGGCGGATGGTGCCGATATTGAACGATTTTTTAAACAGGAGCCGGTTGTCGGCAAAACAGGTCAGTTCCGTACTGCCGCCACCCACATCAATGTATAAATAGGAATTTTCACTGTTCAGATTTTCTGCAATATGATTCTCATAAATAAAGGCGGCCTCGTCGTCCCCGCTGATAATCTCGATCCGTATACCGGTCGCATCAGCTACGGCTTCAATAATCTGGGGCCCATTCTGCGCGTCCCGCATGGCAGAAGTGGCGGCTGCCTTAAAATTTGAAACGCGGTAAGCGTCCATCAGGTATTTAAAGGAACGAATCGTATTGAGCAGCATGGAGGTTTTCATTTCTGAAATTTCCTTCTGCTCGAAAACGTCAAAACCCAGGCGGAGCGGAACCCGCACCAGATTTAATTTTTCAAAAACGGGTTTTTTTTCTGTTTCGGTTACCTCTGTGATCAGCAACCTGGCTGCATTACTTCCAATATCAATGGCTGCCAATATCATGGGTTAAGGATTTTAAATGGGAATCATCTGTTCAGCAGGCGGCATGGCGAGCGCGGGTTCCTGTAACAGGTTCTGCTTATTTATTTTCTGATTCAGGTATTGGTATATCTCGATCTGTGAACGCACTTTCTTCGATTGATTCTTTTTATAATCATTCTGCAAATTATTATCCAGCCAGCGCGCTTTTACATTATCCGAAAGCTGGATCTGCAATATTTCCTTCAATTCCTTACGTATCCTGGGATCCAGGACCGGACAGGTTGCTTCTATCCGATGATCCAGATTACGTACCATCCAGTCGGCCGAAGATATATAAACTTTTTCTTTACCCTGATTGTGAAAAATATAAATCCTTGCGTGTTCCAGGTATTCATCCAGGATACTGATTGCCGTAACAGGTTTTTTAAATTTCTTGTTTTCAGGCATCATACAGAATATGCCCCGGACGACCAGTTTAATTTCCACGCCGGCGCGGGCTGCTTCATATAATTTATAAATGAGTTCCTCATCCGAAAGTGAATTTACTTTCAGGGTAATAGAGGCCTGTTTTTTATTTTTTGCGGATTTGATTTCCGCATTGATCATATGGTACAATTCTTTTCGCAGATAGACCGGACAGGGAATTAATGTTTTGCAGGCTTTTAATGGTGCCTGGCCTTCCTTCCACTTCTCCATATAGGTAAACATACGATTTACATCCGCCATGATATTACGGTTGGATGTGAGCAGGCAATGGTCGCTATATAGCATTGCCGTTTTTTCATTCAGGTTCCCCGTACTGACAAAACCATAATAAATGGAACGGTTGCCTTTCATTTTCTTGATCAGGCATAGTTTGGAATGAACCTTCATATTCGGGATCACATCAATCACTTTAACACCTTCTTCCTCCAGGATGACTTTCCATTCCAGGTTGGCTTCTTCATCAAACCGGGCCCGGTATTCCATCATGGCCGTTACCTGTTTGCCATTTCTCACCGCATTGATCAATGCATTGATCACTTTTGAGTTGGATGCTAGCCGGTAGCAAGTCACTTTGATAGCCGTTACATCCGGATCAATCGCGGCTTCCCGCAACATGTCAATGACCGCATTAAAGGAATGATATGGGAAATGAAGCATTACATCCTGCTCCAGCACAACATCCGTGATGCGGCGCGTACTTCTGACAAGCGGATGAGGGAATGGTTTTTTACGCTGTCCCTTTCTCGTGAATACATCCGGGAAATCAATGAAGTGTCTGAAATTATGAATTCTTCCGCCAGGGATAATGGTTCCCTTTTTGGCCAGTGAAAGGCCCTTGATCAGGAAATCCAGGAGGTCAACGTCCATCTCCTTGTCATAGATAAAACGAACAAATTTTCCTTTGCGACGATTCTTCAGACCCTTTTCAATTTTTTCAATGAGGGATGTGGACAGGTCATTATCAATATCGATCTCAGCATCTTTGGTAACCTTGAAAACCCATGACCGGGAGCGGTCGTAGCCAAAATAACTAAATATACTTTTCAGGTTAAACCGGATTACGTCTTCCAGCAAAATGATATGATGTTCATCGGGAGAAGGGGAGGGCAGGATTACAAAACGGCCGAGTGTCCGGCTGGGTATTTCAATCAGCGCAAATTTCTTTTCTTCCTTCTCAGAGGTTTTTCGGGAAAGGACCACGCCCAGGTAAAGTGATTTTTCTCTTAAATAAGGAAATTGTGGAATACTCTGAATCATTAACGGAATAATATTGGCACGGGCTTCTTCTTCAAAGTAATTCTGTACGAATTTCTGTTGGTCCTTGTTAAGGTCCTTATCCGTTATGAGAAAAATCTTCTCATTTTTCATTTCCATATAAATATTACGCCAGATTTCATCAAACCTTTCTTGTTGCTGCAGGACGATGGATTGAATTTGCATCAGGATTTTATCCGGTGCCGTTTCCATATGCATGTTCAGCTTACCTTTTCCGCTGAATTCCTTCATACGGTTCAGAGCGGCTACCCGCACCCGGAAAAACTCATCCAGGTTATTGGAAAATATGCCGAGGAACTTCACCCTTTCCCGGAGTGGTACAGAAGGGTCTGCAGCTTCCTGGAGTACGCGTCCGTTAAAGGCCAACCAGCTGATATCTCTTGGAATAGTCCTCCTTTTCATAGCTGTCATTCTTTCCTTTTTTGCAAAGTAAGAGGAAATAGAATTTGGAAATTTGGAAATCAGAAAATTTAAAAATTGTCATAATTTGTTAACAAATAACGGGTTGGATAATTTGAGCCACTTGGTTCTAAACAATAGGACAGAATTTTGAGCATTGCAGGGAGCGGTGATAATCGTTTTTACCATAATGCGGCTTTTTTAAAGCATAATCAGTCCATTTTCAAATTTCTAAATTTTCAAATTTCCAAATTATCAATGTTTTCTTTGAAAATGCAGGAAAATACCCGACCTTTGCCGTCCAAAATTCCGATGGTATGTCTAGAGTATGTCAGTTAACAGGCAAGCGGCCAATTACGGGAAATACAGTTTCCCACTCGAATATTAAGACGAAACGCCGTTTTTTACCAAATCTGCAGCAGAAGCGTTTTTTCCTGGCTGAAGAAAACAAATGGATCAGCCTGAAGATTTCTACCGAAGGCATCCGAACCATCAACAAAAAAGGCCTTTATGCGGTTGTAAAAGAACTGCGAAAAGCGGGTGAAAAGATCTAAAGATCCAGCAAATAAAATTATAAATTCAGCAAAATGGCAAAGAAAGGAAGCAGGGTACAGGTGATTCTGGAGTGTACCGAACACAAGACCAGCGGAAAACCAGGAACCAGCCGGTATATTACCGTTAAGAACAAAAAAAATACTCCGGAAAGACTGGAGCTGAAGAAATTTAATCCGATTTTAAAGAAAGTAACTCTCCATAAAGAAATCAAATAATCATGGCAAAAGCAGCAAAGACCGCGATCAAAACCAAAGATGCCCGTGCGGCCGCCGAAGCAAAAAACTGGACCAAAGTAATTAAAGCCGTCCGCAGTCCGAAGACCGGCGCTTATACATTCAAGGAAGCCATTATCCACAAGGATAGTATCAAGCAGTTTTTAGCCCAGAAATAATTGGTGCCCCGAACTTTTATCCAAGCTGTTCCCAACCGGAGCGGCTTTTTTTCTTTAGGAACCATTTAAAAAACAGAGATGGGATTTTTTGATAAACTTTTTGGAAAGAAAGAAAAACAAACCCTGGATGAAGGCCTGCAGAAAACCAAGGAAAGTTTTTTTACCCGGGTGGGGAAGGCGATTGCCGGTAAGACCACCGTGGATGAGGAAGTGCTGGACAGTCTGGAAGAAGCCCTGGTTAGTGCCGACGTGGGGGTGGATACGACCATTCAGATTATCGACCGGATCGAGAAACGCGTGGCCAGGGATAAATACATGAATACTTCCGAACTGAATAATATACTTAGGGACGAAATTGAACAGATGTTGCGTGAAACCGGGGCCGATAAAGTCCGGAATTTTGAGGTTCCCGCCGAAAAACCCTATGTTATTTTGGTTGTTGGGGTGAACGGAGCGGGGAAAACGACGACGATCGGCAAGCTGGCCTATAATTTCAAAAAAGCGGGTTTCAGCGTTTTACTTGGCGCAGCAGACACCTTCCGGGCCGCCGCGACAGACCAGCTGAATATCTGGAGTGAAAGAGCAGGTGTTCCGATCGTCAAACAAGGTATGGGTGCCGATCCGGCCTCTGTGGCATTCGATACGGTGCAAAGCGGCCTTTCCAGGGGTACCGACGTCATTATTATCGATACGGCCGGCCGGTTGCATAATAAGACCCACCTGATGGAAGAACTCGGCAAGATAAAACGGGTGATGAAAAAACTCATTCCGGATGCGCCGCAGGAGGTATTATTGGTTCTTGATGGCAGTACCGGACAAAATGCGCTGGAACAGGCCAGACATTTTACGGCTGCCACCGACGTGACTTCACTGGCCATCACCAAACTCGATGGGACGGCCAGGGGAGGCGTGGTGCTGGCTATCGCCAACCAGTTCAAAATACCCGTAAAATATATTGGGGTCGGGGAGAAAATAAATGATCTGCTCCTGTTCGACAGTCATGAATTTGTTGATAGTCTTTTTAAAGAACAGACCGCTTAACCGGGGGTCAAGAGCCTTTTTCGTTATCAAATTGCGTTCTTTTCATCCTGTGGCCTCCCCGTGCCGGATTTTAAGATGATCCATCCTAGGAACGCTGCCAGCACGGATGCAATCAATACCGCCACTTTAGAGCTCTGAACCAATTCATCGTTCGAATCAAATGCGAGATTACTGACAAAAATGGACATGGTAAATCCGATTCCCGCCAGCATTCCAATGCCAATCAATTTCGTCGTATTCATACCCGCGGGAAGTCTGGCAATGCCAAATGCGATCCCCAGCACGCTAAAACCGGCGATGCCCAGGGGTTTGCCCAGCAGCAGCCCCAGGGAGATTCCCAGGCTGTTTGAACTGAATATTTCTGTTTTCCAGGTCGACTGAAGAAGGATGGCCGTGTTCGCCAATGCAAACAAGGGGATGATAAAAAAATTGACGGGTTTATGCAAAGCGTGTTGTAAATAGGAAGAAGGCTGGTTCTCCATATTCCTGCGAAACGGAATCGTAAACGCAAGTAAGACGCCGCTCAGGGTCGGATGAACACCGGATCGGTAAAGGAAATACCAGAGCAGGATTCCTGCAGGAAGATAAACCCAGAGTGAAAAAACCTTCATCCGGTTCAGCAACAGCAGGATCAGAAAAAGGCCAATGGCCATGGACAGATACAGGAAGGAAAAGGAAGAAGTATAAAAAATGGCGATGATGATGATCGCACCCAGGTCATCAATAATGGCCAGGGCAGTCAGAAATATTTTTAGTGAAAGGGGAATACGTTTTCCGATCAGAGATAAAACACCCAGGGAAAATGCAATATCTGTTGCCATCGGAATGCCGATACCTGCCTGGCCCGGTTTTCCATGATTGAATAAAAAGTGTATGAGGGCCGGAATCATCATACCACCGATCGCGGCCAGGATCGGCAGCGCCGCATTTTTAACCGATGATAATTCGCCGACGTAGAGTTCCCGTTCAATTTCAAGACCAACCAGCAGGAAAAAAAGGGTCATGAGACCATCATTGATCCATTCTTCTATCCGAAATGGAATGGTCGTGCTGCCGATTTTCAGGAATGCAGGGGTATGCCAGAAATGAATAAAAGCCGGACCGAAGGATGAATTGGCAAGGATCAGCGAAATGGCCGTAAATCCAATCAGGATAAGTCCGCCCGCTTTCTCACTATTAAAAAACTGTTGGAATAAACCCGTTTTTGATGACGTACTCATGAGTTTCGAAGTTAACCATTAACGCTTTACGCGTTACGCGTTACGCGTAAAGCATAAAGCTTAAAGCTTAAAGCTATTGTGAATGTATGAAATGTAGAAATGTTGAAGAACGGATAATTACACTTCCCAATCTCTTACATTATCCGATTTGCGTTGGGCGTTAGGCGTTAAGCGTTATGCGTTACGCGTTAGAAGCCTTAATTTTGCCGGGCATGAAAACGAAAACAATCCGGCGCGATAAGGTGAATATCATCACGCTTGGATGCAGTAAGAATATGGTCGATAGTGAAGTGCTCAGTGGACAGCTGCTCGCCAACGGGATTGATGTGACCCATGAAAGCACCAAAAAAGGATCCAATATCGTTGTCGTAAACACCTGCGGATTTATTGAAAAGGCCAGGGAGGAATCGGTAAACACCATCCTGGAACAGGTAGCCATGAAAAAACAGGGAAGCCTCGACAAAGTATATGTCACCGGGTGCCTGAGCCAGCGCTATCGCGATGACCTGGAAAAGGAAATCCCGGAAGTCGATGCCTGGTACGGCACGATGGAAATGCCCCTGCTTCTTAAAAAATTAAATGCAGATTATAAAGCCGAGCTGCTGGGGGAGCGTCTGCTCTCTACGCCGCAGCACTATGCATATCTGAAAATTTCCGAGGGATGTAACCGCACCTGTGCGTTTTGTGCCATACCTCTGATGCGGGGCATACACGTCAGCAGGCCAGTCGAAGCGATTGTACAGGAAGCAGAGAACCTCGTCCGCATGGGAGTGAAAGAAGTGATGCTCATTGCACAGGAACTCACTTATTACGGACTCGATATTTATAAGAAAAGGGTGTTACCTGATCTGCTGAACCGGCTGGCGGACGTCAGGGGGTTGGAGTGGATCCGGCTTCATTATGCCTACCCCAGCAAATTTCCGCTGGAAATATTGGACGTGATACGCGACCGGGACAATATCTGCAATTACCTGGATATGCCCCTCCAGCACGCCAGCGATGCCATGCTCAAGGCCATGAAGCGCCAGATCACCCGTGCCGAAATGACCGAACTCATCCAGACCATCCGCTTAACCGTTCCGGGTATTTGCCTGCGCACGACCCTGATCGCCGGTTTTCCGGGTGAACAGGAGTCGGACGTGGAAGAAATGAAGGAATTCCTCTCGGAGCACCGGTTCGACCGGGTCGGGATCTTTACCTATTCGCACGAAGAAGGTACTTCAGCTTACGGATTGACAGACGATGTTCCAGCAACCGTGAAAGAAACCCGCGCCCAGGAAATCATGGAACTGCAGCAGGAAATTTCCTATGAAAAAAATCAGGAAAAAATCGGAAAAGTTTTCAAGACCATGGTTGATAAAAAAGAGTCGGGCCGCTATATCGGAAGAACGGAATTTGATTCTGTTGAAGTGGATAACGAAGTAATCATACAAACGGACACCCCGTTGAAGATCGGCCAATTTGTTTCTGTAAAAATGACGAAGGCTTATGATTTTGATCTCGAAGGACAGGTATTGACAGGGGACCGGAAGAACTGAACAAATTAAATCTTTTGCTGTTAGGTAAACACGAACAATGGGTAGATCATTTCCAGCTATGCATTTATGAACTTTACTACCAGGACTATCCCTTATCAGCAAACAGGATTTTTTTCCCGGGCCATAACAGATTATCTGAGTGGGAATGAGTTCCTCCGGTCATTTTATGAACATCCGGTTTCCTATGACGGAATAGAAGCGGCTATCCATCACCGGGAGAAATTCCCGACCGACCGGAATTTACTCGTAAGATCATTGGAAGAACAATATGCCGGCCTGCCCGTTCAGGAAGCGGTAAGAAAAAACCTGGAAAGCCTTTCCGGTAAAAATACATTCACCGTCACCACAGCCCATCAACCGGCGATCTTTACCGGGAACCTGTACTTTATTTATAAGATTCTGCATGTTATAAAAATTGCAGAGGCGCTTTCTGCCCGGCATACGGACCGGCACTTTGTTCCTGTATTTTATATGGGATGTGAAGACGCAGACCTGGATGAACTGGGGCATATCTTCCTGGACGAAGAAAAAATCACCTGGGATACCGACCAAACCGGCGCGGTTGGCAGGATGCATACCAAAGGGCTCGAAAAAATAATTCAGCGGATTGAGGGCGAATTCTCGGGCGAACCGTTTGGGCCCGAACTTATTCAACTACTGAAAGATTGTTATCTGGACGCACCAAATATTCAACAGGCAACTTTTAAATTACTGCACCGGCTTTTCGGATCCTACGGACTGATCGTTTTGATACCCGATAACCGTTTGCTCAAATCCGCTATGCGCGGGGTATTTAAAGATGACCTGACAAATCATGCGCCATTTGAAATCACCGAAAAAACCATTCAGGAACTGGCAAAACACTATCCGGTACAGGCCAATCCGAGAGAGATAAATCTTTTTTATCTGAAAGACGATATCCGGGAGCGCATTGACCTGAAAGAACAGCGTTTTGTTGTACATAATACGGGCATACATTTTTCACCGGACGAAATGGAAAAAGAACTGGCCAATTTTCCTGAACGATTCAGCCCGAATGTGATCCTGCGGGGGCTCTACCAGGAAACTATTCTCCCCAATATCGCTTTTGTGGGCGGAGGCGGGGAAATGTCGTACTGGCTGGAGTTCAGGCCTCTTTTTAAACACTACCGTGTTCCATATCCTGTTTTGATTTTACGCAACTCTTTTTTATTGATCAGAAAAAACTGGCGATCGAAAATTGAAAAGGCGGGATTATCGACATCGGTTATTTTTAAACCTGAGGAAGAACTCATGGAAGATTTTGTCCGCAGCCATTCCACCCGTCAGTTAAACCTGAATGCACAAATGGTGGAGCTGCGCGGGTTTTATGAATCTCTAAAGAAAATTTCCGGATCGGTGGACAAGACTCTTGAGCAACATGTGGAGAAGCTGGAAGTGCAGGCTTTGCAAAAACTGGAGGAACTGGAAAAAAAGATTTTACGGGCCGAAAAGAAAAATCATGAAGAAGTGCGGCGTAAAATTCATGAAATCAGGGAAGCTTTATTTCCTATGGAAAATCTCCAGGAAAGGATTGATAATTTTATCCCCTGGTATGCGGAATACGGAAAAGTGTTTATCGAACTCATCCATCAACAATCCCTGACTCTTGAGCAGGAATTCATTGTTCTGGAAGAATACGGTTAACGGATTGGAATGTAATATATTTTCCACATTGCGTTAAGCGTTAGGCGTTAGGCGTTTGGCGTTAAGCGTTAACCCCATGTGAACGCTTCGCCGGAAGCGATGTGTCTGATAGGGATGCCAGGCACTTTTGGCTTCAGCCATTGAACAAGCCATTCCATTCCCGGGTCCTCACTAAAAGCGTGACCCAAAACGATCATGGAAACCGGCTTCCCAAACGCTCTTGCATCTCTTACGTATTCGGGTGTTTCCCATTCACTGGATTCGCCTACAATAAGCAGGTCCGCCTTGCCGGTTATAAGCGATTTTAGTTGATTTTGTCCACCACCAGCTCCGGGCAACAATGCAATTATACTGCACATAGCGGACCGGTCACCAATATAACGCAGGTGCGGAATGTCCAGTGAGTCTTTTAAATGACGAATGATATCATCCAGTGACTGTGCCGGAATTTGAATAATATTTTCTTCTTTGGGATTATACGTTAACCATCCCGTCTTTAACAGGAAACCATGCCGGATACCGTCTGGTTTCATGCGGTGCCAGTAATCATGAAAGCGCCAGACCGTGATCTGGTATTTCTCCAATAACTCCTTTTTTTCCCTGACAACAACATTGTCTTCAACCCAATTCATATCATCCAGATGATTATAGTAAGTGGGCTCATGGGCGATGATAAAATTTGCTTTCAGTTTGGCCGCCGCCTCAATTACTTTCACGGTGGCAAACATAGTTGTTACAATACCGGTTACGACCTGATCTCCGGAACCGCTTTTCAGCGTATCCACGGTATTGGATAATTTACCCCCAGGAACTTCAGCAATTATGCGGTCCACGACCTGCGAAACCGTCAGGGATTCCATTGAAGTAAAATGACTGAGTTTGGGATTGATTATAATACCGGCAGCGCCTGCTTTAACCACATTACCCAGAAAATCCCTTCGTTTGTAAAGATTTTTTTCCATAGCCGTATAAAAGTTTTAAGGTCAGTCGAAGTTATTTTCCCATCCGTCCTTCTTCAGTTTCGCAATTTTTTCTTTTACTTCTGACTCCAGTGTTTTTTTGAATGTCAGAATTTTTTCAGAGATTTTTTCGTCAAAGGCACCGAGGATAGTAGCTGCCAGTATAGCTGCGTTTTTGGATGCATTCAGCGCAACGGTCGCGACCGGAATACCATTCGGCATTTGCAGTATGGATAAAATAGAATCCCATCCATCCAGTGAATTGGATGATTTGATCGGAACTCCGATCACCGGCAGGGACGTAAGTGCGGCCACCATACCGGGCAAATGGGCGGCACCCCCGGCGCCGGCGATGATAACCTTAAAACCTCTTTCCTTTGCTTTTGTGGCATAGCTCACTAAACGCTGGGGGGTCCGGTGAGCGGATACAATGGTCAGCTCGAAGGGAATACCAAACGATTTCAAAGTATCTGCGGCGGGTTGCATGACCGGAAGGTCACTGTCGCTTCCCATGATGATGGCCACCTGGTTCATGCTGTTATGGGGGATTGAATAGTAGTGATGCGGAATTTTTGTTTAATCGCTTTTGCTTTATATACCAGGTCAGCTTTTTCCGGACTCAGTATGGTGGCATGTCCCATTTTTCTTCCCGGCCTGGTTTCCTTCTTTCCATAAAGATGAAGGAAAACATTCTCCATTTTAAGTATTTCATCCATTCCTTCATAGCTGGCATCTCCTGAGTGCCCGTCGCTGCCAATAAGATTGACAATCGCAGCGGGTACAATATGTTTTGGATTACCCAGGGGATAACCCAGCATGATCCGCCACAGCATATCGAACTGGGAACTAAAATTCGCTTCAATCGTATGGTGTCCGCTGTTATGGACGCGGGGCGCCGTTTCATTCACCAGCACATCCCCGTTTTTATCAATAAAAAGTTCGACTGCAAAAATTCCCGGTGTTTTCAAATCCTTCACCACTTTCATTGCGATCGCTTCAATTCTCCAGGTTGTCTGCTGGGGAATTTCTGCCGGGCTCAACTGGTAATCCAGTTGATTGAGCATGGGATTAAAAATCATTTCCACCGGAGGGTAAAGCGCTGTTTGTCCGGTCTCATTGATGGCGACAATCTGCGATATTTCCTTTTGGATGTCAACTTTTTTTTCCAAAACAGATGGCTGATCAAATCCGAGGGACAGATCTTTTTCAGCCGATAAAATCTGAACTCCTCTGCCGTCATAACCGCCCGAAGACAGTTTATGTACGGCCGGAAGAAAATCCGAGATTTTTTTCAGGTCCTCCCTTTTTTCCGTAATCCTGAATGGAGCGCTCGGGATCCCGTTTTCTTTATAAAATTGTTTTTGTAATATCTTATCCCGGATAATTCGCAGCGCCGCAGGTTTGGGATATATTTTTACGCCTTCAGATTCCAGTTTCTCAAGGGCTTCCACATTGACGGATTCAATTTCAATGGTTATTGCATCCAGTTGTTTGCCAAATTGATAAACATCGTCAAAACTCCTGATTTCTCCCCGGGTAAAAGCATAGCAAAGATGCGCTGCGGGGCATTCCGGATCGTTTTCCAGCACATAGGTCTGAACCGGGTAGTTGGCAGCGGCTTGTAAAAGCATTCTTCCCAGCTGTCCTCCGCCTAAAATTCCAATTTTGAGCATTTTTCCAATTATGGCGTGAAGATAAAACAATCTGGTTTTCAAGCGTTATTCACGTGTCTGACATAATAATATGGCCAGATTTTTGTTTTAATGAGTAACTTTATCCGTCCCGATGCATAACATTTTTTTTTGCATGAAGAAAATCCGGTTTCTCCCCCAGGCCCTATGTCTGACCTGCCTCATTTTGTGTTTTAAGCCCCTGTTTTCGCAAACTTCCGCCTATAGCGTGCATTTTCTGGATAACCAGAAGAGTTTTCCCAAAATCGGTGAACTGATGAGCCGGGAGGAAGATACTCTTCAAAAGCAGTTTCAGGCCAAACAGCTGGTCTGGCCCGCCCGGTTTGTATATATCCGTTCATTCAAGTACGACAGCGAAATGGAGGTCTGGGTCAAAAACAAGCAGAACGAAAAGTATAAATATTTTAAAACCTATAAGATTTGTGCATTGGCCGGCTCGCTCGGTCCGAAAAGGATGGCGGGTGACTACCAGGTACCGGAAGGTTTTTATTATATCAACGAATTCAATCCTAGAAGCCTGTACCATTTATCCCTGGGTTTGAATTATCCGAATGCTTCCGATAAAATGCTCTGTGATCTCTCACAACCCGGAGGAGATATCTATATTCACGGGAGTTGTGTTACAACCGGATGTATTCCCATTACAGACGGGCAAATTGAGGAGCTATATGTTTTGGCCGCTCACGCAAAGGACCTGGGACAGGATTTTATTCCGGTTCATATTTTCCCCGTCAATTTTGACAATCCGAAAAGCGTTGCTTACCTGAATCGGTTCCTGGTTAGTTTTAATGAATACGTCCCTTTTGAAAAAAGCATGCAGAATGCTTTTTATTATTTTGAGAAAAATCACCAGGTTCCTCCCGTCGTGGTCAATTCAAAGGGTGAATATGTAATTGAAGAAATGCCCGTCCCGGCTGCTCCCCGGGTTGAAACCAAGGTGGCCAGTCAGCTTCATCATCCGCAGCAGCCGATACGTGAAGAAGACCTTGCGACCAGTGTGGACAGACTGCCTTTATATCCTGGCGGAAATCCCGCATTTAAAATTTTTGTCGACAAGCTGAGCGCGGACATGATCAGGGAATTGGAACCCGGCCAGAAAAAGGCCTTTGTCCTGATGGAATATATTATTGATGAGAACGGCAAGACCATTTATGCAAATGCCATCTCTGGTGGAAATGATAAAATGAATCTGAAAATCGAGAAGGCATTTACAGATATGGCCCCTTGGACGCCGGCCATCCGTCAGGGAAAAAATGTTCCCATCAAACTCAAACAAACGATCATGGTCGAAGCGCCCTGATAAAGCCTAAAGCTCAAAGCCTAAAACCTTTTTTTCAAGATGATGATAAATTGCTTTATTCCTTGCATTAAGAATAAAATTTATTACTCCATTTTCAAATTTCCAAATTTCCAAATTGCTATAGGCTTAAAAGCGTCTGTACTGTGTCGGGGGACCATTGTTGCAAAACTATTTTCCTTCCATCAATTAATTTTTCCAGCAGCTCCGTTTCATAATGCCGGATCGTCAGCAGCATAAGATCTTTTTCAACCTGCACATCAAAATAGCGAGAGGATTCCAGGGCTAACTGTTCAATTTTTTCGGGAATATCATCAACACATAGCTGCAAAATAACGGCGCCGGTTTGCATCAGGTTAGCCTGGATATGGAGATCCGAAAGCATCTGGTATAACCTGGCCGTTCCTTCTTCGCCCACAAATGAAAAATCTTTGGACTGGAGATGGATCAAAACCTGGTTTTGTTTTATTACCATGATGGGCGGCAAATTGGCGATATGTTTGGAATGGATCAGCGTACCCGGTAGCAGAGGATCCAGAAAGCATTTTACGTGTAGCGGAATGTTTTTGTTTTGCAGGGGTTTGATGGTTTTGGGGTGAATGACCTGCGCTCCGTAAAAAGCCATTTCAATCACTTCGTCATAACCGAGTTCCCGGATATAACGGGCTTCTGGAAATGCTTTGGGATCCGCATTCATTACTCCTTCCACATCTTTCCAAATCGTGAGGTCATCGGCTTCCAGCAGGTTGGCAAAAATGGCAGCAGAATAATCACTTCCCTCCCTGCCCAGCGTGGTGCTTTCATTGGCATCCGTTGACCCGATAAAACCCTGGGTAAGCAGGATATTATTTTCCCTGTATAAAGGAAGAATCAGTTCCGGAATCCGGGAACTGGTTTTTTCCCAGTTTATGCTGGCCGCACGGAACTGATCATCCGTAGCGAAAATATCCCGGACGTCTATCCATTGGTTCGGGATTGAAGCCGTCATCAGGAAATTACTTATGATGGACGTGGACAGGAGTTCTCCGATACAAACGATCTGGTCATAATAATAGTTAAAGGGCCTAACGGGCCGGTCGTGCAGAAGCCATTCGACCTCGGTAAAAAAATCTCCCATCCTATGTTTAAATCCGTTGTTGCCTGCTATTCCAAGTGATTCGGCGATTTGCAGATGGTTCTGTTTTATCGATCCGAAAAGTTCTAATGCTTTTGTCAGGTCGCCTGAATAAAAAGCATCCGTTACTTTTTCCAGCGCGTTGGTTGTTTTACCCATTGCGGAAATAACGATCAGCAGCTTTTCTGATTTGTAATTTTTCAGAATAGCAGGCAACTGGCGGATCCGCGATACGGAGTCAACGCTGGCGCCACCAAATTTGAAAACTTTCATGAAAGCCAATTTAACGAGGCGCAAAGATAATATGCTTCGGGATCGTAATAACTATGTTAAAAAAAAGAACAGGTGCGGGGAGTTCAGAAATCGATTGTATATTAAACTGAATTATGTATAACATGATCCTGCTTTTTTGTAAACTAAACCTATGGCTGGTCCTTTCTGCCGGACAGCATGCCGATTTTAAGGAACCGGTCACGGACACGATGGAAATCCAGATTTTGCAGTTCGTAAATGAGGACCGCAAACAACATGGGCTGGCAATCCTGCAGATCAACTCAATGGAATCGTCCCTGGCAGCCAGACATAGTCATGATATGGCCAGCGGAAAGGTCAAATTCGGGCATGATGGTTTCAACGCGCGGGCCAGAACCATTCAGAAATCACTGGGCAGCATGGAGGTCGGAGAAAACGTTGCTTCCGGTCCGATGACGGCCCGTGAAGTAGTGGATGGATGGTTGAAGAGCCCGGGTCATAAAAAAAATATTGAGGGTGACTTTACCCTCACGGGCATTGGTTATGCCCGGGATAAAAAAGGAGATATTTATTTCACCCAGATTTTTTCGAAGTAAGGATGAAGGGTTACTGCATTTAAAGCACATGCCGTAACTTGCCCGTCATGGAAAAAAAAGCCATCATTTCCGTTCAGGATCTTTCAAAAAAGTACGGGGAATTTGAAGCCGTAAAACAAATCAGCTTTGACGTTTTCCAGGGTGAAATTTTTGGATTGCTGGGACCCAATGGTGCCGGTAAGTCAACTACCCTGGAGATTATTGAAACCCTGCGCCAAAAAACTTCAGGGAAAATTTTCGTTGACGGAATTGATCTGGATAAAAGCCCCAACGAAATAAAAAAGAAGATTGGCGTGCAATTGCAAACCTCGGGTTATTATCCGAATCTGAATTTAACCGAACTGCTCGTGTTGTTCGGCGGACTATATAACCGCGATGTAAAACCTTCGGAATTCCTGGGAAAAGTAAACCTGCTTGACAAAGCCAGATCAAAATATAAGGAACTCAGCGGGGGACAGAAACAAAGATTTTCTATTGCAACCACATTGATCAATCAGCCGAAAATTATTTTTCTGGATGAACCCACTACGGGGCTTGATCCGCAGGCGAGAAGAAATCTCTGGGATCTCGTGCGGGATATTCGGGCGGAGGGAACGACCGTCATTATCACAACGCATTACATGGATGAGGCGGAAGTTCTTTGCGACCGGGTTGCCATTATGGATTCAGGAAAAATCATCGCCCTGGATTCACCCGATCGGCTCATAGACAAACTCGTTGCCACCGGGTTCGAAAGACCCAAAGAAGTAAAAAAAGCAAACCTGGAAGACGTTTTTATTAATATGACAGGAAAGGAGTGGCGTGAAGAATAAGCTTAAAGCGTAACGCCAAACGCAATTCATAAATGATATCAGATATTTTAAAATTTTGAATTTCATAATTATATTTCCAAATTTTCAAATTTCCAAATTTTCAAATTAATGATCGACCCCCGTTACCCCATAGGCAAATACGAACCCCAGCCATTTTCTGAATCCCTGAAAAAAGAATGGCTCAATAATATTCGTCAGCTGCCCACTGAACTGGAGTATGCGATTCAAAACCTGGATGCCGCACAGCTGCACAGTCCTTACCGCGAAGGCGGGTGGACCATCCATCAGCTTGTACACCATATGGCGGACAGTCATATGAACGCATACATCAGATTTAAGGGAGTGCTGACGGAAGATAATCCGACTGTAAAAACCTATGAAGAACAATTATGGGCAGAACTGGCCGACGTGCAACAGTTACCGGTAAATATTTCCATCACCCTGCTACACGCGTTACATGCAAGACTGTATGCAGCCATTAAAGACCTGGGTCCCGAACAATGGAACCGGAATTTTCATTATCCATCCAAATCAACACCTGACAGCGTCTGGTTTTTACTCGGCCTGTACAGCTGGCACGGAAAACATCACATCGCCCATATTCTTTCATACCGCAAAGCCAACAATCTGTAACTATGAAGGACCTTCGCTGGAAAAAAATTTCCTCTGAATACCTCTCAAAAGATATTTGGGGAACCGTAAGAAAAGATGTTTGCCAAACGGCGGAAGGTAAAATCATAAATCCTTATTACGTTTATGAATTTCCAACCTGGGTTACAGCCGTTGCCATTACGGAAGAAGGAAAGATAATTATGGAACGCCAATACCGGTATGCCCTGGACGTGACCTGTTATGAAATTCCGGGTGGATGTGTGGATGATACTGACAGTTCCCTGGAAATGGCCATCGCCCGCGAACTGCTGGAAGAAACCGGATATCGTTTCACACAATATGAATACCTCGGTAAAACCTCATCGAATCCTTCCACCAATAATAACTGGATGCACATGTACCTGGCTACCGGCGGCCATTATGTAAGGGAACAGCAGCTGGACCATAACGAAGAGATTGAAGTGTATTTATTTAGCCTGGATGAAGTGAAGAAACTGCTGGCAGAAAACCAGATTATCCAGAGCATGCATGTGACCACGTTATATTACGCGCTGGCTAAAATGAAATCTCTTTGAGATTAACCTCCCCGGCAAGGAAAACACTTCCGCAAACCAGGATCAGGTCTTTTTTCCCGGCATGCAGTACTACGGATTCCAGTGCCTCTTTCACATGCGAGAAACTTTTTCCTTTTAATCCGATGGCATTCGCCCGGGCGGCAAGATCCGTTTCGGGTAATGCGCGGGGAATCTGTGCTTTTGTAAAATAATAATTAGCCATTTTTGGAAGCCGGCCCAGCATGTTTTCTATCTCCTTATCTTTTACGAAGCCAATGACGATATGCAATTCTTCGTGCGACTCGTTTTCGATTTGCCTTGCAATAACTTTCATTCCTTCTTCATTGTGGCCCACATCGAGAACGACCATCGGGTTTTCATGAATCACATCCCAGCGGCCATGTAATCCTGTCAGCGATTTTACCTGCTTTAATCCCTGTTGCATGGCAGAATCCGAAATCTCAAATCCTTTCTGATTCAGGATTGAAATCACTTCAGCAACGGTAACAAGATTTTTCAATTGGTACAGACCAGGCAGGTCAAGGTGGAAATTTTTCTTGCTGTTATCATGAACCTCCGTCAGTTGCACAAATAATAAATGCCCTTCTGTTTTCCATTCACCGGGAAATCTTTTCCTGCTTGCAAAATGTATGGGGGAATTATTTTTTTCAGCTGCTTCCAGAAACACATTTTTTATTTCTCCCTGTTCCTCACCAATGACCACGGGAACGCCCGGTTTGATAATTCCCGCTTTTTCAAATGCTATTTTCTGTAATGTGTTTCCCAGCAGATCCATATGATCATAACTGATATTGGTGATAACCGAAACCTCCGGAACAAGAATATTTGTACTGTCCAGCCTGCCACCCAGTCCGGTTTCAACTACTGCGATATCAATCTGCTCCTCTGCAAACCATTCGAAAGCCATAGCTACGGTAATCTCAAAAAAAGAAGGTTCGATCTGATCGATCGAATGCCGGATGCGTTCGGTAAACCGGATGACGTTATTTTCCGGAATCATATGGCCGTTGATCCGGATGCGTTCCCGGAAGTCATGGAGATGGGGAGATGTGTACAGACCGGTTTTGTATCCTGCTTTTTGCAAGATCGAAGCCAGCATATGACTCGTGGAACCTTTGCCATTCGTTCCAGCCACATGAATGGATTTGAATTTTTTTTCCGGGTTGCCCAGTTTTTCGCTCAGCAAAATGATGTTCGTCAGGTCTGCTTTATATGCGGCGGCGCCGATCCTGCTGAAGAGTGGCAGTCGGGCGAAAAGATATTCGATCGTTTGGGGATAATCCATGTTGTGGTCGCCCAAAGGAGCCATCAGTTATTATTCTTGAAATCACCCCGCTTCCAGGCCTGGATAAAATCGGCCCAGGCCAGTGGGTTAAAGATATTTTGAGGTGGATTCTGTCCGGTATAGGAGTATTTGGTGGCGTTCTGTTTCAGATAGTAATTGGCTGCTTCCCGGGCATCCGAGGGAAGCCCGCGGGACAGGATCCTTCGCTTAACGGCATCATTGTTCTGTCGCGCGATCTCAATTTCGTCGTCGGGAACTTTTGTATTGACAAAATCCCGGTCGAATTGTTCCCGGGTTGGACGCGGACGAATAATGGTTGCGGGCAGATACATGGTATCCGTTACGAGTAATTGTATGAGGCTCCATTGATTTCCTTCCAGGTTCTTGGGAATATCAACCAGCCTGGGTTTATAACCGATACTGCTGAACTCGATCTGGTCCCCCTTCATCACGACGATGGAAAACACGCCCTGGTCATTGCTGAACGTTCCCCGGTGCTGGCCCTTGACCACGATACTCACGGAAGGTATGCCCTGTAAACTGTCTGCCGTCATCACCACTCCGTAAAACATCACGATGGAATCCTTCAATTTATCAAATTGGGCTTCCAGGGCAAAAGGCAGGGTCAGGAATAAGAAGTATAGTAGAAATTTTTTCAAAACTGCGCCAAAAATAAAGTTTATAAACCGTAAATCGTCAACAAATTAATGCCCACATAGATTAATTTTGCAGCCAGTTTCTTCTTTTTAACAAAAAATTGCGCATGAAGGTTGAAAATGTGTTGAAGGCATTAGGTACGGTACAGGAACCAGACCTCGGAAAGGATCTTATTACACTGAATATGGTCAGGGATATTGTGATCAGTGGTAATGAGGTTTCATTTACGGTTGTTTTAACTACACCCGCCTGTCCGTTAAAAGATCTGATTAAAAATTCCTGCGTACAGGCGATTCACCAGCTGATCGGTAATGAGATCCATGTAAAAGTCAATTTTATTTCCGAGATGAATTCAAAACGGACAGATCCCAAAACAATCTTACCCAAAGTTAAAAATATTATTGCGGTAGTAAGTGGAAAAGGCGGAGTGGGTAAGAGTACGGTGGCGTCGAATTTTGCACTGGCCCTATCAGCCGATGGTGCAAAAGTTGGCCTGTTGGATGCAGATATTTATGGACCGAGTCTGCCCATTATGTTTGGTGTTCGGGGAGAAAGACCCCTGATGAAAACGGTCGACGGAAAAGGCATGATCCTGCCATTGGAAAAATATGGGATTCGGTTGATGAGTATTGGTTTACTCATAGACGAAAAAGATGCGGTGGTCTGGAGAGGACCGATGGCCAGTTCCGCCATCAAACAATTTGTTTCTGAAGTTTTCTGGGATGAATTGGATTACCTGGTCATTGATATGCCACCGGGTACGGGCGATATTCATCTGACCCTGATGCAATCTGTTCCGGTAATGGGCGTCATTGTGGTGAGCACGCCGCAGGACGTTGCACTCGCGGATGCGAAAAAAGCCATCGCCATGTTTGGGCAGGCCCAGTTAAAGGCGCCTGTGATCGGCTTGGTGGAAAATATGAGTTATTTTGTCAGCGAAGAAGCACCACTGCACAAATATTATATTTTCGGCAAGGATGGTGGCAAGCGCCTGGCTGAAGAATACGATATTCCTTTTCTTGGGCAGATTCCCCTGATACAACGCATCCGGGAAGGAGGCGATGAAGGAAGACCGGTGATGATCGGCGAGGACCAGGCAGCAAAAAAAGCATTTCTGGATTTTGCCGGAAATGCGGCCCGTAGTATCGCGATGATCAATGCCAATATAGATGCTGAAAAACGAGCCAAACTCGTGGATGCCTAAAATTCAGCTATGTACGATATACCATATTTCAAAGCAGATCACCCGGAAGAAGTCCTTGCTTATATGCATGCGCACCCTTTTGCTATGATCTGCGGGTCGGATGAAAAGGGGAAACCCGTAGCCACGCAGGTTCCTTTTTTATTTGAACAACGGGAGGATAAATTATTCCTGCAGGGTCATTTTATGAAAAAGCAGGATCATACAAATGCTTTTTTGCAGAATCCAAATGCACTGGTCGTTTTTTCGGGGGCGCATACCTACGTAAGTGCAAGCTGGTATCAAAACAAACAGATTGCAAGTACCTGGAATTACCAATCCGTTCAGGCTTCGGGAATGCTCCGTTTCCAGGATACCGGATTCCTGCACCGGTTATTGACGAGGCTAACGGAAAAATTTGAAGCGCCGGGTTCTCCATCCCTGGTGCAACATATGGATCCGGCCTATGTGCAACAGATGATGCAGGCCATCATCGCCTTTGAAATGGAAGTGCTTTCCATCCGCCATGTATTTAAACTGAGCCAGAACCGGGATAAACAGTCAAAGACGAATATCATTGCCAAACTCAGCGAGTTGGATGGGGATGCCCGTGAAATCGCGGGAACGATGAATGAAAAAAATAAAATCAATTCATGACCCGGGGAACATTGATTGAACAGATCCTGTCGAAACAAAATTATCTCTGCGTGGGATTGGATACTGACCCCCGCAAAGTCCCCGCGTTTTTGAAAAGTTTTCCCGACCCGGTATTTGAATTCAATAAAAGAATCATAGATGCGACACGGGATCATTGCGTTGCCTATAAAATCAATACGGCTTTTTACGAGGTCTCCGGGGCCCGGGGCTGGGAGAGCATGCAAAAAACGGCCAGTTATATTCCTTCCACCCATTTCAAAATAGCTGACGCCAAACGCGGTGATATCGGCAATACATCTGCGCTCTATGCTCGGGCTTTTTTTGAAACCCTTTCCTTTGACGCGGTAACCGTAGCGCCGTATATGGGAGAAGACAGTGTCCGGCCCTTCCTGGAATATAATGACAAGTGGACAATCCTGCTGGGCCTCACTTCCAATTCGGGTGCGGCGGATTTTGAATTGCAGACTGTCGAAAATGGAGCGCTATATGAATCCGTCATCCGGAAAGCCTCACAGTGGGGTACAACCGAAAATCTCATGTTCGTCATCGGAGCCACGCAGGCCGGTTTGTTTACACGCATCCGCGAACTGGCCCCCGATCATTTTTACCTGGTGCCGGGTATGGGAGCCCAGGGGGGAAGCCTGAAAGACATTTCCGGGCGGGCGATGAATAAGGATTGCGGATTGCTGGTGAATGCGAGCCGCGCCATCATTTATGCCGGTAGCGGAGAGGACTTTGCAGAAAAAGCCGCTGTCGTCGCTTTGGATTATGCACGTGAGATGGCTGGATTTCTAAAAAAAAATGCATCCTTATAGGGGATGCATGGTTAACGGTTAGCAGGGGATTTTTATAAATTCACTTTCGAATTGTCCTTGTCGTCCTTGTCGTCCTTGTCATCATCATCATCTTTGTTTTCTTTATCGACGGATTTATCACCCACATTGGCTAACCGGACGTTACCAAAACTGCTCTTTATTTTAATTTTTGCGGCGCCGCCCCCTACTTTACCGGAATATGTTTTATCGAATTTAGGACCGGAGGACTCATCCTCCGTTTCTTCGGCGATTTCAAATCCCGTTTTGTTTTTGAAACTGCCAAAATTTGTATGCACGTCAAATTGGGCAGACAGGTTATCGGATACTCTCAGATTGATGGTAGAATAGGACTGAAAAAGGGAGAGCGCTCTAACGGCATTGTCGATGGTAATTTCAACGTTGCTGCAAAATTGAACATCCACTTTTGAATTTCCGCTGATGCCTGCAACCTGCGAGTTGCCATTGAACTTGAAAACGACATCCGCGTTGTTCAGCCAGCCGATATCGGCCTTACCGAATTCTACATGGATCATTGCGGCACTGGGCAATTTGCCGGTTGTCAGTTCCCCAAACTTGCTGGTGAGGCTGGTGCTTCCTTCAAAATTCGGGATATTAATTTTACCAAAACTGTTTTCAATACGAAGAGGATTTTTGGAAGGCATGACCACTTTGTAGTCAATATAAAATTTTCTCGTATTCTCGTTTTTATTCCAGTTATCTTTTCCCGACATGTGCCCGATGTTGGTTTTGAAATTGATGTCATGTCCATTCTGGTTATCGCGGACGTCAATCAGATTCATCATCTGCTGGGCTTTTTCTTCGGACGGGGCACGCACACCGATTTCAACCTCAACCTGGATTTCGTTTTTGTCCCAGGTTGTGACAACTACGTTGCCAAAAGAATTTTCGATGGATAACTTGTCTTCCGGACCTACGTTATAGCTTTTAGATATGGTACGTTTCTTCTCAATATTATCGCCATCCCTGGCTAAACTCAATAAAGGGGCTACCGCAAAGGCAAGCAGGACTAGACCCTTAAACGGATTTATATGCTTTTTCATACGCTGATTTTTTGGAATGTTTGATTTGTTTGATAATGCCCAACTGTTTGTTCAATAATCCGATCTGAAGCTGAAGGTTTGAAATCATCGCTTCAATTACCTGTTCCCGGTTGGAATTATTCGGTAACTGGGTTTTAAGTGTGTGGTATACGCTGTCCAGCTTCTGCACATCGCCGGCGAACTGCCTGTACAGTAGCGGTTCATCCTTTTCCAGTGTTTTGAGCTCTTCGTGTTTGAGCTCAATCAGCTTCGCATAGTAATACATCTCTTTATTTTCTTCGTTGTCAGCAGACGCAGCCGGTATCTGATCCTCCGGATTCGTTTTTAATGGAACAAGGGTATTGGTTTTGGCCAGGTTTGCCAGAGAATCAGCCGGTGGATTTACCCTGAGCTGCTTATTTTCCGGAATCATTTCGAGTGGTTTTTTTTCTGCCACCCTATCCGGCACTTTATTCTGATGCATGGTAAAGTAGAGGACGCCCGACAGCGTTACCAACACCACTGCTGCAGCAGCGGCCAGCCAGCGTTTAAAAGGAATGGATCGAATCGGTTTCACTTTTTCTGATTCCGGGTTCATCCTTTCGCTGATCTTCTCCCATACCCGGGGATCCGGCGCGTCAGTATCGAATTTCTCCTGGTTTTCAACAATAAATTTCTCTAACGGACTGCTCATGATAAGCCTCCTTGTTTTATTAGTATTAATAATTTTTGTTTCGCCCGCATATACTGTGTCCTCACGGTGGCATGCGAGATCTGCAAAATTTCTGCGATTTCCTCCTGGTCGTATCCTTCAAACAGGTGAAGACTTAAAACCGTCCGGTATCCGTTGGGCAAATCCTTCACTGCTTTTTTGATTTCTTCAACTTTAAATTTCATCGCTTCTTCATCATAATTTTCCTCCTCGGGCATCTGAACCACATTTGTTTTCTCAATGTCAATGATGTCCATTTTTCGTTTCCTGAGGGCATTGATGGACTTATTGATCACGATTCTTTTCAACCAGGCCCCGAAGGTTGACTTATATCCGAAACTGCCGATCGCTGCAAATGCATCACAAAAGGATTCCTGTAACACGTCTTCGGCGTCAGCCGTATGGTTCACAATCCGGAGACTGGTATTATACATGGCTTTGGCATATTTTTCATACAGTTCACCATAACTCAGGCGGTCACCCTGTTTACAGCGCTCTACCAATTCATCCTGTTGTATGGGTGCAGTTAACTCCAACAGCCAATTTTTGTTCTTATATTAAGTACACAAAGAAAAGCAGGATGTTGCATCCTGCTTAAACTATCTGGATTCAATTTCGAATCCGTTGGTAAGAAAAGGTATTTTGTTTACGGTGAATGGGTTATAAACCATTTTTAGCTAGTGAACGCGCTGATTTTCTCCAGGATAGCCGAAGCACAACCGATAAAGGCTTTGAGCCTTACGCCTTAAGCTTTAGGCTTTTTGAGTATTTTCGCATCCAACTTTATCACCATGGCTGCTAAAACCGATATTTTTCAAAGTCCGGACTACTACCAGGTAGACGATTTGCTGACCGATGAACAAAAGCTGATTCGGGAGACCGTGCGTTCATACGTCAAGAAGGAAATCAGTCCCATTATTGAAGAATTCGCTCAAAAGGCGGAGTTTCCGCAGCAGATCGTGAAGCAACTGGGGGATCTGGGCTGTTTTGGTCCTACCATTCCTGAAAAGTACGGCGGGGGCGGCCTTGACTACATCAGCTATGGCCTGATGATGCAGGAACTTGAAAGGGGTGACAGTGGGGTGCGCTCCACGGCTTCTGTTCAGGGTTCGCTGGTGATGTTTCCCATCCATGCCTATGGATCGGAGGAGATGAAGAAAAGGATGCTTCCAAAACTGGCTTCCGGAGAATGGCTGGGCTGTTTTGGGCTTACGGAACCCGATCACGGCTCAAATCCGGGTGGAATGCTGAGCAATATCCGGGATGCGGGTGATCATCTCGTACTAAATGGAAGTAAAATGTGGATCAGTAATGCGCCTTTTGCCCAGATTGCCGTGGTTTGGGCTAAGGATGAACTGGGGGATATCCGGGGATTGGTGGTTGAAAGGGGCATGGAGGGGTTTTCTACCCCTGCCACGCACGGTAAATGGAGCCTCCGTGCCTCCGCTACGGGGGAACTGGTATTTGATAACGTTAAGGTTCCCAAATCAAACCTGTTTGCGGAAATTCGGGGGTTAAAGGGCCCTCTGAGTTGTTTAACCAAGGCCCGATATGGAATTGCCTGGGGATCAGTAGGTGCGGCTATGGATTGTTATGATACGGCACTGCGGTATAGTCTGGAGAGAGTTCAGTTTGGAAGGCCGATAGGTGGTTTCCAGCTTCAGCAGAAAAAGCTGGCTGAAATGATTACTGAAATTACCAAAGCCCAGTTGATGAACTGGCGTTTAGGGGTCCTGATGAATGAAAAAAGGGCAACACCTGCGCAGGTGTCGATGGCAAAAAGAAATGGGTGCGAGATTGCTACGCATATTGCCCGGGAAGCCAGGCAGATGCTCGGAGGAATGGGCATTACAGGTGAATATCCCATAATGCGTCATCTCATGAATATGGAAAGCGTATTGACGTATGAAGGCACACATGATGTACATCTGCTTATAACGGGTATGGATGTGACCGGTTTGAATGCATTTATGTAATTGTTTAACGTGAATCGGGTATCGTATATCGCGTATCGTTTATCGTTTATCGTTTATCGTGTATCGGCATATCGGTTACCGTGTATATTAAATGGATTAATAGTGTTCAATTCGATTAACGATACACGATATACGATGCACGATTAACGAGGAATTATTCGGAATCTCAATGAAATGTAAAGCATGCGCATTTTTCTGATAGGCTTTATGGGTTCCGGGAAAACCCATTGGGGAACCCGGATTGCGGAGAAATTACAAATTCCATTTTACGATCTGGATGCGGTTATCGTAAGCAGCGAAGGCATGAGTATTTCAGAAATCTTTGCCATCAAGGGAGAAGAATACTTCCGGTATATGGAAAAACAAACGCTGGAGGACCTGGTATCGCGGGAAGAGAATTTCGTATTGTCGGCTGGTGGAGGCACGCCTTGTTTTTTCAACAATATTAAATTCATGAAAAGGAGCGGGAAAGTGCTCTGGCTGAATACTTCGCTGGAGGCCTTAAATCAACGGCTTTTGAAAGAAAAAATGGCGCGCCCCCTGCTCCGCGGAATTACAGAAGCCGGGCTCCGGTCTTATATTATCCGCAAATTGAGCGAAAGAAAAATATATTATGAACAGGCTGACCTGATGGTACATGAAGAAACGACGGAACTGGATTCTTTTATCAGTCTTTTGCAATAATTTGGAGATTAATTTATAGTACGATATCTGTATAACAGAATATTTGCAAATTTTTCCATTATTGAATTCCTATTTCCAAATTTCCAAATTTCCAAATTCTCAAATTTCAATTCATGAACAAACCGTTCCTGATGCTGGCTTCATTGTTCGGAGCATTGGCCGTTGTAGCCGGAGCGATGCTCGCCCACCAGTTAAAGCCTCGAATGCCGGCCGCTGCCCTTGACATATTTGAAACGGCGGTGCGGTATCAGTTCTATCATGTATTTGCTTTATTGGCAACCGGTATAATCAGTCAAAAATTTCACGGGGCCTGGCTGAACCGGGCAGGAATTTGTTTTATTGCGGGTATTCTTCTTTTCAGCGGATCCCTGTATATTATTTCAGCCCGCATGACAACGGGCGACATCATTCCGCTGGCACTTGGAATCCTCACGCCGCTGGGAGGTCTTGGATTTATCCTGGGGTGGATTTTTTTAAGTATTGGCATTTGGAAGGGTAACTAATCATAAATCGGTTTGCCTGCAGGAAGCATTTAATTTCTGCTTAGGCGTTTCATATCTTTGTCGTCATGGCTCAGCGTTCAAAATCAAAGAAAAACCCATCCTCCGGTCCGGCTTCCCTGAAAACTGAAAAGGATGCCAAACTCACTGTTTCACAGGTTTTGCGGGATGAACGGACCCACAAGATCACCGGTGCCGTTTTCATCCTGGTAGCGATTTTTTTGTTTATCGCGTTTTCTTCTTATTTGTTTACCTGGCGGGAAGATCAGGACAAAGTGTTCCGGGGCCTTTCGATTCTGGCTCCTTCCCGCGACATAAAAGTGTCCAACCTGCTCGGCAACCTGGGTGCCTATATTTCCCATCTTTTCTTTTACAAGGGGTTCGGTCTGGCGAGTTATTTTATCTGTTCCTTTTTTTTCATTGCCGGAATCAACTGGCTTTTTGCAAAGAGATATTTTTCCATCAAACGTAACCTGCGATATGTATTAATCGGGCTTGTGTATTTATCCACCACCCTGGCTTTTATGTTCCGCACTGTTTCTTTTCCCTGGGGGGGTGCATTCGGGGATATGACCAGCGACTGGATGGTGCGTTTTCTCGGTAAGATTGGTACGGCCTGCGTCTTATTTGCCGGCGCCATGGTTTATTTTATCTGGCGATTTAATCCGGAATTCAAGTTGCCGGCAGTAGCAGCAAAAAATAAAGCCGCGGAAGCAGTTCCCGGAATGGAGAGTGAAGATGAAGCGGGGGCATTATTATTTATTGAAGAACCTTTTGTAAAGAATAAAAAAAATAAATTAAAAAACGAAGAAGAGTTACCGTTGATCATTTCCGCTCAGGGAATGGACGCGGATTCGCAGGCTCCATTTATGCGGGAGGAACCCGTAGTTAAGGAAATTCCCATGATTCCTCAAACCCGGTTCCCCAAAAAAATAATTCAGGATTTGGATCCTCTCGAATTGGAGATCAAGCCGGTCCCGGAATTAATTTCTGATGAAATATTGGAAAATGGAGATTCGGCTAAACCCGGTGCCATGCCGGATTATGAACCGACCCTCGATTTGAGATCCTATAAATTTCCACCGCTGGATTTATTGCAGGCCCATGGGAATGACCGGATCATTCAGGATCCCGCTGAGCTGGAAAATAATAAAAACCAGATCATCAGCACGCTCAAGAATTACGATATTGATATTCAAAAAATCAGTGCAACGGTCGGTCCGACAGTAACCCTTTATGAAATTGTCCCGGCACCCGGGGTACGTATATCCCGGATAAAAAACCTGGAGGACGATATCGCGCTCAATCTGTCCGCACTGGGTATCCGGATCATTGCGCCAATCCCGGGTAAGGGCACGATTGGAATTGAAGTCCCCAATGTAAAAAAGACTGTAGTTAGTATGCGTACTTTGCTGTCATCAGACAAGTTTCAGCATAGCAGCTATAACCTGCCCATTGCGATCGGTAAAAAGATCGACAATGAAAATTTTATTGTGGATCTTTCTACCATGCCACATCTGCTGATGGCCGGAGCGACGGGCCAGGGTAAATCTGTGGGATTAAATGCCATCCTGGTTTCTCTTCTATATAAAAAACATCCCTCCCAGCTCAAACTGGTACTGGTAGATCCAAAAAAAGTTGAACTCAGTTTATACCGCGTCATTGAAAAACATTTTCTGGCCAAACTGCCAGGTGAAGAAGAGCCCATCATTACGGATACTAAAAAAGTGGTGTATACGCTCAATGCCCTTTGTATTGAAATGGATAACCGGTACGACCTGTTGAAAGAAGCGGGTACGCGAAATATCCGGGAGTACAATGATAAATTCATCAAACGCAAACTGAACCCTCAGAAGGGACACCAGTACCTGCCTTTTATCGTGCTGGTGATCGATGAATTTGCTGATTTAATTATGACCGCCGGCAAAGAGATTGAAATGCCGATCGCACGTCTGGCACAACTTGCACGCGCCGTGGGTATTCACCTGATCATAGCCACCCAGCGACCCTCTGTAAATATTATTACCGGAACCATCAAAGCCAATTTCCCTGCACGTATTGCTTTTAAAGTTTCATCAAAAATTGATTCAAGAACCATCCTGGATACCGGAGGGGCGGAGCAACTCATCGGGAAAGGGGATATGCTGGTATCTTATAACGGGGAGATAACGCGCCTCCAGTGTGCGTTTGTGGATACACCGGAGGTGGAAGAAATCGCAGAATTTATCGGCAAACAACAGGGATATCCGCAGGCCTTTTTTTTACCGGAGTATGTTGATGAAAAGGATTTGGATGCAAAAGATTTTGATGCCAGTAACCGGGATCCTCTGTTTGAAGACGCGGCCCGCCTCATTGTGCAAAACCAGGTCGGTTCAACTTCTCTGATACAACGTCGTATGAAACTGGGATATAACCGGGCCGGACGACTGATGGATCAACTGGAAGCAGCCGGCGTTGTCGGACCCAACCAGGGAAGTAAGGTACGGGAGGTGATTATTAAAACCGATTCGGAACTGTCTGTTTACCTTACCCAATTGAACGGATGATTCGCAACTTCTTTTTAACATGGATGGCATAACGATTGCAAATCGAATGGCATACCTTGCCACCGTTATTATCAAATTTCCCATATGAAAGTGATACTCAGTTTTTTAACTGGACTCTTGATGACGTCCCCCTGTCTTTCTCAAGGCAGCGATCCGGCCGCAAAGCAAATATTGGATCAAGCTTCTGCAAAAATAAAATCTTTTAAATCCATAGTGGCTGTTTTTACGCTGCAGATACAGGATGCCCAGGGTGCGTCCCAGGGAACGAAAAAGGGAACGGTCGATCTGATGGGTAACAAGTACCATGTGCAGATCACCGGTCAGGAGATTTTTTGCGACGGTAAAACCATGTGGACTTTTGATAAGTCGGCCAATGAAGTAACCGTTACTAAAGTGGATCCGGCATCGGGCTCAATTACGATACAAAAATTATTGACCAATTTTTACGACAAGGATTTTCTATATAAACTGAACGGTGAACAAAAAATTGGCACTAAAACGGTTTCTGAAATAGAATTGACACCTATTGATAAGACCCAGAATTTTCATAAGATTTATTTATATGTCGACAAAAAATCTCACCTGGTGAGTTCCGGAAAATTGCTCGACAAAAATGGCAATCGGTATATCTATACGATTAACAGCCTGAATGGGAACGCAAAACTTACGGATGCCAGTTTTATATTCGACAAATCCAAACATCCGGGAGTGGAAGAAGTTAATCTAACCCAATAACGCAGATGCGTAAACGCTGTCATAATTGTCAATTGTCAATTGTTAGTTGTCAATGGTGTTCAGATCTTTGCCCATAATTAATGTTTCCATACCTCAGCGCTAACAATTAACAATTAACAATTGACAATTAACCCTTGCTGCCCCATCGAAAACTCTTTAAATCAAATCCCGCCAGGTCGATAACCCGGTCAACAACAGTGGAAGCCACCTCTTCAATGGTTTTGGGCCGGCTGTAAAAAGAAGGAGTAGCCGGACAGATAATCCCGCCAGCCAGCGTTACAGTTTCCATATTGCGGATATGAATGAGGTTATAGGGAGTGTCCCGGATCACGCAGATCAGTTTCCTTCTTTCTTTCAATATCACGTCAGCTGCCCGGGTGATCAGGTCCGAAGAAATTCCGGCAGCAATTCTTCCTAAACTACCCATGGAACAGGGAATAATGATCATGGTATCATAACGGGCAGATCCGGAAGCAAAAGGCGCCGTGAAGTCATCTGTTTCGTAAACATCTAAGTGGAAACCCTTATATGATTGGTTGTTCAATTCCGTTTCCCAAACCGTACGGGCGTTTTTTGTCATTACGATAGAAACAGTTTCCCATTGTGAACGGATCGTTAAAAGCTTTTCAATGAGGATGCTTGCGTACAGAGAGCCACTGGCACCGGTTATAGCAATTACAACTTTCCGCATTTTCGGGTTTCCTTGAAATTACAAAGTAGACGATTTTATGTTGATATGCATCAATTTAACACCGTAAATAAAAATAAATTCAGTGGTGTAACACGGTTACTTGTTCTAAAATTTTATATTTGACTTTTCATAGGATAAGGTTTAATGGTTAATGGTATTTGATTAGTGCGGCCTCCCTTCAACAAGGAGGCTTTTTTTTGCCAGTTACTTACTGTAGAAATAAACAGGTTACTTACTGCTGAAATTCAGAATGGCAAGGTGGGATGGATCAAAATGATCGGCGGGCATACGGGCCAAACCCAATTGAAATAATGCAGACTCCTGCAACCGCAGGAAGATTTTATGATTTTTGTTTGGCTTGGCGAAAAGTATACGGTCAAAACTTTCCTTGTTGTAAATACCCAGACAATAAATATTGATATAATACTTTCCTTTGGGAACGCTGATGTGGATTTTATTTTCCAGGTCGGGATAAAAAACTTTCCTGATAACGCCAGCTCCCCGAAGATCGTAACGGTCAAAGATTAAAAAAACAGAATCTATTTTTGAAAGTTTATCCGAAGCGTTCTGGATTGTAATGGTTATCGTACTGGTATCCCTCGAGGGCAATGTATCATTCCCGTTGCAGTGGCTGGCAGCCATAACCATTAGGGGTAATATCGTTTTTCGCAAGAACATTGGTTTAGGATCTAATGGGGGTCGGGTCATAAACCTGGCTCAATCAGACTGTTGGTAAAATACAACAGGGTTTCTGATTTTCGCAGTCAGTCAGTAATAGAACGAAAAAAGCAGGTGTTTATTACACCTGCTCAATAAGTTATACATCGTAACTATTTAAGCCTCAGCCATATCCGGAATAGCTTCTACTTTATAATCGCCCATATCCAGCTTCTTTTTGGTGGCTTCAAAAGCTTCCAGCGTGGCTAGAATGTCCTGATCCGTATGTGTTGCCGTTGGAATAAGCCGGTATATGATATGCCCTTTCGGTATTACGGGATACACAACGATAGAGCAAAAAATGCCATAATTCTCGCGGAGGTCCATAACCATGGCAGTTGCTTCGGGAATGTCTCCCTTCATATAAATGGGAGTCACAACAGAATCAGTTTTTCCGATATCAAATCCTTTTTTACGAAGTCCCGTCTGGAGTTTTTGCGCATTGCTCCAAAGTTTTTCTTTCAGTGAGGGGTTATTTCTCAGTAGTTCCAGTCTTTTGAGATTTCCCAGCACGAAAGGCATGGGCAAACTCTTCGCATAAATCTGGCTCCTGATATTATACCGGATATAATCGACAATCTCATTTTTGCCGGAAACGAAAGCGCCAATTGATGCCATGGATTTTGCGAAAGTGGAAAAATATAAATCAATTTCTTCCTGAACGCCCTGTTCTTCACCTGCGCCCGCTCCTGTTTTACCCAGTGTTCCAAAACCGTGTGCATCGTCGAGCAGCACCCGGAATCCATATTTTGATTTCATGGCTACAATTTCCTTTAGTTTCCCCTGATCGCCCGCCATTCCAAAAACGCCTTCGGTAATTACCAGCACGCCACCGCCGCTTTGTTTTTCAATCAGGGCATTTGCACGCTGTATCTGTTTTTCAAAATCCACGAGGTCATTATGTTTAAAAACATACCGGTGACCTGCGTGCAGACGAAGTCCGTCAATGATGCAGGCATGACACTCTGCATCATATACGATTACGTCATGTCTTCCGCACAACACGTCAATAATACTCACCATGCCCTGATAACCGTAGTTTAGTAAGGCCGTATCTTCTTTGCCCACAAAATCTGATAATTCTTTTTCCAGTTGTTCATGCTGATTGCTGTTCCCACTCATCATTCGGGCTCCCATAGGATAAGCCAGACCAAACGCCGCCGCGCCTTCTGCGTCTGTTTTTCTCACTTCAGGATGATTCGCAAGTCCGAGATAGTTATTCAAACTCCAAACGATCATTTCCTTACCGCGGAATTTCATGCGGCTGCCAATTTCTCCTTCCAGTTTCGGAAATGCAAAATAACCATGTGCCCTGTCCCGGTGTTGTCCGATGGGACCTTTATGCCGAGTAAGTTTCTCAAAAATATCTGCCATATATCGTCGGGGTTCGTTAAAAATTGGCGTAAAAATAATGTATTTCGGCTTCAGGACAAGCCACAAATGCAGATACCTTTGTTTCAAATTTTTTTGAAGATGAGGAATCAGTTTATTTCGATCGTGTTGTGTTTATTCCAGATTTGCCCGTCATGGGCGCAGCAAGCCTCCGGTCCCGTTGTGCGGCCCAAACTGGTTGTTGGCATTGTAGTGGATCAGATGCGATGGGATTATCTGTATCGTTATTTCGGCCGTTATAGTGAAGGTGGTTTCAAAAGATTATTAAAAGAGGGGTTTTCCTGCGAGAATACCTACATTAATTATCTGCCGTCTTTCACAGCAGTTGGTCATACTTGTATTTTCTCAGGCTCCGTTCCATCTATTTCGGGAATTTCAGGTAACGACTGGACAGACCAACTAACGGGCGCCCAGGTATATTGTGTGGGCGACAGTACGGTACAAGCTGTCGGTGTCAAATCAGCAGCAGACGGAAAAATGTCACCCCGTAATCTATTAGTCAGCACCATTACTGATGAGTTGCGCATGGCAACGAATTATCAGTCCCGCGTGGTGGGCGTTTCATTAAAGGACCGCGCAGCCATCCTGCCTGCCGGGCATATGGCGAATGCGGCCTACTGGATGGACGATTCAAGTGGAAATTTTATCAGCAGTACGTATTATATGAATAAACTGCCTCAGGGGGTGGATGAATTTAATAAAGAAAGAAATATTGAGAAATATCTGGGAAGCGACTGGAATACTTTATATCCGATCAATGTATATTCAGAAAGTGATTCTGATAATAAATTGTATGAAGGAAAACTGCCCGGTGAAGCATTCCCTGTATTTCCGCATAATATAAAAACGGCATATGCAAAAAGTCGCGGTTCATTCCGTTCCACTCCATTTGGAAATTCACTCACACTCGATTTTGCAAAAAAAATATTAGAAATCTATCAGATGGGTATGGGTCCCGGGACCGATTTTCTAACGATCAACTGCGCATCCACGGATTATGTTGGTCATTTATTCGGTCCGAATTCCATCGAGATAGAGGACACCTACCTGCGGCTGGATCTTGACCTGGCCTCTTTTTTTTTGGATCTTGATGCAAAAATCGGCAAGGGAAACTACCTGATTTTTTTAACTGCCGATCATGGGTCTGCGAGTGCCGTAGGTTATTTAAGGGAAAACCGGGTTCCGTCGGATTTTTTTGTGAGCAACGAGATATGGATGAACCTCAACAAACTTATCCAGGAGAAATACGGCATTTCCAATGCTATTCGTTCCGCTCAAAATTACCAGCTCAATTTCGACCTGGAAAAAATAGCCGGAATGAAATCGGATTTCGACGGGATCAAAAGACTTACCATTGACTATCTTAGAAAATTACCCGGAGTATTGTATGCGGTGGACATGGATAAAATTCAGGAATCCAGTATTCCGGAGCCCATCAAAACGATGATCATCAACGGCTATAATTTTAAAAGAAGCGGGCAGGTTCAGGTGATTTTTCAACCCGGCTGGCTTGAATCCTATGCCCGAACCGGAACGACGCATGGAGGATGGAACCCGTATGATACCCATATACCGCTGATTTTTATGGGCTGGGATGTTCACCCGGGCGCCACGGCAAACCTGGTGCATATGACAGACATAACTCCAACCCTGGCCACGATTTTACATATCCAGGTACCCAATGGCAATATTGGAAAACCCATCGTTGATCTGCTGAGAAATTAAGCGTAAAGCAAATTTGAAAATTTGAAAATTGAAATTCATACTGTCATCCGCCTTCTCCCACCAAGGCGGGATTCGGCGGACAAGTCCGTCATCTGTCATCGATAAAATAACCAGGACTGCACAATAAGTTTTTCTGTAGCTTAGCAAGCAAGCGCTATGCAAAGACTTTCCCGGACCGAAAAAATGTGGCTGATTTTCTTCTTCCTGGTCCTGATCGGCCTGATCGGCGGATGTATGTATGATACCGTGGCAAACCACAAATCCATAGGACAACGGCCATTCCGTAAAGATCTGGCGCAACCCTGATTATTTCGGATTCATGGCCTGCCTGATCCTTTCTGCCAAATCCTGTAAATGATATTTACTTATTTTGTCTGTGGAGGCGACCGCCGCAGCCAGAATTCGGATACGCAAGGCCGTTAGATGACCTCGCGCAATCGAGGGAATATCGGTATTTTTTATATCTGCGCCGAACAATAATATTAATCCGCGGGGTAGTCCGGGCGGTATGACAGGCTGTGAGGGATTCATCAGCGAAATCATTATTTCCACGTATTGTTTTTGCAGGTTCCTTCTGAAAGGATCGATAGCCTGTGTACTGCCAAGTTCTTTCCACAAACCTTTTTCCAGATCTGTAACCACGTCCTCGGGACCATACACGATGGCTTTGCCAAAACGATCCGAAATGGCTTCCATCCGGAATAATCTGGAAGTAGAAAGCAGGGAAGCCAATATACTGTTCTGTGTGTTGGCGACCATTTCGCTGGATGCGGGACTGCTGATTTTATTGAGAATATTTTTATCCAGCAACCAGTACGGAGTTTCAAATAATTGTTTCTGAAGAAAACCGACCGACTGTTCCTGGATGAGTCTGGGCGTGGCTTCATACACGTCACCCGGCTGTTCGACGGATTTAAAAGTTTCATAAATACCGCCAATATTTTTTGTTACATGGTTCATGTATCGGCTGAACTGCCCGATGAGCTGGGTATACATGTCTTCCAGGTTCTCATAGGTGTCGGCTTCCTCTTTTGTCCAGGCTGGAAGCTGAAGAATAATTTTTTTCAGATTGAGGATACCATATTCACTTGCTTTTACTGCATTGTCGCTAAGGTCTTCGGTTTGTGACCGCGGGTCAAAATTCTGGCCCTCACCGCCAAACCATAGTCTGGGATTGGTTTTCAGGCTGTCAATGATCAGGTGGTTCAGAAATTTTTTATCTTCTTCGGCCGTTTTTGTATCCGGTATCATTTTATATCCCCAGAGTATGGCCCATTTATCATAGGGCCCGATTCTGGGATACAACCCTTTCGGTCCGATCTGGTCCTCCGGTTGGGCCACATAATTAAATCGCGCATAATCCATGATGGAAGCGGTATGCCCGTTGGCTTCTACCCAGTTTTTATCCCTGAGTTTTTCTACTGGTGTCTGACTGCTGCTTCCCATATTGTGTCTAAGGCCCAGGGTATGGCCGATCTCATGGGAAGAAACAAACCGGATCAGGGTTCCCATCAGGCTGTCATCAAAGATCATTTTTCGCGCGCGCGGATCCACGGCGCTTGTCTGGATCATGTACCAGTCGTGGAGTAGTTTCATAACATTGTGATACCATCCGATATTGCTGGTCAGAATCTCTCCCGTTCGGGGATCGGCTTCATTGGGGCCATAGGCGTTTTCAATGTCAGAAGCAAAATACCGTATAACGGAAAACCGGGCGTCTTCCAGATTCATCGTGGTATCCTTTTCAGGCCATTCCTTTCCCATAATGGCGTTTTTAAATCCGGCCTTTTCAAATGCCACCTGCCAGTCGTTGATTCCGGCTATCAGATAAGGCTTCCATTGTTTCGGAGTAGCCGGATCGATATAAAAAACGATGGGTTTTTTGGGTTCAACGAGTTCTCCTCTTTTCCATCGCTCCATATCCTCTTCCTTTGGTTCCAAACGCCAATGATGAATAAATGTGTTGGTTTCTACTTTCTGTTGTTTATCATTATATACCGAATATTCACTCGCAAAATATCCTACCCTCGGGTCAAACATTCTTTTGCGCATAGGGATGGCCGGTAGCATGATAAAAGAATTATTCAACTCCATAGTTACAGCGCCCGCTACTTCGGCCGCGGGCAGGCTCGTAGAGGGATTTCCGAAAATCATTCCCGAAGGGGTGGGCGAGGAGCTGAATGTCTTTACGGAACGGACTTCCGTATTGAGCGGATAACTATGTATATAGGAAATAAAAGATCTTTCGGAAGAAATGCCGCTCAGATTATACCTTCTTTTAATATCCGGACCCAGACTGACGGGCTGGTTGTCCAGTCTGAAAAAATCAGTCACGTCAATCACCACGCTGTTGGAATCCTTTCCGTATGCCTTGATATCGAAGGCGGCAGCAATCGGATCAACATTTGAGTTTCTGACGGCCTGGGCAATGGGTTGGGTGGAATCGGGTGCTACGCTGACGATCGTCATCACACGTAAAAAAACATTGTCTGAAGGACCTTTTTCCCAACGCATGGTTTGTTCATTCACCTTCTCTCCACCGTAAGAGCGGCTCCCGGCGGGTGATTTAACAAAACGGGTGATGGCCAGGATCTCGCGGTCGAAAAGGGAATCCTGAATTTCAAAATACCATTTGTCATCTACTTTATGAATCGTAAATAAGCCGTGTTGTGTAACCGCTTTATCCGTGATCACATCCTTATAAGGTTTGGGAGCCGATTTCAGCGTGACGGGTACGGCTGTTGTAGGTCCCGTCGCAGGTTTTTTAGCGGTAGGAGGAGCGGGCGTTTGTTGGGAAAAGCAAAAGCTGGCAAATGCCAGGCATATCAACAGGCAGCATGGTGATTTCATTCGTTGAAAATAGATAAAAAGCCTAAAGCTCAAAGCCTAAAGCCCAAAACTATGGGTAAATGGTCAATGGTATATGGTGAATGGTGAATGGTTTATGGTGTATGGTATCCATAAACCATAAACCATATACCTGTTTTAGGCTTTGAGCTTTAGACTTATTAAGCGTTTCTATTAATACAATTAAGGTCTTCAAAAGCTGTTTGCAACCGGTTGATAAAACTTTCTTCGCCCTTGCGTAGCCACACCCGGGGGTCATAAAATTTTTTATTGGGGCGATCCGCACCTTCCGGATTTCCAAGCTGGGCCTGGAGATAGGCTTCATTTTTTTTATAATATTTTTGAACGCCTTCCCAAAATGCCCATTGTAAATCGGTGTCCAGATTCATCTTAATGGCTCCGTAGCTAATAGCTTCGCGGATCTGTGCCTGAGGCGATCCACTGCCGCCGTGAAATACAAAATAAACGGGTTTCGGTTTTGTTTTTAATTTTTTTTCAATATAATCCTGACTGTTCTTGAGGATTACCGGACGTAGTTCCACGTTACCCGGACTATACACGCCATGCACATTTCCAAAAGCGGCAGCTACGCCGAATAATCTTCCTACTTTACTCAGTTCGGTATAAGCGTATTCGACATGTTCCGGCTGCGTATATAATTTGTCATTTTCAACGCCACTGTTATCCACCCCGTCTTCTTCTCCGCCTGTTACTCCGAGTTCAATTTCGATGGCCATACCGAGCGGCTTCATTCGTTTAAAAAATTCGACTGAAGTATGGATATTTTCTTCCAGAGGTTCCTCAGATAAATCCAGCATATGGGAACTGAAAAGGGGTTGTTTGTTTTCTTTAAAATATGTCTCACCGGCGTCGAGTAACCCACTTATCCAGGGC
>Ga0209839_10000002_pt1 | contig 104422 bp, 78 predicted proteins | sample OrgsoiDNA2013050_FD_185800 | JGI IMG/M metagenome (GOLD analysis project Ga0209839, IMG submission 185800) | Permafrost soil microbial communities from the Arctic, to analyse light accelerated degradation of dissolved organic matter (DOM) -... | ecosystem: Environmental > Terrestrial > Soil >... | reverse complement strand
GACGGCGGTCAGGCGCTCGCGCCACGGCATGCCGGACAGGTTGCCGCGGGGCATCTGGCGGTAGACCGTGTCGAGCATCAGGTCGAGTAGTTCGGCCTTACCGGGCACGTAGGTGTAGAGCGACATCGGCACCACGCCCAGGGCGTGGGCGACCGCGCGCATGGTGACTGAGCCCAGGCCGTCGCTGTCCGCCAGGGCGATCGCGGCCGCGGCGACCCGCTCGGCACTGAGGCCCTGGCGCGGTCCGCGCCGGGAGTCCGCGGGGCCGGGCTCCCGCCAGAGCAGCTCGAGGGTGCGGGCCGGGTCGCCGCCGCTGCTGTGTTCGGTGGGCATCGGAACATTCTCTCGCACACTTGTGTTGTACGAAGTACACTGTACTAGATACAGTGTTGATTGCTGTCCCGATCGCCCAGCCCGAGGAGCCCCTCCGTGCAGATCACCGCTTCCGCCGTATCCCTCAACGTCGCCGACGTGCCCGCCTCCGCCGCATTCCTGACCAGCCACTTCGGCTTCCGGCAGGAGCTGGCCGCAGACGGCTTCGCTTCCCTGGCCCGCGAGGACGCCGGGATGAACGTCGTCTTCCTGCGCCGCGGCCTGCCCTTGCTGCCCGAGGACCAGCGCGACACCCACGCCGCCGGCCTGATCCTGGCGTTCGCCGTCGAGGACCTCGAGGGGGAACTGGCCCGCCTGCGCGAGGAGGGCGTGGACATCACCATGCCGCTGCGCGAGGAGCCCTGGGGGGAGCGCGCGTTCCAGGTCACCGACCCCAATGGCGTCATCGTCCAGCTCCTCGACTGGAACGCCCCGGCCGGCCGGTGACCCGGCCCGGGCGGCGCGCACGCCGGCCGACCATCGTGCACCACCCACACGAAGAGGTACGTGCGCCGAGTCGATGCAGCCGGACTCCGCACTCGTTGAGCGCGGTCGCTCCAGGGAGACAGCCAAGCGCTCCGACCTAGGCCGATCCGCCCGGTTTCCGGGCGGCTCGGCCAAGATCCAGATCGGTCCCGACGGGATGGCCTGCCGGAACGATCCGGGCGTAGTGATCCGGAAAGACCATGGCGAGGCTGCCGTCCCGCAGCCACTTGACGATGTAGGGCGGCGAGCCGTCGTCGTTCGGAACTCCGACGATGAGCCCTATCCGCTCGACGCTGTTCTCGACCAGCAGCCGGTCCCCTATGTGTGCTCGCATGGTCAGCACGGCTGCCGCGACCCGGCCAGCGTCGGCTCGCCGTCCCGGGAACTGGCCCGTGCCCGCCGCTGGGCCCGGCGAGCGCTGTCCACGCCCACGACAATCCGCGGCGTACCTGCGTGCATGCTGGTCATCTGTGTCACCTCTGCTTATGTGGCGGTGTAGGCCAGCCTTGCCGGTGGCTGCGCTCCTAGCAGGGGGCATCTGGCCCCGATGGCGAGGACCTAGGACCCGGGCCCGGTCGGCCTCCCGATAAGCCAGGCGCCCCTGCCGGAAGGGGACCGGCAGGGGCGTCATGGGCGGCCGGCTAGCGCCGGCCGGATGATGGTCAGCTCGCGGCAACCTCGACGCGAGTGGCCAGCTGGGGGAAGATCTCTGCCTCGGGGGTGGCCCGGCGCAGGTGGAAGACTCCGAGTCCGGACAGGATCAGCATGAGGCCGGCGGCTGCGAAGGCAGCGATGGCGGCGACCAGCATGATCTGGCCCATCTCCCAGAATGCGTAGGCGTTCAGGAGCAGGCCGCGCAGCGTCTCGCCGCGGAAGACGGTCTGGACCTGGCCGGCCAGGGCGGTGTTCTTGGGCTGGGCCAGCGACTGGGTGGACAGCTGGGCGTAGGTCTTGCCGCCGCCGATCACCTTGAGGTGGTTGGCGATGAAGTGGTCGGCGTAGACCTCGGCCTGGGCGCCGGTGGTCATCAGCTGGCCGGCGTACTGGTGCATGGCGGCGAACTCGGGGGCCTTGATCGCCGGGCTGCTGCTCGCGGGGAAGTAGATCTGCTGGGCTGCGAGCTGGGTGTGAACCTCGTTGTTCACGAATGAGTGTCCCCACGTCAGCAGGACGCCGGCCACCAGCAAGACGACTGCGAGCAGAATTCCCGTGGCGGTGGCGAGCGCATCGAACGTCCTTCTGCGCATCTTGGGTGCCTCCTTGGCATATGTGCCGGACGTTCCGGGCTCCGGCTGCTTTATCGATCTGTGGATAGCTTCGTCCCGAACCGGGTCCCGGCAGCAGGGCCGGGCGTCCCGACTGTCGGAGGACTTCCGTCCGCAGCCGACCGTGCTGATAAGCGCGAATGTCCCCCCGGCAGGGGACCAATGGCCATGCCCGCCGCCGCTCGATCATGGACTGCGCGGGCGGCTAGGGCACGGGGACGGGCTGGACGACCACCGGGCCGAGAGTCGGCTCGAGCTCAGTGGCCTGGGAGACTCCCGGCGGGGTGATGACGTCCACGGCCTTCGGCACCGTCGACGGATTCACCCGGCAGATCGGGCTCGTTCCGCCCGCCACGCAGACGCCGAACGAGAAGGCGCCCGGAGCCGTCGTGAACGCGCGAGCCTGGTCCGAGCTGAATCCGTCCTGCCCGGTCAGCACGACGCTGAACGCCCAGCCGGACCCCGGGGCGCCGAACTGGGCCTCCGGCAGCGCGATCGTGACGGTACGGCTGGCCTGGTCGGCCAGCATGAACGCCGTGCCGACCGAGCTGCCGCCAGCGTCCACCCAGGACGGCGAGGCGAACCCCTGGGCCTCGACCCGCTCACTCCAGGCGCCAGCGGGCGCAATGGTGTAGTTGCGGGACGCGAAGGCGGCCTGGGTCGAGGTCGCGCTGCCGGCGGGGTTGTGCACGTAGACGTCGAGAAGCTGCGCGCCGAAGGCCGCCCCGAACGTCGGGTCGAGGTTGGCCAGCGTCGCCCGCAGGTAGACGGTGGTCCCGTCGCTGATCACCTGGAAGTCCGTCAGGTCGAACGCGCCCGCATGGAAGTCCGAGGCCGTCGGGTACTGGTAGGTGCCCGGGCCGTTGTCATCCCCCGGGGGATCGGTCACGTTCAGCACGGTCGTCCCGCCGGTCACGTCGCCGACTACCGCCACCTGTGCGTATCCGGTGCTCCGGCCGCCCGTGGCCGTGGCCGTGGCCGTGATCACGTCATCGCCGAAGCCGACGGGCACGGTGGCGGAGAACGACCCGTCCGTCGCCGCGACGGTGCTCGTGACCGACGCCGCGGCCCCCGTCGTGGTGTCGGCCGCCGCGATGTCGACCGAAGCGCCGGGCGACGTGGTGCCGGTGACGGGCGTGGTCGACGAGCCCAGCGTGGCGCCAGCGGACGGCGCGGACAGGGTGACCGTGAGTGCCCCGGGCGCCCCGTGGGTGAGGTAACGCTGCGTGGTGGCGGCCGGCGTCTCCACGGTGTGCCCGGTTCCCAGGCCGGTGATCAGGCGCAGCTCCTGCGCCTGGGCCCAGGTGAGCGGCGAGGCCGAGCCCGCGGCCTGGCCATCGGTGAACCCGATGGACGCCGTCGCGGGGTCACTGCCGTAGGGCGACGCGGCCAGGTCCGGGTCCTCCCACGCCTGCTCGGGCACCAGGCCGACGCCTGAGGAGAAGTTCAGCATGGAGTTCAGCAGCCCGGCGGCCCCCGAGCTCTGGCCGCCGGCGATATCGCTCTCGGCCCGCTCGCCCGACAGCACCGGCCACAGGTGCCCGGTCCCGATGTCGGTGGGCGGCCACGGCGCGCCGGTCGTCGTGCACGAGGTCTGGCTCGGCTGGTAGCAGTCGCCGTAGCCATCCGCGCTGCCGCGGGCGGCGGAGATCCCGTACCGGTAGTAGCCCGTCCCGCTCGGCGTGCTCACGGAGATCTGCTTGTCCAGCACGCCCAGCGACGCCTGCACGTCCGGGTCGGTGATCGGCAGCTCGCCGAGCCGGACCAGTTCCTGGAAGCCACCGTCGATGACGCTGCGCTGGTCCACCGTCGGGCCGCCGTTGCCCAGGCTGTAGGTGATGGCCGCGTTCGGGTCGCCGGTCTTGGACAGCCGGATGAAGTAGCTCGGCGCGTCCGGCCCGGTCGTGGTGACCGCCCAGGATTTGATGCTCCGCTGGAAGTAGTCCGCGGTCGCCTGGTAGAGCCGCGATCGCGCCAGGTCGTGATGGTCGGCCGCGATCACCGACGCGGCGGTGAGCCCGGCGATCTCGGCGGCGATGGTCGAGGGCGAGAAGCCGCTCTGCTCCTCCCACCGCTCGTTGCCGTCCGAGGGCCCGTGGGCAACCAGGAAGTCGGCCGCCGGCCGGACGTGGCTGGCCCACAGGGTGGCATCCCCGCTCAGGCCCGCCTGCAGGTCCATCAGGATCGGGTAGGCGACCTCGTCCAGCTGAAGGCCGCCCGTGTCCGGGGCCTTCTCGCCGTTCAGTAGCGAGTTGCGCGGCATGGACCCGTCCGCCAGTTGCTGGCGGTCGAACAGGAACCGGACCGCGGCCTGCGCCGTGGCCAGGTCGCCGTCGGTCAGCAGGCCGGTGAAGGCCTCGTACAGGTCGCGGGAGAACACCTCGCGGTAGGAGCCGAAGTACGCGGGCTCGCCACCGGAGGCCGTCCCGGCCGGCACCGCCTGGCCCCACGGGCTGGCCAGCGACGCCACGATCGCGCCGGGGAACGTCTTGTCCTCGCTCGCCTTGATCACGTTCGCGGACAGGTAGTAGTGGTCGTCCAGCCGGGCCGTGGCGCTGGCCGGCTCGCCGGGGAAATGGGCCGGCGGCCGGTTCAGGCCGACGTCATAGGCCACCCACCCGGCCAGGTATCTCAGTTCCTTCAGTCCAAACGATGTGCTGAGCGAACTCCGCGCGGTAGCGATCGCGCCCGCCTGCGTGCGGCCGAAACCCAGCGCGAGGGTGATCGCGCCGCCCGGGCCGGGGGCAAGTTCCTGGGTGGCCACGATGTGGCCGTCGGGCGCGGAGTCATACGGGGTGAGCGCGTGGGAGGCGTCCAGCTGAGTGAGACCGTCGCTGGCGGTGCCGGCGTAGCCGACGCTCGCGGCCGGCGACGGGTTACTGTCCGCCAGCGCCAGGTAGGTCGGCACCGCGTACGTCCGGTTAACCGCATCGGTCACGGTGTTAGTGCTGGAGACGACCGGGATGGCCGACCCGCCCGAGGTCGTGACGACCCCGGTGTTGGCGCCGGCATTCTGGGTGCCGCCACCGCCGTTCCCGTTGACGTGCGCATCCAGCCGCGCGTACAGGTGCAGGCCCGCCACCTTGGTCCCCGAGCCAGGGATGGCCGCCAGCCGCGTCTGCATGAGCACGGTGTCATTGACCGGGTCGGTGATGTAGGTGGTGGTCAGCCGGTAGCCGTGCGCGGTGTCGGTCGCGGTCACCGTGCAGGCCATCCCGGTCGGGTCGGCGCGCACCGTGTAGGTCATGTCCCGCGTCTGCAGGTCGGTGAACGTCGAGCCGTTGGTGACGACGTACTGCAGCGTGCTCACGTTCGTGTTGTCGATGGTCGGCTCGTAGGTGTCGGACAGCGCGCCGCCGGCCACCGTGTACCAGACCTTTGACGAGGTGCCGGCCGCCGTGCCCACGCAGTCCTTGCGGGCCAGGTCGAAGTAGGACATGGCGCCGGGGGCGCCCGGCGCCAGGCCTGCCGTGCTGGTGGCGCCCGTGCTGGTGGCGCCCGTGCTGGTGGCGGCTCCCGCGCTGACCGCTGTGAGCGGGATCAGCGCCCCCGTGGCCAGTGCCGTGGTGGCCAGCACCAGTGTCGCCAGAGTCCCGACGGTGCGCCTGCGCCCGCGAGCCGACCGTGCCATCTGACACCTCCTGCGGCAGCGCGCGGCCAGGCTCCGATGCGTGACCCGCCTAGCTGTCTACGAACCCTGGCCAAACGTCTACCCGCCGTTGGCTCGTGTCAAGAGGCAGCCGATGCGCTCGACCCGGAGGCTGCGCAGCGGCTATGGCAGGTATCGGTGCAGACGCTGGCGGCATAGCCTCCGAACGAGACAGGACCAGTGCTGCCAGGAAAGGACCGCAGACATGAACGTGCCCAGCCTGCCGCAGATCCCCGACACGATGCGCGTGTCCGTGCTGGACCGCCCGGGCGAGATGGTGCTGCGGGAACGGCCCGTGCCGGCCCCGGCCGCCGGGTACGTGCTCGTCGCGGTGCGGAGCGTGGGCGTCTGCGGCTCGGACGTGCATTACTTCACCCACGGCCGCATCGGCGACTTCGTCGTCCGCGAGCCGCTGGTGCTCGGGCACGAGGTATCCGGGCTGATCGCCGCGGTCGGCGCGGGCGTCGATAGCGGCCGCATCGGCAGCCGGGTCGCGGTCGAGCCCGGCGCGTCCTGCGGAGTGTGCGAACAGTGCAAGGCGGGCCGGTACAACCTCTGCCCGGCCATGCGGTTCTTCGCCACGCCGCCGATCGACGGAGCGCTCGCCGAGTACGTAGAGGTCCGCGCCGACCTGGCCTTCGACCTGCCGGATTCGGTCAGCGACGACGCCGCCGCCCTGCTCGAGCCGCTGTCGGTCGGCATCTGGGCCAACCGCAAGGCGCAAGTGACGGCGGGCTACCGGCTGCTCATCGCGGGCGCAGGGCCGATCGGCCTGGTCACGGCGCAGGTGGCACGTGCGCTCGGCGCGAGCACGATCGTCGTCAGCGACGTCGCCCCGCACCGCCTCGCGGCGGCCCGGGCCAACGGCGCGACGGCGGCGCTGTCGGCCGCGGACGTGCCCGCCGCGGGCCGGGACTTCGATGCCTTCATCGACTGCTCCGGGGCTCCGTCGGCGATCGGCGCAGGGCTGCGCGCGCTGCGGCCGGCCGGCGTGGCCGTCCTGGTCGGGATGGGTCCGGATGAGCTGGTGCTGCCGTTCGGGCTGCTCCAGCAACGGGAGCTGACCGTTACCGGCACCTTCCGTTACGCCAACACCTGGCCGACCGCTATCGCACTGGCGGCCTCGGGCGCGGTGGACCTGGACGCGCTAGTGACCGATCGCTACCCGCTGGCCCAGGCGGAGCGGGCGCTTGCGTCGACGACCACGGCGGGGACCATCAAGTCGGTCATCGAGCCGTGGCGGTAAGTGATCGAATACCGTCAGGGCGGTCAGTGGGAGGCTTCGTGAGAGAGATCCCCGTACCCCCGGGCAGGAGACGCTGTGAGCGAGCACCCCGACACCACTGAGCACGCCGACCTGGCCGCGCGCGAGCAGGCCGTCACCGATGAGGTGACCGCGAGCTTTGCCGGCGCGCCCGCGGCGCGCTACCGGGAGGTCATGCAAAGCCTGGTGCGGCACCTGCACGCCTTCGCCCGGCAGGTCCGGCTGACCGACGCCGAGTGGCAGCAGGGCATCGAGTTCCTGACCAGGGCCGGGCACATCACCGACGAACGGCGGCAGGAGTTCATCCTGCTCTCTGATGTGCTCGGGTTGTCGATGCTGACCGTGGGCATCAACGCGCCGGCCTCGGCGGGGGCCACCGAGTCGACGGTGTTCGGCCCGTTCTTCGTGACGGGGGCCCCGGAGGTTCCGCTGGGCGGCGACATCGCGGGGGGCGCCAAGGGCCGTCCGTGCCACGTCGCCGGCACGGTTCGCGGGACCGACGGGAAACCGGTGCCGGGTGCCCGGATCGAGGTGTGGGAGGCCGACGAGGATGGCTTCTACGACGTGCAGTACCCAGGCGACGCGATGGGCGGGCGCGGCTGGCTGCGCAGCGGCCCGGAGGGTGAGTACCGGTTCTGGTCCGTGCATCCGTCGCCCTATCCGATCCCCGACGACGGCCCGGTCGGTGACCTGCTCGCCGCCGCGGGCCGGGGCCCGATGCGGCCCGCGCACCTGCACTTCAAGGTCGACGCCCCCGGCTACCGGACGCTGATCACGCACATCTTCGTCTCGGGCGACCCGTACCTGGACCGCGACGCCGTGTTCGGCGTCAAGGACAGCCTCATCGTCGACTTCGCCGAGCAGCCCGTCGGGCCCGGGCCGGAGGGCCGGCTCCTCGACGGCCCCTGGACCAGGGTGGCCTTTGACATCGTGCTCGCCCGCCAGCCTGCGCAGTGACCAGCACCTAGGGGGCGCGCTCGCAAAGTGACCATTGCGCCCGCACCGCTAACTGCATACAGTTTCAGGAGGGTTCGCCAGAGCGCTGGTCACTGATGACGGGAGCACCTCCATGAGCGCAGACGTAGCGAAGATTTTCGCCGACATCGATTCCCTCGACCCCGCCCAGTTCGTCGCCCACCTCACCCCGGACGCCAAGTTCCGCTTCGGCAACGCCGACCCGGTGGTCGGCCGGGAGGCTGTCGCGGCGGCGGTGGCCGGCTTCTTCGCCACCATCGACGGCATGAAGCACCACATCCTGAACTCCTGGGCGGTCGGCGACACCGTCATCGTGCAGATCGACGTCGAGTACCTCCGCAAGGACGGTAAGTCGGTCAGCACGCCGAACGCCGACATCCTGATCTTCGACGGTGACCTGGTCCGCGACTGGCAGATCTACATCGACATCACTCCCGTCTACGCCTGAGTGGCTCGATGATCACGCTCACCGACATCGCCTACGTCCGCTCCGGCGTCGCCGACCTGGACGCCGCCGTCCGGTTCGCCACCCAGATCGTCGGCCTGGAGCTAGCCGCGCCCACGGAGGTCGGCGTCGCGCACCTGCGCGCCGACCACCGCCACCACTGCCTCGCGCTCGTCGAGGGACCGTCCGGCGTCATCTCCTCCGGGTTCAGCGTCGCCGACTCCGCGGCGCTGGCCGCCGCCGAGACTGAGCTGGAGCGCTCGGGGCACTCGGTGCGCCGCGGCTCGGCGCAGGAGGCCCGCTCCCGCCGGGTCCGGGAGTTCATCGCCTTCGACGACCCGTTCGGCAATCGGCTGGAACTGGTCAGCCAGCAGGAGACCATCACCAGGCCGGTGGCGTTCACCCGGCCGGCCGGCATCACCGAGTTCGGGCACCTGTGCCTGGACGCGCCCGACGTCCACGAGGCCTACCGGTTCTGGAGCACCCGCTTCAACGCCCGGGTGTCGGACTGGATCGGGGACGCTGCCTGCCTGCTCCGGATCGATCCGGTGCACCACAAGCTGGCCGTGTTCCAGGGCGACGGGCCAGGGCTCTGCCACCTGAACTTCCAGGTCGCCTCGATCGACGACGTGTTCCGCAACTGGCACTTCCTGGTCGATCACGGGGTCGAGATCGAGATGGGACCGGGCCGGCATCCCCAGTCCACGGCGATCTTCCTGTACTTCCTGGGCCCCGAGGGGTTCACCTACGAGTACTCCTTCGGGGTGCGCCGCATCGAGGACGATGCCGCGTGGGTGCCGCGCACCTTCGACCCGGCGGAGATCGGTTCCATCGACATGTGGCTGGGTCCGGTGAAGCGCGTGTCCACCCAGGCTCAGCTGCAGCCCGAAACAGCGGGAGTGCCTGCCTCGTGACCCCTTCCAGCCCGGCCAGCACCGCCACCCCCGGCACCTCCGGCACCCTCGCCACCCCCGGCACCTTCGCGCCGAGCCGCGTCGACGTGGCGGGCGTTGCCACGGCCGTCATCGACACCGGGACTCCGGCCGGAGCGGCCGGCCCGCCCGTGCTGCTGCTGCACGGGTCGGGGCCCGGCGTGACGGCCACGGCGAACTGGCGTCCGGTTATCCCGGCCGTGAGCGCGGATCGCCGCGTTATCGCTCCAGATCAGCTGGGCTTCGGGGGGACGGCTACCGGCGAGCCGACCACCTACGGCCGGGTGGCCTGGACCGACCACGCCCTGGCCCTGCTCGACACGCTCGAGATCGGCGCCGTCGACGTCATCGGTAACTCGATGGGCGGCGCCATCGCGCTGTCGATGGCCGCGGCCCGGCCGGGCGCGGTGCGGCGCATCGTCCTGATGGGTTCCATGGGCGTGGCGATGGCGCTGCCCTACGGCCTCAATGCCGTGTGGGGGTACACGCCCGGGGTGGAGCAGATGCGCCAGGTCATCGGCCTGTTCGCGCACAACCGGAAGCTGATCACCGACGAACTGGTGCAGCTGCGCTATCAGGCCAGCCTGGACCGGCCGGTGCGGGACTCGTGGGCGGCCATGTTCCCGGAGCCACGGCAGCGCTGGGTCGATGACCTCGCACTGTCCGGCGCCGAGCTCACGGCGATCAGCTCGCCGGTCCTGATGGTGCACGGCCGCGACGACCGGGTGGTGCCCTGGCGGGACTCCTCGGCGCAGCTACTGGACCTGCTGCCCTACTCGCGACTGCACGTCTTGTCTGGCTGCGGGCACTGGACGATGATCGAGAAGACGGCCGAGTTCCTGGCCGTCGTTCAGCCGTTCCTCGGGGCTGAGCCGGGCTCGCGGACGGAGGTCAAGGGCTGACGCTCCGGCGGGCCGGGAGCCGGCGGGGTCTGGGCGACTGGGCAGGCCCCGCCGGTCAGCCTGTGCCGGTCAGCCTGTGCCGGTCAGCCTGTGCCGGTCAGTCGCAGCGCCGTCGGCGGGTGGCGGTCGATCAGCGCCACCGCGCGCGGCACCGCGACCGGCACGTACTCGGGCGCGCAGTCGGTCAGCACCCGCAGCGCCGTGCGGGCCAGGTGATGGGCCATCTCGTTAAGAGCCCCCTGCTCGTCCCCGGCGATCAGGGCCTCCAGGATCCGCTCGTGCTCGACGTCGCCGGCGGCCTGCCAGCTGTTCGGATCCGACAGCTGGTAGATCCGGATGTAGCGGATGGTCCGGTCGGCGAAGGCCTTCAGCTGCCGCTGCAGGACCTCCCCGGCACCGCCGGTGATGAGCCGGTGGTAGTCGGCGTGCGCGGCGAACCACGCGCCGAAGTCGCCCCTCTTGGCCGCGCGCCGCATCGCGTCGAGCAGGCGCCGCGCTTCCTTGCGGCCGGCCGCCCCGAAGGTGCCCATCGTCATCGACAGGGCCAGGGTCTCCATCAGGATCCGGCATGCGTAGGTGTCGTCCAGTTCCTGCGGGTCCAGGCCTGCCACCCGGGTGCGCTGGTTCGGCTCGATCTCGACCAGGCCCTCTTCCTGCAGCATCCGCAGCACCTCCCGTAGCGGGGTGCGGCTGATCCCGAGCTGCTCGGCCAGGGTCACCTGGGAGAGCTTGGTGCCGGGCGTCAGCGTGCCATCGAGGATGCACTCGCGCAGATATGCGTGCACATGCGGAATCGCCTGCCGCGCTTCGGGCAGGTGAACCTTGCGGATATCGGGGATGAGCGCGGTGCGGGCCATGGTCAGCATTCTTCCCGATGGAACTGGGCCTGCATACAGTTGGGCGGCCTTGGACCCCTTGACGTAACACAAGAAGTGTATACAGTTTACTTTGTGAGTGCCGAGGGAGCCGCAGGCAGCGTCGATCTGTCCCGCCTGCTGGCCCGCGACTACTGGCTCATCCTGCCGGGCCGTCGCGGCGGGCGACCCGTTCGTGCGGGCCGGGCTGCGCACCTTCGCGGTCTACCGGTGGCGGCTCAACGAGGGATGCGTCGGCGTCCGGCTGTCGCTCGGCACGGGGACCTATGAATGGCGCTAACTGTCAACGGCGCTGGCCTTGATATAGGCGCGGGCCGGCCAGGTGAGGTCAGGAGGCAGCGATGTACCGAGTCGGCATGATCGGGCTGGGGAAGATGGGCATGCCGATCGCCCGCAACCTGGCGGAGCGAGGCTTCCAGGTCATCGGCTACCGGCGGCACGCCTCAGCGGAACTGGCGGCGGCCGGCGGTGTTCCCGCATTCTCGGCCGCCGAGGTCGCCGAGCGCGCCGACGTGCTGCTGTCGATCCTGCCGGAGGCGGCGGACGTCGAGGAGGTCGTGTGCGGGACGGCCGGCACGCTCACGGCACTGCGGCCGGGCACCGTGCACATCGAGATGAGCACCATCGACGTCGACCGCAAGCGCCGGATCCGGGACGCCGTCCGCGCTCGCGGCGGCGACCTGCTGGACTGCCCGATCAGCGGCAGCCCGGGCATGGTCGCCCCGCGGCTGGCTACCACGTTCGCCTCGGGCGAGCAGGCCAGCGTCGACACCGTCCGGCAAGTCCTGGATGCCATCTCCGGGCCGTGGGTCTACACGGGGCCGTTCGGGACCGGCGCGCACCTGAAGTACATCGCGAACATGCTCATCGCCGTGCACACCGTCGCGGCCGCCGAGGCGATGGTGCTGGCCCGGCGCAGCGGCCTGGACCTCGAGCTAGTCCAGCGCACCCTCGACAACTCCATCGCGACGTCGGCGATCTGGAAGCAGCGCGGCCCTGTTATGCGGGAGCGCGCCTGGTCGCCGGCCCCGGGCCCGGTCGACACACTCCATCCCATTCTCGAGCAGATTGAGGACCACGCCGCCCGGGTCGGTGTGCTGACCCCGGTCTTCACCTCGGCCAAGACCGTCTTCGACGTGGCGGTCGATGACGGCTGGGGAGAGCTCGACATCGCCTGCGTCCACGATCAGCTGGCGGGCGACCCAGCCCAGGCGACCGACCCAGCCCAGGCGGGCGACCCAGCCCAGGCGACCGACGCGGGAGCCCGAGCCCGAGGCGCCCGAGGAGCCCGCTCATGACGTGGTCGCTGGCCACCTACCAGCGCGGCGACGCCATCGGGCTGGCCGCGCTGCGGGCCGACGCCACCCTCGTCGCGCCGCCGGACCTCAAGCGCTGGACGACCATGCTGGAACTGCTCGAGGACTGGGCGCAGGCCGAGAGCGTCCTGCGCAGCATCGAGATCGACGCCGCGCCGGTCATCGACTACGACGCTCTCCTGGCGCCGGTCCGGTGGCCACGCAAGGTCATCTGCGCGGGCGTCAACTACCGCCGTCATATCCGGGAGATGGGCGGCGAGGTTCCGGGTGCCGGCTGGAAGCCCTACTTCTTCCTCAAGACCCCCACGACTACCGTAATCGGGCCGCAGGATCCCATCATCGTCCGCTCTCCCGAGACGGCCCGCTACGACTGGGAAGCCGAGCTCGCCGTCGTCATCGGCATCGGCGGCCGCGATATCGCACCGCGAGACGCGCTGGCGCACGTCGCCGGGTACTGCGTCGCCAACGACGTGACCGCGCGCGGCCACCACAAGCGGGAGACCGTGCCGGCCGAGCCGTTCGCCTATGACTGGTTCGCCGCCAAGTCGACCGACGGCTCGCTGCCCCTCGGGCCCGGCATCACGCCCGCGTTCCAGGTGCCCGACCCGCAGGACCTGCGGGTGCGCTTGTGGGTGAACGGCGAGTTGCAGCAGGAAGAATCGACCTCCGACATGATCTGCACGGTCGCCGAGCTCATCAGCGCCGCGAGCGAGGTCGTCACGCTCGAGCCCGGAGACGTCATCCCGACCGGCACGCCCGCCGGGGTGGGCGCCGGCCGCGGCCTGTACCTACGTCCCGGCGATATCGTCCGCACCACCATCGACGGCCTGGGCACCCTGGACAACCCCGTCATCGAGCCATCGGGAAGGACACCATGATCTACGTATCGCACCAGCTCCCGGTCAATGCCGGCGGCCAGCCGCTGCTCGACCGCGCCGCGGTCTGGGACGGCCTGGTGCTCAAGGCCAACAACGCGCTGCCCTTCGTGCCCAGCATGACCTTCTGCGAGGTGACGGAGCGGCTCGGCGACACGGTCTTCGACCGCGACATCGACTTCCGCGGCGAGCGCTTCACCGAGCGCATCACGCTGCAGGAGCCGCACCGGGTGGTGTTCACCCGGATCGCCGGCCCCGTGCTGGGCACCATCGCCAACGAGATCGAGGGCCCGGACGACGACCTGCACCTGCGGTTCAGCTTCGCCCTGGTCGTCTCCGGTGTCGAGGGCGGTTCCGCGGGCGAGCAGGAGTACGCCGACTCGATGACCGGCGACTACCTCAAGGCCGTGGCGGCGACCCTGATGGCGATGCGCCGGATCGCGGCGGACAAGCAGCAGGAGGTGTCGGCATGAGCGGCCGGCTGGCGGGCCATGTCGCGGTCGTAACGGGGGCCGCCCACGGCATCGGCCGCGCTTATGCTGGCCGGCTCGCCGCCGAGGGCGCCCGCGTGGCGGTCCTGGACATCGCCGACGGATCCGACACCGTGGCCGAGGTCGAGGCCGCCGGCGCCAAGGGCATGGCGCTCATCGTGGATGTCACCGACCCCGAGGCGGTGGCCGCTGCCGCCGGCGAGGTGGAGGCCCGGCTCGGCGCCGCCGACATCCTCGTGAACAACGCCGGCATCTACCCCAACCAGCCGCTCGCGGGCCTGTCGATCACCGACTGGCGGCGGATGTTCGCCACCAACGTCGAGTCGATGTTCCTCACCAGCCAGGCGTTCGCCCCGGCCATGAAGGCCACCGGCTGGGGGCGCATCGTGAACATGACCTCGAACTCGGTGGGCCTGGTCCTCCCGGGTTTCACGCACTACATCGCGGCCAAGATGGCGGTCATCGGCCTGACCCGCGGCCTGGCGACCGAGCTCGCCGAGTTCGGCATCACGGCCAACGCCATCGGGCCGTCCCTGGTGCGCACGGCGACCACCGAGGCTGGCCCGGAGATCTTCTTTGAGGTGGTCCCGCAGATGCAGGCGATCAAGCGCGTTCAGCTGCCCGCCGATCTCACCGGAACACTCGCGTTCCTGGTCTCCGACGACGCGGCGTTCATCACCGGCCAGACCTTCTACGTCGACGGCGGCCTGGTCCGCGCCGCCTAGCCCCGGGCCCGCGCTGGTGCTGCCCCGGGCCCGCGCTGGTGCTGCCCCGGGCCCGCGCTGGTGCTGCCCCGCGCCCGTGCTGCCCCGCGCCCTTGCTGCCCCGTTGGCCCGAGACCGCACGTCATGGTTGGGCCGGAGCTGCTACTAGGACGACAGTAGATGCCCAACCATGACGTCGGCGGCGGCTCCCCGGCCCGCGCTGGCGGGCGCGGCGGCCTGGCTCAGGCGCGCGGCTCCAGGTTGCTCAGGAAGGTCTCCGGGGGAGGAGTGCCCCACAGGTGCGGCGGAACGTTCCAGTCGCCGGCCACCCAGCAGTCGTCGATCTGGTCGATATCGGAGAACCACTCGATCCAGGAGCCCCAGGGGTCGGGGTTGTAGTGGAAGAAGTTGGACCCGATCGTGTGCCGCCCCAGGCCCCAGCCGGCCTCGCGCCCCTTGCCGCGCATCCGGTCGGCGCCGAGAGCGATCGCGTCGATGGACGGCACCTCGAAGCTGGCGTGATGAAAGCCGGGATGGCTGCTGGCGATGAAGCCGAAGATATGATGGTCACCGGGGCCGGCATTGAGGAAGGTAACGAGCCCGTGGATCCGGTCGCTCACCCGGAGTCCGAGCACCTCGGTGTAGAACTCGGTCTGCCGCTCGGGCTGCGGCGTGAACAGCAGCGTGTGCCCGAGCCGGCGCGGCATGACGTCCTGGGTGACCTGCCGCCACGCGGGCACGCCGATCCGCTGATGGGTGCCGCCCACGTTCGCGGGCACCTTAGCCACCGGACGGGCGGGTGCCGGCGCCTCGTCCAGCAGTTGCACGGCCGTGCCGTCGGGATCGCGCACCCACAGGCCGTCGGCGCTGGCGCCGGCGGGCGGCTCGATGACGGGCGCGCCGGCCCGGTCGAGCGATTCCCGGATCGCGTCCAGGGAGCCTGGCCGCAGCGTGAACGAGACATGGTGCAGCCGCTTGGCGGGCGCCTCGTTGAGCCGGACCTGCTCCTGGTCGCGGCCGGGGCACTGCGCGACCAGCGACCCGTCCTTCTCCCGGGTTTCGAGCCCGAAGTCCTGCAGGAACCCCTCGGCCGCCGCGAGGTCCGGTACGTCCAGCGCGTAGTGGTGCAGTCCTGAGATCACAGCTCTTTCCCTTTCCCGAGAAACTGCATACAGTTTAGCCATCGGCTGGTCTGGTGGAAAGACAGGGAACCCGCGATGATTCCGGCGTCAACGCAGCGAGACGACATCGTCGAGGCCGCGCACGTACTGTCGCGGCTGCGCCTGGTCACCGCCTTCGGGCACGTCTCGGCCCGCTCCGGGGCCGCCATGACGATCACCCCGGCGGCGGATCTGGCCGTCGTCACCGAGCCGGATCTCGTCTGCGTGCCCCTGGACGCACCGACCCTGCCGCCGGGCGCCCCCGCCGAGGCGTGGGCGCACCTCGCGCTCTACCGCCTCCGGCCCGATGCCCAGTCGATCGCCCGCGCCCAGCCGGCCAGCGCCTTCGCCGCGGCGGCCACCAGCACGCGGCTGACGCCCGTGCACGGTCAGGCCGCCTGGCTCGGCGAGTCGGTTCCGGTGCACGACAGCGCCCACCTGCTGCGCTCGGCCGACCTGGCGCAGCGCGCGGCCGGCGCGCTGCGCGCTGGCGAGGCGCTGCTGCTGCGCGGGAACGGCGCGCTCACCCTCGGCGCGACGCCGGGCATCGCGGTGGCCCGGATGTGGCTGCTCGCTGCCGCCTGCGAGACCTGGAACGCCGCCCGGGCGGCCGGCCCGGTGACCCCGCTGACGGCGCAGGAGATCGGGTCGTGGCGCGCCGTGGCGGACGAACTGCTGCCACGCCTGTGGCAGCACCTGCTGACCTCGGCGGGTACGGACGGGTCATCGGCTAGCGGAAACCTCCGGGAAGGGAGCCTGGCATGAATCGCGTCGACATCGACTCCAGTGCCGATCAGCTGCTCGCAGCCTACCGCAGCGGCACGACGATACCGCCGCTGAGCAGCACATATAACGATCTTACGGTGGATGAGGCCTATGCGATCCAGCAGCGTCAGGTCGACGCCCGGATCGGCGCGGGCGGCGCGATCGTGGGCTTTAAGATTGGCCTGACGTCGGCGGCGATGCAGCAGCAGTTCGGTGTCGACCAGCCTGACTACGGGCACCTGTTCACCGACATGCTCTACGCCGCGGACGAGCCCATCCCCGCCAGCGCGTTCCTGCAGCCCCGCGCCGAGCCAGAGATCGCGCTCGTTCTCGGCCGCGCGCTGCACGGCCCGGGACTGAGCGTCGCCGACATTCTGAGCGCCACCGCCTACGCCCTGCCGGCTATCGAGATCATCGACAGCCGCATCACCGACTGGCGCATCACCCTGGAAGACACCATCGCCGACAACGCCTCCAGCGGCGGGCTGGTCGTCGGCGCTACCCCCACCCCGGTCGCCGGGCTGGACCTGTCGCTGCTGGGCTGCGTGCTGCGGCGCAACGGCCGCATCCAGCTCACGGGCGCGGGAGCGGCGGTCATGGGCTCGCCGCCGCAGGCCGCCACCTGGCTGGCCAACCAGCTGACGGCCCGCGGCGCACGGCTCGACGCCGGCCACATCATCCTGACCGGCTCCATCACGGCCGCCATCCCCGTCCAGGCGGGCGACGCCATCACGACCACGATCGACCAGCTGGGCTCGGTCACCGCCGTCTTCGACTGAAACCTAACGGAAGGTCCCATGAGCGAGTGCCCCGCCCGCCCCAGGTCCGCCTCACCGACTCCACGCTGCGCGACGGCTCCCATGCCATGGCTCACCAGTTCACCGAAGAGCAGGTCCGCGCCGTCGTCCATGCCCTGGACGCCAGCAATGTCGAGGTCATCGAGGTCACCCACGGCGATGGCCTGGGCGGGTCCAGCTTCAACTACGGGTTCTCGCTGGTTGATGAGTTCGATCTCATCGCGGCCGCGGTGCAGGAGGCGCGCCGCGCCAAGATCGCCGTCCTGCTCCTGCCCGGCCTCGGCACCATCGAGCACCTGCGCCACGCCCGCGAGGTCGGCGCGTCGGTCGCGCGGATCGCGACGCACTGCACCGAGGCCGACGTCCGCGTGCTGGACACCCATGACTGGAAGATGTACGCCGCGACGCTGACCGAGCCGTTCGAGGTGGACTTTTTTTGACCTCACCGGCCGTCCGCCCGCCGTCACGACGCCAGAGGTGTGGGCGCGCTTCGCCAGTGCCTGCCTGGAGCGGCTCGTCGTCATGCACCAGTACTCCAACTTTCACATTCAGGTCCGCGGCGTTCCGCCGCACGGCCGACGGCTGGAAGATCAGCAGGCTCAAGCACACCTTCCAGTGGTGTGACGGCAACCCGACCCTGATCGACACCTCCGACCCGGCGTGGCAGGAAGCCGCCGCCGCCGTCTTCGGAACCGACTGACCGCCGGCGTGGCCGGCTCGAGGGGGCACCTATGACATCCGCGCAGGCCCGGGCGCATCACACCGCCCAGGTCAACGGAACCAGGCTGCATTACGTCACCGCCGGCGACGGGCCGCCGGTTATGCTGCTGCACGGCTGGCCGCAGACCTGGCATGAGTGGCGCCACGTCATGGACCTGCTGGCCGACGATTTCACCGTCGTCGCGCCGGACCTGCGCGGCTTCGGCTACTCCGCCAAGCCGACCCGACTTCGTCGCCGGGGTAATCCGCGAACTGGCGGCCACTGGCTAGCCCAGGGCGGCGGCGAGCTCCGCCGCGAGGTCGCCGCGCGGGGCCGCGATCACCCCGTCGAGGCCCAGCCAGGCCGCGGTCAGGCGCAGTTCGGCGGCGAGTTCCGTCGCGACGTGCGCCCGGTCGGTACCGGGCTCGGCGAACGCCGCTTGCACGCGCAGCATCCCCGCCTGGCGGTCGGACTTGAGGTCGACCCTGGCCACGAGGGACTCCCCGAGCAGGAACGGCAGCACGTAGTAGCCGTGCACTCGCTTAAGGGCGGGCGTGTAGATCTCGATCCGGTAGCGGAACCCGAAGATCCGCTCGGTGCGCTCCCGGAACCAGATCAGCGAGTCAAACGGGGACAGCAGCGCCCGGGCCTGCACCCGGCGCGGTCGGCGGGCCGCGGTCCACAGGTAGGCGGGCGCCGACCAGCCGTCCACGGCAACGGGCAGCAGCTCGCCGGACGCGGCGAGCTCCGCCACCCGTGCCTTTGACGCCGCTCGCGGCAGCCGGAAGTAGTCGCCGAGATCGGGTTCGGTCGCGACGCCCAGCGCCCGGGCGGCGATCCGCACCAGCTCCCGCTGGGCGTCCGGCTCCGCGGGCGTCTTCGCGGCCAGCACGTCGTTCGGCAGCACCCGCTGGGTCAGGTCGTAGAGCCGCTCGAAGTTGACGCGACCGGCGGCGGAGACCTGCCCGGCGAAGAACAGGTACTCCAGAGCGATCTTGCCGTCGTGCCAGTTCCACATCTGGCCCGGCTGACGCGCTGGCCGCTCGATGCCCGTCTGGGCCGCCCGGATCGGGCCCTTGGCCGTCACGAGCTGCAGGACCTCCTCGACGAGGCCGGGGTTGTCGCGCGCTATCCCGGCTATGCCGCCCCACGCCTCGGTGTTCCAGCTGGCCATCCGCCAGCGCAGCAGCGGGTGTATCTCCAGGGGGAGCAGCGACGCTTCATGCGCCCAGTACTCGAACAGGGCGCGGCGGCCCGGCCGCGCGATCGACCTGGCCCCGGCCGGGCTGGGCGAGTGGGCCGCCATCCGGTCGAGCAGGTCCCGCGGGTAGGGGCCGAGCCGGGAGAAGACCGGCATGTAGTGCGAGCGGCAGAAGACGTTCACCGAGTCCAGCTGGAGCAGCCCCAGCGTGCTGACCACCTTCCGGATGTGCCGGGCATCGATCCGGCCGGCCGGCCGGGGCGTCGCGAATCCCTGGGCGGCCAGGGCGATGCGCCGCGCAGCCGCGGCGGTCAGCCGCGGCGGTCGGCTGACCACATCCGATGTCATGTCCGAACCTCGCTGATTCTGCGCACTTCCGGTTGTAAAGTCTGGTCTCGTCCGACCGTACTGACCTACCGCCAGGGACGACAGCGCATGCCGACGGACGCCGGTGACTCCGAAGCACTCCGGGTCGCTGTGTACCAGGCCTTCGCGGCCGATGGCGTCGCAGGGTCACCCGCCGATCTTGCCGCACGGGTCGGACAGACCGAGGCGGCCACCCGGCGAGGGCTGCGCCACCTCGCGGAGCAGCGGCATCTGGTGCTCGATCGCGACGATCGCGTGGTGATGGCGCATCCGTTCGCCGCGGTACCACTCGGCTTCTCCGTCATGGGCCGGCGGACCCTGTGGTGGGGCGGCTGTGCCTGGGACTCCTTCGCGCTGCCCCACCTGCTCCGCGACGAGGCCGATGTGCTGGTCGCGACCCGGTGTCCGGGCTGCGGCCGTCCGCATGCCCTGGTGGTCGGGGATCGCGAGCCGCCGCCGGGTGACCAGGTCGCCCACTTCCCCACCCCGGTGGCGCACATGTGGGATGACGTCGTCCGTACCTGCGCCGGCCAGCGGCTGTTCTGCTCCTCCGACTGCATCGAGGCCTGGGCCCAGGCCACGGGCCAGCCCCGCGGCTACGTTATGGACCTGCCCACCCTCTGGCGGTTCGCCTCGCGCTGGTACGAAGGCCGTCTTGAGCACGGCTACCGCCGGCGCGACCCGGTGACCGCGGCGGCCTATTTTCGCGAGGTCGGCCTGCGCGGCTCGTTCTGGGGTCTTTGATGGCTGGCGGAGCGGCGGCCAGCACGGGGCCATGCTGAGCGGATCGCCGTAACGGTCTGAACCATTTCGCCGCCCCGGACCGCCGGCCGGGACGTGGAGCCCTCCGATGGCGCTACCCCTGACGGTCGGCTCCGGGAGCGAAACCGCGGTTGACGGCCGCCGCCGGCCCGGCCACCCTGCGCCGTCCGCGCCGCCGCGGTTCAATTTCGTCAGTGGTTCGGATCGCACTGGCGTACGCAGGCGCAATGCGAACCACTCACGACTTTCCACAGGCACAGGGCGGTTATCCACAGGGGTGCTGGGCCGGAGTTCGCCGCCACCGCGGCTCAGCGCCAGGGCAGTACCTCCCTGTCCTGCGGGCCGGCCTGGATGAGCTCCGCCAGTTGCGCCGCCGGCACCGGCGCCCCGCCCCAGGCATCCACTCCTACGTTGATCATCCGTCCGCACTGCCGCCACGACTTGTGAACGTGCCCGCACAGCAGCCAGTCCCCGCCGTCCGGCAGTCGGTGCTGGGCGAAGCGGTCCTCGCCATGTGAGTCGCCGCCGCCCGCGTAGGGGAAGTGCGAGACAAGCACCTGCCGCCCGCCGAGGACCAGGCGGGCGGGCGGCCCGGCCAGGGCGGACCCCGGTAGCACCTGAACGAACCCCGCCGCCAGGTACCGCTGCGTCCAGCCGGCCGCCCGGTGCCCGTGGCCGGGCCAGCAGCGGTCGTGGTTCCCGGCGACCAGGACCTTCCTGCCGTTCAGCCGCGCCACGATCGCCAGTGAGTCGTCCAGCCTGCCGAGCGCGACGTCGCCGAGTACCCAGACGTCGTCATCGGCCGCAACCCGGGCATTGAACGCGTCCGCCAGCGCGTCATTCATCGCCGCGACGCCGGCTTCCCCGTGGGGGAAGGGACGACAGGCGTACTGGGAGATGTTCTTGTGCCCGAAGTGGAAGTCGGAGGTAAGCCAGAGCATGCCGTCTATGGTGCGGTACCGAACTGGGTGCGCAGAGCCATCGCGGCACCCCTAGCGCAGGAGTGTCTCTAGCCGGGCCGCTAGCTCCCGGTAGCGGGCGACCGGGATCAGGTGCACGCCATCGAAAGCGCCGCTGGCGCGGATCTGGAGGATGTACTCGCAGGTGGCCTCGACGCCGGCGAGGCGGTCGGCGGCGACCTGCTCGACGAGCGTGGCCGGGATGTCGATATCGGGAATCGCGGTCGCGAGGCGCCGCGCATGCCCTTCGCTGGCGAGGACCATGACCCCGGCGTAGACCGGCACGTCAGCCGGGTTGGCCGCACGCCATCGCAGCAGGGCCTCCAGTGAGAAGCTGACCTGGACGAACATGAAGTCTGCGGCGCGCTTCCAGGCGGGCAGCGGGCGTAGCGCCGCAGCCGTTCCGACGCGGAAGGGCGGTACCCCGGCGAAGGCCGGGTCCTGCGGCAGGGCGCGAGCTTCCTCGATCATGGCCCGCACGGTCAGCTCACTGGTCCGGCTGCCCGAGGTGGGCTTGTCGCCGTAGACGAACAGGAACTGGTCGACGCCGTAGGCGGCCGCGGTGAGCAGGTCCCTGCGGAACCCCAGCAGGTTCCGGTCGCGCGAGTTGAGGCAGGCGATGCTGGCGCCGCCCATCGCCTCGACCTCGTGCGCGACCGCCACGCTGGAAACCGTCGCCCGGCCGAGGTGGTTGTCGGGGACCAGGAAGGTGTCGGCCACCTTACTCAGGGTGCCGATCTGGTGCCGGACATGCATGAGGTCCGGCCGGGTGGGCGGCTCGATCTCGCAGACAATCTGGAACTCGTGACTGGTCATGAAGCCAACCTAGAGAATCGGCCGAGATCAGGGGACCGGCGGCCGCCGGGATAAGGTGACTCGGTCCTGGCGGCACGACGTGGCGGCCAGCGCAGAGTAAGGATGCCGGGCATGGACGACTTCAGCTACCGAGACGGGACTCTCTGGAGTGAGCAGGTGTCGCTCGCGTCCGTCGCCGAGCGATTCGGCACCCCTGTCTACGTCTACTCGCGCAGCACGCTGGTCGATCACTACCGCCGGTTCGCCAAGGCATTCCAGAGCATCAGCCCGCTGATCTGCTTCTCCGCGAAGGCGCTGAGCAATGTGCACCTGCTGCGCGTGCTCGCGCAGCAGGGCGCCGGGGTCGACGTCGTGAGTGGCGGCGAACTGCACCGGGCGATGGTGGCGGGCGTCGACCCGGAGCGCGTCGTCTTCGCCGGGGTCGGGAAGTCCGCCGACGAACTGCGCCTCGCCGTCCGGCGCGACATTCGCTGCATCAATGTGGAATCCGAGGCTGAGGTGGACCTGCTGGCGAGCATTGCCCGCGAGGAACGGCGACGGCCCCGGCTGGCGATCCGGGTCAATCCAGACGTCGCGCCGGACCAGCGCACCCCGGCGAAGACCACCACCGGCACCCGCGGCGGCAAGTTCGGCATCGACATCGAGCGCGCCGGCGCGCTGTTCGAGCGCATCTGCGGCGACGAGTTCCTGCGCGTAGAGGGCTTCCATCTGCACCTCGGCAGCCCCATCTTCGACCCGCAGGTGTACGCGCTCGCGCTGGATCGACTGCTGGCCGTGGTGACCGGGCTTGAGGCGGCCGGACGCCGCGTCACGACCGTTAACGTCGGCGGCGGTTTCGCCGCGGAATATACCGCGGATACCGCACCGAGCTGGGATGACTTTGCCGCGCAGATAGCGGGCCGGCTCGTGGACTTCGTGACGGGCGGGGGCCAGGTCATTCTGGAGCCGGGCCGGACGATCGCCGCCAATGCCGGGATCCTGCTCACCACCGTCCGCTACCTCAAGCAGGCCGGCGACCGGCAGGTCGCCATCGTCGACGCGGGAATGACGCATCTGGTGCGCGCGGCCATGTACGACAGCTACCACTTCATCTGGCCGGTGACACCGGCGGCCAGCGTCCTGCCGCGGTCGCGTGGCGGCCAGCGCGAAGACGACGGCCTGGTCGCCTACGACGTGGCGGGCCCGATCTGCGAGACCAGCGACTACCTCGCGAGGGGCCGCGCCCTGCCGGTGCTGCGCAGCGGCGAGGTCCTGGCCGTGTTCTCGGCGGGCGCCTACGGCATGACGATGGCCAGCAATTACAACGGGCAGCCCCGGCCGGCCGAGGCGCTGGTCGATCGCGACCGGGCTACCCTGATCCGCCGCCGCGAGTCCTACCAGGACCTGGTGGCCCTTGAGCTGTTCGACGAGGCGGACCCTGCCGCACGGGGTTGAACGCACGGGGTTGACGCGGTGCGCCGGGCGGATCAGGGCCTTCGCGCGACCCCGGCCAGGCACCAGAACTTGCTGGGGTCGCTAGGCACGTCGGCGGGCGAATCCGGGCGCCACAGCGGGATGGGCACCAGCCCGGGGTCCAGGAGGTCGAAACCATCGAAGAAGCGCAGGATATCCGCGCGCGGGCGCACGCGCGCCTGCGTGGCGACGCTGCGGTTGTACGCCGTCTGAGCGGCCTGGGCTACTACGGGCCTGCTCTCATCCGTGGCGTGGCACAGGACGAGGTAGCTGCCGGGCGCGAGCGCATCGCGCAGCGTGGCCACGATGCGCCAGGGATCGCCGTCGTCACCGATGAATGGCAACACGGAGACGAGCAGGAGACCGACCGGCTGGCTGAAGTCGATCAGTCGCCGGGTGGTGTCGTGGGCGAGGATCTTCTCGGGGTCACGCAGGTCGGCTTCGATGATGGCGGCGCCGGTGTTGCCGGCGAGGATGGCCTTGCTGTGGGCGATGGCGACCGGGTCCACCTCGATGTAGGCGACGCGGGCGGCGGGGTCGGCCTGCTGGGCGACCTCGTGCACGTTGCCCTGGGTCGGGATGCCGGAGCCGATGTCCAGGAACTGGCCGATACCGGCTCCGGACAGGAACCGTACCGCCCGGCCGAGGAACTGCCGGTTAGCCTGGGCGAGCGCCCGGGCATTGGCGTCCACGGCGGCGATGGCCCGTCCCACGTCCTGGTCGGCTAGGAAGTTATGACTGCCGCCCAGCAGGTAGTCGTAGACCCGGGCGACATTTGCCCGCCTGGTGTCGACTCCCGCCGGTACCCAGTCCGGCTCGCCAGTCATCACGCCTCCGTGCCCATTCAGCTCCGGGCCATTTCATCGCTCATGATGCAATGCCTCTTATTTTCGCATGATTCCGGAGGGTGGCGGGCGCGCAGATCCATATGCCCGGTGCCCGCGGCGACGAAAACCAGGGCCCGGCGACGGCCGCCGTCCGGGCCAGCAGCAGGCGTACTTCCGGCAGCGCGATCTCCCGGCGCTCGCGCTCGAACGCGCCGACGGCCAGCTCGGCGGCCTGCCGCGCCTCCGTGACCAGGCCCACCGACAGCAGCAGCTGCTCTTGCTGCTGATAGCCGATCCGCCGCTGCCGTACGCTGAGATCGGCGCCCGGCTCCGGCTGCCCGTGGGCAGTATCGGGCCGAACCGAGGCTGGTGCCTCGACGCGCTCCGCCGGTCCCCGGCCCTCGCGGCACTGATGGACGTCGGCCCCACTGGTGAGGAGGCCCAGCATGTGGCGCGATGACGAGCAGGCTCCTCGCTGCGCTGATAGCCATGGTGCGAAGAAGCACATAAAACCATACCTCCTGACATCCGGAACGCGATCGCCTAGGCTGGGAGACGGGCTGTGGCGACGCCACAGGCAGGGGGAGGCACAATGGTGGTTAGTAGCGATTTAGGCACCATGCCGAAAATTGCCGGACCGTTGCCGCCGACGCCATGAGGGAGTACCTGGGGACGCTGCAAGCCCTTCGTATCCGCTTCCAGGCGCGCGGGTGATGGCACATGACAACGACATACGCGAGGGTTACGGCCTTAGCCCGCTGTTTTTCCTCAGCTATGCCCATTCCGTGCCAGTCCGGCGGCAGAAGCGCGCCACCCAAGACCCCGGTCAGCACATCATCCGGTTTTTTGATGATTTATCAGAAAATGTCGCAGAGCTTGCCGCGCGACTACCCGGATCCGACCCCGGTTACATCGATCAATCGATGCCCAGCGGCAGGCAATGGACCAGGGAGTTGCTCGACGCGCTCAGCACTTGCCAGGCCTTCGTGGCTCTCTTGTCCGCCCAGTACTTCAGCCGACCGTGGTGTGCCATGGAGTGGCATGCCTTCTCCCAGCGGACGGTCGTCAGCCGTCCGAGCGGACAGGTCAGCAACGAGACTGCCATCATCCCCGTTGTATGGGCATCACTGCCTCCACCCGAACAGATTCCGCCCGTGGTCAGCGCCACACAGCGATTCACGCCTCCTGGACTGCCTGACGGCATTGCCTCCCAGTACGAGAAGGATGGTGTTTTCGGGCTGATGCGCATCGGTCATGAGTCGGACTACGACGCGGTGGTATGGCGCCTAGCTCAGCGCATCGCCGAACTTCACTACGGCTACTACATCAAGCCGCACGACTTCCGCGATAGCGAGGAGTTGCGCGACATCTTTCGGGAGCAGCGGTCGTGAGCGACACCGGCGCCAGTCGCAGCAGATTCGGACAGCGTGGCAGCTACTTCTACCTGAGCTACGCTCAGTCGCCGCCACTGGAGGGAAGCACACAGGACGATCGTGATCCCTGGGTTCCGCAGTTCTTCGAAGATCTGACTAAGGCTGTGGAGCAGCAAGCCTCGCCCCGATCCCGGCTCGGGGCTGGATTTTTCGACAGGGAGATTCCTCCGGGGTCTGACTGGAGCGCCTCGCTGATCAGGGAACTCGGCGTCGCCGAGGTGCTCGTTCCGCTTTACTCTCCCGGATATTTTGCCCGATCCTGGCCGGGCCGAGAATGGAATTGCTTTTACCAGCGCGTGCAGAATGCCGGAGTGGCAGACCCATTGCAGCGGTTCGTGCCCGTCCTATGGATTCCCCTGCTGGGAGAAGAAGATCCGCCGGCGCTCCAAGAGAGCATGGCATCTCTAGGTGCTGTGAGTGACTATGCCGAGAACGGCATGCGGGCCCTGCTGCGCCTCCAATTCTATCGTGGCTCGTATAAGCTGGTCGTCAGGCGTCTTGCCTCGCGGATCGTCGAGCTGGCCGAGACCGCACCGATAGGGCCATCCGCGGTACCCGACATTGACGAGGTGCGCAGTCCATTTAGCCCTGAGGCGTCCGGCGTAGCGTTCGGTATCAGCGTTGCCGCCCCGGCTAGTTCCGCTGTCCCGGCGGACCGCGACCGAGTCGGCTATGGCGAAAGCGGCGTAGAGTGGCGACCTTATCCGAGCGAACAGCAACTGCCGCTCGCCGAGTACGCGCAACGGATCGCCGAGCAGATGGATTTCGCTGGCATAGTCGCCGATGTTGAGAAGCGAGGCATTCAACTAGCCAACAGGCCGGGCGTCGTGCTCATCGATCCCTGGTTCATCGCCGACGAGTCAGGACTGCGCACTCTTCGTGATATCGTCGCCAAACTGCCGAACTGGGTCCTGCCCCTGCTGGTCATCAGCGCCGACCAGGATGAGCGCTCTGAGCAACTCGAACGACAGGTTCGCGATATCCTGCGTGGAAAGGGTGCGCCGCGCAGCGAGGTGGCCCTACGTGCGAGTTACGGTGTCAGGTCGTTGGCGGATTTCGCGGCACTCATGCCTGTTCTCGCGGCCGAGGCCGAACGGCAGTATCTTCGACGCGATTTCGACCCGCAGTCGGCGGCTCAGGCGGACCGGCTGCGGCAACGACTCCGCGCCTCGCCGGACGACGCCTCGCCCCAGAATTCTGCCAGGGAGACACCAGATGCATGAGGCCCGAACAGAGAGCCCTGAAGACGCGCCCACAGGTCGCATCGTCACCTTTTACTCATTTAAGGGCGGGACAGGGCGAACAATGGCGCTGGCCAACGTGGCCTGGATCCTCGCCTCCAATGGTCATCGGGTCCTCGTGGCGGACTGGGACCTGGAATCGCCTGGACTGCACCGCTTCTTCCAGCCCTTCCTTGGAGCCGCAGAGGTGCGCGAGGCTTCGGGAATTATTGACCTTATTCGGAACTACGAACGGGTGGCGGATAAGGCCGCTGAACACGAGCGAATGGCCCGCCTGATCCCGGATCTGTGCCATGTCCAACCACATGCACTGTCTCTGAGCTGGACTTTCCCAAATTCCGGAAGTCTCGATTTTCTGTCACCTGGACGGCAAAACCGAGATTATGCGGCCACGCTCAGCTCGCTGGACTGGGACAATTTTTACGGCCGTCTCAACGGGAGCGAATTTCTGGAAGCGGTCCGCCTAGACATGAAACGGCACTATGACTACGTACTGATCGACAGCCGGACGGGGCATAGTGATATTGCCGATATCTGCACCGTTGATTTTCCGGATGTGCTTGTCGACTGTTTTACATTGAGCACCCAAGGCATCGAGGGCGCGGCTGAGGTTGCCCGGACTATTGGCGAACGCTATAAATACCGCCACATCCGGATACTGCCGGTGCCGATGCGCGTCGACCCCGCGGAGAAGGAAAAGGTAGATGTCGGCCGGAAGGTAGCCATGCAACTGTTTGGCGACCTCCCCGCGGGCATGACCGAGAAGGAACGCCTAGAGTACTGGGCAGCCGTGGAGGTGCCCTACCAGGCCTACTATGCTTTCGAGGAAACGCTGGCGGTCTTCGGTGATCGGCCAGGTTCCCCTGCTTCCGTGTTGTCATCGTTCGAGCGTATCGTCGCTAGGATTACTGACGGTAAGGTTACGCATCTGCCGCCCATGGATGAGCAGCAGCGGGATCGCACTGGGGCACTGTTTACACGTCGGCCGCCGCGGGAGGTTGATAAGATATTTGTCGAATTTGCCGCCGAGGACCAACTCTGGGCCGAGTGGATCGCCGGGATCTTGCGTGGCATCGGGACCAGGGTGAGCGAGTGCCCCTTCGACAAGCCTACCGAACCGGAGCCTCAAGAAGGGACAGCGCGGAGGCTCACTGTTATTTCCGCGGCAGCTGAGCGGCACCTGAAGCGGATACATCCTTCGGCGCGGCAGGATCTGGCCGTCTATCTCGCTGGTAACCACCCCCTGCCTGAGCTCTCGCGCGTAGCATCCATATTCGTCAGCGGAATGCCGGAGCAGAAAGCAGCCGAGCAGTTGATCGGACAACTTGGAGTTACCGCGCGACCGGGAGCCGATCGAGGGTACGCGTCTGTCACGCGATATCCCGGTAATGCGCCGGAGATCGACCGTGCGCCGGCCCGCAACTCGCGGTTCACGGGACGCGAGAACGATCTTCGGCAACTGCGCGATCAGCTTCGTCACCACGGTGAGGCCGTCGTTATACCGGTCACCCTGCAGGGCCTTGGCGGCGTAGGTAAGACTCAGATCGCGCTCGAATACGTTCATCGATTTAAGAATGACTACGATCTGGTCTGGTGGCTAGAATGCGGACAGCCGCAATTCATCGACTCCTCGCTAACTGACCTTGGGGAGCAGTTGCAGGATGTCTTCGGCGTCAGCAGCCCGGTGGCAGCGAATGCAGAAGAATCGGCGCGTGCTGTTCTGCGGACCTTGGAAGAGCGTCGGGCTGTGAAGCGATGGCTCCTGGTATATGACAATGCCGAGGAGATTGAGTCGGTCCGGCCTTTCCTTCCGCTTAGCGGCGGTCATGTGATCATCACCTCGCGCAATCGAGCCTGGTCGGAGATATACCAGGATCATCTCCTGCCTGTCGAGGTATTTACCCGCCAGGAAAGCATGGCTCACTTGCGCCAGCGCGCACCGTCCATTACGGAGCAGGAAGCGAGTCAGGTCGCGGACGTACTGGGCGACCTCCCGCTTGCCGTGGCGCTCGCGGGCGCCTGGCTGGCGGAGACCGGTTATGTCGTCTCTGACTATCTGGGCGAACTGCAGCGCCAGGGTCCCCGAGCGCTGTCTTATAGCTCGCTGGCCGAGTACCCCGAGCCGCTGTCGCGAGCCTGGGATCTATCGCTGAATCGTCTTGAGGAACGGTCACCCGCCGCCGCCCGGCTATTCCAACTGTGTTCGGTAATGAACCCGCGAATCGCACTCGAGCTGCTCTACAGCCCTGCTATGGCCCGCGTACTCAAGCCGCTCGATCCCACGCTGTCCGAGCCGCTAGTCATAGGCAAGGTCGTCCGGGAGCTTGACCGGCTGGCCCTGATCAGACTCGACACGACCGTCGGCCGCGTTCATGTCCACCGGCTCGTCCAGGCCGTCGTCCGGGACCGGATGTCGGCGGCGGAGATCGATTCAGCCAGGTGCGATGTGCAGCAAGTGCTGGCTGCCGCCCGGCCGGACGGCAGCGTCGACGACCCCGGTACCTGGGAGCGCTTCCGGACTATCTGGCCGCACCTGGCCCCGTCTCAGGCGATGACGTCTCAGGATGAATCGGTTCGCCAGCTGTCCGTCGACCGGGTGCGCTACATGTCACAGCGTCACGACCTGGATGGCGGTCGCGAGGTGGCGGCACGAGTCCAGGGCGCGTGGCAGGAAATGCTGGATGTCTCGGAGGACGCGACGCTCCGCATGCAGCTGCTGCACCTGCTGTTCAACCTCGGAAATATATTGCGTGAGCTGGCCCGTTTCGAAGATGCGCAGGCGCTGGATAAGGATGTGCTGGCCCAGCAGCGGGAGCTGCTGGGACCCGAGCATCCGCATACCCTGATGACCGCGGGCAGCCTGGCGGCCGATCTGCGGGCTCTCGGTCGCTACCAGGAGGCCCTGAAATCGGATCAGATCACCCACCGGGCCTGGACGGACCTGTATGGAGAAGATCATCCGCGCACCCTGTCAGCTGCCCACAACCTGGCCGAGTCGTACCGGCTGACAGCGAACATCTCAGAAGCATTGCGGCTGGACTTGGATACCTTCGAGCGGCGCCGTGCGACCCTTGGGCCACTTCATCCGCGGACTCTGGACTCTTCCTCGAGCAAGGTCCGGGATCTCCTGGAGGCCGGACGGTATGACGAGGCCGCCGCGGTAATGGAGGACGTATGGCAAGCATGTCTCGAGCCTGCTGGCCCGGGTGCGGGCTCGGTAGACGAACTGAACGCCCAGGCGCTCCTGGGGATCGCATTGCGCAGCACCGGTCGGCCCGGCGACGCGGAGCCGCATTTCGCGGAAGCGTCAGATGCGCTTGCCAGCCGATTGGGAAGCTCAAGCAGCGCGACATTGTCCTGCCGACTGAGCCGTGCGGCAAACCATCTATCGCTGCATCAGCCTGCGACCGCCGAACCTGAGATTCGCGCTGTTCTAGCTATCTATGCGGAGCGGCTTGGCGCGACCCACCCCCACACCCTTGTTGCTCAGGTCAATCTAGCCGAAGCACTGCGAATGACTGAACAGCGCATCGAGGCTCTGAACGTAGCTCGTACTGCCGCTGCGGGCCTGGCGGATAGCCTCGGCGGGGAGCATCCCTATACCTTGGCCGCCATGATGTCTGTAGGTGTCCTGCTGGCTGATGACGACGACCTTGAGCAGGCGGAGACTGTGGAGCAGCAGGCCAGCGAACGCCTGGAACGGGCTCTTGGCGCTGGCCATCCCGACGCCCTGCGCTGCCGGGCGAACCTGATGCTCACGCGTATGGAAATGGGAGCCCCCGGCGCTGAAGCGGCCCGCAAGGATGCCATTGACCAGTTGGCGTTGCTGATCGGAGAGGATCATCCGCAGATAGCGACTCTACGGCAGGAGCGCCGACTTATGCGGACTTTGGATCCGCAGCCCTTCTGACCTGCGGGCATCCTTAATCCAGGCCAGCACGGTAGGCAGGACTTCGACGGCCCCGAAATGAGCTGTGTCTGGCTGAACCTGGACAGCCGCACTCGGGATCTGGCCTTTCAGCCAATACGTGTGGCTGACGGGCGAGTATTCGTCGTCGGCGCCATGCCACAGCAGGACGGGTGCCTTGATGCCAGAAAAGTCGAAATTCCAGGGGCGGCGGAGTGCCACAACGTCATCGATCCAGCCATCCTCGTGTTTACGGACCGCCTCTGCATATGTTTCGGTAAGTATGCGACGTATGGCGATGTCGTCTACTATCCTTAGGTCGCGCTTACTCAATTTGGGAAGCAGTAATCCGAACGAGCTATCGGGATTATCTCGGATCTGAGCTACCTGTGGAATCACGGAGGCCCGGACGGCCTGGGGGCTAGCATCGGCGGTGCTGAACTCCTCGACGTTCGAGTCGGTCATCCCCGCATACCAGTTTAGATCTTTGGCGTCCGCTGGCGCCAGCCCAACTAGGCATGCCGCGCTCTGAACTCGGTCATTGAGCAGCGCCGCGCAGGCCAGGGCATGCGGGCCGCCGCCCGAGCGACCGACAACCCCGAAGCCGTCTAGGCCGAACTCATCAGCGATAGCTCGCACGTCCACGGCCGCGTCCGACACCGTCCGGTTCGGGTGCGGGTCGGACTCCCCGTATCCGGGGCGGTCATAGCTGATAAGCCGAATACCCAGGCGATAAAGGACACTGGCGCGAGGCCGCGGGCCGTTTCGGCTGCCAGGAGTACCGTGCAGGAGAAACACCGGCATCCCGGTCGGAGCTCCCCAGCTTTCGACGGCGACCTTGCGCCCGTCCGGCACGCCGACCAGCACCTTCACCGTAGATCCTCCCAGGACTTGCCTAGCCTGATGGCGACGGCTACGCATCCCAGATCGCGGCCGGGCACAGGCTGAGAATGATCATGCATTGGCGCACCGGTGTCAAGCCCTGACATCCACCTACAGAGAGTAATCCTTGATCGGCATCGTCGCCAGACGTCCGCCGAACAAGGAAATTGTCAGGATCCCCAAACCGTTCGGACTACTGACATCGACGTCGTTATCACCTAGCCTGTCACACAGACGCTGACGCGCCCTTGTTGGAAAGGTCGATCTTCGTGAACGAAGAAGCCGTGGATCACCGGTCGGGCGTAGCCACCGCTCGTGTACCCGACGTGCGCTCCGTGCCGCTAGCGCTAGTCGCGGAGGATGCCGCCGTTCAGGAGGCCGTGAGCAATGTCAAGAAGAAGGTGGCCGACCCCGCACGGGTAGGTGTCGCGGCTTTCAACTCCGGCATCTGAGCCGGAAGTATGCCGGCGTCGGTCAGCCAGTATGTGCTGAAGGTGCACAGCCGGTGTGACCTGGCCTGCGATCACTGCTACGTGTACGAGCATGCCGATCAGAGCTGGCGAGGAAAGCCGCGAGCCATCGCGCCATCGACGGCAGGCGCTGCGGCGGGGCGGATAGCTGAGCACGCTGCGATCCACCGGCTGCCCGAGACGCAGGTCATCTTGCATGGAGGCGAGCCGCTGCTGCTCGGCCGCGACCGTATGCGCCAGGTCCTCGATGTCTTGAAGGAGCAAATCACGCCAGTATCCAGGCTGGATCTCAGGGTTCAGACAAATGGGGTTCAGCTAGACGAGCGATGGTGCTGCCTATTCCGTGACTACGGAGTTAAGGTCGGCATCTCGCTTGATGGTGACCGGGCCGCAAATGACCGTCATCGCCGGTTCTCGAATGGCCGGAGCAGCCATCCGCAGGTTCGCCGCGCGTTATCCATGCTCCGCCAGTCCCAGTTCCAACATCTATACGCCGGTGTCCTGTGCACGATCGACATCAGCAACGACCCCATCTCGGTGTATGAGGCGATCGTCGCTGAGCGGCCACCTCGCCTGGACTTCCTGCTGCCGCACGCGACCTGGGACAGCCCGCCCCACCGGCCGGCTGAGCTGACGGATCCGTACGCGGACTGGCTCATCCGGATCTACGACCGCTGGGTCCGAGACGATCGTCCGGTTCCCATCAGGCTCTTCGACTCCCTGATCTCCACGGCACGGGGTGGACCGAGCCTGAGCGAGGCGGTAGGCCTGGACCCGGTCGCCTTATTGGTCATCGAAACTGATGGGACGTGGGAGCAGGCGGACTCGCTGAAGATTGCGTATGAAGGCGCGCCGGAGACCGGCCTGAACGTCTTTTCGCACCCGGTGGACGAAGTTGCGGCCCAGCCCGGATTTGCGACACGGCAGGGCGGCATCTCGACGGTCTCGGCTACTTGCCAGGCCTGCCCGGTCGTGCGCATCTGCGGCGGCGGCTTATACGCCCATCGCTACCGGACTGCGAACGGGTTCGACAACCCTTCTGTCTACTGCGACGACCTGAAGGCACTTATCAGCCACATGACGGCCGACCTCGGCCAGTCGGTCGCTGATATTGAGCCGCGCGTCAGCCACGCGCTCCCCGCTGCGGCTCTTGCCGCACTCGCCGCAGGTCCCGGTAGTGCTGAGGCGATCGGATCGCTGTCGGAGATGAGGCTTTCGCTCACCCGATCGCTGGTCGCGACGGTGGCCTCGGAGGATCACACCTGGAAGAACCGCAGGCTTCGGGACGCAGCCAGCGAAGGCTGGGCTTTGCTCTGCTACCTCGACGCGGAGCACCCTGAGGCTGTGCGGAAGATTTTCGCCCACCCGTACACCCACGCTTGGGCGCTCCGGTGCTTGATCCCGCCCGCCGATGCCGATCGTGACTTGGACCGGGCGCACCTGGCCAGCCTCGGCGCCGCAGCGGCGCTGCGCGCGGGCATCACGACGAAGCTGCCACTGCCGGTCCGGGACGGGCGGCTGCACGTGCCTACGGCGGGCGCTATGACGGTCAGAGTCGACTTGGTGCCCACGGTCATGGTCCTGGTCTCAATTGGCCGGCTGACGACCGGTGATGATGAGGGTCTGTGGGAACCAGCCCGTCGGCTCACCGTTCCAGGCCTCGACATTCAGCTTGAGGATCTCGACCCTTTCCGGGATTGCCAGGAGTGGCCGCTAGCAGCACGGCTTTCTGCGCGGGATTGGCCGGTCTGGCGGCGCAGGCTGAGCTCCGCAGGATCGAGCCTCGCCCGCGTCGTTCCGCAGTATGCCCAGGCCATCAGCGTTGGCCTGCGGTGCGTGGTTCCGTTGCGCGGCGACCCGCGGGGTCAGCGTAGTAGTTCCGCCTGGCAGGCCTTCGGCGCGGTGGCTGTTGCCTTGCCGACCGCTCCTGGCGATCTCGCCTCGCTGATCCTGCATGAGTTCCAGCACGTCAAGCTCCATGCCGTGCTGGACCTCCATCAGCTGCTCGACCCTGAGGACCACCAACTCCTGACGGTGCCCTGGCGGGAAGACGCGCGGCCGCTGGAGGGCGTACTGCACGGTGCGTACGCGTATCTGGCCCTCGCTCACCTCGGCCAGGCCGGCGGCCCGGCGCAACACCTCACTTACCTCCAGTACAGGACCTGGGTATCGCAGGCGGCCGAGGCGCTAGCAGCCACTGGATCACTGACCGATGACGGACAGGGCTTCGTTACCGGCATGCTTGCGGCGGTGGAAGCTAACCCCGCCGGTCAATAAGTTCCTAGGGCAGGCTCTCGACGCCGTCGTCACCTGGACTCCGAAGGGACAGAACTAATGCGGACCGCCTTCACGGACCTGCTGAACGTGCAGCACCCCATCGTCGGGTTCAACCGCTCGCCCGGCGTCGTAGCCGCGGTCAGCAACGCCGGCGGCCTCGGCGTGCTCGGCGCCTCGGCCTACACGCCCGAGGAACTCGACGCCCAGCTCACCTGGATCGAAGACCAGGTTGACGGCAAGCCCTTCGGCGTCGACCTGCTCGTCCCGGCCAAGTTCGCCGCCGGCGACCCGGGCAACCTGGTCGCCAGCCTCCGCGCGCAGATCCCGGCCGAGCACCTGACGTTCGTCGCCGAGCTGCTCGCCAGGTACGACATCCCCGAGGCCGGCCGGGCGAGCAGCCTCGGGGATGAGATCGCCGCCAGCCTGAACCCCGCCGGCGCGACCGCACTGCTGGACGTGGCGTTCCGGCACCGGATCTCGCTGATCGCCAACGCGCTCGGCACCCCGCCGCCCGACCTCGTCGCCCGGGGCCACGCCGCCGGGGTCGTCGTCGCCGCGCTGGTCGGCCAAGCCAAGCATGCGCTGCGGCAGATCGACGCCGGGGTGGACCTCCTGATCGCGCAGGGCACCGAGGCGGGCGGCCACACCGGCACCATCGCCACGATGGTCCTCACGCCCGAGATCGTCGACATCGCCGGCGGCCGGCCCGTCCTCGCGGCCGGGGGCATCGCCTCCGGCGCGCAGATGGCCGCCGCGCTCGCGCTCGGCGCCGCCGGCGTGTGGTGCGGGTCGGTGTGGCTGTCCAGCGAGGAGGACGTCGCTAACCAGGCCGTCAAGACCAAGTTCCTGCAGGCGGCCAGCTCCGACACGCTGCGGTCGCCGACCCGCACCGGCAAGCCCGCCCGGCAGCTGCGCAGCGCCTGGCATGACGAGTGGGAACGGCCGGGCAGTCCTTCGCCGCTGCCGATGCCGCTGCAGCCCATGCTGGTCAACGAGGCCTGGCGGCGCATCGACAGGGCCGCGGCCGCCGGTCATGAGGGCGCGGTGGCCCTCGAATCGTTCTTCGTCGGGCAGGTCGTCGGCTCGTTCCGGCAGCTGCGCCCGGCCGGCGAGATCACCCGGCAGATCGTCGCCGACTGCGAGCAGCGGATCGCCGAGCTCGCCGCCCGCCTTTCTCCAGGAGCACCGTCTCCAGGAGCACCGTCTCTACGGGCACCGTCTTCAGGAGCACCGTCATGAGCCAGCCGCCTGCCGCCGACGACCTCGATCCCCGGACGCCGGTCGTGGTGGGAGTCGGGCAGGCATCCGAGCGTCTCGACGATCCCGGCTACCGGCGCCGCTCGCCGGTCGATCTCGCGGCCGACGCGGCCCGGGCGGCGCTCGCCGACACCGGCGGCGACCCGGCCACGGTGGCCTCGGCGATCGATACCGTCGCCGGGATCCGCCAGTTCGAGAACTCCGTTCCCGGTGCGCGGGCGCCGCTGGGCCGCTCGGACAACTATCCCCGCTCGGTCGCCGGCCGCATTGGCGCCCGCCCGGCCAGGGCGATCCTGGAAGTCGGCGGCGGTCAGGGCCCGCAGCACCTGGTCAGCGAGTTCTGCGCCGCGATCGCCGCCGGCGGCAGCGACGTGACGCTGGTGTTCGGATCGGAGGCCATCTCCACCATCGCGCGCTACGCCCGCGCTGATGACCGGCCCGACTTCACCGAGCAGGTCGACGGCAGCCTGGAGGACCGCGGGTACGGGCTGCGCGGCATGATATCGAGGCATCAGGTCGCGCACGGGCTCACCGGCGCGCCCAGCCAGTACGCGCTGATCGACAACGCCCGCCGCGCCCGCCTCAAGCAGACCCGCGGCGAGTACGCCGCCGCGATGGGCGCGCTGTTCGCGCCGTTCACCCGCGTCGCCGCCGCCAACCCGCACGCCGCCGCGCCCGTCGCGCGCAGCGCGGCAGAGCTGGTCACGCCGACCGAGGCGAACCGGCCCATCGCCGATCCCTACACCCGCTACATCGTCGCCCGGGAAAAGGTCAACCAGGGCGCCGCCGTCCTGCTGATGTCGGTGGCGGCGGCGCGGCGCCTGCGCATTCCGGCTGACCGGTGGGTATTCCTCAGCGGCCATGCCGACCTGCGCGAACGGGACTTGCTCGACCGAGCCGACCTGTCGGCCAGCCCGGCCGCGGTCATGGCCGCCCGGCACGCCCTCGACGTCGCCGGCATCGGCGTCGGGGACCTGGCCACGATCGACCTGTACAGCTGCTTCCCGGCGCCGGTGTTCAACATCTGCGACGGGCTCGGCCTCGCCGCCGATGACCCGCGCGGCCTGACGCTGACCGGCGGCCTGCCGTTCTTCGGCGGCGCCGGAAACAACTACTCCCTGCATGCCATCGCCGAGACCGTCCAGCGGGCCCGCCAGTCGCGCGGCTCCTACGGCTTCGTCGGCGCCAACGGCGGCATCATGAGCAAGTACTCCGCCGGCGTGTACTCCAGCGTGCCGGCCCCCTGGCGGCCCGACCGCAGCGGGGAGCTGCAGGCCGAGATCGACGGCTGGGCCGCGCCGGCCCAGGCGCTGCAGGCCGACGGGTGGGCCACCATCGAGACCTACACCGTCAAGCATGGCCGCGACGGTGCCGCCGTGGCGATCGTCATCGGCCGGCTGGACGCCGACGGACGCCGCTTCGTGGCCCGCGGCGACGACCGTGATGGCGACCTCGTCGACCTGCTCAGCACGGCCGAGCCCATCGGCGAGCGGGTCTTCGCGCGGTCCTTCGGCTTCGGCAACCGGGTCACCACCACCGCCGCCCGGATGGATCAGCTGTTCCCGCGCCAGCCCGCGGTGCTGCGCGACCGGTACGAGTACGTCCTGGTCCGCCGCGACGGTCACCTGCTCGAAGTCACCATCGACCGGCCCGATGCCCGTAACAGCCTGCACCCCATGGCCAACGACGAACTGGACCACGTTTTCGACGCCTACTTTGCCGACGATGACCTGTGGGTCGCCATCATCACCGGCGCCGGGGACAAGGCCTTCTCGGCCGGGAACGACCTCATCTACTCCGCCTCCCGCAAGCCGATGTGGGTACCCAAGAACGGTTTCGCAGGCCTGACCAGCCGCCGCCAGCTGCCCAAGCCCGTCATCGCCGCGGTCAACGGCTACGCGATGGGCGGCGGCTGCGAGATCGCCCTGGCCTGCCATCTCGTCGTCGCCGATGCCACCGCCCAGTTCGCGCTCAGCGAGGTCAAGGTCGGGCTCGTCGCCGGGGCCGGCGGCGTCATCCGCCTGCCGCGCCTCATCCCGCCGAAGGTCGCGACCGAGATGATCCTCACCGGCCGGCGGATCACCGCCGACGAGGCGCTCGGCTACGGCCTGGTCAACCGGGTCGTGGCCGCGGGCACCGCGCTGGATGGCGCTCGCGCGCTGGCGGCCGAGATCCTGGACGGATCGCCAACCTCGGTGCGGATCTCGCTCCAGGTGATGGCGGAGACGCGGGGAATCCCGGACGCCGTCGACGCGATCGGCCACCCCAGCACGGCCTTCGACGACCTCATGGCCAGCGACGACGCCCTCGAAGGGCTCACCGCGTTCGCCCAGAAGCGGCGCCCGCAGTGGCGTAACCGGTAGGCCCGGCGGCCACCGCGAACACCGGTGCTGCCACGCTGTGGATAACCGCCTCGTGCCGGTGGAAGTTCGTGAGTGGTTCGGATTACGCCTGTGGGGGCAAGCAGGATCCGAACCATTCACAAGACCGGCCTGCTGGGGACGCCGTCAGCCCCGGCCAGTTATCCGGTCGACGAGCAGTTCCGCGTCCGACCCGTCGAATCCCGTGAGATCGGCCAGCAGCCCGGCGATGTCGGCCGCCGCGCGCGGCCGGGACAGGCCGGCCGACGCGGCCCGCATGGCGGCCAGGGCGGCCGGGTTGCGCCGCAGCCGGCCGACCTCGGCCACCAGGTCTCGCGGCCGGGGCGCGTATCTCCCGGCGCCCGCGCTGACCACGAACTCGATGTTGCCTTCCTCCTGGCCCGGCACGCAGGAGGTCAGCACCAGCGGAGCGGCGCAGCAGGCGGCCTCGGCGATGGTGCCCGGTCCCGCCTTGCCCACGACCACGTCAGCGCAGCGCATCCAGTCGGCCATGTTGTCGACGAACCCGTGCACGGTCAGCCGCCCACGGGCCTGCGGCACCCGGCGGGCCAGCCTGCGCCGCAGCCTGCGGTTGCGGCCGCAGATCACGGCCACGTCAACGTCGTCGAAATGCCGGAGGATGGCGGCGGTGCGCCGGTAGATGCCGCCGGAACCCTCCGCGCCGCCGGTCATCACCACCAGGAAGCGCCGCCCGCTCAGGCCCAGCGACTGGCGCAGCGCGCGGCGCTCGTGGGGCCGCGGTGGAGCGCCGGAGAACTCGGCCGCGACCGGGAGTCCTATTTCGATATAACGGCCTGCCGGCATGCCGTCCAGTGCGCAGCGGTGGCCGACGGGCGCCGATGGCACGATGACGCGGTCGACGGCTGCGTCCCGCCAGGACAGATGCGTCGTGATCAGATCGGTGATGACGGTGATCACCGGCACCCCTGCTGCACCGCGGTCGCGGGCGCGGACCGCCGGCCCCGCCGTCATCGGGTGAAAGGCGACGATGACCGCGGGCCGGTGCGCCGCCACCGCACGGGCCACGCTGCCGTAGGCGGGCGCCAGCAGCGTCCGCCGCGCCCAGCGCAGCGTGCGCGGCGAGCCGAAACCGCGCCAGAGCATGCCCCACAGCCAGGGCGTCAGCCGGATGGCGGGGCCGTAGAGGGCCATCAGCCAGCGCAGCCGGCGCGGGGCCGCGGGGCCGCGCAGCGGATCGTAGATGACCGTGGCGAAGCGCCCGGGCCAGCGGCCGTCGAGCGCCTGGCCGACGGCCTGGGCCGCGCTCCGGTGGCCGCCGCCGGTGTCGCCGATCAGGAAGAGCAACGGCACTGGCGTTTTCCCGGTGCTGATCACCGCGGCCGCTCATCTGCCCCGGTCGCGGCCAGCAGGCCGTACAGCGATTCCCATTCCGCCAGCCAGCGATGGCGCTCGTGGCCGCCGATGATCTGCAGGCTCGCCGCCGCCATCCCGCTGCGCAGGCCGGGATCTGACAAGAGGATGTCCAGGCCGGCCGCGAACGCCGACAGCAGCCCGCGGGCCGCGGACCCGGGCAGCCGCGCCAGCCGCATGCCCTCGTACCAGGGCCACGGCACCGAGCCCCGGTAGTGCACGCGCGCTCCCCCCTCGGTGGCCCGCCGTGCCGCACGGGCTGCGCGCCGAAAGGCAAGACCCGTCGCTCGTCTTGCCGAAGTTGCCGGTGCCATCAGTGTGCAATGGACCTGGGCATGGAGACAACCTGGAGGCGACACGGAGTTCGCCGGGCCCGTCCGGGCCATGTCCACGCCCGCCGAGAGCCGCCGTTCGGCGAGTCGCCGACATCGCGGCTGGCGCACGAGGTCATGCTGTGGCAACGTTGATTCGTGATAGCTGCCCACTGCGTGCGGACTGAGCTGGCCGTAATAAGGTCGCTCGGGCTGCTTTGCGCAAGAAAAGCCTGATCCCTTGACGGTTATCACTGCGGCGCGAATGGCAGCCCTGTGATAACGATTCCGACCGCCAGGGTCCGCCTGATGCGCAGCGCCGCCTGGGCGCTACCTGCGTTCCCGGCCTTGGTCGTCACCGGATACCTGTGCTGGGGGGCCTGGGTCTCCGCCAACGATCCCCGGTGGCTGTCCCTCAGCCAGGCCTGGTGGCGGGTGCTCCTGCGGCCGGGCGACAACGGCGTCCTCCTGGTGCTGGTCGTCCTCTGGCTGGCCGCACTGGTCTGCTACTGGTGGCCACGGCGGCTGCAGACGCAGACCGTAGGGCTGACCATCGTGGTGGCGATGGTCGCGATCGGGGGCGTGCTCGGCGCCGCGTCCCTGATCCCGTGCCGGGGCGGTCAGACCGGGCCTGGCGTGTTGGCCTGGATCCTGGACCTTTACGTCGGCCAGCCCGCGGCCTACCCGCCGTCCCCGCCCTCCGGCTGCCCGGGCCAGCCGCCGCTGGCGCTGCAGCTCGCGAGCACCGTGTGCCTGGGTGCCACGCTCGTCGGGGCCCTCGCGGCGGCGGCGGTGCTCTGGCGGCAGCCCGTCGGCCGCCTGCGTGCCCGGCTCGTGCGGGACGCGACAGTCGTCGCGGGCCTGGATGCGATGAGCATTTCCCTGTTGCGCCGACTCGCGGCGGCGGGCCGTCCTGGCAGCATCGTGGTCATCGAGCCCGACGCAAGCCACCCGTTGCTGGACGAGGCGCGCGCCACCGGCGCGCGCATCATGATCGCCGACCCGACCTTGTCCCGCGTCCTCTTGCCGGTCCTGGCCGGCGGGCGCGGATGCGCACTGAGGTACCTCTATGCCCTGCGGCAGGACGTCCTGGAAAATGAGGAGATCCTGGCCGCCGCCGGCGTCGTCCTTCGTCGCTACCGGCCGGACCCCGAAAGACAGCCGCACCTTGTCGCGCGCATCGACGACCCGCGGCACGCCGACCACTGGCGCGGCAGGCACAGCGGGACCTCCAGCCCGTGGTTTGAGGATGCCTTAAGTCCGCAGGAATCAACCGCCCGCGCCCTGGTCACGCAGATCTTTCGCACCGGCGCGCGGCAGCTCCTCCTGTGCGGCGACAGCACCCTCGCGCTCGCCATCCTGCTGGAGCTTGCCCTTCGCGGGTGGGAACGGCGGGGCCTCGCTGAGGCCGCCGCGCTCGGTCGCTGCGCGCATCCGGAGGCCGCTGGGCTGGACGAGTCTGACCGGCGGGCGCTTGCCCCGTACCTCGTCGAGCGCGTCGTGCTCCTAGACCGGCGGGCCGAAGACCTGCGACGCGAGTACCGTGCGACATCGCCCCCCTCCATTTCGGACGGACTGCCGTACGTGGGCGTACAGGCCAGGCCGTGGAAGGATCACCTCCTGGCCCTGCTAGATGCCATGACGCCGTCGCAGGCCGTCGAGACGGCCGTTGTCGTCGCCGATCTCCTGACGGAGGGGAGCATGCACGAGGCTGGACGAGTGGCCCGACTTCACCCGGGTATCCCGGTATTCGTGCTCTCATCTGACGGAGCGGGGGTCAGCGGAGCCATCTTCGATCTGCTGCAGCCCTTCCAGCGGGCGCTTCTCGTAGACGGCGAGCCGCCGGAAGATACGTGGACCCGAATCGCGCGGCACTGGCACGAGTGCTACCGCCTGATGCACCCGGTCGCGGCCGGCGACAGGAGAGCAGCCGGCCGGCGCCGCTGGGCGGAGCTGGATGAATTCATCCGCCAGGACAATGTTCTCCAGCTGCGCTCGGTCATGGGAGCCGTGGGAGCGCGCGGGCGGCGCTGGGTGCCAGGCCGCGCGGTCGCGCCGGGGAGCTTCATCGAGCTGAGCGATCGCGACCTGGAAGAAGTGGCGCGCGCTGAGCACACCCGCTGGTACGAACGGCGCCGGGCAGCTGGGTGGCGGCCGACCGGCAGCGAGCGAGGCGACGGTGACCGCGTCAACAGCAGCGTGGTTCCCTGGGCCGACCTGCCCGGCGACAAGCGTGCTGGAGAGATCGACTACGTCCGTTCTCAGCTGACCCAGCTAGAGGACGTCGGCTTCATGCCCGTCGTACCCCAGGGTGGCCCCGCCGAGGCGGTCGACTTCCGCCGGGTGGGCACGATCCGGGCGAGGCGGCTGCATGTTCGCTGGCCATGGACCCGCCGGTCTGGCGACCAGCTGTGCGGCGATGCCGGAGACTGGCGCGTGATCGACGACGCCGGTGATGAGCGGACTGTCCGTGATCTGGAATTTCGCACTAGCCACGAGCCGCTCGGAGGCGACCGCTGGCAGCGCATCGGGACCTTCCGCGCCTGGCAGGTTAGCGAGGAACTGGTCCTGCGGACCATGGAGGGCCGGGCGGTCGCGACGCCCGGCGACTGGATTGTGGAGGGCCCCCGCGGGGAACGGTGGCCCGTTACTGATGGGCAGTTCCGGCGCGGCTACCGGGCAGGCACCTAGCCTGTAGCGCCGAGTACACCTCGCGACGACGTGTCCAGTAGTAAGAATGAAGAGCTCGCCGATCTGCGGCGGGGCAATCGGGCGGCTGGAGCTGGAGAATGACATCCGCAGGCGTGCCGCCGAACAGCCGCACCGTCACATTGACCGGCTGGGGCCGGGTCGCGCCGTCCCAGGCCGAGCTGGCCGAGCCGGCCAGCGCCGCCAGTGCCGCGGGGCTGCTTCAGCCCGCGGCCCCGGTGGCCGGCGAGTCCCGCGGGGTGATTCCCCGCGGGCTGGGCCGCAGCTACAACAACGCCGCGCAATGCGCGGGCGGCGTGGTGATCTCGACCGCCAGGCTGAACCGGATCATTGAGCTGGACCCGGCGACGGGCCTGGCGACCTGTGAGGCCGGCGTCAGCCTGGAGCAGCTCATGGTCACGGGGCTGCCAGCCGGGTGGTTCGTGCCCGTGTCGCCGGGCACCCGGCAGGTCACCATCGGCGGCGCCATCGCGGCTGATGTGCATGGCAAGAATCACCACGTGGCGGGGAGCTTCGTCACGCACGTGCCGTCGTTCGACCTGCTGCTGCCCGGCGGCGAGCTGCGCACGGTGACCAGGCAGGCCGATCCCGAGCTGTTCTGGGCGACCGCGGGCGGCATGGGCCTGACCGGCCTCATCGTGGCGGCTACCGTGCAGCTGAAGCGGGTCGCCACCTCGCGGATCCGAGTGGATACCGTGCGCACCGCAGACGTCGACGAGACGATGGCCGTGCTGGCCGAGCATGACCGTACCTTCGGCTACACGGTGGCCTGGTCGGACAGCCTGGCCAGGGGCACCAGCCTGGGCCGGTCGGTGGTGACCAGCGGCGACTTCGCCGAGCTGGCCGACCTGCCTGCGGCCGACCAGGCGGACCCGTTCGCGTTCCGGCCCGGTGCCCGGCTGGGCGTGCCGGCCGGGTTCCCGCCCGGCCTGATCAACCGCTACACCGTGGCCCTGGCCAACGAGGCGTGGTACCGCAAGGCACCGCGGCTGCGCCAGGGAGAACTGCAGACCATCGGGACGTTCTTCCATCCGCTGGACGGCATCAGGAACTGGAACCGGGTCTATGGCCCCGGCGGCTTCCGGCAGTACCAGTACGTCCTGCCGTTCGGCGAGGAGACTGCCGTGCGCCGGTCGTTCGAGATGGTGAGCAAGGCACGGGCGCCATCCTTCGTGACCGTACTCAAGCGGTTCGGCGAGGGCGACCCGGGGCTGCTCTCGTTTCCCATGGCCGGCTGGACGCTCGCGCTCGACTTCCCGGCGCGGACGCCCGGACTGGCCGGGCTGCTTGACCGCCTTGACCAGCTCGTCATCGAGGCCGGCGGCCGTGTCTACCTGGCCAAGGACTCGCGGGTGCCCGCTGGCGCGCTCGCGCAGATGTACCCGCGGCTGGCGGAATTCAGGAAGCTGCGCGCCGAGTTGGACCCGGATCAGATCCTCGCGTCCGACCTGTCGCGGCGGCTCGGCCTGTAGCCGACCGACCGGGGCTACATCCCCTGGTCACCGTCGGCGATCCGGCATGCCGGCCTGCTGACCCCCGAATCAGGCCACGGGACATGACTTGATGTAGTTGAATTGTAACTTAACGTTAAACGGGAAGTCCCGCCAAGCGTTGCAGCAGCGGGCGGGGCGAGGTCCCGAGAATCCATGCGAGGGGGAAACGCAGCGATGAGTGACTCTATGGCCGTAATCGGTGGCACGCACTCGAAGTCCTGCCCGGCCATCAGTATCGGCGGGGCATGCGAGCCGTGGTGCGGCGCCTTCCCGTGCCCCAGCTGGTGTACCGGCGCGCACCGGTTAGGGGGACGCTCGTACCACCTGGGGAGTGCTTGCCCGCCGTGGTGCACCGGCCATCCGAGCTGGGATCGTCAGCGCCATCACGCCCGCGTCAACGGCCGACGAGAGGTCAACCTGTCGCTCACGGCGATAGCCCTGGCCGTCGCGCTCGCCCGCACCCCGCAGTCCGTGAGCTCAGGCGTCCCGGCGGCGTAGCAGCCAGCCGGCGAGGCCCTGCTCACGCCCAGCGCCACCCGGCGCCTGATGGCGGAGTTCACCCGCCGTCCCGCGCCCTGTCACGCTCCGCCGCGGACGCTCGACGGCATCACCGACCGGGAACGAGCAGTGCTGCTGCTGGTCGGCCGGGGCCTGTCGAACACGGAGATCTCTGCGCACCTGAACATCTCCATGGCCACGACCAAGACCCACATCGGCAGGCTGCTCGCCAAGGTCGGGGCCAGGGACCGGGCGCAGCTGGTCATCGCCGCCTACGAAAGCGGCCTGATCGACGGTGCGCACGGATCCTGAGCCGTTGCCGGAGCAGGCCCTACCCGGTCCCCGCACTCCCTCATATTGACCCAGTCTGTGGGTGTTTGACTGTGAACGTGCCGCGACGTACGGTGCTGGCAAGAGCGTTGCTTCAGCCCACGGGGGCGATATGTCAACTACAAGTTCGGTGCCGTTATGTCCGCACGTCGAGCACCTGGTCCACATCGAAGGCATCTCTAGCCGAGAAAGAGATGTCCTGGCCCTGCTCGCCGTCGGGGCCGATGACAAGACAATCGCCGGTGAGCTGAACGTTTCACATCGCACGGTTCGCGCGCATATCACCGCTTTATTCTTGAAGCTGCAGGTGCGCAACCGTACCGAGGTCGCGCTGCTCGGGCAGTTCGCGCACCTGCGCATGTGCGAGGCCTGCCGGCGCAGGGTCGGGGCGGAGCCGCCCGCGTCCGCTCATGGCGCTTGCTGATGCCCCCGCCCGCGATGCGGCCGCCTGTTAGGCTCCCCCCGGCGAATGGCGATATGGGTGCTAGGTAGGGATGTGTCGGTGAAAGGCAGTTTGCGCATTGCGAGGGTAATGTGGGCGGCCGCGGTTCTCTGCCTGGCCTCGTGTTCCAGCGCACCGGGAGGCCCCCCCGCCGTAGCGGTCAGTGCACTTTCGCCGCCGGTTACCGCGACGGTGACCCCGAGCGCTTCTTCCCCTCCGGAGGCAACTCCGCGGCCGGTGGGCGCCATCGATGACAATCCCGCTGATCCGCCGATCGAGATCAGCACCCTCGTGGACGTGGCCCGGCGAGCGCCGGCCCACGTCCTGCCGACCGGGTGGAACACGGCCGCCTGGTTCGCTCAGGTGCAGGCGGCGGGGGGCCCGCGCGTCACGAAGCACGTCGTCAAGCTCGGCGCCGCCGCCCCGGGCGAGTCACAGCGGGGGTGGGACTGGTCTGGCGGGGGGGTAAGGATACTCGGAGTGGGCATCCAGCTCGACCCGCAGAACAATCCCGTAGTTCTCGACTGCTTCACACAGGGTTTCGACCCCGCCAGCCGGCGGGCCGTCGCGAAGATCGCATCGGTGTTCGCGCTATGCACGTCGGCCGCGTTCCCAGGTGCTCATCTCGTCGCGGCCCGGCGGTGGGTGGACAAGCAGGAGGCGCTCATGGTGGCGGACATGAGAGCGAGTCCGCATGTCGCCCAGATACTGTCCAGCACGCCGAGCTTCGGTCCGGCGGTGTACTGGCTCGAGTCCAACTACAAGCCGGGTTTCGGGATTACGTTCCAGCTCAAGGTGCTGTGACCGACCGCGTCAATTGTCAAGATTGACGATGTCTGATCACCACTGGGCCGCATAGATTGCCCGCATGAGGCTACGAGGATTAACGGGCGTCAGCACCGTCGCGGTGTTCCTGATGCTGGGAGCCACGATAGTGGCGGGCGGGCCGGCCCACGCGAGCACGGCGATCACCTGCTTCGGCTCGGTCGGGTGCGCGGGCCAGGGCGCGGCCACCTGCACATCTGATGCAAAGCTCATCGAGGACCGGCAAGTCCCCGGCCTCGGTGACATCGACCTCTACGAAAGCAACATCTGCGATACCGCCTGGGCCACGTTGGTCGTGGTCAACTACGACACCGGCAACCAGGTGTCGCAACTCGCCGAGATCTTCTATGAACCCCCGCAGGGCGGTCCCGAGCAGTTCAGCACAGCCTCCTGGTCCGTGAACTCGACGTCTTCCATGGTCACGACGACCATGGTGCCGCTCGACGGCTCGGTCAAGGCCTGTGGGGGGAACCCGACGGGCACCGCCGATCCGTTCGACGAGGACCCGCAGGGAATAAACGGGCTTTTCGTGAACCCGGGTACCGGCAACGAGGGAATGACCGGCTCCTGCACGCTGTGGCACTGAGCTCTCCGAGATGAGATGTCGCATGAAGAGACGGAATAGATTCCGCTATGCACTGCTGGGCGTCGCGCTGCTGAGCCCGCTCACAGTGCCCGTCGTCGCGTCAGCCGCCGCCCGGCCGCAGCCGACGAAGCAGGGCGCGTTCTCCCAGCCTGCCACCGCGCTGGGCGCCGCCTGGGCGTCCTCCAGCGATGAGCTGGTGACCGCGACCGGAGACTCCGCCGGATACCACGTCATGGTCGCGCGGGAAAGCAGCGCGTTCAAGTGGACCAACCTCGTCACGCTGGTCGCACCGGAGATCGACACCGGTCCGTGGACGGGTGAGATCTGCACCACGGGGGACGGCAAGTACGCGGTCGCCGTGTATGCACCCTCGATGTACACCAACACGCCGAGGCTCATGGAATCCGGGGCCTACGCGTCGGTGATCGATCTGGCCACGGGCAAGGCCACCCCGGTGGCCGCCGGGGTCCAGTTGGCCTATGACGATCCTGGCTGCGGGGTCGGAGATACCGCCGTGCTCAGCCGGGCCCTGGGCAGCAACGAACAGCAGACCCAGCTGATCGACGTGAACGCCGCCACGGCCCGGGCGACGGCCGTCAAGACCGTCCATGCGCAGGTCACCAACGTCTTTCCCCGCGACGGCGCCGACTACGGCGTGGTCGGCTCGTCGCTGGCCCGCATCGGCACCGGCGGCTCGGTCACCAAGCTGGTCAAGCTGGCGGGCGAGACCTACTCGGCCGTCCCCACCGACCATGGCGTGGATATCGTGTCGGCGGCCGGAGGCAGCGGGATCGTCCAGCACTGGACCGGCCAGCGGCTGGAGACGCTCGGCCGCGGGCGCCTGGCCGACCTCCAGCTCTTCCCGCAGGCTGAGGGCGGCGACCTGCTCGTCGGCGACGTCGCCGCGGTCAAGCCTCAGGGCAGCGGAATGCGCATCCTCGATCGCAGCCGCGTTCCGGACGCGGTCTCGCGGCAGGGCGGCCTGACGGTCGGCCAGGTGGTGTCCCAGGAAGTCGAGTCGCTCGCCCACGACCCGGTCGGCTCGGCTCCGCCGACCGGCACGGCCGGCCGCATCGAGGTCTCGGCGACCGCCACGCACAGCTCGCTGTCGACCTCGGCCATGGTGCTCGCCAACGGCCCGGTAGCTACCGACACCACGCCGGGGGCCGCCAAGGCGAAGATCACGACCAGGGCGTACTTCACCCCCGCCAGCCCGTTCGGCACAGATCACGCGATGGCGCCGCAGGCCTTCGCGCCGGGCGGGGCGAACCCAACCGGGACGAAGGACAACGAGGCCCAGGTCGATCTGAACACCTCCGATACCGGCGGCACCCCGACCTGCCTGGTGCCGCGCAACAGCCCGTCCGACCAGGCCCTGCAGCCCACCCCCGCCATGGTCGAATGGGCGGTGGACCAGGCGGTACACGGGGACCTTAACGTCCAGCGCCCGTCGAACTACCTGGGTACCGGCCAGGCGGCTTTCCGGCCGCAGGCGATGTTTCCCCCCGTGAGCCTCGACGGGCCGGTCTCGGGCAGGATCCCGGCGCAGGTGGAACTCGGCATCCTGGCCCAGGAATCAAACTTCGACGAGGCCACCTGGCATGCGGTGCCGGGCGATTCGGGCAACCCGCTGATCGCCGACTACTACGGTACGGCTCAGGCCACCGGCACCGCTGACGACCCCGACGTCGTGCCGAACTACTCGGCAACAGATTGCGGCTACGGTATCGGCCAGGTGACCGACAGGATGTCGAGTCTCGGGGCAGATCCGCTGAGCAACGCCGACGCCACGGCCGTCGGGACCGACTACGGGGCGAACATCGCGGCGTCGGTGCAGATCCTCGGGCAGACCTGGAACCAGCTGGCGACGATGTCGCCGGCGCTCCTGCTCAACGGCGGCAATCCCAGCTACATCGAGAACTGGTACCTCGCCATGTGGGCCTACAACAGCGGCGTCCACCCTCAGTCGGGTGCCTCCGCCAACGAGGGTCATTACGGGGTCGGGTGGTTCAACAATCCCGCCAACCCGAGCTATCCGGCGAACCGCACGCCGTTCAACGACAACGTCACCACGAGCAACGACGCGGCGCAGCCACAGCTCTGGTCCTACGAAGAGAAGGTCATGGGCTGGATCGAGCACCCGCAGCTGAAGGGTTCCACGCCCGACTACGTCCAGCCGAACTTCGGCACCAGCATCAAGGACCCGCACTACCTCCAGAACCTCGGGTCTGGCCCGGGCATGAACCTGCCGGGCAACTATGACTTCTGCTCGCCGATGGTGAATGAATGCTCCTCGTCCACGCCGTCTAATCCGTGTCCCACCGACGATGCGCAGTGCTGGTGGAGCAACCCGATCACCTGGATACCCTCGGAGAACTCGACCACGGCCGCGACCGAGAAGCTCTCGCACTCGCTCGGCAGCTCCGAGCCGGCCATGGTGCCTCAGTACCCGGCCGACTGTCCCAGCCAGAGCGCTTTCTACGGCCAGTTCGGCTCGATCCCCTATGTGGTCACCGACCTGAACGATCCGGCGCAGAACACTCGCGGCTGTTCCTGGACCTCGAAATCGGATGGAAAATTCACCATCCGGCTGGGTGACAACATCTCCGTTGACGACAACGAGAATAACGTCATGCAGGCTAACCCGCTGTCCGCGCAGATCGATCTGCACCAGGCCGGTGCCGGATTCCTCGGGCATTTCTACTTCAGTCATACCTACGACGGCACTAATGACACGTCGACCAACTTCGGTCCCGGACCTGACAACGTCGTATCCGCCCTGGTCCCGGCGCAGGTACAGCACAAGGTGACCGGGGTATGGACGCCCACTATTCCCTACGGCACGGCTGCGCAGACCTACGAGATCCTGGCCGCGATCCCGGATCACGGCGCCAATGCGCCCAGCGTCACGTATCACATCGACGCCGGCGACGAGAATGGCCTGCCGATCAGTACCTCGACGCCGACCTGTCAGATCAGTCAGGCGAGCCAGGGTAACCGGTGGGTATACCTCGGGAATTACACGCTGGCGCCAGGTGCGGACGTCTGGCTGGACAATATGGTGCCCGGTGCCGCCGGAACTAATGACATCGCGTTCAGCACTGTCGTGTTCGTCCCCACGTCGACCCATGTGGCCTGCGGGACAGGAGCATCGCTGTCCCACAGCTGACGCAGCTCTGCACAGCAGACCCTCAAGGGCGGTCGGCGAGGCCCTGGGGAGATTCGCCGGGGTGGATGAGGCCGGATTCGTAGGCCAGGATCACGGCTTGCACGCGGTCGCGGAGGCCGAGCTTGTGCAGGATCCGGCCTACGTGGGTCTTGACGGTGCCCTCGCTGATGTAGAGCCGCTGCGCGATGCCGGCGTTGGCTAGCCCGCGCGCGACGAGTTCGAGCACTTCTCTTTCCCGCGCGGTGAGGACCGCCAGGTCCGGGCGTGCAACCGCCGTGGAGACGGGTTCCCCGGCGGGAATGAACCGTTCGAGGAGCCGCCGGGTGGCGCTGGGGGCGATCACGGCGTCGCCTGCGACCACGGCGCGGATCGCCGCGATGAGATCTGGCGCGAGGGTGTCTTTGAGCAGGAACCCGCTCGCGCCGGCGCGCAGTCCGGCCAGGACGTATTCGTCGAGATCGAAGGTCGTCAGGATGAGCACCCTGGGGAGAGGGAGAGGGCCGCCGTTTTCCTGGCTGTCCGTGCGGAGCTGGCGGGTGGCTTCGATGCCGTCGGTTCCGGGCATCCGGACATCCATGAGCACCACGTCAGGATGCAGATCCCGGCACACGCTGACCGCTTCGCCCCCGTTGCTGGCGTGGCCGACGACTTCGATGTCGGGGGTGCGCTCCAGGATCATCTCGAAGCCGGTGCGGACCAGGTGCTGGTCGTCGGCGAGAACGACGCGGATGGTCATCGCTCACCCGACCGGGAGGTCGGCGGTCAGCGGCAGTCGGGCATGCACGCGGAACCCGCCCGCCGGCGTCGGCCCGGCGGCAAGGGACCCGCCGAGCAATTTTACGCGTTCGCCCATGCCCAGCAATCCCTGGCCGGAACCGGGGCGGCCAGCCGGATCGGCGCCGGTATCGGTGACCTCGATGTCGAGATGCCCGGCCGCGCAGGTGACCTCGACGCGGGCGCTGACGGTCGGCCCGGTGGCGTGCTTGAGGGTGTTGGTCAGGGCTTCCTGGATGACCCGGAAGGCCGACAGGCTGACTCCGGGCGGCAGCGGGCCGGGGTCCCCGCGCACGGACAGCGTGACCGGCAGGCCAGCCCCGCGGAACTGGCCGAGGCAGTCAGGCAGCTGCTCCAGCCCGGGTTGCGGGCTCAGGTCGGGCTGCTGCCGGACGGAGCGTTCGACGCCGAGCAGCCGGCGCACCTCGGCCAGGGACTCCCGGCCCATGTCGAGGATCGAATGCAGCGCGGCGCGGGCCTTGCCGGGATCGACGTCGAGGGCGGCGTCGCCACCCTGAGCCTGAATGATCATGATGCTCAGCCCGTGGGCGATGACGTCATGCAGTTCGCGGGCGATGCGCTCGCGCTCGGCGGCGGCGGCGATCTGACCTTGCTGGTCCCGGGAGCGCTCGGCCGCCGCGGCCCGTTGCTCGGTCTGTGCGAGGTAGGCGCGCCGGGTGCGGGCGTTATCCCCAGCGAACCAGGCCAGGGCCAGCGCGAGGACATCGACAGACAAGAACAGGCGGTGCTGCCCGGCCATGAAGAAAGGCGTGGCCGGAACCAGGAAGCTGACGATCAGGACCGCTGCGACCATGCAGGCCGCTGCGGTCAGGACAGACACCCTGCGTCGCGTCAGGTCGGCGACGCTGAATAGGCAGACCAGTGCGCTGGCGTCGACCGGCGCGGGGTTGACCACGGCGAGCCCGAAGTGCGCGGCGGCCGCGGCCGCCGCCGCGGCCAGCGCGGGCACGGGCCATCGCCGCCGGGCCACCACCGCGGCCAGCGCGACACCCGATGCCACGCACCACGCCGCGAGGCGGCCGCCTACGTCGGCCCCGTAGAAGACCCGGAAGAAGAACCAGAGCTTGGGGTTGTCCAGGGCGGACACAACGAGCGGAACCGAGCCGATGCCGAGGACGGCGACCAGCGCCAGATCCCGCAGCAGCGGTATCCGGACCAGGTCACGGGAGGCAGATCGGCTCATTCTGGCCTAACGATACGTCGCGGGGTGACGCCCCGGCGTCTGTCCGCAGGCCGATCCGCACTACCCCGTTGGTCCCATGTCGCGCCGTCCGCGAGGCGGCGCATGCGACCGGGGTAGGACGGCAATTGCTGGCCGCAGGCAGACGACGGCCTATCCAGGAGCGGCCCACGATTCAGTCATGACCAGCGACCCGCCCGCAGCAGACCCGCCCGCAGCAGACCCGCCCGCAGCAGACCCGCCGCCAGTACGCCGCATCCGCACCACGTTCCGCAGCACGGTGCGCACCACCCTCCGCACCACCCTCGGCCTGGCGGCGGCCGTCGTCTGCCTCGCCGCGTGCGGCGGCGGGTCCCCGGCTGCCCCGGCTAGCACCGCGCCGGGGGGGACCAGCGGAACGAGCCTGGCCGTGCTCGGCCATCAGTGGGCTCAGTGCCTGCGCCAGCACGGGGTGACGAACCTGCCCGACCCCACCATCAGCGGCGGCGCGCTGGGGTTCGCCGGGCAGTCCAAGCGCCTGATCACCCCCGCCGCGCTGGAAGCCTGCCAGTCGATAGCGGCCCGGATCCCTGGCCTCAACACCCCGCAGGCGCCCACCCACGCGCAGTTCCAGCGGATGCTGGCCTTTTCCGCGTGCATGCGCGTACACGGCCTGTCCGACTGGCCGGACCCGCACAGCGATGGCACCTTCCCGCTGCCCGGCGACATCACCCAGCGCGGCAAACTCGGCATTCGCAGCCAGCTTCAGGCCTGCCACCGGTTCTACGGCGGCTCGATCGACGTCACCAATTCCGGCCAGCCGGGGACCAGCCCGTGACCACTATGCGCAGGCGGGTCACCGTGACCGCCGCCCTCGCCGCCCTCGCCGCCGCCGGCGTCCTGGCCTGGCTGTCCCTGCGGAACCTCCCTGCGGGGGTAACCACCGCCCGGCTGCCGACCGCGGTCGCGACCGTGACCCTCGGCACCGTCGCCAACCGCCAGACTCAGGAGGGGACGCTGACCTACGCCGGGCAGATCACGGCCGCGAACAACCAGGCCCCCGGCCTGTACACCCGGCTGCCTGGTACCGGCGACATCCTGCGGCCTGGCGACGCGGCCTATGAGGTCGACGGAACGCCGGTGACCGTCATGGCCGGCGCGCGGCCGATGTGGCGCTCCTGCACCGCGGGCATGACCGCCGGCGCCGACGTCCGCCAGCTCGAGCAGAACCTCGTCGCCGCGGGTGACGACCCCGACCACCAGATCACCGTCGATGACGATTTCACCTGGGCCACGACGGCGGCCATCGAACGCTGGCAGGCCGCCCGCGGCCTCGCCGTTACCGGAACGATCCCGCTCGGGGAGATCCTCTTCCTGCCCGGCCCCGTCCGGGTGGTCACGGTGGCGGTGACCCTGGGATCCTCCGCCCAGCCCGGCGCGACCGTGTTGACCGGGACCACGCTGACGCCCGCCGTCACGGTGAACCTCGATCCGCAGAGCCAGCTGCCGGTCCGCGACGGCCAGCCCGTCCTGATCACTCTTCCCGACGGGGCCACGACGGGTGGTCACATCGAGCAGATCCAGCCCGCGACCAGCTCATCGAGCTCACCCGGCTCATCGAGCGACGCTTCCGGCTCCGGGACCACGCAGGCGGTCATTCCGGTAGTCATCCGCCTGGACCATCCTGGGCAGGCCGGTCCGGCCGACGATGCCCCGGTGCAGGTGCAGTTCACGACGGCGGAACGCCGCGCCGTGCTCACCGTCCCCACCACGGCGCTGCTCGCGGAGCCCGGTGGCGGGTACGCCGTCCAGGTCATCACCGACCGCGGTAGCCACCTGGTGCCGGTCATCTCCGGCCTGTTCGACGCCACCAGCGGACGGGCCGAAGTCGCCAGCCCGCGGCTCCGGGCCGGCCTGCGCGTGGAGATCCCCGCATGATGAGGCCGGTCATCGCCCTGCATCAGGTCCGCAAGGTCTACCCAGCGGAGCCGCCCGTCGAATCGCTGCGCGACATCACCCTGAACATCAACCCGGGAGAGCTGGTCGCCGTGGTAGGCCCGTCAGGATCGGGGAAGAGCACGCTGCTCAATCTGATGGCCGCCCTCGACCGCCCCACGAGCGGCACGGTCGCCGTCGCGGGCCACGACGTCAGCGCCCTGTCGGACCGGCAGCTCTCCGGCCTCCGGGGATACGCCCTCGGCGTCGTGTTCCAGCAGTTTCACCTGCTCGACACCCTCACTGCGCTTGATAACGTGGCCACCGGTCTGCTCTACCGTGGCCTTCCGGGCCGGCAGCGGCGGGCGCGGGCGGCCGAGGCGCTCGACCGTGTCGGCCTCGCGCACCGGGCGCACCATCGTCCCCCCCGGCTCTCGGGCGGGGAGCGCCAGCGCGTCGCCATCGCCCGTGCCGTGGTGGGAAACCCGGACGCCCTCCTGGCCGACGAGCCCACCGGCAATCTCGACAGCGCGACCGGCGCGTCGATCGTCGCCCTGCTCCGGGAACTCCGCGAGGCCGGGACCGCTGTCGTTACCGTCACCCATGATCACGACGTCGCCGCCGCCATGGAGCGACAGATCGAACTGCGCGACGGCCGCATCGTCCGGCGAGCGTCGGCGTGACCAGGTGAGGCCCGGAGCCGGACCGCCGGTCCCGCGACTCCGTCTCGCCGACCTCCTCCCGGTCGGAAGCCTCGGCCTGCGGACCCGCCGGCTGCGCGCCGCGCTCTCGGCGCTCGGCATCGCCATCGGCATCGCGGCCATCGTGGCCGTCGTCGGGATCACCAGCTCCAGCCAGGCCAGCCTGCTCGCCCAGATCGACCGGCTGGGGACGAACCTGCTCACCGTCGCCAACGGCCAGACCGTCGGCGGCGGCCACGCCGAGCTCCCCGTTACCGCCGTCCCCATGATCACCCGGATGGCCGGTGTCGAGCACGTCACCGGCACCGCCACACTCGCCGCCGCGACCGTCTACCGCAGCGACAAGGTCCCGGCCTACGACACTCGCGGCCTGGCGGTCACGGCTACCGGCGGCAACCTGCTCGCCACCCTCAACTCCAGCCTGTGCGCCGGCCGGTTCCTCAACCGCGCCACCGAGCGGGCCAACGTCACGGTCCTCGGCTACAGCGCCGCGCAGGGCCTCGGGATCAGCGCCGCCCAACTGCCCGCGAGAGTGTGGATCAGCGGCACCTGGTTCGACGTCGTCGGCATCCTCAATCCCCTGCCGCTCGCCCCGACCGTCGACCGGTCCGCTCTCATCGGCGACCCGGCGGCCGCCGCGGACTTCGGCTACGACGGCCATCCGTCCTACATCTACGTCCGCGCCGGCGACGCAGCGGTCACTCAGGTCGCCGCGCTCCTCGCGGCTACCGTTAATCCTGCTGACCCCGAGCAGGTCACCGTGTCCCGCCCGTCCGACGCCCTGGCGGCCCGCGCCGCCGTCGCCGCGTCCGGCACCACCCTCTACCTGGGCCTAGGTGCCGTCGCCCTCCTCGTCGGCGGGATCGGCATCGCCAATGTCATGGTCATCAGCGTCCTCGAGCGCCGCGGCGAGATCGGCCTGCGCCGGGCCCTGGGCGCGGCGGGCCGTCATATCGCGGCCCAGTTCCTGACCGAAGCGCTCCTCCTGGCCATCGCGGGCGGCGCGCTCGGCCTGCTCGCCGGCGCCGCCATCACCGCCGTCGTGGCCCGCGCGAGCCACTGGACGCTGGGCATCCCGCTCGCCGGGCTGTACGGCGCGTTCGGCGTCGCGATCGCCATCGGGGCCCTGGCCGGTCTCTACCCGGCCATGCGCGCCGCGCGGCTCAGCCCCACCGAGGCCCTGCGCGGGTCCACCTGACTCACGCCACCTGACTCACGCCGCCTGACTCACGCCGCCTGACTCACGCCGCCTGACTGGCGGCGCCTGACTCACGCCACCTGACTGGCGATCAGCCGGTGGCGCGCGCGTACCGGTCGGCGATCCGCCGCACCGCTACCGCCAGCTCGGGTGAGTCGAGGATCTCGAAGTCGGCGTCGAGCACGCCCAGCCAGAAGGCGATGTCCTCGACCGAGCGGCCGCCGAGCTGCAGGAGGCAGCGATCCGGACCCTGCGGTTCGATGCTGCCGCTCCAGGACCCCATCCGCGCCGCGACCTCGTCGGCCGGCGCGTGCACGATCACCCGTCCCCGCACCTTCATCTGCACCTGCCGCGTCTTGGCCGCGACATAGGCGGCCACGTCGTCGGCGGGCAGCGGGCGAAGGGTGAACCGGTCCCCGAGCGCGCGCGGCTCGGCGGCGCGGTCGACGCGGAAGGTGCGCCAGTCGGCGCGCTCGAGGTCGTACGCGACGAGGTACCAGCGGCGCCCCCAGTTGACCAGGCGGTAGGGCTCCACCCGGCGTTGGGTGCCCGATCCGGAGTGGTCGGAATAGCGAAAGCGCAGGATCTCGCGATCCCGGGCGGCGGCGGCGATCAGGGCCAGCAGCGCTCCGTCGACCTGCGGCCCGCGGCGCTGGCCCGGCACGCGCACGGTATGTGACTGAAGGGCGTCGACGCGGCGGCCGAGCCGCGGCGGCAGCACCTGCTGCAGCTTGGTCAGCGCCCGCAGCGCCGTCTCCTCCAGGCCCTCGATGGCCCCGCCGGTCGCATTGCTGAGGCTGACGGCGACGGCGACGGCCTCGTCGTCTTCGAGCAGCAGGGGTGGCATCGCGGCTCCGGCGGAGAGCCGATAGCCGCCGACCGCACCGCGGGTGGCCTGCACCGGATAGCCCAGCCGTCGCAGTCGCTCGACGTCGTTGCGCACCGTGCGCGTCGTGACGTCCAGCCGTCGCGCTAGCTCCGGGCCCGGCCATTCGCGCGGGGTCTGCAGCAGCGAGAGCAGGGACAGCAGCCGTGCCGAGGTTTCTGCCATGAGTTCGAGACTAGCGGCTTAAGCGGAAAGAAACGTTCCTGATTGGCTCGTAACGTCAGACGTGTCCGACCACGAGATGAGGAGCACTCATGACGACCGCCGTCGATCTACCCGGCGCGCCCGAACGGCTCGGCCAGCCCGCGATTCTCGAGCCGGCTAGCCCGAAACGCGTGTGGACGGGCTTCGCCGTCGTCCTCGCCGCAATGATCATGAACCTGCTCGACTCCACGATCGTGAACGTGGCCGCGCCCTCGATCCAGCGCGACCTGGGCATGTCGAGCTCCGCCCTGGAATGGATCGCGGCGGCGTACACGCTGGCCATCGCCGTCGGGCTGATGACCGGCGGGCGGCTCGGCGACATGTTCGGCCGCAAGCGGATGCTGATGATCGGCCTGGCCGGGTTTGTCCTCGCCTCGGCCGCGTGCGCGTTCGCGTGGTCACCGGGATCCCTGATCGCGGCGCGGGTGCTGCAGGGCCTGTCGGCCGCGATGCTGACGCCGCAGGCGTTCGGGCTGATCCGAGACCTCTTCCCGCCCGCGCAGATGAGCAAGGCCTTCGCCGCGCTCGGCCCCGTTATCGGGCTGTCGACCGTGGCCGGGCCGATCGTGGCCGGGCTGCTTCTCAACGCCAACCTGTTCGGCACCGACTGGCGGGCGCTGTTCCTGATCAATCTCCCGCTGGGAGTCTTCGCCCTCATCGTGGGTGCGCGGCTGCTGCCGTCGCGCCCCGCCGCCCACGGCAAGGTGCGTCTCGACGGCATCGGCACGGTGCTGCTGGGCGCGGTGAGCTTCCTGCTCGTCTTCCCGCTCGTGGACGGCCGGGCCCTGGGCTGGCCGGCGTGGATCTTCGGGGTGCTCGCCGCCACCGTCCCGCTGCTCGGCGTGTTCGTCGTGCACCAGCGGCACCGGGTCCGGTGCGGGCGGACCCCGCTGGTCGAGTTCAGCGTGCTGCGCAAGCGCTCCTACGTCAGCGGCGTCGTGTTCGTCCTGGTCTTCTTCGCGAGCATCGTGGGGTTCTCCCTGACGACGGGGCTGTTCCTGCAGATCGGCCTGGGGTACACCCCCATCCACGCCAGCTTCCTGCTCGCCGCGATGGCGGCCGGCGCGTTCGTCGGCTCGGGCGTCGGCGCGTGGGCTGCGACGGCCGTGGGCCGGCCGATCCTGCACATCGGGCTGACCATCATGGCGGTCGGGACGCTGGTGCTCTACCTGTCCCTGCACGCGGTGCACGGCACGGTCGGCGCGCTGGCCCTGATCCCGGGCCTGGCGGTCTTCGGGATCGGCATGGGGATGATCTTCGTCCCGCTGTTCAGCATCATCATGGGCGAGATCGGCGATCACGAGGTCGGCTCGGCCTCCGGCCTGCTCGAGTCCTCTCAGCAGCTCGGCGCCTCGCTCGGCGTCGCCATCCTGGCCACGCTGTTCTTCAGCACCCTCTCGCTGGAGAAGGGCGGCCCGCAGGCCGCGATGGCCGCGGGACGGCACCTGCTCGCCGCCGAGCGCACGCTGCTGGCGACCCTCGTACTGATCGCGATCGCCTTCGCCGTCGGCTGGCTGCTGCCGCGCCGGGCCCGCGAGCTGCACTGACCGTAGGCGCACTGACCGAGGAGGACGAGACGGGGGCCCGCGGGCCCCCGTCTCGCTGGAAACTATCCCGCTAGTCTTCGGGCCCCAGGATGTTCTCCGTCGTCAGGTCTCCGATCGCTGCGTCATCCGCCAGCGTCGACCAGAACCTGTCCGGCACGCCCGCCTCGGGGTCGATGCCTTCGATGATTTCTAGCAATTCCGCAGCCACGGCATCGGTCTCCTCGCCAGTCGCATCGGCGTCGTAATACGGAAACCGCTCAATGAGCGCCTTGACGGTCTGCGTGAACTGCCCGATCGAGGTATTAACAAAGAGCAGCCGCGAGCTGCGAGCCGCGCTTACCCTGACCACATGACCGGTCGAAATATCCACGCCGATTGCTTGTGAGCTGGCGCCCGAACCAAACCGCAAGAGTGGTGCGCCGTCTCCTCGCTCGACGATTGTCACGGCCGAGTCGGCAGTATACCGGCCAATGAAAGCCCTGGGCACGCCGTCGACGAGCAGGGCCTGCCGAACCAGGGGAACGCGATCTAGCAGGTCTCTCATCGCTGTGGGTTCAGCTGCGGGTTCAGGGAACACCCATGCCTCGCAGCTGAGGCGCCGCTGGCTCATAGCGGTGGCCTTACCTTCTGCCACCCTGACACTGTTGTCCGCAGGGCAGCGTTGGACAGGTCCCGCATCCCTCTCTGAGCCTTGGCGTTAAGGTCGTCCCAATTCCACTGAAAGGTCCACGTGACGTTAAAGTCCTGCGTGAGCTCCCGGCAGTTCGCCGCGCACGGCTCACGCTCGGAGTACAGGTCGATAATCTTCTTCCCCAATGCTGCTGCCTGGTCTAGAAGTTTCTCTTCCGCGTGCTGATTCTGGTCTGACACGTCGGTAATGATAGACCCATCGTCCAGGCGGGCCGCGCCGTAGTTACCGCCGGTCCCCTTCCTCGGCCGGGCATCTGCGGCAACCTTGCTCAACTCGGTGCTTCGATACGGGATCTGGCCGGTCGGCTCGGTCTCGCCACTGCTGGACTGCGAGGTGCCGCCGCCGGGAGGGGTGCCACCCCCGCCGGATGTCCCGTTATTCGGGCTACCGTCCGGGGAACGAGGCGGCCCGGTCGGGCCGCTGCCGCAACTGTCGCCGCCGCCGCCCCGGACGAGATCGTCGTACATGGCGGCCGTCTGGGCGGCGTTGGCCTCGTTCATGGCGGCCTGGTACGCCGGGGTGCTCTGGAGGTCCCAGCCAGACTGCGCCGCCAGGGCATTTGCCGCGTCGTTAAGGAGCCCGTTGAGCCCGGCGAAGACGCCATTGGCGACAGCGTCCTTGGCGAACGAGGTCAGCGGATCGTCGCAGATGGGTGGCTGGTCCCCGCTCGTATCCGCAGTGGGGCTGGTGTCCTTGACGGTGCTGCGGGGCAGCTTGACCTGCTCGTTGAGGTGCAGTCCGTGCAGGAAGAGCGCGGACACGTTCGTGATGTCCTGAACGCTGCCGGAGAGCAGCGCGGCCGTGCGCATCCACGGGGGAACGAGCGGGGGGACTGCGCCGCCCGTGTACTTGTCCTGCGGCGGGGGCGGCGGCGGTATTACCGGCAGTGGGGTCGGCGGGTACCAGACGGGCGGGTTCCAGGGGGTGCAGAGGTAGACACAGACGTTGCCGCTGCCGCCGCCGTTGTTCGAGTTTGCGGCCCGGGGGTTGGGCTGGACGGTGGGGGAATACCCGGGTGAGAACTGAGTGGTCGCCGCGATCTCGGACCATGATTCGGTCGGGTAGGTGTAGTTCAGGTCCTGCTCGGGGATCTGGCAATCGCACCAGGCGGGGGTCTGGCCGACTCGCTGTCCCACGCTGATGGTCGGGATTTGCCACGTCTGGGGGCACTGGAGCCCGATGCCGTAGCTGGTGCATGGGCCGTGGCCGGTGGGATCGCTCGTGGTGAGGGGGTTGCCGCTGGCGTAGCCGTAGGGGTTGCCGTCCGCGGTGCTCGGCAGCGGGGCGCCGCCGACGGTGTCCTTGCTGGTGAAGCCGCCGGTGGCGGGGCTGTACCAGCGGGCCGACATGTTCACGTTGCCGGTGCCGGGGTCGGTGTACTGGCCCTGGTAGCCGAGGCCGGGCATGGTGCCGGAACTGGCGGTCACCTTGCCGTAGGGGCTGTAGGCGGCCGAGGCGGCCAGGCTGGACGTGCTCGCCGCGGGGCTGAAGGTGCCGGTGACGTCGCCGTGGGCGTTGGTGAGGGCCGCCTTCGCCGTGCCGCCGCTGGGCTGAGTGCCGACGAGGCGGCCGGACGGGTCGTAGCTGTAGGTGGCCGTGCCGTCGGAGGCGAGCACGTTCCCCGGACCGCTGTAAGTGAGGCTGGTCGTCGCCGCGCTGGTGGTGCGGGTGGCCAGGCGGCCGAGCGCGTCGTAGGCGTAGCTGACGCCGGGTGCGGTGACCGTCTGGCCGTAGGCGTTGGCGGTGTAGTTCTGGGCGGTCCCGGACGGCGGGGTGACCGACGACATTGCCCCGCTGGGGGTGTAGGCGTAACTGGTGCTGCCCGCGGGGCCGGCCGTGCTGGTCAGCTGATCCTGGGCGTTGTAGCTGCTGCTGGTGGACCCGGCCTGGGTGAGGTTGCCGGCGGCATCGTAGGCGTAACCCGTGGCGGTCCCGCCCGAGGCGGACGAGGTGAGCTGGTCGGCCTCGTTGTAGCCGTAGGTGGTGCTGCCCGCGCCGGCGTACCCGGTGGTGGCCTGGGCGGTGAGGTCACCGTTGGCGTTGTAGCCGTAGGTCGTGGCGGCGATCGCGGCGCCGGACGCGGGGGCGAGGGTGTCGCTGGTGAGCTGCTGCAGGCCGTCGTAGCCGTAGGACCGCACGGGGCCGGCGGTGCCGCCCGTGGCGTAGCTGACCGCGGCGGGCAGACTGTCGGCGTTGTACCCGTAGGTCAGGGTCGCGCCGGTCAGCGGGTCGGCCACCGTGGCGAGCCGGTCGGCCTTGTCGTAGGTGTAACTGGTGCTGCCCGCGGCGTCCGTGCGGCCGGTCATCAGCCCGTCGCCGTTGTAGGTGAAGCCGGAGTTCCCCGTCGGCCCGGTGGCGGCGGTCAGCCGGCCGGCGCCGTCGTAGCTGAAGGCGTTGGTGCCGCCGGGGGCGCTGGCCGAGGTCAGCTGCCCGGCGGTGTTGTAGCCGAACGACTGTGCTGGCGTGCTCGCCGTCGCGCCGGAGCCGCTCTGCCCGGTCAGGTGGCCGAGCTGATCGTAGGAGTAGGTCAGGCTGACGCCGCCCGGCTGGGTCACCGAGGCGGCCAGGCCGCCGGCGTTATAGCTGGTGGTCCAGGTCCGCTGGGCCGCAGCCGGGGCCGCCGCGGTGGCGGGCTCGATGACCGATTCGGGCAGGTTCCACGGGTTGTAGGTGGTCCAGGTGGTGTTGCCGTTGCCGTCGGTGCTGGCCGTCTGGTTGCCCGCCGGGTCGTATCCGTAACTGGTGGTGTCGGCGGCGGACGAGGAGACCGGCTGCGACGTGCCGGTCAGCTCGCTGGCCGCGTTATAGCTGCTGGTCGTGGTGACCCCGGCGGGGTCAGTGCCGGTGGTGAGGTTCCCCGCCGGGTCGTAGCCGAACTCCTGGGCGGCCAGCACCGGCGGCAGCGCGGACCCCACCGACGTGCCGTAGGTGGTCGACGACGTCAGGTTCCCGGCCGCGTCGTGCTTGCTGCTGACGGACGTGCCGTCCGGGTTGGTGACCTGGAAGGTCTGGCCGGCGTAGTTATAGGTGTGGCGGGTGGTGTTGCCGTAGGCGTCGGCGGTGGCGGCCAGCTCGCCCACGTGGTCGTAGGTATTGGTAACGACCGCCCCGTCCGGGCTGATCACCGTCAGCGGGTCGCCGAGGTAGTCGTAGGCGGTGGACGTCGTGTCGTACTGGGTGCCCGAGGACGCGGCGACGTCGACGGTGGAGGTGGCCTGGTCGCCGAAGCCGTCGTAGGTGGCCTGCGTCTGTCCGCCGGTCGGGCTGGTCGCCGAGACCTGCTCGCCGTCGTTGTCGTAGGTGTAGGTCCACGCCCCCGGAGCTGACTGGCCGGTTAGCTGCGGGTCGGTCTGCGTGGTGACGTCCCCGAGGGCGTCGTAGGCGTAGCTGGTGACGTTGCCCCGCGGGTCGGTGACCTTGGTCTGGTTCCCCAGGCCGTCGTAGGCGTAGCTGGTGGTCGCGGTGCTGGGCGCGGCGGAGCCGGGCGGCGTGTAGCCGGGCTGGGTGGCCGAGGTGACCCGCCCGTCGCTGTCGTAACCGGTCGTGGTGACGTTGCCGTCCGGGTCCTGCGCCAGGGTCTGGTCGCCGAACGTGTCATAGCCGTAGCTGGTGACCGGCCGGGTCGTGGCGGGCGACTGCGCGGCGTAGGATCGCGTGGCGGTCGGCGGCCCGGTCGTCGTCGCGAGCTGTCCGGCCTGGTCGTAGGCGTAGTTCGTGGTGTAGTTCGCGGCGGTGGCGCCGGCCGCGTTGCCGTCCGGGCCGGTCATCGAGGTGGGCTGGCCCAGCTCGTCGTAGGTCCAGGTGGTGGTCGGGGTCGCGGCGCCGTCGGGCACGGCCTGGCTGATCCGCTCCCCGGCCGCGTTATAGGTGTAGTCGGTCGCGGCGGACCCGCCGAGGCCGGTGAGCGTCAGCGCGGTGACGCGGCCGTCGGCGTTGTAGGCGTAGCCGGTCGTGCGGTTGGCGTACCCGCTGTCCGAGGTGCCGGCCGGGGTCGGGTCGACGACGGCGCTGGTGACCCGGTCGGCCTGGTCCACGCTGTAGCTGGTGATGGTCTGCGCGGTCACGGGCAGGTTGCTGGCGTCCGCCTCGATCAGGTTGCCGGCCCCGTCGTAGGTGTAGGCCGTTTGCCGGCCCGTCCCCGCCGAGGTCAGGTTCTGGGTGGCGATGACGCTCTGGTTGCCGTTATAGAAATAGTTGGTGCTGCGTCCCATCGCGTCGGTGGCGCTGGCGAGCAGGCCCGCCGGGTCGTAGGCGTCGGAGCTGAGCACCAGGCTGCTGCCGCCACCAGGGTTGGCCTGGCTGGTCGAGTTGCTGCTGAGGGTGACCTGGGTGACGTTGCCGTACTCGTTGTAGGCGTAGTCGTACTCGTTGCCGTCGGCGTCGACCTTGCTCGTCAGGTAGCCGGAGTCGTCATAGGAGTAGCCGGTGGTGGCGCCCGCCGGGTCGGTGACGCTGGCCCGCTCGCCGTGGTCGTTGTAGGTGTAGGACGCCGTGCGGGTCGCGTCCCCGCCGGTCAGGTCGGCGCGGGCCTGCTGGGTCAGGTTCCCGTCGGCGTTGTATGAATTGCTGTCCTGCAGCGTGTGCATCGGGGTGTGCGTCGTCCCGCTGGCCGGATCCGTCACTCCCGGGTAGGTGACGGTCACCGGCTGGTTCAGGCCGTTGTAGGCGTAGCTGGTCGTCAGCCCGGACGGGTAGGTGTCGCTGAACACCGCCGAGGTGGCCGGCCGGCCCAGCGCGTCGTAGGTGTCGACCGTTCGGAGGCCGCCGGGCTGGGTGACCTGGGCCATGTCGCCGCTGGGGTAGTAGCTGTAGCTCGTCGCCGCCCCGCCTGGCCTGGTCTGCGACACCAGCAGGCCGGCCGGCACGGTGCCGCCGCCGTAGCCGGGAGTGGACGCGGTGGAGTACGCGTAGGTCGTCGTCCGCCCGGACGGGAAGTCGGTCGTCGCGGGCGTGGTCGAGCTGGCCAGTTCGCCGGCGGCGTTGTAGGTATACGAGGTCAGGTAGGTGCCGTCGGTCGCCGACGCCGACCGGGCGTCCCGCACGGCCGTCAGCTCGTTGTTACGCGGGTCCAGCGGGTTGGCGCCGTTGAAGTAGTAGCCGAAGTACGTCGTGCACGCCGCGCCCGTCGTCGTGCAGGACGAGGTCGCGGCGGCGGCCTGCGGGCCCGTCTTGGCGGCTGCCGCGGCGCCGCTGCTCGCGGGCCCTACCGGATACCAGGTGCGGGACAGCACGTTGCCGTGGATGTCGCTGGTGTAGGTGATGAGGTTGCCGTCGGAGTCCTGCACCTGATCGAGGAAGCCGGCCGCGTCGTAGCCGAACGTCTTCGGGGCGTCGCCGTGGCCCGGCGTGTAGCTGATCTGCCGGCCGCCGTTCAGCGCGTCGTAGCCGTACACCTCGTCGTCGCCCGCCGGATCGACGACGGTCACCTGCCGGGCGGCCTCGCCGAGGCTGTCGGACGTGGGCTTGTAGCCGGCGGTCAGCGGGGCGTGGATCTGCCACTGCCCGCCGTGGGAGTCGGTGTAGGTGGCGATCCGGTCCGCGCTGCTGTCGTAGGTGGCCTGCAGGGAGCTGCGCCCCGACGGCAGCGTCACCTGGGTCAGCTCGGCAGACGGCCCGTGGCGCAGGGCGTACTGGCCGGCGATGGCCGGCTGGCCGAGCGGCCGCGGGTAGACCGCGGCCTGGCCGATCGACCCGGCGAAGTAGCCGATCGGGGTATCGACGGCCGACGGGCCCTGCGTCGCGTACGCCTGCGGCCAGCTGCCCCAGAAGCCCGCGCCCGCGGTGTCGTTGGTCAGGCCGTCCGGGCTGATCTGCCCGGCGAGCGTGGCGACCTGGGTGCCGTCGAGCCACAGGGCCTGGCTGGTGCCTGACCCGGTCAGCACGGCGTAGTGCCAGTTGCCGTCGTCGACGCTGGCCGACGACGACATCGGATCGACCGAGCCGTTCCATAGCTCGCCGTACAGCCTGCCGTTGCCGCCGACGTAGAGGGCCGGGTCGTGCGCGGCGCTGTTGCCGGCCGAGTTCGACAGGGCGTCGGCCTGGGTGCCGAACAGGACCCCGCTCGCGGATGAGTTAGCGGCCTTGAACCAGATCCCGACGGACGTGTAGTTCTGGTCGGTGATCAGGTTGGCGGGCAGCGCCACCGACGAGCTGGTGCCGTTGAAGCTGGCCGCCGTCTCGCTGCTGCCGGCGAGCGGGCCGGGCGCGCCGAGCGTCACGTTCGAGTACGTGCCGCCGGTCGTGCCCAGGTTGGCGTCCACCTCGTCCGCGGCGCTCGCCGACCCCGACGCGTCCCCGAACTGCCAGGAGGAACGGGGTCCGGAATCCAGCACCGCGGACCGGTAGTTCGAGCCGCTGGCGTAGGTGTAGGAGGTGCAGTTCCCGGTCGGTGCGCATACCTGGCTGAGGTCATCGCCGGTGTAGCTGTAGGTCCAGGTCAGGCCGGGCTGTCCGGAGGCGGCCGGGTCCGTGGTCACGCTGGCCACGTGCGGGTGGGCAGCGCCGGGCGGGGTGGACCAGGTCAGGTGCAGCGCCCGGCCCGAGGCCGCATCGGTGATCGTCGTCACCTGGCCGGCCGAGTTGCTGGTGATCGCCTGGGTGAACCCGCGGGCATCGGTGACCTGCGCCAGCGCGCCGCCGCTGGCGAACTTGTCCTGGCGGCCGGAGGCGTCCGCCAGGGTCCAGGTGCCGTCGGAGTTGCGGGTCAGCACGTCCGGGCTGCCCATCGGCGCGGCGTAGGTGCCGGCGGCGTTGGAGCCGAACCGCAGCTGCGCGCCGTCCGGCAGCGCGGCGACCACGTCGCCCGTCCCGTCGCTGTCCGGGATGACCGCGGCGTCGAGGGCGCTCGACCAGCTCGCCCCGAAGGCCCCGGTCGCCTGCGGGTCCAGGCTGTTGTAGGTCCGGTCGATCTCCAGGGCCGGGCCGGCGACCGCGACGGCGGCATCCGTGGCGCCCGTGGTGAAGTTGCCGCTCTGCGGGTCGAACGCCTGCCCGCCGGAGCCGCCGAGGCTGGCGGTGACGGCCGGCTGCGGCACCTGCGGCGTGATCGTCACCGGGCCGACGCTGGTGGCGGCGCCGTTGGTGGTCGCCGTTACGGTCCAGGTGTAGGGCTCGTTCCAGGCCAGCGCCGGTGTCGTCCAGTAGGGCGTGGTCAGCTTGGGCGACGTGATGGTAGCCGCCGCGCAGGTCGTGCCCGGCAGCGGCTGGCACGTCAGCGAGAACTGGTAGGTGATCGCGGTGCCGATGGTGGAGAACGCGGTGCTGGACAGCTCCGGGGTGGCGGTGGCCGAGATGTACCCGGTGGGCGGGTATACGCCGGTGACGACCGGCGGCGGCTGCGGGATCGAGACCCCGACCGCCAGCGGCGCGATCCCCTGAGACAGGAAGGACACCGGCGAGGAGGTCGTGGCGCCGGAGTACATGTCGAAGTTGAGTGCATAGCTGCCCACGGGCAGCGCGTTCACCTTCGCGTCCACCGTCACCGTGGCGCCCGGCGGCACGCTTGACGGCATCGGGGTGAACACCGGGTGGTTGGCGATCTGGGTGCCCTTGGCGTTGTAGGCCTCGTACGACAGCTCGTAGCCGTTGGTCGGCGTCCAGGTGGCGGATCCGGTGTTGGTGACCCTGATCGCGAACACGCCGGCCGAGTTCGGCTCGACCTGCTGCACCGGCTGCGAGGACGCCAGGGCGTAGCGGGCGCCGTCCGGCGTGTAGGTGACCGCGAGGAACGGGATCCCGCTGGAGTTGCGGGAGGTGAACTTCTTCCACCCGTAGCTGTCGCTGGATGAGGCGCCCAGGGCGAGGCCGTTGTTGGGTGTGGTGCCGTGCGTCCAGCCGTTCACCAGCTGGGTACCGGCCTGGCTGAGGTCGATCCCCTCCCAGGCGGCCGGGCACGGCGAGACGGTGGACCCGAGCGGGACCCAGCCGGTCGCGAACGACTTGGACCCGATCGAGGCGCCGGTGGCCGGGCCCGGGTAGGACTTGGCGCCGGTGAGCGACCAGGAGGAGGTGACCGGGTATACCTCCACCGACCGCGGCGAGCAGCTGTAGGACCAGGAGTTGAACAGCCCTAGCCGCACCCCGAGCACGTTGTCGTTGGCCAGCGCCGACGACACGTTGTCGAACTTGAGGAACGCCTTGCCGACGTTGGTGCCCCCGTCGTAGGTGCCCACGTCGATCTCCGGGCCGCCGGAGAAGTCGGAGTTGTAGCCCGACAGGACGTAGGTGGTCCCGTTGCTGTTCACCGCGTTCACGCTCGGGTCCACCGTGACCGGGAACACCCGGCCCGCGGCGTCCAGCCAGGCCGTGTCCAGGCTCAGCTGGATCGCCGGCTGGCCGCCGACCGTGGTCAGCGTGTAGCTGACGCCCGCGGACGCCGCGCCGTTGCCGGACCGCGGGTCGATCTTCGAGTCGGTCATCAGCCCGTGCGGCACGACGGCCCGGACCTGGCCGGCCGCGTCGGCGAACTCGATGATGCCGCCCGGCCCGGTGCGCGCGTGCAGGCCGCGCAGGCGCAGCGGGAACACCCAGCTGGCCGGCGCGCTCGCCGAGCGCAGGATCAGCTGCTCGTCGAACATCCCCGCCCCGCCGACCAGCCGCAGGTCCGCGTCCGGCCGGACCTCCGGGTAGGTCACTGTGTCGCCGCGCGCGGTGCCCGGCACCGGCGCGGCGCCCTGCACGGCGAGGCCCACCGAGTCACTGGCATTGAGCGGCAGCGTCGCCAGCGGGCCGGCGTCCGCGTCCGCCGCGAACGTTGCCGGCTCGGCGGCTGACCGCTCGCGCCAGCCCGAAGACGCCTGGCCAGGGGCCGACGTCGGCGCCGATGCGGAGGGGGGGGTCGCATCGGGCGCAGGCGAGGGCGGCGGAGGAGGTGCCGACGACGCCAGCGCTGGTGTCGCCGACGCCGACCCGCTGGCCGGCGGGCTCACGAGAGTCGGTGTGGTGAGAGCGGGTGTGGTGAGAGCGGGTGTGGTGCGGGTCGGTGCGGGCGAGGTGAGCTGCGGGGTCGAGGACGGTGCGGGCGGTGACGGCGTGACCGTCGCGACTCCCGGCCCGCTGACCGGCGCCAGGCTCGTGTCGGTCCGCGCCCACGAGCCGTCGGGCCGCCGGTAGTTCACCGGCGACTGGTAGATCATCGCGGTCTTCGTGCCGTCGGCGTTCTGGTAGACGACCTGGTTGGCCGAGGTCCGCGCGGGCAGCACCCGGCTCGTCCGCGCGTTGAACCCGTGCACTGGCGGTGCGGTCGGCGAACGCAGCGGGCGCAGCCGGTCCTGGCCCTTGGCCGGCCGCTTCCCGAGCGTCAGCCGCGGCGGCCTGGACGTCGCGGGCACCGCGCCGCGCGGCCGCTTCCCCGCCGGGAGCGGGATCGCCGGGAGCGGGCGCGCGGGGTGGCCCGGCGCGGTGTGCGCTGGCTCGACGGTGTCATGGACCAGCCTGGCCATCGTCGCGGACGCGGGCACCCGGTGCGGGAGTCCGGCCGCGGTCCCGGCGGACTGCACCGGCGGCCCGGGGTGGGCAGGCGCGGCGATCAGCAGCACCGTCAGGGTCAGGGCCGCGCCGACCACCAGCGCCGTTGCCGCCGCGACCGCCTTGTTGACTCGCGCCGCCCAGGCCCGGATGCCCCGGAGCCGACTGGAGCCGAGCATCCGCCCGGAATACCGCATCCACATCACGCATCTCCATGAAGTAGCCGGGCGCCGCCGGGCAGGTGGTCAGGTGATCAGGTGGTCAGGTGATCAGGACGGAAGTTTCCACGCCTGCCCGTTGGCCCCGTCGCAGCTGTAGATGTCGACCTGGACGCCGTTGGTGCTGACGTTGCCCGGGTCGTCGAGGCACTTGCCCGTCTCCGGGTTGAACAGCGTGCCGTCCGACCGGGAGATCCACTGCTGCGCATCGTGGCCGTCGCAGCTCCAGAGATCGACCGGGTTCTTATTGGCCGCGGCGTCTCCGTGGTTGTCCAGGCACTTGCCCGCGATATGGATGGTCTCGTCGGCCTCCACGGTCCACAGCTGCGAGCCGCTGCTGCCGTTGCAGGCCCAGATGTCAACCGTGTTGCCGTCGGTCGTGAAGCCCCTCAGGTTGTCCAGGCAGATACCGGTCGGCTGCGTGCTGGGTGCCGTGACCCCGGAGATGATCTCGCCGGTGGAGGTCGGCGTCGGATAGGGCAGCGCCCACTGCTGGGCGGCGGTCTGGTTGCAGGTGTAGATGTCGAGCTGGGTGGTGTCGGTCGTGGAGCTGCCCGGGTCGTCGAGGCACTTGCCCGTCGCCGGGTTCTCCAGCGCGTCGGGGTAGCGGGGCCGCCACTGCTGCGCCGGTGATCCGATGCAGTCGTAAAGGTCCACCGTGTTCTTGTTGGCATTGACGTTGCCGCGGTTGTCCAGGCACTTGCCCTGGATCTGGATGGTGCCGTCAGCCTCTACGGTCCACTGCTGCGGCACCGATCCGTTGCAGCTGTAGAGGTCGATCTTGTTGTAGTTAGTGGTGCCGCCGAGGTAGTTGTCGACGCATTTGCCAGCGATCCCGGACGTGATCTCGCCGGTCCGGCTGGTGCCGGAGGAAGACAGCGGGATCGCTGAGGCGAGAGTGCCAACGCCGGTCGGCCCGTCGTAGCCAGTCCCCGCCGCGCAGAAGTAGGCCGGGCTTGGCGAGCAGGTCCCGTCCGATCCCGTGGCGATGTCGTTGATCAGCCCGGTATGGGCGTAGAGGTTGGCGGCGGGGAAGGTGCCCGCGGCGGGGGTGCCGGCCAGTGCGTAGGCGGCCGCGATGATGGCGGCCGCGATGTTGTTGCCGCCTCCGGTCACCCAGCCGCCGCTGCTCGCGTCATAGAACGCGACGGGGTTGGCGGTGGGATCAGGATCAGCGACGGCGGAGACGTCGTTGAGCATCCGGGTGCTGCAGCCGGTATCGGCCTGCCAGGACGGCTTGGCCTCGTACGGCGAGCAGCCCGAGCCTGAGCCGCTCCAGGCCGCCTCCGTCCAGCCGCGCGACGCACTCGTCGACTGGGTCAGCGTTGTCCCGCCGACCGCTATGACGTCCGGCGACGCCGCCGGGTAGTACGTGCCGTAGCCGGACCCATTGCCGTCGGGAGCGGTAATGGCCACCCCTGGATGGTCGAAATAGCTGCTGTCATAGCCAGGCTCGCTACTGCCGAAGGTGGCTTCCGCCGTGAACCACGTGTTGGTCACGAACCTGGCGCCGAGGCTCACTGCCTCGTTTTCGGCCTGCCCGAGGTCGGTGATGGCAGTGGTGCCGGCCTCGACCAGCAGGATGTGGCAGTTCGGGCAGACCGCCGAGATCATGTCCAGGCTCTGCGCGGTCGCCGCGCTCCACCCGGCCGGGCCAGCCGGCGGATAACTCGTCCCGCCGGTCTCGTTCACCTTGCGGAAGCACCCGTCCGCCGTCGTGCACGCCGGAACGGAGAAGTGGCTGCGGTAGGTGCCCAGGTCCGTCTCCGCGCTGGCGTCGTCATAGGCCGTCACCACCGCCACGGTCTGGCGCATCCCCGCGGCAGACGACTGGAACCCGTAAGCGTCCTGCAGGCTGGACGGCGAGAGCCCGGCAGGCGTCACGCTCGCCGCGAGGGACCGCGCCGCCGTGCTGCCCGGGGTGATCAGCGCTCCGCAGGTGACCTGGCTCCCTGCGGGTCCCGCGCAGCCGAGGGGCGTGGCCGCCGCGCCGAGCCGGGCTGCCTGCCCGGCGAATGCCTGCGCGGGCAGCGCGGCAAGTATCAGGACGGACCCGCCCGCCGCCATAAACGCCCGCCGCCACGTGCGGATACGGTTCACATTGCCTCCAGAACTCGCGTCCCTTTATCAGGGATCCCCGTGCGCCAGATCATCGGCTGTGCGCCGCTTAAGGGTCCGTCTGACCGGCGTGCTCAAGCAAGTCATGCATTAATACGACATCGCAGACGTCGTCGGGCGACGCGTCGGGCGACGCATCGGGCTGCTGCCGGGCGGGCCGCCACGCCGTTCGCAGAGGCCCCATGGGGCCTCTGCCGTCACTCTTGTCGCGCTTCGCTCCTCGCGGGCCCGGGCCATTAACGTCGTGGCTGGGCATCTACTGCTACTGGGACGGCAGCAGGTGCCCAGCCACGACGTCCGGCTGCTAGCTGGCGCGGGCGGGCCAGGGGCGCATGGGGCGCGTGGGGTATGTGTGGCGCGTGGGCCAGCGCAAGGGCGACCATAAATAGGTCGCCGCGGCCGGCCCCAGTTACCAGGTACTCCCCGTTACCGGGCGGCTGCCTCGGCCTCCGCCTCGGCCTCCGCCTCCGCCGACTGCGGCGCCCGGCCGTTCCAGGCGCCGGGGGCCTGGACCAGCAGCATCGCCGCATCGTCGTCGAGCGGGGCGCCGACGTGCCGCAGGAGGTCTTCGCGCAGCCGGTCGAGCAGGCCTGCCGGCGTCCTGTCGGCGACCGCCGCGAGCTTGGCTACCCGGTCGGTCAGCGGGTAGAACTCGCGGCGGGAGTCGCGGGCCTCGGTGACACCGTCGGTGTAAAGGAGCAGGGCGTCGCCGGGCCGGAGCGCGACGGTCCGCCCCGCGCCCGAGCAGTCGCCGAGCGACATCAGCCGCAGTGGCAGCGCCGGCGACGGTACCTCCACGGTGGTCACCTGGGGCAGCGCGCCGTTCTGCCGGTCGCCGCTCCCGCGGGTCAGCACGATGGGCGGGGGATGGCCGCAGTTGTAAATGGTCAGGCTGCCCGCGGCCGGGTCGATCTCGGCCAGCACCGCGGTGACGAACTCCTCAAGCGGGGCGTCGGGGCGGCGGGCCAGGCTGGCATCGATCCGCCGGGCCACCTCGGCCAGCGTGTACACCTCGTGAGCGACCTCGCGGAACACGCCCAGGACGTCGGCGGCGATCTCCACCGCGTCCAGCCCCTTGCCCCGGACGTCGCCGACGATCAGCCGGATACCGAACTGGGTCCGCGCGACCTCGTACAGATCCCCGCCCACTCGGGCTTCGGCCGCCGCGGCCAGATAGACGACCCCGAGTTCCAGCGGGCCGACCTGGCCGGGCAGCGGCCGCAGCAGGGCGCGCTGTGCGGCCTCGGCCACCGAGGTGACATCGGCCAGCTTCTGGGTCTCCTGCCGGCTGCGGGCCGCGCCGACCACGCTGATGGCCGTCACGACTAGTACCGATACCGCGGCGGCGGCCGGCAGCCGCAGCGTCGTGGCGAACGGGATCACCGCGACCGTGGCTAGCAGCATCACGGCACCGTAGGCCAGGGGGCGGCGGGGGGTCGCAGCGCCAATGCCGGCCAGCGCGGGCGGCACGGCGAGCAGGGGCAGCAGCTGCCCGCTGCGGAAGCCGTTCAGGCCGAGGGCGGCCAGGCCCGCGACCGCCGGGATTCCGCACAGCGCGAGCCAGCGGGCCGGCCAGGAGCGCAGGCGGTTGGCCGGCCGCCCTCGGGCCGATGGCCGCAACATCAGGTGGCCCCGAGCTGCGGCAGCCGCGTCAAGCAGCATGAGACACGCTCCTTGCTGGCCGACCGGGAGCCGCACGGCGGGTCGGGTAAGGGCAAGAATAGTGCAATCGCGGCGTCCTGGCCGCTAGCCCAGGGCGTGGCCGAGGTCGTCGATGACCTGACCGGGATCGTCGGCGTAGCCCAGCGCTAGCCTGATGGTGCTGCGATCCACGCCGATGCTGCGCAGCGCCGCGTCGTCGTACTCGAAGTAGGTGAAGAACGTGCTCTGCTCCACCAGGGTCTGCGGTGCGCCGAAATTGGAGGCCATGAAGGGCACGGTGAGGCGGTCGACGACCGCCGCGGTCGCTGCCTCGCTGAGCCCCAGCTCGAACGTGACGACGCCGCCGTGCCCGTTCAGGTAATCCTGGCCGAGCTTGAAATGCGGATGAGTCTCCAGGCCGGTGTAATAAACGCGCCGGACCGCTGGATGGGAATCCAGGTAGCGCGCAACGGCCATGCCCTGGGCGTTTACCCGCTCCATGCGCAGGCCGAGTGTATACAGGCTTCGCCGTAGCAGGAAAGCGGTATTCCCGTCGGCCACCGGGCCCGTCGTGTCGCGAAACCATCTTATTTCCTCAATCAGGTCGCTCCGTCCCGAGGCGACTCCGGCGACAATATCGCCATGGCCGTTAAGGTATTTCGTCGCGCTGAACAATGCTAAATCGACACCCCAGCGCAGGGCGTAGAAGTTAGGCGGCGGCGAGAAGGAGCTATCCAGTGTGATAATCACGTCGGGGCCGACGGCCTCGCGGACTCGCGCGACGTCGATCAGGTACATGTGCGGAGACGAGGGCATCTCCAGGTGCACGAGCCGCAGCCGGCCGCTCAGCGCGGCCACGGACGTGAGGAATTCCTCGGGGCTGACGATCGAGATCTCGTGCACGACCACCCCGAACTTGGGCAGGATGTGATGAAAGACGTTCCTGACCTGACGGTACGACTCGGCAGGCAGCACCACCTCATCGCCGGCCTTCAGCAAAGACACGAACGTCGTGAAGTGCGCGGCCATCCCCGACGCGAACAGCAGGGAGCTCTCGGCCCCGCTCAGCTCACTAAGCCGCGCCTCGACCTCCAGCCAGGTCGGGTTGCTGTAACGCCCGTAACGCCCGGCCGGGACCGTCAGTTCATGCAGTCCCGACTTGACCTGATCTGCATTGTCGAAATAATAGGAAGCGCTCTGGTACGTGGGCGCCGCGATGCTATTGACATACGGCTCTGGGCTTCTCTTCCTGGTCAAGCGTTTTCCATTCGATCGGCACATACCGGGATAACGGGCATATGTTCCAGATCGTAACGTGGAATTATGGTTGCGACCAGTGTCCGCTGTCCGGACATGTGGCGTGTGCTGTCACTCGCCTGGCCTGTGGGAAGCGGGGAAATTACTGAGGCCAGAGTTTCGTGCGAGTCTGCAGGCCTTCGTGTCGCGACAAAGACCAGGGGTGCTAAGAACAAGCCCAAAGAGATATATGGACACCGTCCATATGGTCGATTATGTTCAGCTTCGTGATCAGTGACTTCCTCGTGCTGGGCGGAGGAATGGCGGGTGCCAGCGCCGGCTACTTCCTCGGGGAGTCCGGGCGCGTGCGGCTGCTAGAGATGGAAAGCGCGCTCGGTTATCATTCGACCGGCCGGTCGGCCGCGCTCTTCTCGGAGTATTACGGCGGCCGCGTGGTGCGGGCGCTGACCGCCGCGAGCCGGACGTTCTTTACCTCGCCCCCGCCCGGATTCGCCGCGCCGCTGCTCAGCCCGCGCGCGGTAGTGGCGCTCGGCCCAGTCGGCTTCGAGGAGCGGTTCGCGGCGGTCCTGGCCGACGGGCTGACCGCGCCGACCCCGGTCCGCGAGATCGGCCCGGCCGAGGTGCAGCGGTACTGCCCGGTCGTCCGTCCGGGCTGGTACAGCCGGGCGATGCTGAAGCCCGCGGCGATGGACATCGACGTGGATGCCCTGCACCAGGGCTTCCTGCGGGGCATCCGGGCCCGCGGCGGCCAGGTGGTGACCTCGGCCCGGGTACGGGGCCTGAGCCGCCGACGCGGGCTGTGGTGCGCGGTCACCGACGCCGGCGAGTTCCGCGCACCCGTCGTCCTGAACGCGGCCGGGGCGTGGGCCGACGAGGTAGCGGGCCTGGCCGGCGTTCCGCGGATCGGCCTGACCCCGATGCGTCGTACCGCATTTCTCGCCGACCAGCCGGCTGGAGTCGCCGTGGACCGGTGGCCGATGGTCACCGACGTGACCGACACCTTCTACTTCAAGCCCGAGTCGGGCCGACTGCTCATCTCGCCGGCGGACGCGACGCCCATGCCGCCGGGCGATGTCCGGCCAGACGACCTCGACATTGCCCTGGCGGCGGCACGGGTCGAGGCCAGCACCACGCTGGTCATCCGCCAGGTCCGTCAGGCCTGGGCGGGCCTGCGCAGTTCCGTCCCGGACGACGTGCCGGTTATCGGCGAGGCGCCCGGTGCGCCGGGCTTCTGCTGGCTGGCCGCGCTCGGTGGCTACGGCATCCAGACGGCACCCGCCGCCGGTCGCCTCGCGGCCGCCCTGGCCACCTCCGCCCGGCCCGATGACGGTCCGCTGGCCGTGGGCATCGAGCCAGCCGAGCTAGCACCTGGCCGGGCCCAGGCGGCCGGCCACGCGGCGGCGTGATGTGCCTGCCGCGGCCGGGTGCGTGGAGCGGCCGGGTGCGTGGAGCGGCCAGTGCGTGGAGCGGCCGGGTCCGGGGATATGCCCCCGTCCTATCGCGCAGGTATCGGCGGGAGGGTAGATGAGCGCTGAGGTCCCGGCGAGCCTGGCCGGGGAGGCGGTGGATTACGGCGGATTCCGCCCGGTCTCGCGGCTGATCGAGGAGCAGGCGGATCGGCATCCCGGCCGGACGGCGGCCTGCTACGCCGCCCCCCGTACCCCCCGCACTCCGGGCACACCCCGGACACTTACCTACCGGGAGCTTGACCACCTCGCCAACGGGCTGGCGGCCGCGGCCGCCGCCCGCGGCGTCGCCAAGGGCGACCGGGTGGCGGTGCTGCTGGTCAACAGCCTGGAGATGCCGGTCGCCTATCTCGCCATGATGAAGCTGGGTGCCGTGTTCGTCCCGCTAGACCCGGCCTGGCCGGAGGACCGGCTACGGACGACCCTGCGCGTGCTGTCTCCCGCGCTGATTCTGTGCGCGGCCCGCAGTCAGGTGCCCGCGGAATTCCGCGGCGATTCCCTCATCGTGGTGACCGGCCAGATCCAGCCGTCGGACCAGCGTCCCGCGGTGCCGCTGCACGCCGACGACCTGATCTACGGGTTCTTTACCTCCGGCACGACCGGTATCCCGAAGTGCGCGATGAACCGGCAGGCCGGGCTGGCCAACCGGCTGCGGTTCATGACCCGCTACTTCGCCGCCACCGGGGATGAGGTAGTCCTGCAGAACAGCAAGCACACCTTCGACTCCTCGCTCTGGCAGCTGTGCTGGCCGCTGATCACCGGCGGCGCCACCGTGCTGCCGGTCCAGGGCGAGTTCCTGAACTTGCACCACACCATCGACACCATCGCGCAGTACGCGGTCACCGCGACCGACTTCGTGTCGAGCATCTTCAACGTCCTGGTCGCCATCGCGGACGGGGACGAGGCGGCCCAGCGCAAGCTCGCCTCGCTGCGGCACATCATCGTCGGCAGCGAGGAGATCAACGCCCGCGCGGTGCACCGGTTTCGGGCCATGCTCCCGCAGGTCCGGGTGACGAACGGCTACGGGCCGACGGAGACGTCGATCGGCATGGTCTTCCATCCGGTCACCGGCGCCGACGGCGACCTGATCCCGCTCGGCCGGCCGATCGACAACTGCTACGTGGCCGTGGTCGGCGCGGACCGCGGCGTGCTGCCCCGCGGCTCCGTCGGCGAGATCGCGATCGGCGGCATCTGCGTTGGTGACGGCTACCACGCCGACCCGGTCGCGACGACGCGAGCGTTCATCCCCAACCTGTTCACCGGCGCCATCCCCGGCGACCGGCTGTACCTCAGCGGCGACCTCGGGCACCTCGATGAGCAGGGCAGGCTGTTCTTCGCTGGCCGCAAGGACTTCCAGGTCAAGATCGGCGGCGTCCGGATCGAGCTGGGCGAGGTCGAGCTGGCGGCCCAGAAATGCCCGGGTGTCCGGCAGGCCAAGGCGCTGGTGTCAGAACGCGGCGACAGGCAGCGCGGCGAGATTAAGGCGCTGGCGCTGTTCGCGGCCGGCGATGCCGGGCTGACCAATGTCGTGCTCCGCGAGTACCTGCGCCGGTCGCTACCCAGGACCAGCATGCCGCGGCACTGCGTCGTGCTGCCGGAAATGCCGCTCAGCGAGGGTGGCAAGGTGGACTGGCGGGCGCTGCGAGCACTGCTGGACCACATGCTCGACGCCGAGGCCGCCCAGCTGGCGGCTGAGACGGCGGCTGAGCTGGCGGCGGAGACCGGGGCGGAGACCGGGGCGGCGGCAGCGGCTGGCGGGCTGAACGGCAGCGCGGCGCTGGCCGGGCTGGCCGCCCTGGTGCTGCGCGCCTTCCGCTCGGCGCTCGGCCAGAGCGGGCTCGCCGCGGACGCCGACTTCCTGGAGGCCGGCGGTGACTCCATCCAGGCGCTGCTGGCCGTCCGCGACGTCGCCCAGGGGTGCGCGGTCGAGGTCAGCGTCCAGGACCTGCTGGACCACCCGACCGCCCGGCAGCTCGCGGCGGCGATCGAGGCCCGGCGGGACGGCGGGACGCCGCAGGCGCGGGCGCAGGCCGAGGCGGAACTGATGGAGCTCGATAGCGTGGTCAGCGACCGCGAGCCGATTCGGGCCGCCCATCCCGCCGGGCCGCTGCGCACCGTCTTGCTGACCGGCGCCACCGGTTTCGTCGGGAGCCGGCTGGCCTACGAGCTGCTGACCCGCACGGACCTGCGGCTGTGCTGCCTCAGCCGGGCCGCCAGCGATGCTGCGGCGACGCAGCGGGTCGTCAGTTCCCTGACGGAACGGGGCCTGTGGGAGCCGCGGTTCGCCGACCGGCTCGAGGGGTTCGCGGGTGACCTCGGGCAGCCGGACCTGGGACTGGACGCCCGCACCTGGGAGCACCTGGCCCAGGCCTGCGATCTGATCCTGCATAACGGCGCGCTGGTCAACCTCCTCTACGACTACCGAGCGCACCGGGCGGCGAACGTTACCGGCACCGCGGCCCTGGTCCGGCTGGCGATGGCCCGGCGCCCGGTGCCGCTGCATCACATCTCTACCCTGGCGGCCCTGCAGGCCGAGGCCGCCCTGCAGGCCGAGGCCGCGCGGCAGGCTGAGGCCGCGCAGCGGCCCGGCGGACTCCGCGAGGATTTCGACCCGGGCCGGGCCCGGCCGCCGCGCAGCGGTTACGGCCGCTCGAAATGGGTGGCCGAGCGATACCTGGCCCAGGCCCGGCAGCGGGGCGCGGTCGTCACGGTGCTTCGCCTCGGCGAGGTAATGCCCAGCCAGGAGCGCACCAGTCCCAACCCCGTCGCCCTGACCCACCTGCTGCTGTCGGCTATCCGCCGGCTCGGCAGCTGGCCCGATGCCTGTATCCGGTCGGATTACACGCCGGTCGACTACGCGGCGGCCCGGGTAGTGGCGGCGGTGCTGGACCGCGACGCCTGGGGCCGGACGCTGCACGTCTTCCACCCGGACAGCGTCTGCTTCGCCGAGGCGCTCTGCCGGGCGGGCGCGCCCGTGGTCCGCACCAGCTGCGCGGACTTCCTGGCCCGGCTGCACGCGGCCACGGCGGAGCCGGGCGGGCGGGACCTGCGCAGGCTCGCCGCGCTGCTGCCCGCCCCGGACGGGCGGGACGAGGCGCCGCTGCGGCGGGCGCTGAACGGGCTCCTCACCGACAATCCGGCTCTCTTCGGCAAGGACGAGTGCCGCAGGCTCGAGCAGCGGTCGCAACTGGCCGACATCGAATTGCGCGGCCCGGTCGACGCTTACCTGACGTACCTGAACCGGACCACAGCCGCGTCCGGCGAGCCCGGTGCCGCGCCACGGCCGCTCGCGTTACCTGTCCACGACTGAAGAGGAAGGCCGTAACGTGCGATACCGCAAGATGGGGAATCTCGGCTGGGAAGTCAGCGAGATCGGCTACGGCATGTGGGGCATCGCCGGCGGCCCCGGCGGCTTCACCGGCGCGGACTATGACAGCGCTCCGGGGTGCCTCGACGAGGCGGTCGCGCTGGGCTGCAACTTCTTCGACACCGCCTGGGCCTATGGCCGCGGGGTCAGCGAGCAGCTCCTCGGGCCGCTGCTGCGCCGGCACCCTGGCACCAGGCTGTACGTCGCGACGAAGATCCCGCCGAAGAACCGGGAGTGGCCGCCGGGCCCGGCTGACACCCTCGACGACGTCTTCCCGGCCGACCACATCCGGGAGTACACCTACCGGAGCCTGGAGAACCTGGGGATCGACCGAATCGACCTGCTGCAGCTGCACGTCTGGGAGGACCGGTGGGCGCGGGACGAGCGGTGGCAGGAGGCCCTGACTAGCCTCAAGCGCGAGGGCGTGATCGACGCCGTGGGGATCAGCGTCAACCGCTGGGAGCCGGCCAACTGCCTGGCCGCGCTCGACACCCAGCTCGTCGACGTCATCCAGGTCATCTACAACATCTTTGACCAGGCTCCGCAGGACGAGCTGCTGGGCCGCGCGCAGCGGGACGGCATCGGCGTGATCGCCCGCGTTCCGTTCGACGAGGGAACCCTCACCGGTGCGATCACCGCCGCCAGCCGCTGGCCGGAGGGTGACTGGCGCAATACCTATTTCGGCGCGGAGAACCTCGGTCCCAGCGTCGAGCGGGCGCAGCGGCTCACGACGGCGGTCGGCGGCCGGATGCCACTCCCTGAGCTGGCGCTGCGCTTCATCCTGGAGCACCCGGCAGTGAGCACGGTGATCCCGGGGATGCGCACGCCTGCGCACGTCCGCGCCAACCTCGCGGTCAGCGACGGTCAGCCGCTGGACCAGAGGCTACTCGGCGAGCTTCGGGAGCACCGCTGGGACCGGGCTCCCGCCTGGTGGTCCGGGTGAATCCGGTCAGCTTCCCGGTTATCTTCCTGTGGGCCCACTCGCGCTCGGCGTCCACGGCGTTCGTGCGGATGATGATCGAGCGGGGCGACGTGACCGTACTGCATGAGCCGTTACTCGCCCTGACCGAGGAGGGCAGCGTCGCCCTGCCCGCGCCCGGCGGGGGAATCGTGCAGGCCAGCACCGAGCGGGAGTTCCTCGACGGCCTGGCCGAGCTCGGCCGTTCCCGGCCGGTCTTCATCAAGGAGGTGTGCGACTACCGGTACCCCTACCTGATCGAGCATCCGCAGGAGATCGCCTGGATCGCGCACACCTTCCTGGTCCGCGACCCGCGGCTGGCGATCAGTTCGCACTTTGCGATGAAGCCCACGGTGACCTGTCCCGAGATCGGCTACGAGCGGCTGCATGAGCTCTTCCTGCTGACCTGGTCGGTGACCGGGCGCAAGCCGCTGGTCATCCGCGCGGAACAGCTGCTGCGCGAGCCGGCCCGGCTGGTCGGGGCCTACTGCGAAGCGCTCGGGCTGCCCGTCCGGCCCGACGCGCTGGCCTGGAGTCCGCAGGACCGGCCGGAATGGCAGCGGCATCGCGCGTGGCACCTGGACGCCATCCGCAGTACCGGATTCCACGATAACGAGCGAACTTACCCGGTCACCGTCGACAACAACGCGGCGCTCAGATCCTTCTACGACTACCACTACCCCTTCTACGAGCGGATCGTTCAGCACGCCCTCTAGTTCCGCTGGCCCCTCTAGCCCTGGAGAGAGCATGTCTACCGGCACTATCCCGGCCCCCGCTCCCGCTGTTACGACGCTGTCCCCCGGAGCGGAGTTCGCTCGCGCCTTCGCGGCTGACGGCCCAGCCGCGCAGGTGAGCTACGACTACACCATCACCGACGCGCACAAGCCGGACCGCCCTAAGCCGAGGCTCACCGTCCGGGGCCTGCTGAAGAGGCGCCCGGTCGACGCTGACGTCACCCGATTCTGGTGTGAGGGCAGGGCGGGTAGCGAGGAAGCGGCCGTAGTGGCCGACGCGGACCTGCGCCGGGAGGCCGCGTTCCGGTTCAGCGTCACCGAGGCACGGGTCTATCCGGTCCGGGCGTGGGTGCAGATTCCCGACGCCCTGACCGCCGACCCGGCCGGCCTCGCCGAATTCATCGATCACCGACTGCTCGTCCGGATCGCCACCGCCGAGAACCAGGCCCTGACGATCGGCCCGCACGGGCTTCTCCAGCACCCCGAGCTCACCCGGCTGCGGTACGACGGCGACTATGCGGCGGGCATCCTGGCCGCCTGCGACGAGATCGAGCAGACCGGATCCACCGCGCACGCCATGATCATCAACCCCGCCGACTACTACCGCCGGCTCGTCGGCCACGGACGACTGCTGGCCGACCTGGCTGACAACGGCACGCTCATCAGCCGTACCCGGATGATCCCGGCCGGCTGCGCCCTGGCCGGTGACTTCGCCGAGGCCGTCAGGCTGCTGGATGCGGGCCGCTCGGTCATCCGGGTCGCCGAGCCGCCGCCCGGTACTTTCGCCCAGCCCGGCCTGGCCGTCTGCGGCGAGGTGTACGAAGGGCTAGCGGTGCACCTGCCGACGCACCTGTTCTACGCGGTCCCCGCGGGCGCGCCCGAGTCCTAGGAGGCAGTACGATGCGGGTCGGCCAGAATCTGCGTTTCTACCGTCCGTTTCTGCCCATGTTCGGCGGCATCTTCTGCTGCCTGCTGGGCGTCGGAGCCTCGCTCGCTACCGTGCCGTTCTTCGTGCTCCAGCGGCTGCACGGCGGCAAGGTCGAGGTCGGCGTGGCGGTGGCCGCGATCTCCGTCGCCGTGGTGGTCACGCGGCCCGTCGCCGGGCGCGTGGCTGATCAGCATGGCTACAAGCTGCTGATGCTCTGCGGGGCGGCGGCGTGCACCCTGGCCGGCGTGGCGTACTACGGTGCCGGGAACATGCCCGTCCTGGCGGCCGTGCGGATCCTGCACGGAGTCGGTGAGGGCACGGTGTACACCGCGGGGGCGGCGTGGCTGGTCGGCATGTGCCCGGCCGAGCGCCGCGGCCGGGTCGTCGGGCTGTACGGGACCGCCATGTGGCTGGGCATCACGCTCGGCGCCTTGCTCGGCACGGTGGCCATGCACGTCATCGGGTTCTCCGGCGTATGGGGGCTGTGCGTCCTGGCCGGCGTCGGCGGTTTCCTCTCGGTGAGCGCGGGCAAGCGCCCGCCGCGTTCGGAGCGCTACCCGGGCCGGCTCTTCATCCTGCCGGTCAGCACTATTGTGCCGGGCATCGCGCTGTCGCTCGCGTCGCTCGGCTACGCGGCGCTAGCCGCGTTCGTCGCCCTGCACATGATGGCGCGCGGAGTGGCCGACGGCATCGCCGCGTTCAATGCGTTCGGCTTCACCTACGTGGGTGTCCGCCTGTTCATCGGGAACGTGCCGGACCGGCTCGGCCCGCGGCGGGTGTCCTTCTGGTCGGCGCTGGTGGAGGCGGCCGGCCTGGTCATCGTCGGGATTGCGCCCAATCTGCTGGTCGTCATCCTCGGCGGCCTGGTCATGGGCGCGGGCCTCTCGCTGCTGTTCCCGGCGCTGGCGCTGATCGTCATCCACCGCAGCGACAGGTCGCAGCAGGGCGCCGCGCTCGGGGCGTTCACCTCGTTCTGGGATCTGGGGATTGCCGTCGGCGCCCCTATCTGCGGCCTGATCGCCAGCGTCGCCGGGTATCCGGCTATCTACTACGTGATGGCCGGCTGCGCTGTCGCGTCGGCTGCCCTGTCGCTGGCCAAGTGGGTACCCGGCCACGCGGTCCACCCCGAGTCCGGCGTGGTTTCCTCCGCCGCGGACTCGTCGGCGGGCTAGCGATTTCCGCGGCTGAGGAACCGAGCCCATTGCGCACGGGGCCGCTCGGATCTAATGTCCGGTTGAGTCCACGTATGTGCGATCACGTTCGATTGGAGCCCGCCATGGACGATGTCCCCCGCCGCGCGTACTCGATGCTCCAGGCTGTTCTCGGCCGGGCGCGCCGCCGCCGGCTGAGCCGCGCGCTGGCGGCGACCGCGCTGCCGGCCGTGCTGGCGCTGCCGCTGATGGCGGGGCTGGCCGGGGCGACCGCTTCGCCGGGGACCGTCAGCCGGAGCTCGGATGCGCGGCCCGCCGCGCCCGCCGTTGACTGGGCGCTGTCCGGGCAGGCCAGCGCGACCTCCTCGGAATCGGCCAACCCGGCGGCGAAGGCGATCGACGGCGACGCCGGCACCGACTGGTGTACCTCGTCGTGGACCGGAAGCCTGGTGATTGACCTGGGCCAGGCCCGCTCCCTCAGCGACCTGGGCATCACGCTGGCGGCGACCAGCCCGTCGGCGAGCGCCACCATCCAGGTCGCCAGCCAGTCCGGCGCCTGGCAGGCGGTGCCGGCGGCCCGCAACGTCGCGCTGGACCCGGGGAATCCGATGTACGTGCCGCTGCCGGACGGCACCCGGGCGCGGCAGGTGCGGCTGACCGTCTACAGCGGCACGGGCGCGGACGTCTGCGTGGGGGAGTTCCGGGCGTTCGGGCCCGATCCGGCGGCCGCCGGCCTGGACTTCGGGACGGACCTGTCCTTCACCCCGCAGGAACTCGCCGCCGGGGCGGTCTTCACCGACCGGGGCAGGCGGGCGAGCCCGGTCACGATCACCCGCGACAACGGCGCCAATTACGTGCGCATGCGGCTGTGGGTGGCCCCGCCGCCGGGTTACAGCGACCTGGCCAGCGACCTGGCCCTGGCCCGCAGCGTGCGCGCCGCCGGGATGAAGATCTACCTCGACATCATGTACTCCGACTTCTGGGCCGATCCGCAGCACCAGAACATCCCGGCCGCCTGGCAGGGACAGGACCTGTCCCAGCTCACCTCGACGGTGCAGTCCTACACCCAGCAGGTCGTCTCGGCCTTCGCCAGGCAGGGAACCCCCGTGGACCTGGTCTCCATCGGCAACGAGATTCGTAACGGCATCCTGTGGCCGGTCGGCCAGGTCGACCCGAGCACCGGGGCGGGCTATGACGCGCTGGCGACGCTGCTCAAGGCGGGCGTGGCCGGAGCCCGGGCCGCGAATCCGGCGGATCACAAGTTGCTGATCATGATGCACTACGACCAGGGCGGCAATAATCAGCTCAGCCAGGCCTTCTTCCAGAGCCTGGTATCCAGGGGCGTGCCGTTCGACGTGATCGGGCTGTCGTACTACCCGTTCTTCCACGGCACGCTCTCCGCCATGCGGCAGAACGTAGACGCGCTCGCCACCCAGTTCCGCAAGCCGATCGTCATCGCGGAGACCCAGTACCCGTGGACGCTGGCCAACGGCAACAGCCCGATCGGTGACAGCACCGGCAACTTCGTGTGGCAGACCAGCCAGCTGTCCACCGGCTACCCAGCCAGTCCGGGAGGCCAGCTGTCGTTCGTGAGCGACGAGCTGTCCATCCTGGCGCAGGTGCCCGACGGGCTGGGCGCGGGCCTGTTCTACTGGGCGCCCGACTGGATCCCCGGCGTGGGCTGGGAGCCGGGAGCGGGCGTCGGCACGCCGAACGCCAACCTCACCCTGTTCAACTCCCAGGGCACGGCGCTGCCGTCGGTCGGGATCTTCCGCAACCCCGCAGCCGTATGCCAGAGCTACGACCCCTACGACGTCCCCTGCGTGATCGGTTCCTGAGCAGGCCCCGTCACCCGCCGGCCTGGGGCACCTGGTCCCTGGCCGGTGGGCAGGGTCCATTGCTGGTTGGCGGCGCCGCCCGGTGATCACTACCGTTTCGCCGCGTTTCGCGCGAAAAAACAGAAGTGATCACCAAACCCGGCGAGCTGGAAGTTGGCCATTCATTAGCGGCTTATAATGATGTGCATAAGAAAAGAGGGGATTGCCGCCATGGGTTAATGCCATAACCGGCGTGCGGACAGATTCGTGAAGCGCCGATGCCGGTCAGGCGAGCCGGGCGCGGACCAACTGGCCTAGGCCGAGACTAAGGACACGGATCGTCGGTGAATTCAGCCGTGTTCTGGGCCCGGGTCACCCGGACGCGGCGCAACTCAACAAATGGCAGCGGATCAACCGCGATCTGGAACCGCAGCAGATCTAAGACTGGGCTGGCTGGCGGACAACCACCGGAGGATGTCCGGAAGCACGTCAAGGGCGCCGAAATGGGCGGCACCCGCCTGGACCACCACGGCCGCGTCGGGGATCCTGTCGGCGAGCCACCTGGCGTGGCTGGCCGGGGAGAAGACATCGCTAGCGCCGTGCCAGAGCAGGACGGGCACGGTGACACTTGCGGGGTCAAACCCCCACGGCGAGCAGAACGCCAGCGCATCATCGATCCAGCCATAGTCCGATGCTCGCAACGCCTCGGCGTAGGTCTCGATCAACATCGACCGGATCCCGCGGTCCGCTACCACCCGCCTATCCGGGTCAGGCAATTCGGCGTGGAGCCTGGCGATCAGGCTGGCGGGGTTGGCTCGGACGGCGTCGGCAACCACCTTGGTGTGGGCGACTATGTCCTCGTAGCTGTTCGTCGCCGCCGTAAATTCGATGACATTCGACTGCGTCATCCCATCGAACCAGTCAAGCCCGTCAGCCCCATGCGGGGCGAGCCCGACCAGGACGGCCGCCTTTGTCGTGCGCTCGGGCAGCAACGCGGCACACGCCAGGGCATGGGGGCCGCCGCCCGATCGGCCGACAACCGCGAACTTCTCCACGCCGTAGGCATCCGCGATCGTCAGCACATCGGCGGCAACATCCGCGACCCGCCGACCGGCCACGCGATCAGACTCCCCGTAACCCGGCCGGTCGAAGGAGATCAGCCGCACGCCCAGCCGATGTAAGACGGCGGATCGCGGGTGCGGGCCTAGTCGGCTTCCTGGGGTCCCATGTAAGAGGAAAACGGGCCTTCCGTCGGGGTCGCCATATGTCTGGGTGGAAAGTCGCCTGCCGTCGGCCGCTCGCACCGTGTGCTTCAAGATCGTCCCTCGCCGCGTTTTGCGCCGCTGGCTTCGGTTGCGCGACGTGACTTCCAGCATGCCGCCCCCGACCCGGCAACGGAAGAGATCGAGGCGCGGCCGTCAGGAGAGGCGGGCGCGGAACCGGCTGGTCTGCCAGGTATCGCCGTCGGTGGTGGTGGCGAAGGCCTCGTATCCATCCAGGTGCTCGGCCCACTCCCGGGCGGCATCGCCCATGGCCATGGCGGCTGTGGCGTAGGCGTCGGCGGCGGTGAGGCGCGGCCCGACGACGGTGATGCCAGCCAGTCCGGTGGCGGCCCGGCCGGTATGCGGGTTGAAGATGTGCGCCCCGCGTTCGGCCGTGCCCGAGGTAGCGACGGCGAAGTCCCGGCCGGACACCACGGCGGCGAGTTCGCCAGGGCGGAGCGGGTCAGTGACGCCTACCCGCCATGGCCGTCCGGCTTGCGGCTCTCCGGAACACTGGATATCGCCGCCGCCGTTAACGCAGTGGCCGGCGAAGCCGGCCGCGTTCAGTATCGCCGCCGCCCGCTCGATCGCCCAGCCCTTCACGAGCCCGGATGGGTCGAACCGGCCGCCGGGCATGGTGGTGAAATATCCGTCGCTCTGGTCGCGGATTATCGCGCATTCGATGAGTACCTCGGCGAACTCGGGCGCGCACTGGGCCAGGCTGAGCTCGCCCCGCCCGAACCGGCTGACGTCGCTGTCGTCCCGGTACGGCGAGAACGTGGCATCTACCCAGTGCAGCCAGCGCAGCACCTCGGGCAGGACGCGGGCGGCCGCCGCCGGAATGTCGATGGATACCACGGTCCCCATCACATGCTCGGCATGCCGCAGCCGTTCCCTCGGCGGCGCGCTTACGGGAAGTCTCAATTCTGCGGGGGCGGTCATGCGGCGGCCTTATCGAGGGCGCTTTGCAACGAGGTGATGTAGCCGGAGCTGGTGTAGGTGGCGCCCGAGACGGCGTCGATCCGGCCGCTCTGCGCGGCGAGGGTCTCGCCGATGAGCCTGGGAATGGCGAAGGAGTCGATCTGGTCGCTTTTCTCCCCGGAGTCGGTTCGCTGCACCACGGTGGCCTTGGTGATCTTCTGGCCGGTGATGGTCAGCTGAACCTGCATGGGGCCGTATGCGGTGCTGTCTACATCGCCGGTGACGGTACGCGTCGCGGCCGCAGCGGAGGATCCGGCTGTGGCACGGGATCGGGCCGCGGGGGCGGATGGGCGAGGGCTGCCCTGGGGACGAGGGCTGCCCTGGGTGGCCGGCATCCCAGCGGCGGCGACCGGGTCGCCGGGCGGTGCAGCGCTGTGGGATTTGAAGGACAGCAGCAGGGTGAGCCCGGCGACGGTGCCGCCGAGGGCGAGAACGACGCTGCGCATGGCGATCTCCCTCCGTTTCAGAAGTCGAACGACTCGTAGTGGATGCGGCGACGGGGCACCCCGGCCGTGCGGAGGGCGGCGACGGTGGCCCTGGTCATACCGGGTGGCCCGCAGATGTAGGCCTCGAGGCGGTGCAGGCCGGGCACCAGCGCCGCGAGCCGCCGGGCGGAGAGGGGATCGGTGCCTAGCTGGTACCGGGAACCGGTCAGGTAGTGCACGGTCGCGCCGCGGGCAGCGGCGATGCCGTCGAGTTCGCGGCGGAACACAATGTCCTGCGGGTCGCTGGCCCGGTAGATCAGGGTGATCCCCCCGGATAGCTGGCTGGTCTTAGCCGACATGGCGGCGAACATGGCCCGGATCGGGGTGATGCCGACCCCGCCCGCAAGCAGCACCACTCCCCGCCGGCTGGGCGCGGGGGTGAACGCCCCGTACGGGCCCTCGGCGATGACCCAGGTGCCGGGACGCAGCCGGGTCATGGCGCGGCTGTGGTCGCCGCGGACCTTGACCGTGATCCGCATGACGTCCGGGCGGACCATGGCGGACAGCGAGTACGGGTGGGATTGCCACCATAGCCCGCGGGTGAGGAACCGCCAGCGGAAGAACTGCCCTGGCTCGGCGCGCAGCTCATCGAGATGATCCCCGAAGATGTAGACCGACACGACTCCCGGCGCTTCCGGGCGCAGCCCGGCCACTCGGAAGCGGTGCCGCTCCAGCTTCCGCACCGGGGTGATGAGCCGGTACCAGGCCACGAGCCCGGCGACCGTCAGGTACAGCGCCGACCAGGCTGCCCTGGCCGGCAGGCTGCCGACGAAGGAGGCGCCGTCGGCGAACTGGTGGCTGAACGCCAGGGCGATCGCGATGTACGTATAAAAATGCAGGTAGTACCAGGTCTCGTAGGCCATCCGGCGGCGGGCGGCACGCGCGGAGACCAGGCCGATGCCGAGCAGCACGAAGGCGGCCACGGTGGCCATCAGCACGTCCGGGTAGCTGGTCAGCAGCGTGCCGGTTTCCGCGATTACGCCCTCGTGGGCGGTGACGGCGTATCCCCAGGTGATCGCCACCGCATGGGCCGCGATGAGGGTGATGACGTAGCGGCCGCCCATGGCATGCCAGCGGGCGAGCTGGTCGGTGCCGATGCCGCGTTCCAGCGGCGGCAGGCGGGCCATCAGCGCGACCAGGACGACGACGCCGTAACCGGCGAGCAGGCCAAGGATGCGGCCCGCGCCGGTCAGCGCGTCACCTAGCCCGGTCACGCCGGGCGTGTCATGCCACCACAGCGCGATAACGGCGAGCGTGCCCGCCCCGATGACGCCCAGCGCCAGCCCCGGCCGGACCCGCCGGGGGGCAGGCTGGGTCACGGCCGGGGCCACCTGGCGCGGCGTCGGCGGGCGCAGCCGGGCTGCGCCCGGATGACGGGCGACGTCGGCCACGTTCCTCCTTGCTGGTCAGTCTCGGAGATCGGGATGGATATGCGCGAGCCAGCCTGGGTCTCAGGCCAGCGTGATGCTGTCGGCCGCCACCTTGATCGACTTCGGCGGCAGCGGGCTCGGTGCCGGGCCGGAGACCACGTGGCCGTCCTTGACGCTGAACTCGCTGCCATGACACGGGCAGCCGATCGTGCCGTTGGCCACCTGATCCACCACGCACTGCGCGTGGGTGCAGATCGCGCTGAACGCCTTGAACTGCCCGGCCGTCGGCTGGGTGACCACGACCTGCTCGGCCGCGAATACCTTCCCGCCGCCCAGCGGGATCTCGCTGGTGGTGGCCAGCGCCGAGCCTCCGCCGCTGGCCGCCTGGGCCGAGCCGGTCGCGCCAGCCTGGGCCGGGGTGGCGCCAGCCGGCGTGCCGGCCGTCGCGGCGGACTTGCTGCCCGTGCCGCACGCGGCGACCGAAGCGGCCAGCCCGGCCAGGCCCACGCCCGCTAGCGCGGCGCGGCGGGTTGTCTCCATACCCCGCGGGGGTTCGTGCGTCACGATGTCAACCTCCAGGTATGTCTCGGATCGGGGCTCCCGCACGTCTCAGTGGTACAGGTCCCGGTTGCCGCCCGCTGCGCGGCCGCGGCTCACGTAAGCGGCTGTTAACAACTCGCGGAGCCCGCCTACAGCCCTCCGGGCGGCCGCCATAACGCCGCCACCTGGGGTAGCGCGAAGGGCGGCGCAGGTCTCTTGACATCTCGGGGCGAAGCGGGAGGATGTGTTTGAATTTGTTAATACCAATGTCAGAAAGTGTGAATATGTCAGATAACCTGCCGGCCGCATCGAGCGAAGCAACAGCCGGGCCAACTCGTCGGCAGGTACTGCGCGGCGCGGGGGCCGGCCTAGGCGCGGCGGCTCTTGCCCCGGCTCTCGGGCTGGCCGGCCGGCCAGCCGACGCTCGCGACCGGGTGACCGCCCGGATGAGCGGGGACAGGTCCCTGGATTTCGGCCAGGACTGGAAGTTCGTCCTGGTCAACCCGAACGGCGTTACCGATCCGACGGGCGCCTACCAGACCGCCTACCAGCCCGGCTTCGACGACTCCGGCTGGCGGACGCTGGATGTTCCGCATGACTGGGCCATCGAGCTCACCCCCGTCCAGACGGCGGGCACCAGCAGCGGCACGGGATTCCTCCCGACCGGCCTCGCCTGGTACCGCAAGCACTTCACGCTGCCGCCGTCCCTGGCGGGACAGCGGATCTCCCTTGAGTTCGACGGCGTCTACATGAACTCCTCCGTCTGGCTCAATGGCCAGCTGCTGGGGAACCATCCCTACGCTTACACCGGCTACAACTTCGATGTCACCAGCCTGGTTCATACCGACGGCGTCACCCCGAACGTGCTGGCCGTCAAGGTGCCGAGCCAGCAGCCGAGCAGCCGCTGGTACCCCGGCAGCGGCATCTTCCGCAACGTCTACCTGATCGTCACGAACCCGGTGCACGTCGCCCGGCACGGCACAGTCGTTACGACCCCGAATCTGGAGGCGAATCTGACGTCGGGGCACGCCGCGGTTCAGGTCCAGACTGACGTCGCCAACGACGCCGCCTCGGCGGCCACCGTCAATGTGACGGTCACGATCAGCGATCCGGGCGGCCGGCCTGTGGGACAGGGCAAATCCACGGTGAGCGTGGCCGGCGGTCAGACTCAGTCGACCGTGATCACGGTGAATGTGACGCGCCCCGCCCTCTGGTCGACCTCCAGCCCGAGCCTGTACAGCCTGCATACCAGCCTGTCCGTGGGCGAAGCGGTGGTGGACGCCACCTCGACCGCCTTCGGCATCAGGTACTGCACCTTCGACCCGGCCGCCGGCTTCTCGCTCAATGGCAAGGACCTGAAGCTGCAGGGCGTCGACCTGCACGCCACGGAAGGCGCGGTGGGCTCGGCCGTGCGCTACGACGCGATGGCGCGGCAGATGGAGCTCATGCGGAGCATGGGCGCCAACGCGCTGCGCACCGCGCACAATCCGCCCGCTCCCGAGCTCGTGGCGATCTGCGAGCGGCTGGGCATCGTGATGATGGTCGAGGCCTTCGACTGCTGGCAGACCGGGAAGGTAGCCGACGACTACCACCTCTACTTCGCCGCGTGGAGCGACTACGACATCAAGGAAATGGTCAACGCGTCGAAGAACTCGCCGGCGGTGGTGCTGTGGTCGATCGGGAACGAGACGCCCGACACCGGCCGGTCGGCCGGCCCGGCCATCGCGCAGCGGCTGATCGCCGACATTAAGTCGGTCGACACCACCCGCCCCGTCGTCATGGGCTCGGACCAGTACCGCGGCGTGCCTCGCACCGGCTCGCCCCAGGACCTGATCCTGACCGAACTCGACGGGCTCGGCGTCAACTACAACACCGCCACGTCCATGGACGCCCTGCACGCGAAATACCCCGGCAAGTTCTTCTTCTGCTCGGAGACGTCGTCGGAGACCTCGAGCCGCGGTGTGTACCAGGACCCGCAACTGCTCAACACCGGGGAGAACTACACCCCCGGCAAGCGCGCCACCTCTTCCTACGACAACAACCTCGCGTCCTGGACGATGAGCGGGGAGTACGAGCTGAAGAAGGACCGCGATCGCGAATTCTGGCAGGGCGGGTTCCTCTGGGCCGGCCAGGACTACATCGGCGAGCCGACCCCCTACGACGTGTTCCCGGTCAAGACGTCGTTCTTCGGCGCGGTGGACTCGGCCGGTTTCCCGAAGGACGCCTACTACCTGTTCAAGAGCCAGTGGGCGACGGATCCGATCGTGCACATCGTGCCGATGAACTGGACGGACTTCGAGCCGGGGCAGCAGGTCTCGGTCTGGGTCTATGCCAACGTCGCGACCGTGGAACTGTTCCTCAACGGAACGTCGCTGGGCGTGAAGTCGTTTGATCAGAAGGTCACCACCTTTGGTCGTCAGTACCTGGAGACGACCGAGCCCACCGGCGATGACGACAACTACCCGTCGGGCAGCTACACGAGCCCGAACGGCAGTACCGGCAAGCTGCACCTCGAATGGACCGTGCCGTTCCAGGCTGGCCGGCTGACCGCCGCCGCCACGCATAATGGCCGAGTCGTCGCCCGCGACGAGATCGACACGGCCGGGCCTGCGAGGCGCATCATCCTGACGCCCGGCCCGCAGGTGATGAGTGCGGACGGGATGTCCCTGGCGTTCCTGGCCGTCGAGGTCACCGACCGCGCCGGAGTGCTGGTGCCCACCGCCAGCAACCCGATCCAGTTCGCGGTCAGCGGGCCGGCCGTCATCGCCGGGGTGGACAACGGTCAGCAGGAGAACCCGCAGAGTTACCACCTGTCCTCGGTCCCCGCCTTCAGCGGCCGGGCGCTGGTGATCATCCAGTCCACCCGGGAGGCGGGCCGCATCACGGTCACCGCTACCTCGCCAGGACTCGCCGCGACCCATGTCACGTTCCGGTCGGTATCTCCGGCGAGCGGGCGAGGCAAGGCCACGGCGTTCGCCGCGGCATCCGCCGCGCCGGCCGCCGCCACCGCAGCGGTGCTGGTCAGCGCGGCGGGCGCGCAGGCATCCGGCGGATCGAGCTCGCTGGCGGTCACCGCCGACGCCAGCTACTCGGGCGCGCCCAGCACGCTGCCGGCGGCGATGCTGGACGGCGCCCTGTCGACCGGATGGTCGAACTACTACAACAAGTCGGGCACTGCCAACCTGCACGCGGTGAGCGTGTCCAATCCCAGCGACTGGGTGTCCGTCTCGTGGCCGCAGCCGCAGTCCTTCGACTCGGTCGTGGCGTACTTCACCACCAGCGCGACACTCGCGCTGCCGGCGTCGATCCAGGTGTCGTACTGGGACGGCCATAAGTTCGTCGCGGCGGCGAACCTTGCCATTGACTGGGCCACCGCGTCCAACCAGCCGACCACGCTCACCTTCCATCCCGTGCGTCGCAGCAGCCAGTTGCGGCTGGACATGACCAGCGCGGCACCGGGCACGGGGGGCGGCTTCCTGATGATCGCCGAGCTCCAGGTCCTCAGCAACGGGGTGAATATCGCGTAGCGCTCTGTTTCGAGGCGCCTGCGGCCGGGGCAGGCGGTTTCCTGCTCGGCCAGGGCTCGGCCCTGGGCGCCGCCCAGCTAGGACTTGCGGTCGTCGCGGGCCGCACGGTCGTTTCAAGATCACGCGAGCCTGGCAGCGCATGCCGCCTTTTCGGCCGATGATTGATGTCCAATTCCGGTAGATACGGACATTCTTAAATTACCGGTTCGGATTGAACTGGCTATCGACCAGGTAATCCGAACCGCTCAGCACCTCCATCCGATTTGTCCGCTTCAGGATGGGCTCAACTCAGAACTGGCTGTAAGCCCGGCTTCCTTCGCGATCTTGAAACGGCCGTGTCGCGGGCCGGGGCGATCACGAGTTAGCCAGAGCCCGTCAACTGGTTGTTCACTTTCGCGCCATTGACGAGGCTGGGTCATTTCATCAGTCCTCGGTACGCTCCGTACAAAGGCCACATTCGCTAGGTTGCCAGGAGATCGGAATGCTCCGCACCGTCAAGCGCCGCGTCTTACTCGCCTGCACCGCAGGCGCCCTCGCTGCCATGACCGGGCTAGCGGCCGGCGCCGCCCGTGCTGCCGCCAGCGATTTCTCCCTGATGATTCTTCCGGATCAGGGCGAGGGCGCTATCTATAGCTTCATCAACTCGGCCACCCGCTCGATCGACATGACCATGTACGAACTGCGGGACACCACCGTGGTCACCGACCTCGTGAACCGCGAGAAGGCGGGTGTCCAGGTGCGCGTGATCCTGGACGGCGCGCAGACGTCGGTGAACAGCTCAGCCTTCAGCGCTCTGCAAGCGGGCGGCGTCGGAGTCACGTACTCCTCATCGGCCTTTGTCTACACCCACCAGAAGACGATCTCGGTCGACGGTGCCGAGTCCTTCATCTCGACCGGCAACCTCGACTCACCTACTACTCCACCTCACGTGACTACGGCGCCTTCGACACCGACCCCGCCGACGTCGCCGAGATCGGGCAGGTCTTCAACGCCGACTTCGCGAAGACCTCGATCACGCCGTCCGACGGCGACGACCTGGTCTGGTCGCCCACCGACTCGCAGACCCGTCTGCTGACCCTCATCAACGGGGCGCAGCACAGCCTTGACGTCGAGCAGGAGGAGTTCAGCGACACCGCCCTGGTCAACGCTACGCCGGACAGAACATCACGCTGAAGTTCACCGGGACGGAGGACAACACCAAGCAGACGTCCTTCGTCATCGACGACACCGCCATGAACATCAGCTGACTATGTGCGCCATACACGGCGTGCCACGCGCTGAGCCTTTCACGCTAGTTTCACCGGACGCCGCGCGGCGGAAAGCCAGCTATCAGAGCCAATAACAGTCAGTGACACCGCGGCGACGCCAGGACTTTGCGGCGGGCGAAAAAGTGAGCCTACTATTCTCGCGACGTGATGCGCCCGGAGCGGGCGCGCTGGCTTCGCGAGGTCCTCTCGATGCGGTCGGCTGTGGGGCGGCTATTGCGCCTGTCCAGCTGGACTACGCATTCGAAAGGAAGCGGCCGTGAACTTCCGAGGGTCAGCCCTTCGCTGGTCCGCTGGCGCGCTGACCAGCGTCCTTGGTGTCAGCGTGCTCGCGGCCGCCAGCGCCCCGGCGGCTGTGACAGTGGCCACCGGCGATACTCGCAGCGTGAGCCAGCCGAGCGTGCCCGCCACCTGCACCACCCTGAGCTCCACGCTCGCCACCCACAACGAGCAGTTCAGCACGGCTGCTGAGACGACCCCTCCGGACACCTCGCGCATCCAGTCCGCCCTCAACAGCTGCAGCGGCACGGGCAAGGCCGTCCTGCTGGCACCCAGCGGCAGCGACAACGCCTTCCTGAGCGGCCCGCTGAGCCTGCCGGCCAGCGTGACCCTGCTGATCGGCGCCGGGGCCACGCTCTACGCCTCCCGCAACCCCGCCAGTTACCAGGTCTCCGGTCAGGCGACCTGTGGGACGACGGCCTCCACCGGCAACGGCTGCAAGCCGTTCATCAACGTCACCGGGTCAACTGCCGCGATCATGGGGACGCAGGGATCCGGCGGCAGCCAGGGCGCCATCAACGGCCGCGGTGACCAGGACATCCTGGGCACCGGCGGTAGCTGGTGGACTCTGTCGCAGACCGCGAAGACCGACGGTGATGACCAGAACAACCCGCGCCTGATCGAGGCGCACAAAGTCAACAACTTCACGGCCTACGACGTTGATCTCATCAACGCGCCGCTGTTCCATCTGTACTTCGAGGGCGGCAACGGGCTCACGGTCTGGGGAGTCCGGATCAAGACCCCGGCCACCGCGCGGAACACCGACGGCATCGACCCGGATAGTGCCACGAATGTCACCGTCAACGACTCCTACGTCCAGGACGGCGACGACGGGATAGCGATCAAGACCAACTCGGCTGCCGCGTCGAACATGACGATCGAGAACAGCCACTTCTACGGCACGCACGGGATAGGAATCGGCAGCCAGACCCAGCACGGCGTCACCAACATCCTCGTCGAGAACAACACCGTCAGCGGGGTGGACAGCGCGGGGAACGTGAGCAGCGACAACAACGGGCTCCGCATCAAGACGACCTCGAGCGAGGGCGGCACGGTTAACCAGGTGACCTACGACAACACCTGCCTGACGGGGGTCAGGCACGCGCTGGAATTCAACCCCTTCTACGCCAGCGGCAATGGCTCGACCACCCCCTCCTTCACCAACATCGTCGTTAATGGCCTCAAGTCGGTCAGCTCGCAGTCCAGTGCCCAGTCCGTGCTTGAGGGCTACAACTCCTCGCACCTGCTCGGACTGACCCTGGAGAACGTCAGCCTCGACGCGACCAGCACGTCCGCTGAGTACGCCAGCATCGGCACCTACGACAGCAACATCACCGCGGCTGGCACGGACGTGACGGTCACGGCCATCAGCGGGAGCGGCAACGTGCCGTCCTGCGCTTTCCCCGGCTACCCGGGCCTGTAGCCCGCCAAAGGATTCCCCGACATGGACATCTCCCGTACGCCGCCCGGGCCCCGGCCGCTCCGGCGGCGCGAGTTCCTCAGCCGGGCGGGCGCCGGCGGCCTGGTGATCGGGCTCGGCGCCGTGGCCGCCGGTGAACTGGCGCCGGCGGCCACGGCGGCCACGGCGGCGACCGCCTTCGGCTACACCAACAGCGGTGGTTACTTCACCGTGAGCACCGGCGCGGGCCTCACGTTCAAGATCAGACAGTCCAACGGCGACATGACGTCGCTGAACTACAACGGAACCGAACTGCAGGATCAGAGTTCGTTCTCCCAGGTCGAGTCAGGCCTGGGCACCGGCGCCAGCGTGACGGCCGCGCAGAGCGGCGACTACATCATCATCCGCGAGTCGGTCACCAACTGGTACGGCAGCGGCACGCTCGTCCACTACCTCGTGGCAGTCAGCGGCCAGAACAACGTTTACCTGGCCACCTACGTGAACTCCGCGGGCGGCGGCGAGCTGCGCTGGATCTCACGGCTCAACCGCAGCGTGATTTCCAGCGTCTACGCACCGGCGGATGTCGAGGGCGGCACGGCGATCGAGTCCACCGACATTGACCTGGTCAACGGACAGACCCGGTCGAAGTACTACTCCAACCGCCAGGCCATGAGCCTGACGGTCCGCGGTATCCCCGGTGCCAGCATCGGCGCCTACATGGCTTACGGCCTCAGGGAGAGCGACGCCGGCGGCCCGTTCTTCCGCGACATCGAGCAGCAGGGAGTCAACGACGCACAGCTCTACAACTACCTGTGGTCGGCGCACAACCAGACCGAAGCCCAGCGGCTCGGGGTGCTCTACGGCCCGTACGCGCTGATGATCGCCGGTACCGCCACGCCTGCCGCACCGGACATGACCTTCATGTACGGCCTCGGCCTCCAGGGCTCGGTCGCCGCCTCCGGGCGCGGTAACGTGGCCGGCGCGGTCAGCGGGATACCCTCCGATGCGACTGCGACTGCGACAGTGGGCTGGGCCAACGCCACCGCGCAGTACTGGGCGGTGCCGGGATCGAACGGCGGCTTCTCCAGCCCGCTGATGAAGCCCGGCACCTACACCCAGACCCTGTACCAGGGCGAGCTCGCGGTCGCCACGCGGACCGTGACGGTGACCGCCGGGACGGCGACGACCGGCCAGAACATCGCATCGGCCTGGGTCACGCCAGCCTCGCCCATATTCCGGATCGGCACCTGGGACGGCACCCCATCCGGGTTCCTGAACTGGGCGAACCTCACCTGGATGCACCCTTCCGACACGCGGAACGCAAGCTGGGGGCCGGTCACCTACACCGTGGGCAGCAGCGCCGCCGCGCAGTTCCCTGCCTACCAGTGGAAGGCCGTCAACAACCCCACCACGGTCAAGTTCACGCTCGGCTCCGGGCAGATCGCCGCCAGGACGGTGCGGATCGGGATCACCGCCGCGTACGCCGGCGGTCGCCCGCAGATCACCGTGAACAGCTGGACGTCCGCCGCGCCCGGCCCGTCCAGCCAGCCAAGCTCGCGCAGCCTGACCATCGGCACCTACCGTGGCAACAACGCGCTCTACACCTATGCCGTCCCGGCCAGTGCCTTCGTCTCCGGCACCAACACGATGACCATCACCGTCATCAGCGGATCGAGCGGCAGCGGCTACCTCAGCCCGGGCTACAGCTACGACTGCGTCGAGATGTACTGAGGTCGAGATGTACTGAGGTAGCCCCGCTGCGCTCAACCCGGTCTGGCGCCGTGTCGTCTATGGGGGTGACGACGACAGACAGGGGATTGCGTGGACAGAAAACAGGCGCGTGCCTTCGAGAGCTTCGTCGCTGAGTCCGGCGACACGCTGCTGCGGATGGCGGCCCTTCTCGCCTCCGACCCGCAGACAGCCGAGGACGTCTACCAGGAGACGCCCCAGCGGCTCGCCGCGCGGTGGTCGCGCGTGGACAATCCGAAGGCGTTCTGCCGCCGCGTCTTGCACAACATCGTCATCGACCGGGCCAGGGCGCGGCGGCGGCGGCCCCGCGAGCTGGAACTTTTCGCCGGGCACGACAGCAGCGACCCGCGATCGGGTGATCCGCTGGCGGCCGTCGAGTTGCGCCCGGCGCTGCTCGCCGCGCTCGCCGGAACCGTCAAGAGCACTCGGCTGAGTACGCGTATATCAACGGGGTATTCGCCCGCAGCACGGGCCAGGTTCCGAGCGGCGTCGTACTGTACGCATAGCGGCCGTCGCGGGATAAGAACGATGGCGCTTCAGGCTCGTGACCTGTGGATGGTCGCTTGACGTCATGGCTGGGCACCTACTGTCACTGACACGGCAGGAGGTGCCCAACCACGTCGTTCCGGCACGGGAGAGCGGGGCGGGACGAGGCGGAGCGCCACCGCACCGCCAGCGATCGGCAATTTCCAGATGTCTGGAAGCTGGCCGTGATTCGTTGACTGCCGCGCGGGCTGCCCGCATCCTCAACTGACGAAGCAGGCAGCATGGCGGGGCCGATAGGGCAGGACGGTGTTGATGACGGAACGCAGAGAACCGGCCCGCCGGTCGGCGGGGGTTCCGCTGCCACGGCGTAGCCGGAGGCGATGGGCGGTGGCGGCCAGCGTCGCGGCGAGCTGGGTGGTTCTGCTGGCCGTGACCGGTTCGGCCACCGGGGCAACCGTGGTCCTGGCCCTCTTCGGAGGGCTCGGCGTCATGAGCCTGCTAGGCCTGCGGGCGCTGGGGGTCACCAGAGATCACCCGTGGGTCCAGCAACTGGCCGCCCGGCCGTGGCGCGACGGGCAGGAAGTACTGCAGCTCGCCTTGCGGCACCTGCCCGAGATGTTCGTGGTTACGCCCAGCGGGTCGCTGCTCGCGCCGAATGTCGTCGAGCTGCAGCTGAATCCCGAGGACCTGCGCTCGCTCTGTGAGCGGATGGAAATCGGCCTGATCAGCGTGAGCGCGGCCGAGATCTACGAAGAGCAGGTCGCCGCGCGTGGCGCGCGGTTCGCCGGCCCTGGCCCCGCCTACGTACGGGTCATCGCCGGCCCGTCGGTTCCGGCAGGCCGGTACCGTCTCCGGCAGGGACAGCCCGTCCACGCCGGCGCCCAGCCTGGCCCCCAGTTCGCGTATCCCGGCCCGGACTACATTCCGCCGGGCCCCCAGCTTACGTACGCGGTCGCCCAGCCTGCCCGTAGCGAGTTCCATCGGGGGCCCGCTGGGTCGCCGTACCCGGGTTTCACCGCCCACGATGGCAACACCCGCGCAGGCCCGGAACCGTCCCTGGGGGCCGTCAGCGACATGCCGACGGCCGTGGAGCAAAGCCGCAGGCCCGTTCCGGTGCTGCGGCTAGTTACGGGTGACTCGGTGGCGGAAACCACGATGTCGGGCGCTCGTGCCGGGCGGGGGGCTGTTGAACTGGGGCTCCCAGAAGTGCCCACGGTGTCGCGCGAGCATGGCAGGTTCACGTTCACCAGCGGCCAGTGGTGGATTACCAACCTGGGGATGAACGGAATTACTGTTAACGGTGTGGTCGTGGCGAGTGAGTGTCCGCTCAGTACTGGCGATTCGATTCGATGGGGAACGAGGCCGGACGCGCTGCTGTCCTGGGTTGAGATCAACTGAGACAGGGCCGCCGGGCGGACCGGGAGTGGCGGCTGAGAGGTGATGGGCGAGCTTTTCCGCTGGACAGGTGCGCGCGGCGAGTGGGTGAGCTGCCCTCCCGACGAGATCACCTGGCTGGACCGGGGCATGCTCAGCGGTAACGAGGATCTGACGCTGCACCGGGCGCCGCGCTGCGCGGGCCTTCGTTACGTGCATTACCGGTGGGAGCTGTTCAGCCGGGACACGACCTACCGGGTGTATCTGGCCCCGTACGTCGGCGAGTCTCCGCCCAGCGCCGAGGCCGTGCGGCGGACGGCGCGCCATGTCCTGCCGGCGGCGCCGACGCGCTACGAGGCGCAGCCGGTAGTGCTCGAAGAGGGAACGTGGCTGGTCAGCGTCGGCTCCTGGGTGCTGCGGCTGCGACTTGAGGTGCCGCAGCGACCGGATGCCGCACCGGACGGGACGCACAGCGAGAACCAGCCGCCCACCCAGGACGGAAATGTCGTGGCGCAGGCCTCGCCGGCCAGGCGCGGCAGCCCACCCCGCAGCGACGCGGTGGCCCGCGTACGCGGTTACTTCGAGCGCAACGCCACAGCACGCACGGCGATGGCGTACTACTACCAGGAATTCATCCTCGGCGTAGCTGCCCCGCAAACCGTGCCGATGATGGATGTGGTCATCGCCTTGGACCTGAGCGGAGAAGGCGCAGTATCCGACTACAAGAAGCTGCTGCAGGGCCTGATCTGGGCGGAACGGGGCCACTCGCGTGACCTTGCCGACTTCCTGCTCGCCAACGGCCTGCTGACCCTGGCCGACCTCGATCAGGCGAGGCAGGCCGCGGCGAGCAACGAGCGCAGCGGCATCCGGGAGATGGCGCGACAACGGCTGCAGTACCGGCCCAAGGAAACCTGAGGCGCTGTTCCTTGCTCATGATGTCGCTCCGCTAGCTTGGTCGCAGGAGCTGCGTGCGGTATTGCGGAGCAAGGGCCTGGGATTTCGCGATGAACGCTGCCTTGGCGGCCTCGTCGAGGTCTGGGGGTGGCTCTGTCCGGGTGGCGACGGGTTCGCCGACGGCGAGGAAGAAGTTCTCCTGTCCGGCCGGTGAACAGATGCACAGCAGCCGCGCAGGCCGGGTGGAGGCGTTGGTGAAGGCGTGCGGGGCGTTGGCCGGCACGTTGACGGTCTGGCCGGCCCGGGCGACCGAGTGCTCGCCGCGGAAGGTGAGCTCGACTTCGCCGTCGAGCACGGTGAACATTTCCTCGAAGTCGTGGCGGTGGGGAGGGGGGCCGCCGCCGGGGGGGACGTGCATGTCGATGAGGGTGTACCGGCCGGCGGTGTCCTCGCCGGTCAGCAGGATCGTGTAGGTGTCCCCCACGACCCCCAGGTGCGGAAGCGCCTGGTCCTCGTCGGGCCGGGCGACGGCCAGTCGCCGCCGCGGGTCGTCAGGCGGGATCGCCGCGTACTGTGCGGTCGGCGGCTGTGCGGTCGGCGGCTGTGCCGCAGCCGGGCTGTCATTCATGACGCTGCTCCCTTTACGAGGTAGGCATAAGCGGAACCTTACGTCCACCTTCGAGGTGCCGGCGCCGGCCGGCGCCGCAATGTCATGATTGCCACGTGGCCAAGGGAAGCGACGCACCGGTGCACGGCAGCGAGAGGCGCCGCCTGCGCAGTGATGCGCTGGCCAACCAGGAACGCGTGCTGGCCGCGGCGGTGACGGCCATCCTGCGCGAGGGCCGTCAGGTCCCGATGGCGACCATCGCCGCGGACGCCGGGGTGGGCATCGGCACGCTGTACCGGCGCTACCCAAGTCGCGAGGCACTCCTCGGCGCCCTGACCCTCCGCGCCTTCCGGCTGGTCCTGGAGTGCGCGAAGGATGCCGAGGACCTTGACGGGCCCGGCCTCACCGCGCTGAGCTCGTTCCTGGATTGCGTCATCAGCCACCGAGACGAGCTCGTCCTGCCCCTGCACGGCGGCCCGCATCCGGCGGACCCGGACACCCTCGCCGTCAGGTCCCACGTCCACCAGGCGCTCCGCCGCCTCCTCGACCGCGGTTGCCGTGACGGCAGCATCCGCGCGGACGCCACCACCCAGGACATCATCGTCCTGGGCGCGATGCTGGCCCAGCACCCGCCGAACAACCCGTACTGGGACCAGGCATCCCGGCGGCTGAAGGCGATCTTCCTTGACGGCCTGGCGAGCAGCCGCGCCACCCCGCTGCCCGGCACCTCCGCCTGAGCGCCGCCAACAGAACCCTGGACAACTCCGCGGCTGTTGCAGAGTGGCGGTATGGCATCCTCTCAGCGCGCCGCGACCGTCTCGCAGGCCATCGCCGCGGATCCTGTGAGACGGTCGCAGCTACCCCGGCCGCGCGCAGCGCGGTCGCTGGCCTGCGCGCCGCCGGGGCCGGTCCGTGACGCTGCGCCGTGGCCGACAGCAGACGTGAGCTATTCGGACGGACTGGCCGCGCCCCCCGATACCCCGGGGCGACTCGCTGCGGGATGGGATGGATCTGCGTCGCCCTTAGTTATAGGGCAGATTGACTCAGCCGTGATACATCATGTTGGGGTTCGCGGAAGTGGCACTTGCCTGCACGTGGACAGCGGGCGCGTGCCCGGCCGCAGCGGACATTGCCGACCCGGACAGCAGTGAGCCGACGACGCCGAGCGCTAAGACAGCGGGAACGATGATAGTTCGCTTGATGCGCATGATTCCTCCAGGGCGATTCCCGAGGTCAGGAGCCCGCTGCACGGGGCCGCCGGCCTGCACGGCGTATTTACCGTCCTGCGGGGTTGTTTCCCAGATCCTAGTTATTTCATGCGTCTCGGATAACCATTTTCTTACATTTCTTGAATAATGAAATCTGGGCGACAATTGGCACTGCCTTATTGCAAGCAATATTCGCGTATGCATTGCGCAGAAATGTTAGCGTATTGGTGCACTGCAAGGCCCTGAGCAATTTGCATTTGCGCAATACGGAAAGGCTAACCAGCCCATTATTAGCAGAATGCGCTTTTAGGTGGCGGACTTACACCAGAAACACTGCTTGTTTCCGTAATGTTCTGGTAGTAAAGTTCGCTCCGTGCCCACCGCGACCCTGGTCGGCCCGCTAGTCGGCCGCGACAGCGAGCTTGCGATGCTGGCCAGGCTCATGACGGAGGTGGCCGGGGGCCGGGGCAGCTCGGTGCTGATCGAGGGCGAGCCGGGAATCGGCAAGTCCACGCTGGTGCGGGCGGCTCTGGCCGAGGCGGCGGATGACGGCTGTCAAGTGTTCTGGGGCGCCGGCGACGAGCTGGGGCAGGCGTTGCCGCTGTTGCCGCTGCTTGAGGGGTTGCGGGTACGCGAGCCCTCCACAGATCCTCGACGAAACACGATCGTCCGACTGCTGCGCGGCGAATTAACAGCCGATCGCGGCGCCGATGTGTCCGCCGCGCTGGCGGAGCAGTTGCTGGCGCTCATAGCCGAGCAGTGCGCCGTGCTGCCGACGATCCTCGTCTTCGACGATCTCCAGTGGGCAGATCAGGCCAGCATCACACTGTGGGGGCGGCTGGCCAGGTCGGTGCGGCAGGCGCCGCTACTGCTAGTCGGGATGATGCGTCCGGTGCCGCAGCGGGACGACCTGCTGGCGCTGCGGCGAGCGGTGGGCCATGCCGAGCGGCTCCAGCTCACCGGACTCACCGAGGCGGCGGTGGCCGAGCTGGTAGCAGCCCTGGCCGGCGGCCAGCCCGACGACAAGCTGCTGCAACTCGCCGACGGCGCGGGTGGCAACCCGCTCTACGTCACCGAGCTGGTCGCTGCGCTGGCTCGCAGTTCCGGCTTGACCATTACCGACGCGGGAGCCGCCAAGCTGACGAGCGGTCCCGCGCCAGGCTCACTCTCGGCGGCGATAGCGGACCGCCTTGGCTTTGTTTCCGGATCGGTGCGTGAGGTGCTGCGGGCGGCGGCGCTGCTCGGCGTGGATTTTGCCGTGCCGGACCTGGCGACCGTTCTGGGTCGTGGGGTGGCGAGCCTGGTCCCGGCCGTTGACGAGGCCCGCGCCGCCGGCGTGCTGGCCGAGTCCGGCAACGATCTCGGGTTCCGGCATCCGCTGATCCGGGCGGCGCTGTACGACGAGATACCGGCGCCGGTGCGCGCCGCCTGGCACCGCGATGCCGGGCGCGCCCTCGCCGAGGCCGGCGCACCGCCGGCCCGGGTCGCCCGGCAGTTGCTGCAGGCCCTTGGTGGATCTGGCGGCACGACGGGGCCGATGGATGAGTGGATACTGCGCTGGCTAGCTCGCACTGGGGAGCTGCTGGTGGGGCAGGCGCCCGAGGCTGCGGCCGAACTTCTCCGCCAGGCCGTCGCGAGCTCCCCGGCCGGCTCGGCCGAGCATGACGGTCTGGTGGGCCGGCTCGCTGATGTGCTCTACCGGGTCGGCGATGCGGCCGAGGCCGAGCAGGTGGCGAACGGTGCGCTGGCCTATGTCGTCGAGCCCGATCTCCTCGTTGACCTGCACTGGACGCTCGCGCAGTGCCGCATGCAGGCCGGCCGGTCCGCGGAATCCCTGGCCACGCTGAACCAGGCCCTGGCCGCCCCCGGGATCTCGGCCCGGCACCGCGCCCGGCTGCTCGTGCTCGCCGCTCGGACGCACAGCACCCTCGGCGAGGTCGAAGCGGCCGGCCGAGCCGCCGCCACCGCGCTCGCGGCGGCATCGGAGACGAGCGACAACTGGGCGATCGGCTGGGCGTTGCACGTGCTGACCATCGTGGCCGTGGTGCAGGGGCGGATGCCTGACGCGCTGCCGCTGTTCGACCGGGCGCTGGCGGTGACCCAGGCCGATCCGACGCTGACCGACCTGCGGCTGCTGCTGCAGATCAACAAGGCCGTCGCGCTCGGCGACCTCGACCGGTACGAGGAGGCCTTCGCCGCGGCCCGGCAGGCACGGGACCTCGCGGACCGGGCCGGCACGGTGGTCCGGCGGGCGCAGGCGCATAGCGCCCTGGGCCAGCTGCTCTTCGACACGGGGCGGTGGGACGATGCGATGGCCGAGGTGGAGGTCCTGCACGAAGACCTGAAGGAGCCCGGCGCGGCCTGCTGCGATCTCGGCATCGCCGCCGCGATCTGCTTCCATCGCGGCGAGATCGCCGCGGCTCGGCACCACCTTGCCGCCGCCGTCCCGCACGCCAAGCGGATCGGCAACCGGGTCGTCGGCCCGCTGGCGCTGGCCCGCAGCCTGGACTGCGAGCACGCCGACGCGCTCCCGGAGGCGCTGATTGTGCTGACCGCCGGGTTCGCCGACAATACCGAGGAACTCGACGAGATCGAGGACCTGTTCGCCGACGCCGTCGGCCTCGCCACGAAGACCGGCGACCTGGGCACCGCGAAGGCCCTCGCGGGCCACGCCGCGGCACTCGCCGCCGAATCGGAGATCCCGCACCGGCAGGCGAACGCGCTCTACTGCCGCGGGTTGCTGGATCATGATGCCAGCCGGCTGCTGATGGCCGCGGAGCGCTATGGCGACGCCAGCCGGCCGCTGCTCAGCGCGAAGGCGC
>Ga0209839_10000001_pt1 | contig 112069 bp, 111 predicted proteins | sample OrgsoiDNA2013050_FD_185800 | JGI IMG/M metagenome (GOLD analysis project Ga0209839, IMG submission 185800) | Permafrost soil microbial communities from the Arctic, to analyse light accelerated degradation of dissolved organic matter (DOM) -... | ecosystem: Environmental > Terrestrial > Soil >... | reverse complement strand
GTCGGCATCGGATCCGCCGTCACCACCGACCACGACCGGCGTCGGCCGGGGCGCGGGCTCGATCACCGTGAGCTTGACGTCGCCTTCCTCGCCTTGCTCGCTCCCGGGCTCAACCAACACCGTCGAACCGGAGGGCACCTGCGAGCGCAACACGAAGTCCGCGAGTGGATCCTCGATGTAGCGCTGGATCGCGCGGCGCAACGGGCGCGCACCCATGGCTGGATCCCAGCCCTTGTCGACCAGCAGATCCTTGGCCGCATCCGAGAGCTCCAGCTGCAGCTCGCGCTCGGCCATCGACTGGCGGATCCGCTGCAGCAGCAGGTCGACGATCTCCTTGATCTCGTCCTTGGCCAGCTTGTGGAACACGATTACTTCGTCGATCCGGTTCAGGAACTCGGGCCGGAAGACCTTCTTCAGCTCGCCCATGATCCGGTTCTTCATGTCGTCGTAGGTGATCCCGGTCTCATCGTCGGACACCGCGAACCCGAGCGGGGTGTTGCGCGCGATCTCCGACGCCCCGATGTTCGAGGTCATGATCACGATGCAGTGCCGGAAGTCGACCGTCCGACCCTGAGCGTCGGTGAGCCGGCCGTCCTCGAGGATCTGCAGCAGGATGTTGAACACGTCCGGGTGGGCCTTCTCGATCTCGTCGAGCAGCAGCACGCTGTAGGGCTTGCGCCGCACCGCCTCGGTCAGCTGACCACCCTCGTCGTAGCCGATGTAGCCCGGGGGCGAGCCCACGAGCCGAGACACCGCGTGCTTTTCCATGTACTCGGACATGTCGATGCGGATCATCGTGTCCTCGTCGCCGAACAGGAACTCGGCCAGCGTCCGGGCCAGCTCGGTCTTGCCGACGCCGGAGGGCCCGAGGAAGATGAACGAGCCGGTAGGCCGTTTGGGGTCCTTGAGTCCCGCGCGCGAGCGGCGGATCGCCTTCGAGACGACCTCGATCGCGGGATGCTGGCCGACCACTCGCTTGTGGAGCTCGTCCTCCATCCGCATCAGCTTCGCCGTCTCGGCCTCGGTCAGCTTGAACACCGGGATGCCCGTCCACATCGAGACGATGTCGGCAATCTCCTCCTCGCCGATCGATGGGCGCTCGGTCGACTCGCCGGCCTCCCACTGGTCGGAGAGCTCGCGCTTGCGCTGGGTCAGGCGACGCTCCTTGTCGCGCAGGTTGGCGGCCTTCTCGAATTCCTGGGATTCGATTGCCTCTTCCTTGGCGCGACGAGTCTCCTCGATCTCGGTCTCGAGCTCGCGGTATACCGGCGGCGAGGTCATCGACTTGATCCGCATCCGCGATGCCGCTTCGTCGATCAGATCGATCGCCTTGTCGGGCAGGAAGCGGTCCGAGATGTATCGGTCGGCCAGATCGGCCGCCGCCTCGAGCGCCTCGTCGGTGATGTTGACCTTATGGTGCTGCTCGTAGCGGTCGCGCAGGCCCTTGAGGATCTGCACCGTTTCCTCGGTTGAGGGCTGGTCAACGGTGATCTTCTGGAACCGGCGCTCCAGCGCGGAGTCGCGCTCGAGGTATTTGCGGTACTCCTCCAGCGTTGTCGCGCCCACCGTTTGCAGCTCGCCCCGCGCCAGGGCCGGCTTCAGGATCGACGCGGCGTCGATCGCGCCCTCGGCCGCGCCGGCACCAACCAGGTTGTGCAGCTCATCGATGAACAGGATGATGTCGCCACGCTGGGTGATCTCCTTCATCACCTTCTTCAGGCGCTCCTCGAATTCCCCGCGATACTTGGAGCCCGCCACCAGGGCGGCCAGGTCAAGGGTGTAGATCTGCTTGCCCTTCAGCAGCTCGGGCACGTCGGAGTTGGTGATCCGCTGGGCGAGACCCTCGACGACCGCCGTCTTGCCGACGCCGGGCTCGCCGACCAGCACGGGGTTGTTCTTGGTGCGCCGCGAGAGGATCTGCATGATCCGTTCGATCTCGGTCTCTCGGCCGACGACCGGATCGAGCTTGCCCTCCGAGGCGAGCTTGGTCAGGTTGCGGCCAAACTGGTCGAGCAGCTTGGAGGACTTCTTGCCCTCTCCAGGCGCGGCGGCACCGGCGGCGCCGGCACCCGCGCCCCGCTGGCGGCTGCCGGGACCGGAGAGCATCCGGATCACTTCGTTTCGGATCTTCTCCGAATCGGCGTCGAAATCGAGCAGAATCCGCGCCGCGACGCCTTCGTTCTCGCGCACCAGTCCGAGCAGGATGTGCTCGGTCCCGATGTAGTTGTGGCCGAGGCTGAGGGCCTCGCGCAGCGCGAGTTCCAGCACTTTCTTCGCCCGCGGCGTGAACGGGATCTGACCAGAGGTGACCTCTTCGCCCGAACCGACGATCCGGACCACCTGCGCACGGACTCGCTCGACAGTGATGTCAAGCGACTCGAGGACCCGGGCCGCGAGGCCCTCCTCTTCGCGCAGCAAGCCGAGCAGGATGTGCTCGGTGCCGATGTAATTGTGCTTGAGCGTCCGCGCCTCTTCCTGCGCCAAGACGACCACTTGGCGGGCTCGCTCTGTAAATCGCTCGAACATGGGCTTCCTGGGGAGTGGTTGTGGCTGGTGCTTATGGAAGAAGGTCGGTCGGGACGTTTTCCTGGTTCTAACTCCTACGCTGCCAGCGTTGTCAAGCACTCATACCGGCTGCGGGGACAGCAAAGATCCGTTGCACTCATCTAATCGGCAGTGACGCGGAATCGGATGAGCCGACACGGTCTTTCTCTCGGGGCCATAAGCAAGTCTAACAGCCGCTCTCAGTGACCCCGACAGCACCGCCGCCGCCCCGCGCGTGAGTTCACACGACGTTCACGGCGCCCGGCCCTCGCGCTGGCCGCAGCGGCGCGCCCTCAGTCCCGCATCGCGGGAAACAGCACGACTTCTCGAATCGAGCTCCTCCCGGTCATCGCCATCACGAGCCGGTCGATGCCGATTCCGATCCCACCGGTCGGCGGCATCCCTTGCTCGAGCGCTTGCACGAACGCCTCGTCGTAGGGCTGGGCCTCGGGGTCGCCCGCGCCCGCCAGCGCCCGCTGCTGCACGAACCGACGGCGTTGCTCGTCGGGGTCGTTGAGCTCGGAGAACGCGTTGGCGATCTCCATCCCGCCGACGTAGGCCTCGAAGCGCTCCACCAGCCCCGGCGAATCACGATGGCGCTTGGCGAACGGCGAGAGCTCAACCGGGAAGTCCAGCAGCAGCGTCGGTTCCTGAAGGGTCGGCTCGACGTGCTTGGAGAGCAGCTCGTCGACCAGCTGCGGCCATGTGTGCTGCTCCGGGACGGCCAGTCCGCGGGCTCGCATCTGGTCCCCCAGCGCGTCGCGCTCGCGTGAGCGCAGGATGTCGACACCGGTCCGGTCCCGGATCGCGTCGGCCAGCGTCTCCCGCTTCCAGGGCGGTGCAAATTGCCACGGTCCCGTGTACCCGATCTCCTCCGCGACGGCGTGGACCAAGCGCTCGCAGCGATCGGCGACGTCGAGGTAGTCGGCGTATGCCTCGTACCACTCCAGCATCGTGAACTCTGGGTTGTGCCGAGGATCCAGGCCCTCGTTGCGAAAGTCCTTGCCGAGCTCGTAGACGCGCTCCAGGCCACCCACGATCAGTCGTTTGAGATACAGCTCGGTCGCGATCCGCAGGTAGAGCTCGCGGTTGAGCGCATTGTGGTGGGTGGTGAACGGGCGCGCCGCGGCACCTCCGTACAAGGGCTGGAGCACCGGCGTCTCCACCTCGATGAATCGATCGGCATCGAGGAACCGCCGCACCGTCGAAATCACGCGGGCGCGAGTGATGAACAGCCCGCGAGCGTCCTCGTTGGCGATCAGATCGAGCTCTCGCCGGCGAAACCGGGTCTCGACGTCGGTCAGCCCGTGGTGCTTCTCCGGCGGTGCCCGCAACGACTTCGCCAGCAGCGTGAACGCGTCCACGCGCAACGTCAGCTCCCCCCTTCGGGAGCGCAGCGCCGTCCCGTCGACGCCGATCAGGTCGCCGAGATCGAGCGCCAGCAGCCGCTCCATCGCCTCCGCCCCGAGCACGTCAGCCCGTGCCTGAAGCTGAATCCGGCCCGAGCGGTCGACCAGGTCCAGGAACGCCATCTTCCCCTGGCCCCGGCGCGCCGCCAAGCGCCCGGCAACGCGGTGAGGGGACTCCGTCTCCTCACCCGCGGCGAGCGCGGCGTGGGCTGCCCGAACCTCCGCGATCGGCTCGACGCCGGCGAACTGGTGGGGGAATGGCTCGACTCCGGCCGCCCGCAGCGCGTCCAGCTTGCGCCTTCGAGCAGCCAGCAGCTCTGAGGAGCCGGCGGGTTCGTCACCCACGAGTGGACCTCGGCTACTTCGCGCCGACGTCGATCTTGGTGATCCTGAGCCTGCGCTCACCCTTCGGGGTGGTGAACACGACCTCGTCGCCACACGTGCGGCCGAGCAGGGCCTTTCCAACCGGCGACTCGTTCGAGAGCTTCATCTCGGCCGGCTTGGCCTCGGCGGTGCCGACGATCGTGTACCTGGTCGACTTTCCGCCCTCGTCGCTGACGTGCACCACCGAGCCGACGCGGACGATGTCTGTGCTGAGGTCCGAGGCGTCGACGACCGTGGCCGAGCGCAGCTGATCCTCGAGCGCCGCGATCCGCGCCTCGAGCATCGCCTGCTCGTTCTTGGCGTCGTCGTACTCGGCGTTCTCGGAGATGTCGCCGAACTCGCGCGCCTCCCTGATCCGGCCGGCGACTTCGCGGCGGCGGGTGGTCGACAGATGGTCGAGCTCAGCCTTGAGATTGGTGAGCCCTTCCTGGGTGAGGATGACGTCCTTGGGCATTGCTTTCAGACCTGTGTTCGGAGCGAGAAAAACCCGCCCGAGAGGGCGGGAAAACACGGGAACAGCCCTTGGCTGTCCCACGTGCGCGCAGCAGTATAGGGGCAATCGCCCAGAGTTGGACGCCGGCCCACGAGAATCGCCCCCAGGGCGATTCTCCCAAGGCAATCGCCCCCTGGGCGATTGCCCTAGACCTTGAGTCTCAGCGTCAGGCCGGTGCTCTTGTGGCTTGTGTCGATCGCCTTGAGCCCGATGCTCAGCTTCTTGATCTTGCCGCGCTTAACCTTCCGGGCGAGGCTGGAGCTGACGGTGATCGCGGGCGTAGCGATCGTGATCGAGGCTTTCCCGACAGCGCTCCCGAGTGTGATCGTGAGCCTGCCCCCCTTGACGCTCGCCTTGAACTTCAACTTCTTGCCGTTTGCCCTCCTGATCACAATTCCCTTCTTCAGCGACTTGGAGGACTTGGCGAAGCTCAGGCCGCTCGGCAGCGACACGACGATCGACTTGATCGCCGGGGCGAAGCTCCCGGCACCGACCGTGAAGACCAGTTTCGCCTTGCGCCTGGCGATCCCGCCGAGCGACCCGTGCGACGTGGGTGGCCCGGGCTTGATGACCGTCCAGCTGAACGCCGTGCTTCCGCCGTTGGTGAATCCGTCACCGGCCGAGACGGTGACCGTCGATGTGCCAGCGGTGGTCGGGACTCCGGAGACGAGCCCGCTCGCGGCATTGATGCTGAGCCCGGCGGGAAGTCCCGACGCGGCGTAGCCCAGAGCAGCTCCGCCGGAGTCGGTGGCGTGGATCTGCAGCGCGACCCCGTGCCCCGCCACGCTCACCGGATTGCCGGGGTTGGCGACGCTGACCGTGTACGCCGGGGAGCGCAGTCCACACAGCGACGACGCGAGCGCAGGCGCGATCATCGAGCCTAGGCCGGTCGCCATGTCGTAGCCGGTACCGACGGGATACAGCCCGTTGTTGATTCCGAGCGCGTCATTGTTAGGCGCACTTGGATTCTCCGGACTCGCCTGGCTGACGTCGCTGAAGTTGTTCAGATAGCTCGTGCTTGCGGTCTGGTAGAGGGACGGATTTGCAAAGCCGATCGACAGCCCCCGGCACGTCGCCGAAGCATCCGCCAGCGATGTGAACGCGGCCCACAACGGCGCCGCCGCACTCGTGCCACCGGTGACGCCCCACATGCCATCGGAGAACACCGCGTAGCCCGTGTTGGGGTCGGCGTCAGCCGCCACGTCGGGCACCTCGCGGCAGAACGACGGGCCGCCACACGGTGACGTCGATGCGTTTCTGAGCACGCCGAGCGTGGCGGCGGCACCAGACTGGTAGGACGGCATCGTGAACGAGCTGGAGATGCCGCCGCCACTGCCGCTGGCGCGGTTGTTGACAAACCCGTCGTTCCAAACCGACTGGACTGGAATATCGAATCCGGGAACGCCAGGCTGGTAAAGGTTGGGATTCTGGTCCGTGCCGCTGAAAAGCGTGGTTCCTCCGACACCGGTGGCGAATGGCTGCCCGCCCGGATCGATGACAGACAATCCGGTGTTGTTCTGGTCGGCCTGGAAGCACATCGACGAGCCGCTGTCACCGGAGGAGATGTAGAACGACTGGCCCTGGGCAGCCGCCTCCTGCAGCAGTGTGTTCTCGGCATTGATCACCGTCCCGCCAGTAAGCGCCTCGCAGACGCCGTAGGAGCTCGAGATGACCTTGGCCCGGTCTTGGGAAACGATTGCGGAGATGATGTTGACCGTTGAGGTGAACGGGCCTTCGTAGACGAGGATGTTCGCCTTTGGAGCGAGCCCAATCACCTGCTCGATGTCGAGCGCCGATTCGCCATCGCCCGAGCCCCCCGAAGTGGGGGGCTGATATGGGCCCGGCCCGCCGTCGACGTCGACGTTCGAAATTGGGGCGCCGGTCCCATAGCAGGCCTGGTAAGTGGCGATGTCGGTCGGGTTGTACGGCTGCTCTTCGAACAGAGCAACCGTCTGGCCGGCCCCGAGGTCACCCGCCCCATAAAGGCCTGAGAACTGGTAAGCGGTGGCGATCTCGTCGGCGGTCAAGCCTCCCATGGCCTGCTCAGCCGTCGCGGAGGAGCACGGCTGCGGTCCGCCCGTCGGAAACTGAGGACGGGACGCCGGGGCCGTCAGCGGCGAGCGTCCGCTCGGCTTGATCAACCCCGCCGGCTGGTCCGGCGTCACATCACTCAAACCCACCACACCTTGCACGTACGGCGCGATCCCGGCCGGCAGTGCCGGCGCCTGCACGTTCGTAAACGCGGTCCTCCCGCTCGACAGCTTCACCTGCGACAGCGAGAGCGAGAACGCCTGCTGAACCTGCGCGGCGGTGCCGGTGATCGGGATCGTCAGGTTGTTGGCGGTCACCGCCCCGACGTTCAGGCCCTCGGCCAGCAACGCCGCCCGCACGGCCGCGATATGCGCCGCCGTGGCCCCGAACCGCGCCGCGAACTGCGACACCGACAGATAATCGCGGAACGAAGCCGACCCCGGCGTCGAGACCGCGGTCGCAAACGAGGCCAGGCCGGCCGCGTCCTGGGGCTCGAGCGCCACCGTCATATGAAGCACCGTAGTAGCCGACGCCGACCCCGTCACACGCGCATCACGCGGCAACGGCGCGGTCGTGCCGACCCGAACCCGCGGCACCGCGGCCGCAGCGCTCGCGGCGCCGTAGCCAACCGCAGCACTGATCGAAAGCACGCACAACAGAATTCGCAACGCCCGTTTCTCGCCGCCCCGCATGGCTTGCCCCCAGTCGATCACAAAGAGATTCCGTTACTCGGCGGCCCACCCCGGCCATGGAGAAAACCTCCGAGGCTCGCCATCATAGCGACTCGTCAACCGGCTGTGACACAGCCGGATTAAGCGCTCAGCCGACACGACGACACGCGGACCGCGGCGCCGCTCGCTACTTCGTGGAACAGGTCGCTGGCCGCCTGCAGGGTAGGCGCCTGCTGCAGTCGCGCCTGCAGGGCGTGATCACCGCCGAGCCGCTGCACGTACCACGGGTAGAACTTGCGCAGGTAGCGCGCGGCGCGCTCGGGGCCGAGGTGCTCGCTCGCGCGTTCGAGCACCCAGTCGAGCTCGGCCACGACCTCCTCCCGATCGGGCTCGCTCTCGCGAGCGCCGAGCAGCTGCTCGAACAGCCACGGGTTGCCGAGCGACCCGCGCGCCAGCAGCACCCCGGCGGCGCCCGTCTGCGCAAATGCTCGGCGCGTCTGCTCGGCGGTCTGAAGCCCGCCGGAGATCAGCACCGGCACCGGAAGCTCCTCCACCAGCGCCCGCGCGAGCTCGTAATCGGGTGCACCGGTGTGACGCTGCGACGCGTGCCTCGGGTGGATGCACAACCCCGCGACCCCTGCCTCATCGACCAGGCGGCGGGCGACCTCGATCCCGTTCTGCTCGCCGGGTCCTCCGCCCGAACGCAGCTTGACCGTGACCGGCAGTCCGCCGCCGCGGACCGCGGCCTTCGCCAGCGCGACGGCTCGGTCGGGGTCCCCCAGCAGCGCCGCGCCCGCGCCCGTCTTGCACACTTTGGGTACCGGGCAGCCCATGTTGATGTCGATCAGGTCGGCCCCGGCCTGCGCGACGCGCTCCGCGGCGGCGGCCATCACGTCCGGATCATGGCCGAACAGCTGCACCGACACCGGATGCTCGTCGGGGTGGATCCGCAGCAGCTCCCGGCAGGTGCGCTCGTTGCGGTAGTGCACGGCGAAGCTCGAGACCATCTCCGAGACGACCAGGCCGGCGCCGTAGCGCTTGGCCTGCAGCCGGACGAACCAGTTGCCGATGCCCGCCAGCGGCGCCAGCACCACCCGGTTGGAGATCTCGACGCCGCCCAGAGTCCAGCTATCGGTTAGGGCTCGCGGCGCATGGGGCATCTGGGTTTCATGGTACGAATCTCGGCCATGGACCTCCGGCCACTCGTCGAGCCATGGCGTGAGCTTGTGCTGGCACAGGTTCCGGGCCTCGAGCTGTTCGACGCGCACACGCACCTCGGCCAGAACGACCCCGACGGGATGAGGCAGACCCGGGACGAGCTGCTGGCCACGCTGGAGTCCGCGCAGGCCCGCGGCGCGTTCGTGTTCGCGATGCACGAGCCCGGCGGCTACCCCGCCGCCAACGACGCGGTGCTCGAGTCCGCGCGCAACTCGGACGGCATGCTGATTCCGTTCTGCCGCGTGAACCCGCACCACGGCGCGCTGGCCGAGGCCGAGCGCTCGTTGGACGCCGGCATGCGTGGGATCAAGCTCCATCCCCGCGCGGAGCAGTTCACGCTCGATCATCCGGCGGTCAGGTCGCTGGTGGCGTTGGCTCACGAGCGCAGTCTGCCGGTGCTGATCCACGCGGGGCGTGGGATCCCGGCGCTGGGGCTCCACGCCGTCGGGCTCGCGGGTGAATTTCCCGGCGCGCGCCTGATTCTTGCCCACGCCGGGGTGTGCGATCTGTCGTGGATCTGGCGCGCGGCGGCCGACCATCCGAACCTCCTGTTCGACACCGCCTGGTGGTTGCCGGCCGATCTACGGTCGCTGTTCGCGCTGGTTGCACCCGGTCAGATCCTGTTCGCCAGCGATGCTCCATACGGGATGACGGCGATGTCGGCCGCGTTTCAGCTCCGCTCGGCGCTGCAGGTTGGCCTGAGCGTCGATCAGATTCGCTGCATCGCGTCCGAGCAGTCGTTGCGGATCGCCGCCGGCGAACCGCTGGCGGCTGTGGGTCCGGCCGTCGGCGAGCGCGAGCGCCCCCCGCATCTGCTGCTCGAGCGTGTGTCCTCCTACCTGCTGCTCGGCGCGATCGCGACGATGAGAAATGCCGAGGGTGCGGGGGAGATGCTCGCGCTGGCGCGGTTGGCGTGCGACGTGCCCGAGGGAATCGACGACGCGCCGGTGTTCGCCGCGATCCGCTCGCTGTTGAACCAATTCGACGAGCTGACCACATCCGACCCGACGGACCGGCGCCGACTCTCGTTCCTGATCCTGGCCGCCACGGTCGCCAGCACGCCTGAGGTTCCGGTTCCCGCGCTGACCCCCAGCGGCCGTTCAGCGCTCTGACGCGTCGGCGGGCACCTCTCGGTTGCGCTCCCAGATCAGCCGCAGACCAACCAGCGTCAGCAGGTCGTCGACCTCGTGGATCGTCTCCTGAACGAATGGCACCAATGCCGGCGCGAGGCCGCCGGTGGCAATCACGATCGTCTCGGGACCCAGCTCGGCGCGCAACCGCCGCACGATCCCATCCACCTGGCCCCCGAAACCGAACACGATGCCGCTGCGGATCGCGTCGACCGTCGACTTGCCGATCAGCGAGCGCGGCGGCGCCAGCTCGACCTTGGGGAGCTTCGCGGCGCGGGCGTATAGCGCGTCGATCGAGATCTCCGCTCCCGGGGTGATGATGCCACCCAGGTAGGCGCCCTCCGCGGATACGGCGTCGTAGGTGATCGCGGTGCCGAAGTCCACCACCACGCAGGTATCGCGGACACGATCGTAAGCCGCCACCGCGTTGACCAGCCGGTCCGCGCCGACCTCGTGGGGGTTGTCGATCCGGATCGGCATTCCGGTCCGAATCGACGGCCCGACCACCAGCATCCGGTGGCCGAGGTAACGATCGGACATGTCCATCCAATGGTCCGAGAGCTGGGGCACGGTCGAGGACACGATCGAGCAGTCGATGTCGGCGAACCCGAGTCCTCGCAGCGCGAGCAGGTTCGACAGCGCGGCGCCGAGCTCGTCGGGCGTCGACTCGCGAACGGTCGCGAAGCGCCAGTGCTCGGCGAGCGTGGCCGAGCCGTCGGGAACCACGCCGAAGTGCGTCTGGGTGTTCCCGACATCGACTACGAGCAGCATCGAGTCAGGATTATGGGCTTACACAAGCGGCGGCGCCACCTTGCGCACCGCCTGCCCCGAGCCCAGCGCCGCGAGCACCTCAGCCAGTGCAGCGCCGTGCGGCAGCCTCAGCTCGGGGTCGAGCTCGAGCAGCGGGACGAGCACGAACCGTCTGCAGACGACCTCCGGGTGGGGCAGCGTCAGGCGGTCGGACCGGTACACCAGATCGCCCAACATCAACACATCGAGATCGATCACCCGCGGCCCGTGCCGGGCGCCGCCGGCGTCACGCCCCAAGGTTCGCTCGATCGCCTTGCATGCGTCGAGCAACTGCTCGGGTTCATGTTCGGTGTCGATTCGAACGCAGGCGTTGAAGAAGTCGCGCTGGTCGAGCACCAGGCCGACCGGTTCGGTCTCGTAAACCGATGATGACGCCATCACCTCCACGCCGCGCTCCGGCATCGCCGTGACCGCGGCCGCCAGATGGGACCGTCGGTCCCCTGCGTTCGACCCTAGCCCCAGAAAGCCGTCGGTCACGGCGCTTCGCGCCACACCTCGACCGACACCTCGCTCACCGGCAAGGCCAGCGGCGGCTCGGGCTTGGCCGCCTTGACCCAAACCGCATGTGCGTCGTAGCGATCGAGCAGCCGATCGGCGATCGCTGCGCAGAGACGCTCGAGGGTCTTGTATGAGCGCTGCTGGGCGACCAGGTTGGCGGCGTCGCACACCTGCGCGTAGTCGATCGTGTCCTCGATCCGGTCGGTGACCGTGGCATCGCACTCGCCGACGTCGAGGCGAAGGTCCAGCAGCAGGCGCTGGCCGACTTCGCGCTCGGCCGCGCTCACGCCGACGTGGGTGAACAGCGACAGACCGCTGATCTCGATCGTGACCTCGGGCTCGGAGTGCTCCTCCTCGTCGTCGCCGTCGTCGTCGTTTAAGTTGTCGACATCGTCGAACTCGTCGGCGTCGTGCGGACCCATGTCCCGCTGACCGTAGCAGCCGCCACCGCCAACGCGTCATGGACCGGACCGACGTCGTGCACGCGGAACACCCGTGCGCCGCGCTCGTACGCGAGCACGTTGGTCGCGATCGTCCCGGCGATCCGATCGTCGAGCGCTCGTCCCGTGATCCGGCCCAGAAACGACTTGCGCGAGGTGCCGATCACCACCGGGCGACCGAGCCCGACCAGCTCGTCAAGTCGCCGCAACAGCTCGAGATTGTGCTGCAGGGTCTTTCCGAACCCGATCCCCGGGTCGAGCATGATCCGCTGCTCGGAGACCCCCTGCGCGATCGCGAACGCCATCCGCGCTTCCAGAAACGCCTTGACCTCGCTGACGACGTCGTCATAGCGCGGGTCTCGCTGCATCGTCCGCGGCTCCCCGAGCATGTGCATCAGGCAGCAGCCGGCGCGCGCGTCCGCCACGATCCCGACCATCTGGGGATCGCCGCGCAACGCGGTGACATCGTTGACCAGCGTCGCCCCGGACCGAAGAGCAGCCTCGGCGACGGTCGCCTTCGACGTGTCGACGGACAGCCGAGCGCCGACCCCGGCGGACACCAGGCCCTCGATCACGGGCAGTACGCGGTGCAGTTCGTCCCCGGCGGACACAGGGGGGGCGCCCGGGCGAGTCGACTCACCACCGATGTCGAGGATCGCCGCCCCCACCCGCTCGAGCTCCAGCCCATGCGCGATCGCGGCCGCCGGGTCCAGGTACAGGCCGCCGTCGGAGAACGAGTCCGGCGTGACGTTGACAATTCCCATCACGGCGAACCCGGCACCGGCGGCGGCGGCGTGGCTCAACGATCCTCCTCATCCGGCCAGCGCCCATGGCGGTCGAAGTATTCGCGGGCGCGCTCCTCACGGTCGCGATCCTGGTTGCTCTCCACACTCATCCGATACATCCAGTTGAGCATCCACACGGTCAGCGCCACCAGCAGCAGGCCGACTCCGGCCCCGGCCAGCGTCGTGCGCCCGTGACCCAGCACGATCGCCACCACGCCCGCGACGGCGATCGCCAGCGGCAGCCACAGCCTCGTCGCCGCGAGCGCCACGCGACCCTTCGTGGGACCACCTTCGGTCACCGCCGCAGATTGAGCTCGGCGCCTGCTGGGGTCCGCCGCAAGTACCTCAGCGGTTACTCGGCGGTGCCGCCGGCGAGGCCTGGACGCGGGAGCGGGCGTGGGGCCTCGCGGCCCGCACGCTCGGCCGGCAGCCCGGGAATCGGGACCTCCGGCGGGGGCGGCGCCTCGGCTCCGAAGACCTCTTCCTCGGTCTGACCGTCGAGCAGCGCCTCGAACTGCTCCTTCTCGATCGTCTCGCGCTTGATCAGAATCTCGGACATCGTCGACAGCGAGGCACGGTAGGTCGTGAGGATCTCCTTCGCCTGCACGTGGGCGGCCTCGACGATCCGCCGGATCTCGTCGTCGATCTCGCGCGCGATCTCGTCCGAGTAGTCGGGCTCGGCCGAGAACTCGCGTCCCAGGAACGGCATCCCGTGGTCGTGGCCGAACACACGAGGTCCGAGCTTCTCGGACATGCCAAAGCGCATCACCATCTGCTTGGCCGTAGCCGTCACCTTCTCCAGATCGTTGGACGCGCCGGTGGTGATCTCCTCGAAGCAGATCTCCTCCGCGGCGCGACCACCCAGCGTCATCGCCAACGTGTCCTGCAACTCCGCGCGCGTGGTGAGGAACTTGTCCTCGGTCGGCAAGGAGATCGTGTAACCAAGGGCCTGGCCGCGTGAAATCACGGAGATCTTGTGCACCGGGTCGGAGTTGGGCAGGTAGTGCCCGACGATCGCATGACCCATCTCGTGATACGCGGTGATCTTGCGCTCCTTGCTGCTCATCACCCGGGTCTTCTTCTCCGGGCCGGCGATCACGCGCATGATCCCTTCCTCGAGCTCGACCTGGGAGATCTCACGCTTGCCGTTGCGAGCGGACAGCAGCGCCGCCTCGTTGACCAGGTTCGAGAGGTCTGCACCGGTGAAGCCCGGGGTTTGGCCCGCGAGCACGTCGACGTCGATCTCCCGCGCCAGCGGCTTGCCCCGCGTGTGGACCTCGAGGATCTTCTTGCGACCCAGGCGGTCGGGTCGGTCCACGACGATCTGGCGGTCGAAGCGACCGGGGCGCAGCAGCGCCGGGTCGAGAATGTCGGGGCGGTTGGTGGCCGCGATCAAGATGATGTTGTCCTTCATCTCGAACCCGTCCATCTCCACCAGCAGCTGGTTGAGCGTCTGCTCGCGCTCGTCGTGACCACCGCCGAGGCCGGCGCCGCGGTGGCGGCCGACCGCGTCGATCTCGTCCATGAAGATGATGCAGGGCGAGTTCTGCTTCGCCTGCTCGAACAGATCACGTACGCGCGAGGCGCCGACGCCGACGAACATCTCGACGAAGTCCGAGCCCGAGATCGAGAAGAACGGCACTCCCGCCTCGCCCGCCACGGCGCGCGCGAGCAGCGTCTTGCCGGTGCCCGGTGGCCCGTAGAGCAGCACGCCCTTGGGGATTCGCGCCCCCAGGGCCTGGAATTTCTTCGGGTTCTCCAGGAACTCCTTGATCTCGTGTAACTCTTCGACCGCCTCGTCGACGCCGGCGACGTCGCGGAAGGTGATCTTGGGCGAGTCGACCGACATTCGCTTGGCCCGCGACTTACCGAACGACATCACCTTCGAGCCGCCGCCCTGGACCTGGTTCATGAGGAAGATCCAGAAGCCGATGAAGATCACGAACGGGAGGATGTAGGTCAGCAGCGACAGCCAGCCGTTGCTCGACTTGCTCTGGACGTCGAACCCCTGGGCGGGGACGTTCGTCTCGGCTTCCTTGATCAACTGCGGCGCGAACGTGTCGGGATAGCCGACCGAGTACTTCGTGTTATCCGTCGTCGTGACCGAGGCGCTGTTCGCCTTCTGGTCCAGCGTCAGGCTCTTGACCTGCTTGTTGTCGAGCTGATTGATCAGGTCGCCGAACGTGTAGTGCTGAGCGTGGCTCGAGCTGCCGATCAACTTCTGGGCGAAGAAGGCGAGCACGACCACGATCAGAATCGGGAAGGCTGCGCTCTTGAAAAACCTGCTCATAAAGTGGTTCCACGCATCCGGCGCAACGGCTGGTTACCAGGGATTAGCAAGCGTAGCACCTGCGTTTGGAGCACAACCGAGGCTCCGCGGGGCCTGCAGGCCATCATTCACCCTTCAACGCCGCCACATACGGCAAGTTGCGGTAGCGCTCCTCGTAGTCGAGCCCGTAGCCGATCGCAAATCGGTTCGGGATCTCGAATCCGACGTAACGGGTCTGCAGTTCGACCTTCCGCCGCTCGGGCTTGATCAGCAGCGCGCAGACCTCGAGCGAGCGCGGGTTGCGGCCCCTCAGGTTGCGCAGCAGATACTGAAGCGTGAGGCCCGAGTCGACGATGTCCTCGACGATCAGCACGTCGCGCCCCTCGATCACCGCATCCAGGTCCTTGAGGATCCGGACCACGCCCGAGGACTTCGTCGCCGAGCCGTACGACGCGACCGCCATGAAATCGACCTCGCACGGGACGTTCAGGTGACGCATCAGATCAGACAGGAAGAACACGGCACCCTTCAGGACCCCGATCAGGATCAGGTCCTTTCCGACGTAGTCCCGTGACACCTCATCGGCCAGTTCGCGAACCCGGCGCTCGAGATCCGCGGCCGGGACGAGGATCTCCCCGATTCCATCGTCATCGCTCACGAAGGACTAGTTTATGTGGTTCCTGTGGCCTGAAAGCGGCGTCCGGCCGAAGCGCACCATGCCTTGCTCGGCGGTGGCTCGCACGCCGTGGGGAAGGTCAAGCGCTTTGGTCCCGTGGTCGGCGAGTCCGGCGATCTCGTCGGCTCGTCGAGCCGCGCCCGCGGCGGGGGCTCCCGCGGCCTCGTCCGCGAGGCGCTGAACCACCAGCCGGCGCAGCGCCGGCGGGAGCGCCCGCAGGCGAGCGAGCGGGATCTCGCTGCGATCGCGCAGCACTTGATCGACCAGCTCGTCGAGCACCTCGGCCTCCGCTCGCAGAATCTCCGCCAGCGCCAGCACGTTCGCCTGCGCGGCAGGATGGGCGCGCTCGAGCTCGGGCACCAGCCGACGGCGGATCCGCCCGCGAGCAAACACGTCCGATTCGTTGCTCGCATCCTCCCGCCACGCGAGGCCGCGCGCCGAGCAGTAGGCCGCCGTCTGCTCGCGCGTGAACGCCAGCAGCGGACGGACGACGAGGCCCTCCCGCGAGCGCATCCCCAGCAGCGCTCGGCGACTGGGCGAGGAGGCGAGCCGGTAGAGGATCGTCTCGACCTGATCGGTCGCGGTGTGCCCGGCGGCGATTTCTGCGTGGCGCTTGCCGGCCAACCCGGTGGCCGCGAGGTAGCGCTCCTTCCGAGCCCACGCCTGGAGATTCCCCGCCGGCGTCGACGCCGGACCGCCGGTCGGCCGGGGACGCCGCGGCCGGTGCACCGACAGTTCCACCCCCAACCGCTCGCACAGGCCTCTGCAGTGGCGCTCGTCCGCGTCCGCTGCGTCACGGAGTCCGTAGTTGACGTGGAGCGCGCTGACCGAGCTCGCACCGGCGATGCGGGTCGCCAGGTCCAGTAGACAGGTCGAGTCGCGACCGCCCGAATACAGGACCACGACCGAGCGCCCCGGGGCCAGCAGGCCTTCGGCGCTGACGTCACGTTGCAGCTGACCGACGCCGTGCGCGCTCACTGCTGGGGCCTCTGACGAGCGATGAAGATCTCGGTGGAGTCGCTGAAGCCCTTCAGCTTCACCTCGGCGATTCGTTCGAATTCGAGATGTGAGCCGGCCTGCTCGACGACCGATCGGGTGACCAGCACCTCTCCCCCGGCCGAGCGCGCCGCGACTCGCGAGGCGATGTTCACGTCACGCCCGTAATAGTCCCCGTCGCGGTACAGCGCGGCCCCGTGGTGAATCCCGATCCTGGGCAGCGGCCGTTCGCTCTGCAAGCGCTGGAACCCCACTGCCCAGTCGGTGAGCGACGCGGGATCCGAGCTGACGATCATCACCTCGTCGCCGATCGTCTTGTTGATCCGCGCCCCGTCGGGCAGCGTGATCTCGACCCCTTCGATGAACCGCTCCACCGCATCAACCGCGGTCAGCTCCCCCTGCTCCTCGGTCAGCCGCGTGTAGCCGGCCAGATCGGCGAAGGCGATCGCCACGCGCATTCGTCCCAGGTCGACGGCCGACCCGTCGAGGTCTGACTCCATGTGACCGACGACATCCTGCTCGACGAAGTGCTGCAGGTAGCGCTGGTGAACCTGATCCAATACCGGCGCGGCGAGCGGCAGGACGTCGCGCGAGAGGGCGTGCATCTGCTCAGCGGTCTCGATTCCCGCCGAGCCCGAGCGCATCAGCGGCTCGTGAACGTAGAGGTGGAACAGCCGAACCTCGGCGTCGGCGACCTGCGCCATCGCTTGACCGTACACACGCGCGAGCGCCAGCAACGCGGCGACGGGGAATCCTGACTCGACCACCGCCGCTACATAGCGCAGCAGCTGCACGTCGTCCTCGGAGAGCATCTTTGCCTGCTCTGGGCCAATGCCGAGCCCGGTGATGATCTTCCGCGCCAGACCCGGCTCGAGCCCCGCCTGCAGCGAGGCCTGCTCAACCGTGTAGCGGGGCAACGCCAACGGAAACAACTGATCGAGAAACCCGAATGCGAGCCGTCCCTCTTCGGTCGCGCGGCGGATGTCCGCCAGCGAGTGCCCGCGCTCGCGCATCCTGGCGACGACCCGCGCGTGTCCCACCGCGGCCGGCGTCCATGAGTCCTGATACTGCGGGACCAGGCCTCGGCGGACCCATCGCCTGAGCGTCGTCGGACTGACGCCAACGCGTCTGGAGGCCTCCTCGAGCGTGATCGTCACTGGAAGGTCATCCGGATCGCAAAGGGTCCGCGAGGAGGCCTATCAAACCTCCAAATGGGGGTAATCAGTGGCGATCATCTTCCGGTAGTGCGCGAACAGCGGCTTGGTGATCGGGATGATCGCGAGCGCCGCCTTGACGTCTCCGCCGGCTTTGATGCGCCGGCGCGCGATCGCGATCGCGACGTTCTCCTTGCCCTGAAAGTACCGATTGGCGGTTTCGGAGGTCATCGCCATCTTGACCTTCGGCTCCCAGTCGATCTCGTCGGACCACTCCCAGGTGAGATTCGGCTCGTCAGGGCCACCGGCACGGATATTCACGACCAGGTCCATGTCGGTGAACTCGAACCGCTGCGGCGTGTCCGCGTCGCGGAGCTTCGGGCCGATTTCGGGATCCTCGCTCATCAGTCCGAACGTCAGGTCCATCACGTGGCGGAACTCCTGCTCAGACCTGAAGCCCGTCATCGTCCACGCCGCCAAGCCGTGCGAGGGCAGTACATGGCGGCGGAGTGTAGGGCTCAGGACTAAATTACCGGCAGTTACCGAGGCTTGTCCGACGCGGATTTCCCCGCCGAACTCTAGCCTCCCCTGCGTGCCCGAGCCGATCCATCTCCATCCCACGGCACCACTGGCTGAACGGGTGCTCCTACCTGGAGACCCGGGCCGCGCACTACTGCTCGCCCAGGCCCTGCTGCAAGCCCCAAGGATGTTCAACCACAACCGCGGCCTCTGGGGTTACACGGGCAGCGCCGCCGATGGGGAAGCCCTGACGATTCAGAGCACGGGGATGGGCGGGCCGAGCGCGGCGATCGTGATCGCCGAGCTGGCCGAGCTTGGCGCGCAGAGGCTGCTCCGGGTCGGAACCTGCGGCGCCCTCGGGGGCTCGTTCGAGCTGGGCGAGCTGCTGATCGCGAGCGAGGCGATCGCCCACGACGGAACCAGCCGGGCGCTGGGCGCGGCCGAGCGGGTGCCCGCCAGCCCGGAGCTGCTGCGCGAGCTTACGCTCGCGTCCAACGGAGCCACCCGCTCGGGTGCCGTGGTCTCGACCGACCTGTTCTACGACGGCGCCGAGGGATCCGAGCAGCGCTGGCAGCAACAAGGCGCGCTCGCGGTCGAGATGGAGACCGCGACGTTATTCGCGCTTGCGGCCCGGCGCGGTCTGCAGGCCGGGGCGGTTCTGATCGTCACCGACCAACTGATCCCCACTCGCCGGCGGATCGAGACCGAGCGGTTGAGGAGCGCCGAGCACCGCAGCGGGGAGCTGGCCGCGCGCGCGCTCGCGCGCGATCACTGACTGTCGTCAGCCCTCGGCGGACCCGGCCTCGGGCGCGCCCTCGAGGCGTTCCAGGGCCGCTTCGATCCCGGCCAGCCGCTGCTCGATCGCGCTCGTCATGCCCAGCTTCTCGAGCCGTGCTTCGAGCCGATCGAGTCCGTCCTCGATCGCCTCCAGACGCTGGGACACGCCGCGCAGGCGGCGGGTGAGCCGTTCCAGGTCGCTTGCCGACGGCAGGTTGAGCGCTCCCATCGCAACCTCCTGGGCGCGCACCGCACGCTCGCGCGTTTCGAACGCCGCCGACAGCGCACTGCTCACCACGGAGTTTTCCAGCAGCTCCTGGGCGAGCTTGCCGATCGCTTCCTCGCCCTGGCGCGTCACGCGTTCCCGTAGGCCCATGTCTTCGCTCATCGTTCGTCTCCCTCCCGGCTCGGCTCGCTGCGTCGCGGACTACGGCACTGTAGCGCTCGCCACCGCCACCGCGGCGGCGACGGCGCCTGGCTCGGCCTCGAAGCAGGGTATAAAGTTATAGTTGAGGGTTAGTCTTTAGCTCCCACATGCCCGCGTCGTTACACTGACTGTCAGACCGGGAACCGGTTCACAATTGCAAAGCTCCGAGGCAGTCAGTAGCGTCTTGGAAGACGCCGCCATGCGGTCGCGGCGCTGGAGCATGCGCACGCGAGAGGGTTGGAGGAGATAGACCAGAGTGTCGATCAGACGGAAGCTCGCGGTGGTCGTCGCACTCGCGGCCACGTTACTCGGCGCGATGTCGGCGATTGCGCTGCCGGTTGCCCTGGCCGTATCGTGCAAGATCACGGTCACGGTGGTGGGCGGTCAAAGCTACACGTTCACCGTCGATGTGGCTCCAAGCACGCCGATCTCCTCGCTGCGGCTCCCGGTCCCGGGCGTGATCGCATCGGAGACCGACAGCTGCGTACCGAGCATAACCGCAACCGCCTTCTCCAGGTCCAGCGCGACGACCACCCCCAACTCAACCTCTAGCTCCACCGGATCCAGCTCGAGCTCGACGACCTCGTCCAGCTCTCCGACCTCGACCTCGACCTCGACCTCGACGTCGGCCTCCACCTCAACGTCGAGCTCCAGTTCGACGTCGAGCCCCAGTTCCACGTCGAGCTCCACTTCGACGTCGGCCTCCCCGCCGGCGTCGAGCACCACCTCTACTACCACTCCCAGCTCTCCCGCGACCACGACCACCACGTCGGGCACGACGAGCACCGGCCGCTCGGGTGCGCCGCCTCACCCCACCGGTCCAGCCAAGACCCAAGTCCCCTCCTCACACCACCGGTCATCCCCGAAACCGGCGGTCAGAAAGCCAAAGCCCAGACCCAAGCCCAAGCCGAAGCCCAAACCGAAGGCGAAATCCAAGGGCAAGGCGAAGTCGAGGCCCCAGAAGAGCTCGAAGGGAAAGGGGGTCCCGACCGCATCGAACCCGACCTTCTCGCTTTCGCTACCCGGGCCGGCGCCGATCGGCGTGCCGAACTTCTTCATCGACAGCTTCCGGATCCCGCCGTTCCTGCTCCCGATCTACCAGGCCGCCGGGATCGAGTACGACGTGCCGTGGCAGGTGCTGGCGGCGATCAACGAGATCGAGACCGACTACGGCCGCGATTTGTCCGTGTCCTCGGCGGGCGCCGTGGGTTGGATGCAGTTCCTGCCCTCGACCTGGAAGCAATGGGGCGTTGACGCGAACGGGGACGGCGTGGCCGACCCCTACAACCCGGTGGACGCGATCTTCTCCGCGGCCCGGTATCTGCATGCGGCAGGCGCGTCGAACAACCTCTCCGACGCGATCCTCGCCTATAACCATGCCGACTGGTATGTCGAATCCGTGTTGCTGCGCGCGAAGCTGATCGGCGGGATCCCCAATCAGCTGGTCGGAGCGCTGACCGGGCTCGTCCAGGGCCATTTCCCGGTGGCCGCTCCGGCGAAGTACGCCGACGACTCGGTCCTCGGGCTCGCCAGCCAGAAGACCAAGGGCCTGAACGCTGCGATTCCCGTCGACTCAAACCCGGCCAGCAAGGGCACCTCGATCTTCGCCAAACAGGGCTCGCCGGTGATCGCCGCCAACGACGGCAGGATCGTCAAGATCGGCGACAGCACGGCGCTCGGGCGCTACATCGAGCTCCAGGACTCGACCGGGAACATCTACACCTACGCTCAGCTGGGCTCGATCACCAAGACCTACCCGGTTCCCAAGCCGATCAAGAGCACCTCCGCCGATATTTCGCAGGAGCTCTCCGCCCCCGCCGTGAGCGCGCCGCGCGCGCCCGCCACCGCCGGCTCTCAGCAGACGCCCGCGTCCGGCACGGCCACGGCGGTCGCCAAGACACCGGCCAAGGCGATCACGCTGCCCGCCAAGGCCGACACCGGCTCCTCGACACCGTCGGTGCTCGCGCCAATGGTCAAGGAGCGCCTGTTCGCCCACCCGACGCGGCCTGCCTCCTATGCCGCGGGTGGCGCGCTGCAGTTGCAGAACACCACCCAGCAGATCGCCAGCTTCCAGAACTACTTCTCCGATGTCCTGCACCTGGGGCGCGACCAATACACGTTGCAGCCGCTGCGGGTCGGATCGATCGTGGTCGCGGGCACGATTCTCGGCCGGCTCGCAGCGCCGACTCCGCGTCTGGCCTCGCATCTCTACTTCATGATCCAGCCGGCGGGCAAGAATGCGCCGCAGATCGATCCAAAGCCGATCCTCGACGGTTGGAAGCTGCTCGAGGCCACAGCCGTGTATCGCGCATCCGGGGTCGATCCGTTCTTCGGCCCTGGCGCCAAGAACCCGACCGTCGGGCAGGTGCTGCTGATGTCCAAGGAGCAGCTCACCAACCGGATCCTGCAAGATCCGCACGTCCAGATTTATGCCTGCGGCCGCCGGGACATCGAGGCCGGGGCGATCGATCGCCGTGTCCTGGCGACGATCGAGTTCCTGTCGGCGTCGGGCCTTGACCCGTTCGTCTCAGGGCTCGCCTGCGGACATAGCCTGACCGGCGCCACCGGAACCGACGCCGCCGGCGCCACCGGGGCGAGCGTCGACATATCGAAGATCAACAACATCCCGATCCTCGGCCACCAGGGATCCGGATCGGTAACCGATCTCACGATTCGCCGACTGCTCACCCTCCAGGGCGCGATGCAGCCTGACCAGATCATCAGCACGATGAGCTATCGGGGCCAGTCCAACACGATCGCCCTGCCCGACCGCGAGAACCGGATCCAGGTCACCTTCACGCCGCAGTTCGGCACCAACCAGAAGCTCTCGTCCGAGATCAAGAGCATCCTCCAGCCCGGGCAGTGGATTCAGCTGATCAATCGCATCAGCCAGATTCCGGAGCCGGTCGTCCCGATCGCGCCCAGCAAGTACGCGATCCGGACCCACGGCGGCTGACCAACGGCTCGGAGTCGGACCGGAACGCTCCGGGTGGGCGAGCCTCCAGTCTTGTTCCGCTTCTGCCAGATCGAGGTGCCGTGGGCGCTCGGCCCGCCCGATGGCCGGTATCTGCTGCGCCGACCGGGCACGGGCGCGGAATCGACGCCCGGCCATGTGCTCGTGTTCGCGACGCTCGGCGCACCCGAGCGCCGTCGGCTGGCCCACCACCATCGGCGGCGTCGTGCGGAACCTGAGCCTGAGCCCAATCCCGTAGCGACCGGCCGGGCGACGATCATCGACGTGGGCAGTCCGCTGGCCGGCCTCGAGGCGGCAGCCGGCTGGCTGGCGGCGGCGGGCGAGGACGAGTTGAGCGCCGGGCTCGAAGTCCTCAACCGTGCGCTGCACGCGTTCCGGCTGGTGACCGCAGATCCACATCTGAACCCGATTGGCCGTCAGCAGACGCTCGTCGCCAGGATCGGCTTCGGCGTCGGTCAGCAGGTCGCCGACGGCCTATGGACCGACGCCCGCGAACTGCTCGACCGAGCCCCCTTTCAACGCCGGGTCAGGGTGCTCCAGCCCCAGGCCCGCCTGGCGTCGGTGCTGGGGGGACGCGAGCCATCCCTCGCATGCGAGGAGCTGACGCTGCGAGCAAGGCTCGACATCGACCACGGTCGCGAACGCGAGGCCGCGCTTCAGCTGCTGGTCGCGCTCGACGCCGCGCTGGCGGAGCTGGCGAGAGACCGTGCGGCACCCGAGCTCCAGGAGCGACTCCGGGAGCTGCGCGCGCTGCGCGACGCGGTTGCGCTGGCCGGTCAGACCGCGCTCGGAGGACCGTTGAGCTCCTCCGAGCGAGAAACGGTGTCGTTCACGCTGTCCCGAATCGAGGCGGCGCTTCGCGCCCGCGCGGTCGCGAACGCCTGAGTCCTCGACGAGCGCTACCCGAGCCCGAGCGCGCCGATTAAGGCGTCCAGCTCATCGACCACGTCACCGCTGCCGCGCACGGTCGCCCGATCGTCGAACGGAGTGCGACCCTGGGTCAGGATCACGATCCGCCCACCGCCGTTCAGCGTCAGCGTCGGGAGCTCCGCGACCGGATAGACCTCGAGCGAGGAGCCGATGCAGAGCATCAGGTCGGCGCCCGCCGCCAGCTGCTCGGCCCGCGCCAACATATCCGGCGGCAGGTACTCGCCGAACAGAACGACATCGGGCTTCAGCGGCAGCGAGCACTCGCAACGTGGCACGCCGACGGCGTCGGCCGCCAGTCGGGTCTGCACCTCTACCAGCGGGTAACGGCTGCCGCAGCCCAGACACGAGCAATGGTCGATCGAGCCGTGCACCTCGATCAACTCGCGTGAGCCCGCGAGTGCGTGGAGCCGATCGATGTTCTGCGTGATCACGGCGTCGAGCAGCCCCGCTTGCTCGAGCGTCGCCAGCGCCTCGTGGGCGCGGTTCGGGCGTTTTTGCTCGAGCGTCTGGAACCGCTCGCCGTAGAAGCGCCAGAACCGCTCCGGATCGCGCCGAAATGCGGTGATGTGCGCCACCTCCATCGGATCGACGTTGGCCCACAACCCGGTCCGCGGAGAGCGAAAGTCAGGGATTCCCGACGGCACCGAGATTCCGGCGCCGGTCAGCGCCACGACCGACCCCGCTCCGCGGATCAGATCCGCCAGGCGTACGGCTTCGCTCTGTACCGCGGTGGTCATCTACTTGCCCGCGAACCGCGCCGGGCGCTTCTTCAGGAACGCCGAGATGCCCTCGCGTGCGTCCTGCGAGCCGAACACCGTCGCGAATCCCTGCTTCTCCGCCTCGATTCCGGCGTCTCGGTCCCGACCGGCGGAGACCCGCTTGATCTGCTCGATGGCCACCGGCGCCTGCCCGGCGAGCTTACGGGCCCAGGCCAGCGCGGTGTCGAACAACTCATGGTCGGGCACGACGCGTGTGGCCAGCCCAAGCTCGCCCGCCTGATCTGCCGCGATTGGATCTCCGGTCAGGTTGAGCTCCAGCGCCTTGGCCTCACCCACCAGCCGCGGCAGTCGCTGCGTGCCCCCGAACCCGGGGATGATCCCGAGGTTGATCTCCGGCTGGCCAAAGATCGCTGACTCCGCCACGATCCGGAAATCGCAGGCCATCGCCAGTTCGCACCCTCCCCCGAACGCCAGGGCGTTGACGGCGGCGATCGTGGCGATGCTCGAGCCTTCCAGGCTCCGCAGCAGTGCGTGCATCTGGTCCACGAACTCCCGGCCGGCCGACGCATCCATGGTCGTGAACGCCTTGATATCCGCGCCGGCGCAGAACAGCATCGGGTTCGCGGAGGCGAACACGAGCGCGCGCACGTCGCCCGAGGCGCTCACTGTGTCCCACAGCTTCCACAGCACCTGGACGAGGTCAGGAGAGATCGAGTTCGCCGGCGGGCGGTCGAGCCACGCGATCGCTACGGCGCCACGGGTTTCGAGCTTGACCGGGCTCTCCTCCCACCCCGCGTCGGGCCGCGCATACGGGTAAAAGCCCTGCCCGGTGCTCACGCCAAACCGGTGCTGGGCCACGAGCCGGCGCAGGACCGCCGGGGGCTCGAAGTTCTCGCCCCACTCCTGAGCGGCCCGCTCCAGTCTCGAGCAGACCTTGTCCAGGCCAGTCTGGTCAGCGCGAGCGAACGGCGGCGGGATGATCCCGGCTCCGGCCATCATCCCGAGGTCGATGTCCTTCATCGAGGCAACCCCCTCCTCGAGCACCAGGCAGCTCTCGACCAGCGCCTTGAGCGCGAACCGCTCGACCAACGCCGTGCGATCGATGTCAGCTGCCGTGCTCATAGAACCCCTTCCCGGTCTTGACGCCGAGGTTCCCCGCGCCAACCAGTGACTGCATCTGATTATGGACGTAGAAGCGGTCCCCGTAGGACTCCCTCAAGTGCTCGGCAACGCGAAGTACGGCGTCGAGGCCGAGCAGATCGCTGAGCAGGAACGGGCCCATCGGCGCAGCCTTGGACTCGGCGACGATCTTGTCGAGGTCTTTGACGTCGATCCCGGTCTGCTCCTGGCACCGCCATAGCTCCGACAGGCTCGATTGCAGGATCCGGTTGACGACGAACCCCGGCGCCTCACCGCAGCGGATCGGCATCTTCCGGATCGCCTGCGCGAAGCCACTGGCCACCTGTGCCGTCTCAGACGAGGTGTCCTCGCCTTCGACGACCTCGATCAACCTGATCACCGAAGCCGGGGAGAAGAAGTGAAACCCGATGACCTTGTCCGGCCGGCCGGTGACCTCGCCGATCTCCGTGATCGACAGCGACGAGGTGTTCGACGACAGGATCGCGTGCCCGGGCGTCAGCTCGTCGAGCTCCGAGAACACCGCCTGCTTGATCTCAAGCCGCTCGGGGACCGCCTCGATCACGAAATCGACGTCCCCGAACTGCTGGTAATCGGTCGCGCCGGAGATCAGGCTGAGCTTGCGCTCCAGCTCATCCGCCTCCATCTTGCCGGCCTGCACGCGACCCTGCCAGAGCGAGCGAGCCTTCTCGATCCCCTGATCGACGAACTTCTGATCGACGTCCTTGAGCACCACGGGAACGTCGGCGTTGGCGATCGTGTGTGCGATCTCCGCGCCCATCGTGCCGGCGCCGACCACGGCGGCTTTGAAGACGAACATTGGCCTCTCGTTTGGTCGTGCTGAGGGTGATCGGCCGCCTCTGCAGTCGGCCGCCGAGAGCGGAGTCTATTGACCCGGCGCGCACGCGCCGTCACCTGTTGCCGATGACGGACTCGTTACCGATGACGGACTCGTTAGCGATGACGGACTCCCGGCGCGGCGCGCCGCCAGTTCTGCTCCGAACCGCGTGAGCGTCTTGACCATCGAGCTCGTGATCGCTCGCCTGATGAACACCCGATCCAGCAGCGGCGCGAGGATCGAGCCGTATCGGAGGTGATATTCGAGCTCGAATTGAACCTCGATGCCTTGTTCGCCGACCGATGTGAACGAGACCGTCTGAGAACCACTGATCGCGGTGTCCTGCACGTGGAGCGTCTGCCCGACGAGCTCCTCATAGGCCGTGACCTGCTCGGTCACCTCGCCCCGTCCGGCAGGGCCTGACATCCACGCCACGCTTCCCCCCTCGCGCGGCCAATCGCCCTCGACGCTGACCACGTGGTCAAGACCGTCGACCCACGCCGGCCACCGGCTGGTGTCATACCACCCGGTTTGCACCTCCTGCAGCGACCCGGGGATCAGCTGTGTGACTCGCGCGGTTCCCACCGATCGGATTATGCTCGCCTAACCAGTCGCCGAGGACTACCCTGGCTGCAGGCCATGCCCGAGACACTCCCCGCCACGCTTGAGCCGTACCCCGGGATCTCCTCGAAGGCCTACGAGCATCCTGCCGATCGAGCCGCGACGGCGGCGCTCAAGGCCGTGCCGATGCTCGACACGGTGGTGCGCAAGCTGATCGAGCTCCGCTACGAGCGCGCGCTGCGGCAGTTCTACCTCGGCAACTCGGTCAAGGTCGGCGAGCATCAGCTGCCGGAGCTATGGGGTGCCCATCAGGGCGTGTGCAAGATCCTCGATATGCCAAGCACCTACGAGCTCTACGTCAGCTCGTCGATCACCGAGAACGCGCGGGCGATCGGATCGCGCAACCCGATCGTCGTGTTCGACGCGTCGCTGCTCGAGCGCCTGGGCCCCGGCGAGCAACGCGTGGTACTGGCCCACGAGGTCGGCCACATCCTCTCCGATCACGTGATGTACATGACGGCGCTCGACATCTTGGTGCGGGCCGGGGGGAACCTGCCGTTCCTGCTCGGCATACCGCTGCGGGCGGTTCAGGCGGTGCTGCTCGAATGGGTCCGGGCGGCGGAGCTCAGCTCCGACCGCGCCGCCACGCTCGCCGTCCGCGACCCGCGGATCGTGTGCCGGACCCTGATGGTCACCGCCGGCGGCCTGCCGGCCGACAAGCTCGACCTCGACGCGTTCCTGACCCAAGCGATGGAGTACGAGAGCTGGGACGACCCACAGGACCGCGCCCGTCGCTTCTTCAACGAGATCGGGGCGACCCATTCGCACGCCGTGCGCCGCGTCTCCGAAGTGATGAAGTGGGTGCAGGGCGGGGAGTACGACCGGATCGTCCGCGGCGAGTACCGCCGACGCGGCGACGAGCGCGATGTCCGCGCGGAGGCCGGGGACGCGTTCGAGTTCTACGCCGAGCGGTTCCGCAGGCTGTTCGCGGAGGTCAGCGAGAACGTCACGACGTTCGGCTCCCAGGTCGGCGACGTCAGCCAGCAGGTGGCCGGCTGGTTACGCAAGCGCGGCCCCGGCCCCGGCCCGGGCCCCGGCGCCGGCCCGGGCCCCGGCGCCGGCGCCGGCGCCGGCCAAGACTGAATCCCCAGGCACGGGAGTTCGCCCCCGAGCGAACTCCCAACCGAATTCGCGCCAGCGAGTTCGGCCTTGACAAGCGAATATTCACGATATATCGTTGACCCATCGGTAAGCCCTACACGAGGAAGGTCAAGATGGATGGCGGTACCTACTCACAAGATTGGCGCGGGCTCGGCGGCTGGGGACACAGGGCACACAGCGGCCCGCTCGGCTGGGCGTTCACCAAGGGCAAGGGTCGCCACGAGCGTCCGGGGCCCGAGGAGATCGAGCAGATGATCGCCATGCGTCGCATGCGGGGCGGTCCGTTCGGCGGCCCGGGCCCGTTCGGCGGCGGTCCGCGCGGACGCGGGCGGGGCGGCCGGGCGCGACGCGGTGACGTCCGTCTGGGGCTTCTCCTGCTGCTCGCCGAGGAGCCACGCAACGGCTACCAGCTGATGCAGACGATCGAGGAGCGCAGTGACGGGCGTTGGCGTCCGAGCCCCGGCTCGGTGTATCCGACGCTCTCCCAGCTCGAGGACGAAGGCCTGATTCGCGCGACCGATGCCGACGGCGCCCGGCAGTTCGAGATCACCGACGCCGGGCGCGACCACCTCGCCACCCGCGCCGAGGAGCCGGCGCCATGGGAATCCGGCGACGAGCCGGGCGGACATGCCCTGCACGAGCTGGCGCCCTTGATCGTCCAAATCGGCAAGGCCGCCTGGCAGGTCGTCCAGGTCGGCGACGAGCGTCAGACCACCCGCGCCACCGAGCTGTTGACCGAGACCCGGCGAGGCCTGTATCGCATCCTCGCCGACGACAGCGACAGCGACGTCGACAGCGAGGTCGAGTAACCGGCGTAACGTACATATTCGCCATGTCCACCACCGGCGCCAACGGAAGCATCGTTCCCGCGATCGTGGTCCGCGGGCTGGTCAAGAGCTTCGGAGAAGTGCAGGCGGTACGAGGCGTCGACTTCGAGGTCGCGACCGGCGAGGTGTTCGGCTTTCTGGGGCCCAACGGCGCCGGCAAGACGACCACGATAAACATGCTCTGCACGCTGGCCAAGCCCTCGGCCGGGTCGGCCACCGTCGCCGGTCACGACGTGGTCCGCGAACGAGACGACGTGCGGCGCAACATCGGTCTCGTGTTCCAGGATCCAACGCTCGACGGCTACCTAACCGCGGCACAGAACCTGAAGCTGCACGCGGAGCTGTACGGCGTCCAATCCAATCTGGTCGCGCAACGGATGCGCCAGGTGATGGAGATGGTCGGGTTATGGGAGCGCAAGGACTCAGCGGTGGCCACGTTCTCGGGCGGCATGCGCCGGCGGCTGGAGATTGCGCGCGGGCTGATGCACTCACCCCGCGTGCTATTCCTCGATGAGCCGACGATCGGGCTCGACCCACAGACGCGCAGGTCGATCTGGACCTATATCCGCGAGCTCAAGCAGCGCGAGGAGATCACGATCTTCATGACCACCCACTACATGGACGAGGCCGAGTGGTGCGACCGGATCGCGATCATGGACCACGGGCAGATCGTCGCCCTGGACGCGCCGGAGACGCTCAAGGCGCAGGTCGGCCGCGACCGCGTCACGATCCACACCGACGATGACTCGGCCGCGATCGCGGCGCTGGCGCAGAAGTTTGGGATCGAGGCGGTGATCGCCGAGGGTGCGGTGACGTTCGGGGTGGCCTCAGGCGAGGAGTTCGTCCCACGGCTGTTCGCGGACCTGGGGCTCCCGATCCGCGCGGTGAGCGTGTCGCGTCCAACGCTCGACGACGTGTTCATGTCCTACACCGGCAGCACGATTCGCGACGCCGAGGAGGACCAGTCCAAGCACAAGAACCGCGTGATGATGCAGATGATGACCGGAGGTAGGCGATGAGTACCACGGTGCAGCGCGACGAGAGCACCGGGACCCCGCCCGCAACTGGGTCACCGCTGGTCAGGGTCACCGTCCCCAAGCGCAGTCTCGCCTCGGAACTGCGGGCGATCAAGATCGTCTGGCGACGCGAGCTGATCCGGTTCCGGTCGGACCGGATCCGGATCGTCACCACGCTCGTGCAGCCGTTGCTGTTCCTGTTCGTGCTCGGAGCAGGGCTCCAGAGCGTGTCGCGCGCCGGCACCCACGGCGTCGACCTCAAGACCTTCATCTATCCCGGCATCCTCTGCATCGCGGTCATGTTCACGGCGATGTTCTCGGCCGCCTCGATCGTCTGGGACCGCGAATTCGGCTTCCTGCGCGAGATGATGGTCGCGCCGATCCGGCGCAGCTCGATCGTGATCGGCAAGTGCCTCGGCGGCGCCACCGTGGCCAGCTTCCAGGGCGTGATCGTGATCTGCCTCGCCGGCCTCGTGCACGTTCCCTACGACCCGCTGATGATCCTCGGCATCTTCGGACTGCAACTGCTGCTCGCGTTCTCGATCACTGCGTTCGGCGTGATGATCGCTGTCCGGATCAAGCAGATGCAGTCCTTCATGGGCGTGATGCAGATGATCGTGATGCCGATGTTCTTCATCTCCGGAGCCTTGTTCCCCGTGGCCGGGCTGCCGGTGTGGCTGACCGTGCTCAACCGGCTCGATCCGCTCACATATGCCGTCGACCCGATGCGCCGGCTCGTGTTCAGCCATCTGACGATCTCCCCCGCGGCCCGCCACGCGCTCGATTCCGGCGTCACCTGGTGGGGCTGGCGCGTCCCATCGCTGCTGGAGGCCGGCATGATCCTGGTGCTCGGCCTGGTGATGCTCGGGGTCGCGATCTGGGAGTTCAGCGTCACCGAGTAAGGGCAATTGCCCACAGGGCAATTGCCCTTACGCAATCGCCGCGCTCAGACGCTCGTCGCCAGCGGCTCCTCGGCGCGGCGGGGGAGCAGTGTCTCGCGTGCGATCACCATGCGCTGGATCTGGGCGGTGCCCTCGTACAGCTGGAGGATCTTCGCATCGCGCATCAGCTTCTCGACCGGGTACTCCTTGATGAAGCCGTAGCCGCCGTAGACCTGGACCGCGTCCGTGGTGACCTCCATCGCGCTGTCGGCGGCAAACCGCTTGGCGTGCGAGGACTCGAGCGTGTTGCGCTTGCCCTGGTCGAGCAGCACGGCCGAGTTCCACGTCGCCAGTCGCGCCATGTGCACCTTGGTCGCCATGTCGGCGATGATGAACTGGATCGCCTGGTGCATCGCGATCGGAACGCCGAACTGGACGCGCTCCTTGGAGTACTGGATCGCGAACTCCATTGCCGCCCGAGCGACGCCGGTGGCCATCGCGGCGACCCCGGGGCGAGTCCGGTCGAGCGTCATCATCGCGATCTTGAAGCCCTTGTTCTCCTCACCGACGAGGTTGCCGAGCGGGATCTCGACGTCGTTGAACGAGATCGTCGCGGTGTTCGAGGCCCGCTGGCCCATCTTGTCTTCCTTCTTGTCCACGACGACGCCTGCGTCGCGCGGAACGATGAAGCAGGAGATCCCCCGGTGCCCGGACTCCTTGTCGGTCTTCGCGTAGACCGTGTACCAGTTGGCATAGCCGCCGTTGGTGATGAAGCACTTGGAGCCGTTGATCACCCACTTGTCGCGCTTGCGGACGGCGTTGGTCTTCATCGCGGAGACGTCGGAGCCGGCATCCGGCTCGGTGAGGCAGAACGACGCCAGCAGGGGCGCCTCACTGAGGCGGCCCAGATAATCCTTCTTCAGTTCTTCGGAGGCCGCCAGGGCGATCGGCGCGGTGGCCAGACCGTTGCACGACAGCGATGTGCCGATCCCCGAGCAACCCCAGGAGATCTCCTCCTCCACCAGCGCGCCGTCGAGGTAGCCCAACCCGGGGCCGCCGTATTCAGGCTGCAGGTGGGTGTTCATCAGGCCCACCTCCCAGGCCTTGTTGATTATCTCCTGCGGCCAGGTCCCGTCCCTGTCGTACTCCCACGCCACGGGCCGAATCTCCCTTGCGGCGAAGTCGTGCGCCAGTTCGCGAATGCTCTTCTGATCGTCGGTGAGCGTGAAATCAACCACGGTGGATTGCTCCTTGAGGAAAGACAGATTGACTAGTCAGTCAACGGGCGGTCAGACAAGCGTACCGGATCGTGCACAGCACTCAAACGATCATGGTCTTTCGCGCGAGCGCCAATGGCGGTACCCTGCTTGCTGATGGCCGATCCTCGCCGTTTCGAGCTCGACGAGCTCCTGATTCGTCCCGGGACCTACTTCAATCCGCAGACCGAGGTCGTCGTCGTCGTCGACGACTCACCCGAGCTCGATTCGGAGATCTTCAACATGGAGGAGTTCGAAGGGGCCGAATGGGTGCTGATCTCCGACGATTCGCCGATCGACGAGAACCGGCGCGACGAGATGCTGGAGTCGTTCCAGGTCCACTACCACCCCGGCGTAGCCGAAGACGACGGCGACGAAACTCCCGACGTGCTCGAGGAAGACCACCAAGAGGTCGGCCGCGAATAAAAACGGCCGGCCGGATGCCGGCCGGTGGCGACCGCCGGCACGATCGCGCGGTCTCCCGGAATCCCAAAGCGGCGATCGCGCCAGCCCAAAGCCGGACGCGAACACCGGCCGGATGCCGGCCGGTGGCGACCGCTGGCGCGATCGCGCGGTCTACCCGCCGTTGTTCAAGAGCGAGGCGCAGTGCTGCATCTTGCTGACGTCGGTTCCGGCGGCCTTGATGCACTGGCTGTAGCTCTGGACGTTCGAGGGGATCGACGAGCCCGCGGCAGAGGAGCCCGGACTCGATGAGCCGGAACTGCTCGAGCTCCCAGCCGCCGCGCCGCCCAGTGCGCCTTGCAGCTGCGCCAGGTACGAGTTCAGCTGGGCCTGAAACTCGCTGAAGGGTCGCACCGCGGTCGGCGCGACGATCGTCTGCGGTTGGTTGATGTCGGCGTACTGAATGGTCAGCCCGATCCCGCTCGAGCTGAGGCCACCGAGCAAGCTCGACGCCTGGCCCGACACGGGCACCGTCAGGGTGAGGGCCAGCCTGCGCAGCGTCTTGTCGCTGCTCCCGGTCCAAACATCGACCGTCGGGTGCTTGACCTCGCCGGCGATCCGGGTCCTGGTCGCTTGGGAGATGCTGGTCGGGATGCGGCCGGCCCCGGAGACCCCCAGCGACGAGGCCTTGTGTAGGAACTGGTCGAGATCGCCGAGCAGTACCGCAACATTGACGGTGGCGCGGATATGTGTGGTCTGGGCGCCGCCGACGGTCGCGCTGCCGACCACTGAGGGGTTGACCAGCCAGTGTTGCGGATCGATCCCCAACTTCGACAGGCTGCTCGAACCCGAGCCTCCGCTGGATGAAGCCGCCAACTGGGAGAAGCTCGACTCGAGCTTCTGGAAGGTTGCGGCGGGCAGCTTGTAGCTGGCCCCTTGGAATTTAACGTATCCGGCGGTGCCCGTGGAGAGGATGCCGATCGACCCCGAGTTGCCGAGCGCGTTGACCGCGATCGTGAAGTTCGACGCGGGCAGCTTGCCGACCCCGTGACTCTGAAACGGTCCACCGAAGCTGAGCGTGATCGGCCCCTTCAGTGTGCTCGAGCCTGCAGGGCTCAAGGTCAGGTTGAAGCTGACCTCGCCGCTGGTGACGGTGTGGGTTCCCGTGAACGTCTGCGTTAGCAGACTCGCGGCGTCGGCCGGGCTGCTGCTGCTGCTCCCGCATGCCGCCAGGGCAACCGAGAACAGCGCCGCGATCAGTAGCGCGCAGCACTGGCGCAGGCCCCTGATCCGTCGATCCATGAAACTTCCTCCTCAGCAGTGGCGCGGACTGAGGCGCGAATGTAGCATCGGATTGGTGCGTAGGCGCCTTCTTGGCCTGCTCGTGGTTGCCATGTTTCCGAGCACCGCGGCGGCTGCACCGGTTGTCGTGCTCGGCCCCCACGGCGCCGCCACGGTCCGCAACGACCCGTTTGTGAGCAGCCTGGCGCTGACTCCCAAGCCGCTCCTCGTGCCGGCCGTCGCAGCGCGAGCGCGCCCCACGCAGCCCACGGTGCGCGGCGCGCTGGCCCGGCTGCTCGCCACCCACGGGATCAGCCGCGCCGCCTACCGCGGCTATAGCGCGAGGTTCAACGCGGCGCTGGCCGTCGAGCGCCGGCTCCGAGGGACGCGCGCTGCGGAGCTCGAGTCGGTGACCGAGAACCTCCACCAGATCGCGGCGGCGGGGTCCCTCACGGCGTCCCGATTGCCGGTTCTGTTCGAAACCCTCGATCGCAACCGCCAGTGGTGGACGACCGGGCCGCTCCTCAGCTCGGGGCAGCGCGTCGAGTTCACCGACTCGGCGCTCGTCTGGGAGTACTACCCGGGCCAGGGAATCGAGCTGCAAGTGCTCGGCAGCTTTGGCAAGGCCGATGGGCTGTTCACCGGCGGGGCCGCCGACTATCCGCAGCTTCGTCAGCTTCTCTCGGAGATCATCCCGCTCGCCGCGCGGCGCGGCGGCGGATTGACGTGGGAGTACTACTTCAATTTCGACGGTGGCTCCCCACCGTGGACGAGCGCGATGTCGCAGGCAACCGGGCTCGAGGCGCTGACGCGTGGCTACGAAGCATTTGGAAACAAGAACTACCTCTCGATCGCGGGCCGAGCGCTACCCATCTTCAGCGTCCGGCCTCCGGTCGGCGTCAATCTCAGGACATCGCTCGGGACGCGGTATCTCCAATACTCGTTCGCGCCGGGTGCGTCGATCCTCAACGCGTTCCTGCAAACGTTGATCGGGCTCTACGACTACGCGCACATCAGCGGCAATCCTCAGGCGGCACGCCTGTTCGCCGCTGGAGACGCCGAGGCGCGCGCCGAGGTGCCCACGTTCGATACCGGTGCCTGGTCGCTCTACCAGCCGGGGGTGGAGGACACGCTCGACTACCACACCCTCGTCACCGGCTTTCTTCAGCAACTGTGTGCGCGCACACACGCCTTGCCCTACTGCACTGCCGCGACGCACTTCGAGGCGTATCTGAAGACGCCACCGGCACTTCGCCTGCTCACCACCCGCGCGCGTGTGCGCCGGCCCCTAGCGATCCGCTTCACGCTGTCGAAGTATTCGCACGTGGGAATCGTCGTCGAGCAGGGTGAGCGCACCGTATTCTCGACCAGCGCCGAGTTCGGTTACGGCGTCGACTCGTTCTCGATCCCGCCCTTGCTGGCAACCGGCCCATACGCGATCCGCCTTGCCGCAACCGATCTGGCGGGCAACTTCGGACGGATCGCCGGCACGCTGCAAGTGTCTCGGTAATCGGGCGGCCTGGTGCGCTGCGCGGCCACGCAGACGTGGCGAGGCTCGTAGACTCGCCGGCGGTGCGGCCACGAACGATCATCTACACGGGCAAGGGCGGCGTCGGCAAGACATCTGTGGCGGCGTGCACGGCGCGCCGGTGTGCCACGGCAGGGCTGCGGACACTCGTGATCTCGACCGATCCCGCCCACAGTCTGTCCGAGTGCCTGTGCGCCGAGCTCGACGCCGAGCCCGTACAGATCGGAAAGTGCCTCTGGGGACAGGAGGTCAAGGCCCAGGACGAGCTGGAGCGCCACTGGTCGGGCGTTCAGGACTGGCTCGGCGAGCTGTTCATCGAACGGGGCGTAGACCGGATCTCCGCCGAGGAGCTGACCGTTCCTCCCGGTATGGACGAGCTGTTCTCGTTGCTCCGGCTTCAAGCACACCACGAATCCGGTAGCTGGGACGCGATCATCGTCGACTGCGCGCCCACCGGCGAGACGCTGAGAATGCTGTCGTTCCCCGACGTCGCTCGCTGGTGGATCGAGAAGGTGTTCCCGGTCGAGCGCCAGATCCTCGCGGCGGCGAGGCCGATCGCCCGCTCGCTGCTCGACATCTCTCTGCCGAGCCAGGCCGTGTTTGCCGACATCCGTCGACTGTCGAACAACCTGATCGCGATGAACGACATCCTCCGGGACCGCGAATGCTGCACGATCCGGCTGGTGATGACCCCGGACAAGATGGTCATCGGGGAGGCAATGCGCACGTTCACGTACCTGAACCTGTACGGCTACCTGACCGACGCGGTGATCGTCAACCGGCTTTTTCCGGCCGGAGTCGGCAACTACTTTGACGATTGGAGGCGCGTGCAGGAGGGGTACCTGGAACTCGTGGATTCGGCCTTCGCTCCGGTACCCGTGCTCCGCGCACCCTACTTCGAGCAGGAGGTGATCGGACCGGAGATGCTCGATCGCCTCGCCGGCGCGCTGTTTGAAGCGCACGACCCCGCGGCTGTGTTGCACGATGCGCTGACGCAGGAGCTGATCGTGTCCGAGCACGGCGCTCGGCTGCGCCTGACGCTCCCGTTCACCAGCAAGGGCGACATCTCGCTGAAGAAGATCGGGCTTGAGCTGATCGTCGGGGTCGACGGTCACAGGCGAACTATCATGCTCCCCCCGGCGCTCGCCGCGCTGCGTCCCGCTGCGGCGACGTTCGAGGACGGCGCGCTCGAGGTGACCTTCGACGATGAGCAACGATCCCCCAGACCAAGAGTCGGGACCAACCGGTGAGCCCGGGCTCCCTCAGGACGCCCTGCGCCGACTGGAACAGCGGCTGGAGCGCGCCTCCGACGCGGCGGATCGCTTGATCGCGCAAGCCACCGGGAGCACCCGCAAGCCGCCACCGGCCGGCTGGCAGCAGCCGGCCGCCGACGATCATGACCAAGCGTCAGATTCGCGGGCCGCCAGCGACATCGAGCTGCTGCTTGGCGTCATCCACTCGCTGCGCGAGCTGTTGCCCCCGGAGCTCCAGCGTCGGCTCGCAGAGGCGTTGCGGGAGCTGCTGCTGGCAATCCGGGGCGTGATCGACTGGTATCTCGAGCGCTCAGAGCTGCGTCGCGCTGAACCCGCCGAGGTGCAAGACATCCCCATCCTGTGATTGCGGTGGAGCGCGCTGCGGCGATCAACCGTTGGTTGATTCGCCGAGGCGAATGGCACGGACGCGCGCCGGGCAGGCCGCGATCGACCCGGCAGGGTTCCTGCTTGGGTGATCCGCCGGACACGAATCACGCCACCCGCCAGAGCTGCCCGGGGCCCCGAGGCTCCGCATACAATCGGACTGTGTCCCGCACCTGGATCCTGACCGGGTCGCCGGAGAACCATGCGGCCACCCGAGCCCAAGACTTCTCCGTGATTGGCGCTTTCCCACCTCTCCCGAGCTTGTGCTCGACGAGTCGGCCTGGGTGGCGGCCGAGTCGCTCGTGGGCGAGCTCGAACACGTCGCCAAATGGCCGCGGGAGCACTGGAAGCTCGCCTTCCAGTGCCAGATCCGAGCCGTGTCGGACTACGACGCAAACGTGTTGGTGGATCGAATGACCGCTGCCGCGGGCGCGCCGGCATGAACGACACTCGCACCGCCAAGGGCACCGCAGAGCGAGTCGGGTCGGCCGGCGGAAGGGTGATCCGAGCCTGGCGCTCGTTGCCACCCGAGCGGCGACTCGCGGCGTTCGCATCGATCGGTTTGTTCCTGACGCTGTTCCTGCCCTGGTATCAGGAGACGGTGCTAGTTGCAAACGGCACGAAGCTCCCCGTGGCCACAGCCTCGCTGAGCGGCTGGGCCGCGTTCTCGTTCGTGGAAGCGGCCGTGCTGCTGGTCGCCGCGGGAGTGCTTCTGCTGCTGTTCCAGCGGGCCGAGGGAAAGGCATTCCACGTTCCCGGCGGCGACGGCGGAGTGATCACGGCCGCCGGTGTCTGGACCTGCGTGTTGATCGTATGGCGCATCTTCGACAAGCAGAGCACGAGCATCCACGGTCCCGGCGCCTCGATCTCCGGAATCGAATGGGGCATCTTCGTAGCGCTCGTGGTCGCCGCCGTGCTCACCTACGCCGGAACCCGCATCCGGTCCGCTCACCGACCCGAACCTCCGTTGCCCGGCGAGGACCCGACTCCCCAGCGCAACCCCAGCCCGAGTCCCTCACGCACGGCATCAAGACGCGCCCAGACGCCACGACCGGTCGCCGCAGACCGGGCGCCAAAGCAGGTCGCGGCCGAGGAACAGCGGCCAACCAGGCGACGGCGCTCGACCGCCGGCCTCGCCGACCGCCCCGTCGCCGGCGAATCGCGAACCGGCGCGGCTGACTGGAAGGAACCGCAGACCGACTGGATCGACGGCGAAGGTCGACGTACCCGACGCAGCGCCCGCGAGGATTCAGGAACTCGTCGGCAGGCGGGAGGGGACGCGCTAGCCCCACGGGACGCAGGTGAGGACCGACGATCCCCACAAGACGCAGGTGAAGGCCGACGATCCCCACAAGACGCAGGTGAAGGCCGACGATCCCCACAAGACGCAGGTGGAGACCGAGGAACCGCGCGAGACGATGGTGAGCATCGACCAACCAGGCGGGGCGCGGAGGACCAGACCGAGCCCCTGCGCCCATCAACGCACGCCGCGCGTCGTACTCAACCTCAACCGCCAGACGACCAGATGACGATCCCGCGCGAGCGGCAGGACTAGCCGCCCAATCCGGGCAGGGCTCGGGCGAGCCGCACGAGCACGAACTCAGGCTCCTCGACGATCTGGCGCCAGGTAAACCGCAGAACGTCGAAGCCGACCGCTCTGAGCTCCAGATCGCGCTCGTGATCGCGCTCAAACGATCGGCGGCTGCTGTGAAACGCGTAGCCGTCGATCTCGACGATCAACCGAGCCGCTCGCCACAGGAAGTCCGCCACGTAGCGGCCGATCCTGACGTTCACCTCGGGCTCGGGAAGCCGCCCTTTGCGCACGAGCGCGAGGAAGCGCTCCTCGGCCACAGACCGGGTGATGGTCGTGGTTCGCTCGCGGCTGCTCGCCAGCTCCTCGAGTCGACCACAGCCCGGCCGCCTGGGCGCCCTGACCAGAGCTGCGCGCACCGCCTGGCGGCTGAGGATTCTTCGGGCCAGGCCGTCGTCGAACGCTCGCTCCAATTCGCGCTCGGAAAGATCACCCGCGATGTCGAGCAGGGTGCGCGCCGGCGCAGTGATCGGCACGTTTTGGGGGCGGCGGAGGTCGTGGCGATCGATCTCGAAGATGCGATGCACACGGATACCCACTCGCCATCGCCCGGTCAGGCCAGCCTTTTACCTGGACAACGTCCCACTGGAGCCCGTTCTGGAGCCGACTGGGATGTTCTCCATCTGGGGGGTGGATATCGTCCCAATCGGGTTTTTGACTGCCTTGATTGGGGCGTTTCCCAGGTGTGCCGCGGTCCATCGACACAGTCTCGCCCAGGCAGCGGAAGCTCCAAGGCCCAATTCAGACATCTGGCACGAACTCTTGATCCTCACGGCACCCTGAGCGCAGTCTTGGCACACGGCGCGGTCCAGAGACGGCACGCTACTCGCCAGACGCCCACTTCTGCCCTAATCCTAATTCCCCTGATCCCCTAATTCCGACCCGGCTGCACGACGAATGAGAAGTAGGCGCTGAGGAGCCCGATCATCAGGATGCCGATGACGATCAGCGTCCGCGAATGCGTAATGTGGCCGAAAACGCCGATCGCCAGTCCGAGGATCAGCGCCACTGCGAACCGGGTCAACTGCGATTGCTGCGAGGCCAGGACGAAGATCACGGGAAGCTGAACCCTATTCTTGGGTTCCCGGGCGCACGCCACACCAGCAACCGCAAAAGAAACTCTGTTCACTCCAGCGCAACCAAACTCTGTCAAGGATGTCGCGGCCGGCCTGGCGAGCGTTGGCTACCTGCCCGGAGCCTCGACCGCGATCGTGTCGTTCCTGGCGACCAAGCTCGGCAAGCCGGTGCTGGTTGAGGGTCCGGCGGGCGTCGGCAAGACGGAGCTCGCGAAGGCGCTGGCGCGCTATCTCCAGCGGACACTCGTGCGCCTGCAATGCTACGAGGGGCTCGACGAGGCCAAGGCGTTGTACGAATGGAACTATCGCAAGCAGCTGCTGCGGATCCAGGCCGAGTCCGACGGCGCCGGCTGGCAGGACGTTCAAGACGACATCTTCGGCGAGGAGTTCCTGCTCCCCCGGCCCCTGATGACCGCGATCGCGTCGCCCGAACCGGTGGTGCTGCTGATCGACGAGATCGACAAGACCGACCAGGAGTTCGAGGCGATGCTGCTCGAATTGCTGAGCGATTTCCAGATCTCGATCCCGGAGCTCGGGCGGATCGAGGCGAAGACTCAGCCGGTCGTGCTGCTGACCTCGAACAACACGCGCGAGCTGACCGAGGCGTTGAAGCGGCGCTGCCTGTATCTGTGGCTCGACTATCCCGACCTCGAGCACGAGCTGCAGATCGTCCGGCTTCATTCCCCGGAGCTCGACGCGACGATCGCCAGAAAGCTGGTCGAGATAATCCACCAGGTCCGCGAGCTGGATCTCAAGAAGCCTCCGAGCATCGCGGAGTCGATCGACTGGGCGCGGGCCCTGATCCTGCTCGGGGCCGATGACATCGACGGCGAGACCTTCAGCCAGACGATGAGCGTGATCGTCAAGCACCGCACCGATCTCGACACGGTCGCCGCCCGTGTCGGGGTCAAACTCGAGTCGGCCGCGAGCGATGCCCGCCCCGCCTCGTAACCCACCGGGCAACATCTACGGCGGCATCCCGCAGCGTGGACCGGGCGGGTTTGAGGGCCAGCTGCTGACCTTCGCGGAGGACCTGCGTCAGGAGGGCATGCCGGTCGGGACCTCCGAGCTGCTCGATGCGTTCGCCGCGCTGGACCAGGTCCCGTGGACCGATCAGGCCGACTTCAAGGAGGCGCTGGCGGCGACGACCGCGAAATCGCCCGAGGACCGGCGGACGTTCGAGCTCGTGTTCGAGCGCTTCTTCTTCCGCGCCGCCGAGGCTGAGGCGGCTCGCCACGAGATCAGCGAACCGCAGACCGGGACGGACGGGCTCGAGATCAATCTCGACACGTTGCGTCAGCAGATCGCCGCCGCGCTCCGGGACGGCTCGGACGCGGCACTGCGCGACCTGGCGCGGCTGGCGATTGCGGCCTTCGCGCGCGGAGAGGGCTCGGGCGTGCTGGGCGTCGATGTCCAGCGGATCCGACGCGCGCTCGGGCTGCGCGCCGAGCCGCAACCCGAGCTGCCGGAAAGCGACCCGCGACGCGACGGGGTCACCCGTGAGCAGCTGCGGCGCTTCGAGCAGCACCTGCGTCGCGAGCTGGAGCGAGACCTGATCGAACGGACCGCAACCCTCCCGCCCAAGCGCCCGCTGAACGAGCTCGACCGGGCCCTGCCCACCGGGCCGATCCAAGACCTCGCGTCGGTTCACCGGATCGTGGCACAGCTGAAACGCCGCCTCGCGACCCAAGGCCACGAGCTGAAGGGCCGCAAGCGCCATGCGCACGTCGACGTGCGGCGCACGATGCGCGCTTCGCTGCAGACCGGGGGTGTGCCGATCGAGCTCAAGTACCGGCCGCGACGCCCGCGCCGGCCTGAGATCTTCGTGCTGTGCGATGTTTCCACGAGCGTCACGAGCGCGAGCACGTTCTTTCTCTCGGTCCTGCATGCGCTGCACGACTCGTTCCGCAAGCTGCGCTCGTTCGTGTTCATCGAGCGGATCTCCGAGGTCACCGAGGTGTTCGAACGCGAGCGCGACTTCCGCGCCGCGAGCGAGGCGGTCTCGCGCGACGCCGGGGTGGCTGACGTTTCGGGCTACACCGACTACGGTCGGGTGTGGACCGAGTTTCTGGCGTTGATCGAGGACGAATTGCACCCGCGGGCGACGGTGATCGTGCTCGGCGACGCGCGCACCAACGGCCGCCCACCACGCGACGACGTGTTCGCGGCGATCACCGATCGGGCTGGACGCACGTTCTGGCTCAACCCGGAGCCCCGGCTGTACTGGAACTACGGTGACTCGGTGATCGCCTCCTACGAGCGCCATTGCCTGGCGTTCGAATGCTGGCGGACCGACCAGCTCGAGGATTTCGTCAAGGTCCTCTCGCGCTAGGGGACGCCGGCTCGTAGCGCCGGCCGCGCGCTAGGATCACCACACACTGATCAACCCAGGGGAGCTGGCGGGAAGTCCGGCTGAGATAGCGCAACCACGCGAGCTTCGCGACCCGGCGCTGACCCTTCGAACCTGTCGGGGTAATGCCCGCGGAGGGAGTACTACGAACGATGATCGAGGCTCCGGTGCAGGGGCCCCACGACCTTCACCGTCGCGTGGGCGTATGGGTGGAGCACGTTAGCCGCTCGTTCGTGACCAAGCGGGGGGTCGTGCACACGCTGGACGGCATCTCGCTGCGCGCGGTGCCGGGGGAGATTGTCGCGGTCGTCGGCCCCAGCGGATGCGGCAAGACGACGCTGCTGGAGTTGATCTGCGGTCTACAGACGCCCGATGCCGGCACGGTTCGCTGCGACCCTGCGGCCCTGATGCCCCAGCGCGATTTGCTGCTGCCGTGGCTCAGCGCGGTCGACAATGCGACGCTGGCCCTGCGCGCCCGCGGGATCTCGCGCGATCAGGCCCGGGCCGACGCGGCGCCGTGGCTGGAGCGGTTCGGCCTGGCGGGGTTCGAGCTCGCCCGACCGGCCCGCCTGTCCGGCGGGATGCGCCAGCGCGTCTCGTTTCTGCGGTCGCTGTTGGCGGGCAAGCCGGTGCTGGCGCTCGACGAGCCGTTCGCGTCGCTCGATGCGATCACCCGCGCGGAGATGCAGGGCTGGCTTGACCGGGTGCTGTCCAGCGAGCCACGCACAGTCGTGCTCGTCACCCACGACGTGGAGGAGGCGGTCGTGCTCGGCGACCGGGTGGTCGTGCTCTCGCCGCGGCCGGGTCGCACCGTGGCCGAGATCGACGTTCCGCTATCGAGGCCGCGTCGAAGAACCGACCCCGCCGTCGTGGCGCTGCGCGAGCGCGTGTACGAAGCCCTCGGAGTGGGGGCGTGAGAGGCCGCTCGCCGGACTGGCGTGGGCTGCGATTGCCGGGCTGGCGCGCATGGCTGCTGTTGGCAGCGTTGCTCGGCGCGTGGGAGCTGTACGTCGACGCCGGCGGCGCCGATCCGCTGATCCTCCCCGCACCGCACGCGGTCGCCCGTTCTCTCTACACCGATCGCTCGCTGCTGTGGAGCAACTTCCTCGTGACCGCTGAGGAGGTGCTGTTGGGGATTCTGGTGGCGGCGATCGCCGGGCTCGCATTCTCGATCGCGATTCATCTCTCCGCGACGCTGCGCCGCGCGGTGTACCCGCTGCTGATCGCCTCCCAGACGATCCCGATCCCGATCCTCGCGCCGGTGCTGGTGCTGTGGCTCGGGTTCGGGATTCTCCCCAAGCTCGTGGTGATCGGGCTCGTGTCGTTCTTCTCGATCGTGGTCACCACCTTGGCTGGACTCGCCGCGGTCGACCCCGGCCTGATCAAGCTGATGCGGACCTTTGGCGCCTCCCGACTGCGGACCTTCCGGCACATCGAGTTGCCCTCAGCGCTTCCCGGCTTGTTCACCGGAACCAAGATCGCGGTTGTGTTCGCCGTGATCGGCGCCGTGTTCGCTGAGCAGGCGGGCGCCAGCTCGGGGCTTGGCTACCTGTTCGAGCAGTCGATCCCGCAGCTGCTGACCGCGCGAGCGTACGCCGCGGTCGTGCTGCTGTCCGCGTTCGCGATCGCGTTGTTCGCTCTGCTAACCCTGGCCGAGCGGCTGGCGCTGCCCTGGGCCTACGAACCGACCGGAGAACCAAGCTGATGAAACGAACTCTGGCAGTGCTGCTGGGTGCTGCCCTGTTGTCGCTCGGGCTCGCAGCCTGCGGGGGCAAGCGCGACCAGTTGGCGGCAACCAACCCTCAATCGCTGACGCTGATGCTCGATTGGTTTCCCAACGCCGACCACGTCGGGCTCTACCAGGCTCTGGCCCAGGGCGACTTCGCCAACGCGGGACTGAACGTGCACGTCCAGGTGCCGGCAGATCCCGCCACGCCACTGCAGCTGGTCGCGGCCGGCAAGGTTGACGTCGCCATCTCCTACGAGCCCGAGCTGATGTTGGCTCGCGACAAGAACGAACCGCTGGTCGCGGTCGCAGCGATCGTGCAGAGGCCGCTGACGTCGATCGTCTCGGTCGGCTCCAAGCACATCAAGACCCCGGCCCAGCTGCGCGGCAAACGCGTCGGCGACGCGGGCATCCCGTATCAGTCGGCCTATCTGTCGACGATCCTGGCTCGCGCCGGGGTCCCCGCCAGCTCGGTCAGGCAGATCAACGTCGGGTCCAACCTGGTGCCCGCGATGCTCTCTGGTCGGGTCGATGCGACGATCGGCGCCTATTGGAACTACGAGGCGATTCAGTTGGCTCAGGCGGGCAAGCGCCCGAACGTGATCCGTGTCGATCAGGCCGGTGTGCCGGCCTACGACGAGCTGGTGCTCGTGGTGCGCGAGAGCACGATCACAAAGAAGGCGGATGAGATCCGTCGCTTCGTCCAGGCGCTGGCGCGTGGGTACGAGTCGGTGCGCGGCAACCCTCAGGCCGGCGTCAACTCGCTCGTGCACGCGAGCCCAGGACTCGACCCGAAGCTGCAGCTGGCGAGCGTCAAGGCGACTTTGCCCGCGTTCTTTCCCTCCGGCGCCAACCAGCCATGGGGATGGCAGGATCAGGCGCAATGGAACGCCTACGGCGATTGGATGCTGAGCCACCACCTGATCTCCAACCCGGCAGCGGTCGCCGACGCTTCGACGAACGAGCTGTTGGCGGGCCAGGGGTCATGAGCGACGGCCAGAGATAGCCATGTGGCAGCGGTGGCGCGACTGAAGTGGTGCTGCGTGAGGACCAACATGGCGTGATCGCGATTGGGCAGGCGTCCCACGCCTGGATCTCGGGCCAGCTGGCACGGGCCTGGGGCAACCCCCGATTCGGCCCCGTGCAGCCGTACGAGGAGGTCTGTCTCGCCGCCGAGCAACACGACGTGGGGATGGCCCAGTGGGACCTCGCGCCGAGTCGCAACCCGAGCACCGGTCTGCCACATTCGTTCACCGAGATGCCGTTGGGCCTCCACGTCGAGTTGTGGCGCCAAGCGGGCCGGCGCCTGCTGTCCCAGAGCCGCTACGCCTCGCTACTGGTCACGATCCATGGCCGACGGCTCTATCAGATGCGGAGGATCGACGAGCTGGGCCCCGAGCAAGCGGCGCTCGTACGCAGGTTCCTGGTCCAGCAGCGTGAGGTCGAGCGAGCGCTGCTTGACTCGCTGCAGGCCGATCCAGCGACCGCGCGGTTCGCCGATCCTCAGCTCGTGGCGTGCAACAGCCAGCTGATCTGGATCTGGGACCTGCTCTCGCTCGCCCTGTGCCTGGACTGGGCGCCACGGCTGCTGCGCGAGGTTCCGAGCGCTGACGGCTGGATCGACGTTCAGCTGGAAACCGGTGCCCGACCTGGTAGATGCTCGCTTGACCCGTGGCCCTTCACCTCCGCGACGGTCACCGTTCGCTGTGAGGGGCAGCGTTTGAGCGGTCGCTACCCGAGCGACGAAGCGTTGCGGCAAGCGCTCGCCCAGGCGCCGTTCGAGACGGTCGAGTTCGAGCTCGTTCAGGCACGGGCCCCGTGGTCTGCGTCGTCACGCGGCCAGCCGTGACGCCCCGCCGCTGCCGGCCGCCCGCAGGGCATGGATCCCCGCCAGTCCTGACCATGGAGCGTAAGGCGCGAACACTGCCGCCACCGCTTCCTCGGTGGCCCGTTCGCGCGGGTTGCCCGTGCGCAGCCGACCGACGAGCTTGAGGTAGGCCAGGTCACCTGCGGGCAGCTGGTCCAGGCGGCCTTGGCCAGTGAGCGCGAGCGTCTGCACGGTCCAGCGGCCCAACCCGCGGATCGCGCGCAGGCGCTGCCAGCTCGGCTCGTGATCAGGGTCGTGAAGGTCGACGCGTCCGAACGCCACTTCGCGCGCCGCGCGCACCAGCGCGACCGCTCGAGTCTCCGAGAGATCGAATGAGGCCAGCAGCGCCGGAGCCTGACCGGCGAGCTGCTTCGCCGCCGGCGCGTCGCGCAGGTCGCTGAACCCGCAGCCGCGGCCGAGCCTGGAAACGATCCGTCGCTGGATCGCTGCGGCCCGCTCATACTCGATCAGCTGCTCACAGATCGCCCATACCAGCGCCTCGAAGGGGTCCGGGCGGGCGGCCACGCGCAGGCCGGGATTGGCCCGTAGACCGGGACCGATCAGGGGATCGAACCGGAAGCGCTCGTAGAACTCGCTCAGGTCCTGGTCGATCCCGAGCGCGAAGCGCATCCGGTCGATTCCCCACTCCGCCGCGGCTCGGTCGCCCGCCGAGGCTCCGAACAGCACCCGATCCCGGGCGAGCTGGGCGACGCGGACCAACACTGGCTCCTCGCCGGCGTGCAGCAGGCGGTGGACCACCCCGCCCCGAACCCGGGCCAGGCCGTCGAGGCCGACGCGCCGTGGGAGCCGAAACACCCACTGAGGCCGGACTTCGACCCGGACCTCGACGGCTCCGAGCGCGCTCACTCCCCGGGCTTGGCGATCAGGTGGACGTCGACCAGAAACGTCCGGCTGCCGACGATTGGCAGCATGTCGACCGTGCGGCGACTGTTGCTCCTGCGAGCTTGCGCGAACTTGCGCGCGCTGCGCCGCCGCACCAGGGCGAGGGTCGCGGCACCGGCGAAGAATCCGGTCGCTGCGGCGGCCGCGGCTTGCACGGCGGGGAGTGACACCGGAATAACGCGCTCGATCGGCCGGAGCTCCGCGAGCACGGGAAGGCCATCAATCGTCTCTTCTTCGCCGACGATCTCGACATCCAACGGCGCGGGCTCGTCGATCCGGGTTCGCGCCTCGTTGGTCATCGTCGCGACATCCTGACAGCGCGCTCGGTCAACTGCAAAGGGTAGTTGTCGTTTTCATTTCGGTGAACCTGCCGTGGCTCGTTACGATACAGCCGCCACGGTAGCTTGAAGAGCTCGTTAGCGTCGCGTTGGCCTGCGACAGGGGGTGCTCGAACGCCACCGGCCAGGAGTCACATGCCCACATCGATCGACGTCTTTGCCAAAGCTCGCGAGTTTGAACGCATGGAGCAGCTCCGGGCGGCCCGGGAGCTCGGTGCGCTGCCCTACTTCCGCGTCCTCGAGGGACCAACGCTGCCGGTCGTCGAGATGGAGGGCCAGCGCCGGATCATGCTCGGCTCGAACAACTATCTCGGTCTCACCGGCGACGAACGGGTCAGGCAGGGAGCGCTCGACGCGCTGCACCGCTACGGCACCGGGCTCACCGGCTCGCGATTGCTGAACGGAACGATCGACCTTCACCTGGAGCTCGAGCGCGAGCTCGCCGATTGGTTTGGGACGGAGGCGGCACTGGTGTTCACCACCGGGCATCAGGCGAACGTCGGCACGCTGGGAACGATCCTCGCTCCCGGCGACACGGTCGTTGCCGATTCAGGCGACCACGCCTCGATCCTCGACGGCTGCGTCCTGTCGCGGGCCAAGCTTCGGGCCTTCCGACACAACCGCATCGATCGCCTCGAGCACACGCTCGAGAAGGCATCAGCTGACGGTGGCGGGGTCCTGGTGGTCGTTGATGGGGTGTTCTCGATGGAGGGCGACGTCGCACCGCTCCCGGAGATAGCGGATCTGTGTGGTCGCTTTGGCGCGCGCTTGATGGTCGACGAGGCGCATGCGCTGGGCGTGCTGGGGGCCCGCGGCGCCGGCACCTGTGAGCGGCTCGGCATCGAGGATCGGGTGGACCTGCGGATGGCGACGTTCTCGAAATCGCTCGCCTCCTGCGGCGGCGTTATCGCCGGCCCGTCGGATGTGATCGAGTTTCTACGGATCGCGTCACGGCCGTTCCTGTTCACCGCCTCGGCGGTCCCCGCCGCGGTTGGCTCAGCGCTGGCCGCGGTTCGTATCTGCCGCTCGGATGAGGGTCGTGAGCTGTTCGCCCGCGTGCTCGATAACGCGCGGTATCTGCACACGGGTCTCAGCGCGCTCGGTTTCCTGGTGGTCGAGCCGACCCAGCTTGCCGACGGGACCGAGATCATCACCCCGATCGTCCCGGTCGTCGTCGGTGATGACTGGAAGGCCGTGTTCCTGTGGAAGGCGCTGTACGACGCCGGAGTGTTCGTGAACGTCGCGATCCATCCGGCGGTGCCGCCGGCAGGAGCGCTGCTGCGGACGAGCGTGATGGCCACCCACGATCGGGAGACGCTTGACCAGGCGCTCGAGGTGTTCGGCGAGACCAAGCAAGCGTTTGAGGCCGAGCACGGCCCGCTGCCCGGCCGCGCCTGACTCGCCCCGGCGGGTCCGGCCGCGCGACCCGCCGATTTTCGATCTTGGCGCCGCCGCTGACTTGTCCAGTCCCGCACAAGTGACCGGCGAGATAAAAAACGCGCTATAAGCGCATCCCTTGGCAGATGTGACGTTGCTGTTACCGAGCCCGTGTCGTAATTTCTCAGGCGTCGAACGGCGGCGGTGCAACGTTGCAGGGGCCGCCCAGCACGAGAGTCGAACGGCTCAATGAGCTAGTGCGCAGGTCCGATCGGCCCGCGGATGTGGATGAATCGTGGACCGCCCGGTATTCGCCAACGGCGTCCGTTTGCGCGGACGAGAACGCAGGGAGAAGGCAGCTACATGACGCAGACCGCCATGATGACCCCGGGGCCGCAACGACTGCGGGCGCTGGAGCGAGCCAATGCTGTGCGGCTCGCGCGGGCGGAGCTCAAGCGACGCATCGCCGGCGGTGAGCTCTCCGCCGCCGAAGTCATCCTCGCCTGCCCCCCGGAGTCCTGCAGCTGGTCCCTGGGGGACCTGCTGATGAGCCAGCGACGCTGGGGCAGTACGAAGTGCCGGAAGTTCCTGGGACGTAACCAGATCACCGAGACCAAGCCGGTGGGAGCGCTCACCGAGCGCCAGCGGCAGCTGTTGGCGGCTCAGCTCCAGTCGTCCGTCTCGCGGGAGATCGTCCTCGTCAGCATGTGACCTTGGCCGTTCGCCGACACGCGTGTCGTGCGGCGGTCGGGACCGTGTCTCGCCGGGTTGCGGGACACGTCCCGACGTCGGCCGCCCCCCACCACGCCTCCCCAGTCCCCGGATTCGCCTACTAGATCTGGATTCCGACCGGGACCGGGCTCGACCCGGCGAAGAAGAAGAACCAGACCACGAAGGCGACCAGCGTCAGCCCCGCGCTGACCACGAGCACGCCCTCGAGCACGAAGTGGCCGGGGTCGCCGTGTCCGCGCGCGCGGCAGTTGGCCCGGTAGACGTCGCTCAATTTGGCCAACAGGATCGCCACCAGCGCGACCGTGACGATCACCCCGACGAACATCGCGCCGAGCGCGGTGCCCAGCGAAGCGGTCGCGCCCTGGATCTGTGAGCCCACCCACAACCACAGCAGCGGCGTACCGACCCACAGGCCGAGGCTCCCGATGAACATGATCAGAACGACAAGCAACGCACCGGTGCCGGTCCGAAGCAGCTCGCGCATCGCAGCTTCAGGATAAGCCCATGCAATCCGTCCGGGTCGCCGGGAAGCCTCGGCGACCGCCGGCTAACGGACAGCCCGAGGACAGCTTGACCTGCCACCACCCCATCAGCATGCCGATCAGGCCGAGGCGCGGCCTGACCTGCCACACCCCGCAGCCCGGCTCGCCGAGCTCGCTGCGGGAGACGCGGGCGAATCGGTAAGCCGCCGGATCGAGCAGCATCAGCTCGAGGATCAAACGCTTCTCCTGCTGGGCATCGGCACGGTCCGCGATCGTCACGCGGGCCAGGCGCAGGCGCTCGGCGAGCTCGTCCCGGACGCACTCGAGCTCCCCAAGGTCGAGCACGCGCGGCTCCCGCATCGCTCGCGTCGGCTGCTCGAGACCCCCGGTCGGAAAGGCGGTCACGAACGCCGCGGCCAGTTCGCGCTCAAGTCGGGCGATCTGCGCACGCAGTGAGCGTCGAGCCGCACGCTGCGCGAGCTGATCCCCTCGTAGTGGTCCGCTCAGCCCCTCGGCCGAGCTCGGTAGCGGGACCTGGCGAGCGCTGCGCACCGGCTCTAGAAGCTCCATCGCACCCCTCGTTGGCTGAGCGGCGGAGGTTACCATCCGGTGCCCGGCTCGGGCCCGGGATCCAGCAGCTCGACCGACACCCACAGCGCCTCCCGGACGGCCATCGCCGGTACGCCGTGAACCCCGACTGCGAACAGGGCCATACGGGTGGTGCCCGAGCCGACCCGCCGTTCTGGCGCGGGATCGCCGAACAGCAACCCGTGAACACGATCTGCGTCTGCGACGACCAGGCGGCCCGGAGCCAGGTGGCCGCCCCGATCGCCGGTGCCGAGAATGTCATCCGAGATCGTGGTTCGGATCCCCAGCCCGCCGGTTACGAGGTCGGCGTCGAGCGCCCAGACCGGTACTCCGGTTTCGATCAGGGCGATCAGCAGGGCGTCGCGGAGCAGATCCTCGGAGCGGAACTCGCCGTGCAACAGCCGGGCCACGGCGGCTCGCTCGCTCGGAATCCGGCTGACGTCGGGATCGAGTCCGATCTGTCGAAAGAACGCGCGATAGGCGTGCGGAATCGGCCTGGTTCGCATCGCTACCACGTTCGCGCCGCGGTACCGGTCAGCCAGAAGCTTGAGCCGGCGCCTGACCTCGGGCGGACTGTCGCGCGGGCGGGCCGGGACGGTGATCCAGTCGAGGCTCAGGCCCGGGAACTCCGCCTGCACCCTCGGCTCCACGGAGCCGGCGCGGAGCTCGAGCCCCTCGCTCACGACGTCGAACCGATCTCCGGTCGGCGAACCCTCGCCGGCGCGCGCGTCGCGATCAGCGCCCTGATGCGCGGGGCCAGTGCGGCGCTCGTCTGCCAGCGCTCGCCGATCAGGCGGTCCCTGACGATCCCGCCGCGATATGCCAGCTCGGCCATCGGGCAGATCGCCACTTCGTAGAGCGCGCCGAGCGAACCGTCGCGATCGTAGGCGACGGGAATCGTCCAGTGGTGCGAGCGGACCAGCGCAGCGGCGCTCGAGTGACTGGAATGCACCGCGACGGCAGCGAAGCGCACCGAACGGGCGGGGAACTCGCCCGACAGCGCCTGGAGCGCGTCAATCTGGCGCCGGCAGTCCTCAGAGCCGGTGACGAAGAACGCCAGCACGAGTGGCGCACGGCGCGCGAGCAGGCAGATATTGAGCGCCCGGGGGTCATGCTGAGCCAGCGTGCAGGGAGGATTGAGGTTGGGATCGCCGTTCAACGTCGACTCCGCAAGCGGCGCCGCGAAGAAATGCAGCCGTTGCCCGGCCGGGACTCCAGCAGTCCCAACTCCGTGAACGGCGAACTGATAGATCGAGATCGCCACCACCAGCACCAGGCCGAAGATGCCGATCATCCAGCGGTACGGCCGCGCGTCGATCACGGGCGCGCGCGGCGCTGGAGTGCCGGCGCCGGCGAATGCCGCTACGCGGTCTGGATCCAGGCGCCGCGGGGCAGACCCGGCGCCCCGCTCCCCGACCCCGTGCTCCCCGCCCGGCGCTCCCGTGGGCTCCCCGCCAGGCGCTCCCGCGGGCTCGCTTGGCCCTCCCGCGGGCTCGCTTGGCCCTCCCGCGGGCTCGCTTGGCCCTCCCGCGGGCTTCCCGGCCGGTGGGCGTGAGGTCTCGCTCACGCGACCCGCGGCCGGCGCCTGAGCCGCGCCATGCCTGCGGCGACCCGCCGTCCCCCGGCACGTGCACGCTCGGCGACGTCGCCGCGCTCAGACAGCGCGAGCACGGCCGGAAACACAAGCAGCACTCCAGCCAGAGAGACCGACAGGTCGACCAGCGTCACGAAGCCGAAGTCGCGCAGCATGATCATGTTCGAGAAGATCAGCACCCCGAACCCGGCGATCGCAGTGATCCCCGAAGCCAGCACAGCCGCACCCGTGGAGCGATACGTGCGGGACAGCGCGCCGAGCAGATCGTGACCGGCGGCACGCTCGCCCACGAAGCGCTCGGACAACAGCACGCTGAACTCGGTGGAGATCGCGATCACCAGCGCGCCGAGCGTGGCCGACATCGGGTTCAGTGGGATCCCGATCAGGTACAGGATCAGCGCCGACCAGCCGGTGGCGAGCGCGATCGGAATCAGTGGCACCAGGGCCCGCTTGGGCCGGCGGAAGACGACAAGCAGCACCATCCCGACGGCGAGCAGCCCGGCCAGCAGGGTGAGCAGGCGGCGTCCGGAGGAGGACAGCGCCGCGTTGGCCTGTGCGGCGAGCACCGGCAGCCCCGCGAGCCGCGCCAGCACTCCCGAGGGTGGGCGAAGGCGAGCGCGCATGTATTCGATCACCCGCTCCTGGCGGGCTAGCGGCATCAGGCGAATCCCGAACGCGAGCGTCGCCTGCCGGTGCTCTGGCGTGATCACCGCTTGGGAGAAGTAGGCCGGAACCGCCGCGAGCAGGGCGTTGATCGAGCTTTGGCTGAGCGACGCGCCGTGCCCGGGCGCGCCGTCGGTCGAGAACAGGTCAGGTAAGGACAGCGCCGGACATAGCGTTGCGTGTGCACAACCCTGCTGCTCGCGGTAGCCGTAGTGGGATAGCACGGCATTCTCGTAGCCGATCATCCAGCTGACCGTCTGGGGGGTCGCGACGTCGCGCCCAGTGACGGTGACGTCGATCACACCCGAGACGCCGGTGATCCGCTCGAGCGTGCGGAGCTTGTGCAGGGCGGGCATGCTGGTGGGCACCAGCTTGGTCACGTCCGATTGGACGGAAGTCTGGGTGTCGGCGATCCAGCCGAGCACCGCCAGTGCGGCCGCAAGCGCGAGTACGCGCGCGGGCCTGCGCACCGCGCTCCGAACCAGGAGACCGGGCGCTCGACCGGTACGAGCACGCACGCGGAGACGTCGCTCTGGCAACTTGGCCAACGGGGCGCGAACCGCATCGCCGGCCCGCCGGAGAATCTCCCCCGCCCCCCGCACCGATGCTCCGATGATGGCACCGTCGCGTTCTGAGAGCACCAGGGCGGCCGAGCCGGCGGTCACGGCGCAGGCCAGCGCGACCACGATTCCCGCGACCAGCAGCAGGCCGAAGCCGCGCACCATCGGGATGGGAGACAGCAGCAGCACCAGGAAGCCCACAGCCGTGGCCAGCGCGGCGGCGACGATGCTCGGCGCCGCCGCGCCCGCGGCCCGCGCGACTGCTTCCGAGGTGGAGATCGTGGTTCCCGGCTGGCGCTGAGCGATCTGGCGCTCCTGCAGCGCACGAGCCTGGAATTGGATCCCATAATCGACGGCAAGGCCGATCACGATCGGCAGGACCGCGATCGAGGCCATCGTCAACGTTGACCCCAGGACCGCCAGCAAGCCAAAGGTGATGCCGGCCGCCGCGAGCGCAATCGCCAGCGGCAGCAACCTGAGCCGGTTGCGAAACACGATCAGCAGCGTCGCGCCCATGACGATCAGCGCGGTGATCAGCAAACCCGCGATCGAGCCGCTGATCTCGCTCGCCAGGTCGTTGACCACGACCGGTGCACCGGTGACCGTGTAGCTGCCCCCGTGGACGGAGCGGAAGATCGGCATCCTGACCGCCGCCCGGATCCACGAGATCGCCTTCGCTTGCTGCGCGTCGCTGAGCGAGGCCTTCAGCCTGACCTGAATCAAGGCCGCGTCGGCGGTGGGGAACAGATATGCGAACCGCGCCTTGGGCTGATCCACCCCGCGCGTCTGGTCGAACACGATCTGTGAGATGAACTGCTGGTTGTCGATCGACGGGGTTCCCGTGATACCCGAGCTCAGGTAGGTCTGCGCCAGTGTCTGCAACTGCAGCTGCTGCTCCAGCCGGCCCGCGGCGGTGGCCTCGGCGAGCGCACGCTTGCGTCCCAGCCCTCGCCTTTCTGCAAGCTGATATCCGCTCCGCTGGGCGATCGTGATCGCCTGGCGGGCGCCGGTCAGCATCGCCTGGATCTGCGTGTTGACGGCCCCGACCGCGCGATTCAGGAATGTTGCCGGTCCGTAGACGACCTGCGTCGCCCGGGCCTTCATCAGCTTCCCGCACGGGCTTGACCACCCCCCGTAGGGTGGGTGTGAACCCGCCGTCGCGGGAGCGAACGCCTGGAGCGTGCGTTCGCGCGCTGCGTACTGGCCGGCCAGGCACGCCTCGAGCTTGGTCAGCGTCGTGAGGTCCCGGGTCTGCAGCAAACCACTCAGCGGCTCGCGGATCAGGATGATCACCGCGTCCTCGCCGAACTGCCGCTGGTCCGCCGCGGTCGCCTGAAAGCTCGGCGAGGACCGGCTGACGAACGTGTCGATCCCAGCCGACGGCTTAAGCCCCAGGGCCAGCAGGCCACCGCCCACCGCCAGCGCCACCACGATCGCCAGGGTCAGCCCCGGCCGTGACGCGGCCGCCCGAGCCAGTCGCTCCCAGCGCTCGCGCCCGGTCATGCGATCATCAGGCTAGCGGCGTAACCGGCCCATGCGCGCATCGGCCGCACCTAATCCATCGTCAGCGGGCCCTGCGACTCACCGGAGAGGAACTGGCGGATGAACGGGTTCTCGGAGTTGAGCATGTCCTCGGCCGGACCGGCCTCGACGAGCCGCCCCTTCCACAGCACGTTGATGTAGTCCGCGACCCGGCGAGCGCTCATGATGTCGTGCGTGATCACGCAGAACGTGGGCAGGTGCGTCTTCTTCTTGGCCTTGGCGTCGTCCATCATGTCGCGGTGAATCTCGAGGATCAGCTCGCCCAGCAGCGCCGTGCGAACCGGATCGAGCCCCGAGTCGGGCTCATCGAACAGCAGGATGTCCGGCTCGAGCACCAGCGCCCGGGCGAACCCCGCGCGCTTGCGCATCCCGCCCGAGAGCTCGTTGGGCAGCAGCGTGCGTGCGTGCGCGAGGCCAACCTCGCCCAGACGGCTCATGACGATCTCCTCGACCTCGTCCTCGCCCTTTTCGGTGTGTTGGCGCAACGGGAACGCGACGTTGTCGAAGATGTTCATCGATCCGAACAGCGCGCCATCCTGGAACAGCAGGCCGAACTTCTTGCGCATCTCGAACAGTTGGTCGTCGGGCATGTTCGGCACCGACTCGCCGTGCACCAGGACGTCGCCCCGGTCGGGATACAGGAGCCCGACCATGTGCTTGATGCAGACCGATTTCCCGGTGCCGGAGGGGCCCAGGATCATCGACACCATCCCCTCGGGCAGGCCCATGTTCAACCCGCGCAGGATGTGTTGCCGTCCGAACGCCTTGTAGGTGTCGACAAACTCGACCGCGTCCGGACGACCGGAGGGATACACCTTGTAGGTGTGCCACTTGTACTCGTCCTCGGACACGCCCTGGGGCGGGTCGGGACGAGGAGGCTGCTCATCCACGACCGAGACCCTCGACGTGGAGGCCGGCCGCGCCTCCGTGTCGCTGGCCCGGGCGCCCCTGAACCTTAGTTGGGCCATGCTCACCCTCCTATTGGCGCCCGTGGATTCGCGCCCCAGAACAGCTGGGTTCCGAGCATGCCGATGAGATGGACCGAGACGATGTTCAAGACCATCGATTTGGCCGTCGCGGTGCCGACGCCGACCGGACCGCCGCTGGCGTTGTAGCCGTAGTAGCAGCCGACGAGCACGATTACGAACGCCATGCTCATGGCTTTGATCAGGCTATATAAGAGATCCGGGGGGTTCTGAAACTGCCAGAAGATCAGGAAGAACCCTCCCGAGGAGACGTACCCAATCTGCTGCACGACCGCGAGATAGCTGGCGAAGAATCCCGCGCCGATCGAGCACAGGTACACGAACGGGAGCACCATCAAGGCTGCCAGAAGGCGGGTCGCACACAGGAATGTCATCCCGCTGATGCCCATCACCTCGAGCGCGTCGATCTCATCGGAGATCCTCATCGATCCGAGCTCAGCCACGATTCCGGTGCCGACCTTGGCCGCCATCATGTAGCCGAACACCAGCGGGACCAACTCCCGCAGATCGCACCAGGCAGCGAACACCCCCGAATAGGCGGGGGTTCCCTCGCCATAGGTGAAGTAGGCGCCCTCGATGCCGCATTGCAGGCCGATGATGAACACGAGGCCCCAGATCACCAGCGTCGAGGAAACGATCAGGATCCCGGCTTGGCGGAGCGTCTCGCCGAAGAACCGCAGTACCCGCAGCGTGAGCACCTCGCGCACGATCTGCGAGCCGAACTTGACGATCTCCCCGAACGCCTCGAGCCACCCGCGTGGGGTTACGATCAGATTCTGCATATCACTTGATGATCGTCGTGATCTCGGGATGGGTGGCCAGCAGCGTCTGGGTGAATGCGTAGTTGAACGCGAACACGCCCAGGAACGCAATCACGACCGCCTGGTTGACAGCGCGACCAACGCCCTCGGCACCGCCGGAGGCAGTCATGCCCTTGTAGCAGCAGACGATCGCGATGATCGCGCCGAACATCGTCGTCTTGAGGACCGAGCCCCACAGGTCGGTGGTCGATGCGTTGTTGAAGAACGTCGCCCAGAACGGTCCCAGCGGCGCATTGTTGACCCTCGTCGCGAGGATTCCACCGAAGATTCCGAACAGCAGCGCGTAGATGTCAAACAAGCCCGTGACGAGCATCAGCGCGAGGAAGCGCGGGACGACGAGGTTCTTGATCGGGTCCACGCCGAGCACCTGGAGCGCGTCGAGCTCTTCGCGGATCTTGCGCGCGCCGAGGTCGGCCGTGATCGCGGTGCCAGCGACACCGGCCAGCACGATCGCGTCGACGAACGGCGCGAACTCCCTGATCGAGGCGAGCACGAAGAAGCCGCCCAACCGGTCGAGCGCCCCGAACAGGACCAGGAAGTTGGCCGCCTGCAGGCCAGGCGCCTCGTAGCCGAAGGCAACCGTCGAGATCAGCAGCGGGAACCAGCACAACCTCATCGCAAACAGGAACTGCCCGACGAATTCGCTGCCGTATGGGTATGGTGGTCGCACAGCGGACACGACCGTCTTGCCGGTCAGGATCATCATGTTCCCGACCTCCTCCAGCACGCTCTTGGTCGGCAGGAACGCTCGGTCGGCGACTGCTCGGATCACGCTCTCGTTCCTCCCGGGATCTGTGCGCCGCTCGCACGGCTGTCCGCGCGGTAAGCCTACGACACCATCAGGGCAAAGACCAACTGCCAACCGTCGCCCTGCGAGGGCCAACCGTAGTGCCGGCGCGAGCCCCCGTGGTATGTTCAGCCCGCGTTGAGCGGGCGGAGACTGAGGAGCCCCAGGAGCTGCGGGATCATCGCCGGCGTCGCCGCGACGCTCGCGATCACGGGATGCGGCACCGGCGCGCGCCAGAGCGCCAGCAAGCCGCGTAAGTTCACCGTGGCCATCCCGAGCGTCACCTTCCCGGCCGCGCAACGGCTCGCTCAGCGCACGCACCTGGTGATCACCGTGCGTAACGCCGGCGCCAGGACGATTCCCGACATCGCTGCGTCGATCTGCAACGTCACCTGCGATTATCCGGCGCCTCCTGGGCAAGCTTCGAGCGCGCAGGCGTTCGCCGAGGATCTGACCACGCCGAACTTGGCCGATCGCTCGCGACCGGTGTGGATCATCGATCGGCCACCTGGAGCGTGTCGGTTCAGCTGCCCGTCGGGGGGGGCCGGAGCGGCGGTGACCGCTTACTCCAACACGTGGGCGCTCGGCTCGCTGGCGCCGGGGTCAACGGCGAGATTCGACTGGGCCGTCACCGCCGTCACGCCCGGAAGGCACGTCGTGGCGTGGCAGATCGCCGCGGGGCTGGGCGGCGACGCCAGGGCGGTGCTGGCGAACGGATCGACGCCCGAGGGCAGGTTCAGGATCACGGTCAGCAGCGCCCCGCAGCGGTCGTACGTCAACGCCCAGGGGCAGGTCGTCAAAATCGGGCCGTAGGGGCCGCGGCGAGCCCTGAGTCGTGTCGCGACCGTCAGGCGTCGCTCGAGCCGGCCCAGATGTTGACCCCGCCCTCAACGGCGTAACGGTCGATCTCCCGCAGTTCGTTGTCATCGAAATCGAGTCGATCGAGCGCGGCCACGTTCTGCTCCAACTGCTCGACGCTGCTGGCGCCGATCAGCGCCGAGGTGACGCGGCGGTCTCGCAGCACCCACGCGATCGCCAACTGCGCCAGCGACTGGCCGCGGCGCTGCGCGATCTGCGACAGCGCTTGGACGCGCTCGAGGTTCTCGGGCGAGATCAGCTCCTGGGAGAAGTGCAGCCCCCGTGCCACCCGCGAGTCCTCGGGCACGCCGCCGAGGTACTTGTCGGTCAGCAGCCCCTGCCCCAGCGGCGAGAACACGATACATCCCACACCCTCGCGCGCCAGCACCTCCAACAGCTCACGCTCGATCCATCGGTTGAGCATCGAGTACGACGGTTGGTGGATCAGCAGCGGGGTGCCGAGCTCGCTCAGCAACTCGAGCGCCTGCTCGGTTCGCCGTGGCCCGTAGGAGGAGATGCCGACGTAGCGGGCCTTGCCTTCTCGCACGGCGCTGTCCAGCGCGCCCATCGTCTCCTCCAGCGGGGTCTCGGGATCGAACCGGTGGGAGTAGAAGATGTCGACGTAGTCGACGCGCATCCGCTTCAGGCTCGCCTCGAGGCTCCCGAGCAGGTACTTACGCGAGCCCCAGTCACCGTAGGGCCCGGGCCACATGTCGTAGCCGGCCTTGGTTGAGATCACCAGCTCGTCGCGGTAGGGCCGGAGGTCCTCAGCGAAGATCCGCCCGAAATTGATCTCGGCGGTCCCGTACGGCGGTCCGTAGTTGTTGGCGAGGTCGAAGTGCGTGATCCCGAGATCGAACGCGCGGCGCACGATCGCGCGGCTGCCGGCCAACGGCCGGTCGTCGCCGAAGTTCTGCCACAGGCCGAGCGAGATCGCCGGCAGCTTGAGCCCGCTGAGCCCGCACCGGCGATACGGGAGCGTGTCGTAGCGATCCTCGTCCGGCAGGTAGACTGGCGGTCCAAGTTTGGGGTCGAATGGCACCACGCGAGTATTTCACGGGGCGCCGGTGGCTCGCCTCCCGAGCTTGGTGCGCACTCAGCGCAGACGTCCGCCGTCTGGCGAACGAATTCGCTCGCGGTTTGGCCATCGGGATAGTGACCGGCAAAAGATGGTCCCTTAGGCTGTTTGCGCCTACGGCTCGACAAGACTTGCTCATTCACGCGCGTGCCCCGGCCGCCGAGGGCGCGGACTAGGAAGGAACGACCCAACGCATGCCCATCCGCCAGCAGAACGTCTTCGCCGCCCAGTGGACCCCGAACGGCGCGGTTCTCGGAGCGCCCGACCTCACCTCGCCGGACAACCAGATCTTTGGAGCCAATGTTTTCAGCCCGGCGATCCAGCGCCAGCGGCTCCCCAAGGACGTGTTCCGCCGCCTGCAGCAGACGCTTGCCAAGGGCGAAGCGCTCGACACCTCGCTCGCCGATTCTGTCGCGCTGGCGATGAAGGAGTGGGCACTGGAGAAGGGCGCAACCCACTACAGCCACTGGTTTCAGCCGCTCACCGGCCTGACCGCCGAGAAGCACGACAGCTTCTACGGACCAACCGGCGAGGGCACCGCGCTGGCCGAGTTCTCCGGCAAGGAGCTGATTCAGGCCGAGCCTGATGCCTCCTCGTTTCCCACCGGCGGCATCCGCTCGACGTTCGAGGCGCGCGGGTACACAGCGTGGGATCCTACTTCCCCGGCATTCATCCTGGAAAACCCCAACGGGTCGTTGCTGTGCATCCCCACCGCGTTCGTGTCCTGGACGGGCGAGGCGCTGGACCACAAGATTCCCCTGCTGCGATCGATGGACGCGCTGTCGAAGTCGGCGATCCGGGCGTTGAAGCTATTCGGTAACACCACCGCCGCGAGGATCTTCACGACCGTCGGACCCGAGCAGGAGTACTTCCTGATCGACGAGCAGTACTACTTCGAGCGCCCTGACCTGATCACCACCGGCCGCACGCTGTTCGGTGCCAAGCCGCCCAAGGGCCACGAGCTCGACGACCACTACTTCGGCTCGATTCCGGAGCGGATCCTCGCCTACATGCTGGACACCGAGAAGGAGCTGGCCAAGCTCGGCGTGCCGGTCAAGACGCGTCACAACGAGGTCGCGCCGAACCAGTATGAGCTCGCGCCGATCTTCGAGAACTCCAACGTCGGCGCCGACCACCAGCAGCTGACGATGCAGGTGATGCAGAACGTTGCTCGTCGCTACGGCCTGATCTGCCTGCTGCATGAGAAGCCGTTCGCGGGCGTCAACGGCTCGGGCAAGCACAACAACTGGTCGATGGGCACCGACGACGGCGAGAACCTGCTCGAGCCGGGCGACACGGTGCACGAGAACCTCCAGTTCCTGTTCTTCTGCGCGGCGGTGATCCAGGCGGTCAACAAGCACCAGGGCCTGCTGCGGGCGTCGATCGCCTCTCCCGGCCAGGACCATCGCCTCGGGGCCAACGAGGCGCCACCGGCGATCATCTCGATCTTCCTCGGCGCTGAGCTGGAGAAGGTGCTGGACGCGATCGAGCGGGGCGAAGTGGGCGAGTCCACGCCGGAGTCGTTCCTGGGTCTCGGTACGCCGGTATTGCCGCCTCTGCCGATGCACGGCGGCGACCGGAACCGCACCAGCCCGTTCGCGTTCACCGGGAACAAGTTCGAGTTCCGCGCGCTGGGCTCGAGTCAATCGCTGTCGCTTCCCAACACGGTGCTCAACACGATCGTCGCCGAGGCGATCGACTACCTGGCCGAGGAACTCGAGGACGCGCTCGCGGCCGGCGCGAAGCTGGAGGCGGCGCTGCGCCCGATCCTGCAGCGCAGCTACGCGGCCAATAAGCAGATCGTGTTCAGCGGCGATAACTACTCCGAGGACTGGCACACCGAGGCCGAGCGGCGCGGGCTGCTCAACCTCAAGGCCACCCCGGACGCGCTGCCATACCTGATCTCCGACGACACCGAAACGGTGTTCTCCAACTACGGCGTGCTGTCCCAGCGCGAACTCGCGTCCCGCTACGAGGTGTTCCTGGAGCAGTACGTGACCAAGCTCAACATCGAGTCCGAGACGGCGGCATCGATCGCCCAGACGATGCTGCTGCCAGCCGCGGCTCGCCACCTGGCGCTGCTGCTCAGCGCTCAGCTACCCGAGCTGGCCAGCGACACCGAAGCGCTGATCGGGACCTTCGTGGAGGCGATCAAGGAGCTCCAGTCGGCAAACCTCGAGGAGAACCAGCCGCACGACGACCTGCTCAAACACGGCGAGTACATGCGGGACATAACCGTCCCGGCGATGGAGGCGGTGCGTAGCAGCGCCGACGCGCTGGAGAAGGTCGTCGCCGACGATCTCTGGCCCCTGCCGAAGTACTCAGAGATCCTGTTCATCAAGTAGCGCGCAATCGCCCAGGGGGCGATTGCGCAGCGGTCCAATCGCCCTCCAGATGATCGGGGTTCTCGAACATGGCCGGGTGATTGCCCCCTGGGCAATCACCCACTGCAATCGCCCCCTGGGCGATTGCACGTGGACCGCAACTTGCGGGGATCTGCCTGGGTTTACGCTACGGTGACTCGCCGTATGACGGAGGCCCGCGTGGCGCGCGGTTGTCGGGTTCTGGGGCGTCCTCGGCTGCGCGACGGTTTGGTTGTGATGCTCGCCTTGCTGGTCGCGGGAGTGTTCGCGACGCCCGTCCTCGGCTCATCCGGCGGGGGCGGGGTCAGCCTCTCGAGCGGCAAACCGGCCCGCCGAGGCGGAGTCGGTCCAGCGAGCGCCAAGGCCCATCGCGGCGGCGCCTCCCGGAAGCCCTCGCGGGCCCCGGCCAACCCGTTTGCCGGACGCTCGATGTGGATCTGGGAGCTCGACAGCTCGAACCGTGGCAACCTCCCCTCGATCGTCACCACCGCCCGTCAATACGGGCTCAGCGCGGTGATCATCAAGAGCGGCGACGGCACCGGCATATGGTCACAGTTCACCCCCCAGATGGTCGCGACGCTGCACGCGAATCACCTGCGGGTCTGCGCATGGCAGTACGTCTACGGCGTCCACCCCATCGCCGAGGCCCAGGTCGGCGCGGCCGCGGTACATAACGGCGCCGACTGCCTGCTGATCGACGCCGAGAGCGAATACGAGGGCCGCTACGCGCAGGCTCAGACCTACATCACGCAGTTACGGATGCTGATCGGACCGAACTTCCCGGTCGGGCTGGCAGGCTTCCCCTATATCGACTTTCACCCGGCGTTCCCGTATTCGGTGTTCCTGGGGCCGGGCGGCGCGCAGTACAACGTCCCGCAGATGTACTGGAAGGACATCGGCACGACCACGGACGCGGTGTTCGCCCATACCTACTCCTACAACCGGATCTACGGGCGACCAATCTCGCCGCTTGGACAGGTGTACAACTCGCCCCCGGCGCACCAGATCATTCGTTTCCGCAAGCTCGCGCGAGTGTACGGCGCTTCGGGCGTGGCCTGGTGGGATTGGCAGGAGGCACCGGCGGCGGCGTGGCGGGCGATCGCTCAACCGGCCGGAACCGTGCCAGACTACGTCCCATTCACAGCCGCGGCGAGCATCGACAAGGGCTGGCGGGGCGACCTCGTCGTCTGGGCCCAGGAGCACCTGATCTCCGCCGGTTACGCGATCCCCGTCGACGGGGGTTTCGGACCCAAGACCGTGTTCGCGGTCAGGAGCTTCCAGACCGCCCACGGCCTGCTCGCCGACGGGATCGTCGGTCCGGCAACATGGCAGGCGCTGCTGCGCTACCGGCCGGCGCCGATCCGTTGGGGAGCCACGGCATCGGCCAGTCAAGCGTCGGTCGCAAGCGTCTCGGCGCTCACTCCGCTGCCAAAGTCCGCCTCGCTGCCCGCCAAGCGCGACGAGATACCCAGAGCCGGCGGCGCCGGACGGCCTCGCGGGCGCTGACGCAGCCGCGCCGAGCACCCCCACCACGCCCGGGCGCCTACAGCAGTCCGTGCTCGCGAGCGTAGGCGACCAGCTCTGCACGAGACATGCGCTGGGTCTTCTGCTGGATGTGGGCTCGATGGGACTCAACCGTGCGCACGCTCAGATACAGGCTTGCCGCGACCTCGCCATTGGTGTGCCCCAGGGCAATCAGCCGCAACACCTCCAGCTCTCGCGCACTTAGGTCGTCGGGGTGCGCGAGATCACTGGGGGCTTGCGCGGCCAGCCGTGCCCCAAGCTCCGGATTTAGGTAGGTCCGCCCCTGCACCGCCAAGCGGACCGCCTGGACGAGCTCCGTTCCCGCGGCCTCCTTGAGTACGTAGGCGATCGCGCCGGCGCGCAGAGCCTCGCGAGCCAGGGCCGGGTCGTCGTGCATCGTCAGAACCACGATCTGGGTCTGGGGCGTCCCGTCACGAAGCCGCGCGATTTCGGACAGGCTCGATCCCCCAGGCAGATTGAGGTCGAGGACCAGCACGTGTGGGTGCCAGGTGGCGAGCGCGCTCTCCGTGCTGGGCACGTCGCCAGCCTCGGCCACGACCTGAAATCCCGCCTCGGCTTCGAGCAGGAGACGCAGACCGGCGCGCACGACCCGGTGATCATCCGCGATCACGATCGTAATCGGCAGACTTGACGAGCCGGGGTCATCCACTGGCGTGCAAGATAACGCCATCGCCGGTCTCGATCCGGACTGCCGCACTCGCCGCATCGGCGGCGATCCCGCTGGACGGCTGCCGCACCGTGAGCCAGGTGGCTAAGGCGCCGATTCCAGGACCGTGCCGGGATCGATCCGCTGGGGCTCCCGCGCCGTCAGCTCCACCGCGCCCCGCACCAGCACTCCGGGGCCGAACGTCACGTCGCCGTGGACCACGAGCCGCTCGGCCTCGCGCAGCGAAGGGGGGCCGTCTGGGAAGCGCCGCTCGAACTCGTCCAACAGGCGGTAGAAGCGTTTGTCGAGCTCGACGAACGGCAGACTCGCGCGCCCCGGCGGAACCGTCTCGACGTCGAGATCCTCGGAGACGGTGTAGACATCCGAGCGCAGCACGAGCAGGTCGTCGGTGGTCTTCACGGGCACGAACCGGGGGCGCGGCACGCATAGCAGGCCGGCGCCGGGGAAGCTCTCGATCGCCGCTCCCATCGCGCTCTCCAGCTGCACCACCGGGGGGGAATTGGAGTCACGGGGATCGACCGTCTTGTGATTGACGATCAGCGGCAGTTCCAGCACGCCGTCCGAGCGCTGCAGCGTGTCGGCCAACGCGCGTAGATCGACCCACAGATTATTGGTGTTGTAGTAGCGCCAGCGCCGAAAATCGCGGAACGAGTCCTCGTCCTCGGGCGGGGTCTGCGCGATCTCGCGCAGCACCAGCTGGCCGTCGGACCGCCGCCGCGCAATATGGCCGCCCTTACGGTCCGCCTCGGTGCCCTGCACGACTTCCATCAGAAACGGGATCCTCTCAGCGGCCAGGTGAGCGGCGATCCTGGGGTCCAGCGTGGCCCCCAGGTTGTCGGAGTTGGAGATCATCGCGTACTCGAATCCAGCCGCCAGCAGCGCATCGAGCATTCCGGAGCGCCGCAGCGCGCCGTACACGTCCCCGTGTCCCGGCGGACACCATTCGAGCCCCGGCGCCCGGGGCCAGCTGACCGGCGCCAGGCCGTCGTCCTGCAGCTTGGGGATCATGCTCTGGAGGAAGTCGAGCTCCAGGTCGTCCTGCGCCAGCTCAGGATGACGGGCGAGGGCGGTGAGCGTCTCCGCCCTCGTCGCTTCGCTGTTCATCAGCACCAGCGGCAGACGGACGCCGCAGCGGCGTCTCAGGGCGAGCGTCTGGCCCACGATGATGTCCAGGAACGAGCGTCCGTCGCGAGCCTCGATCAGCGATTTCGGCTGCTGCAGGCCCATCGTCGTCGCGAGTCCACCGTTGAGCTTGATCACCGCGACGCATTCCAGCGCGCTCGCGGCGTCCACGTCCGGCAATCGATCAAGCGACGCAACGTCGTTCGCGGGCTCCAGCTCGGCGCTCGGCAGCATCGCCGACGCGCCGCGCCGGAGCCGCTCATAGGCGCTGCGAAAGCTTCGGATCGCCTCCTCCGGCTGACCCGCGCCGCGCATCTTGTTCTCTGCCGTGCGGAGACCGTCTTCGCTCATCGGGTGTGCTGCCCGTAGTACGCGGCAGGACCGTGCTTGCGCTGAAAGTGCTTCTCGCGCAGCGGGCTGGCCAACCACGCCGCGCTCGGTTCGAGCACCGTCGTGAGCAGCGCCAGACGAGCCACCTCCTCCAGCGTCACGGCCGTCTGAACCGCGGCCGCGGGATCCCGGCCCCAGCAGAACGGCCCGTGTCCACGGACGAGGGCACAGGGAAGCTCCTGCGCCCCGTGCTCCGCGACCAGCTCGGCCAGCGCCGTTCCGGTCGCGCCCTCGTAGTCGTGCTCGATCTCCGCCTCGGTCAACGCGCGCGTAAGCGGGATCGGATCCGCACACAAGTCCGCGTGCGTGGTGCCGAAGATCGGGATCTCACGCTGCGCCTGGGCCCAGGCGGTCGCCCAGGTGGAGTGTGTGTGAACGACCCCGCCGATCTCCGGCAAGGCTCGGTACAGCGCCAAGTGCGTCGGCGTATCGGTCGACGGACGAAGCTCACCGCGGACGACGTTGCCGTCGAGGTCGACGAGGACCATTTCGTCCGCGCCCATCGCGTCGTAGGCGACCCCGCTCGCCTTGATCGCGACCAGTCCGCGTGCGCGATCGATCCCGCTGACGTTGCCCCAGGTCAGCTTGACCAGCCGCTGCGCGGGCAGCGCCAGGTTTGCCGCCAGTACGTGCTCGCGCAGCTCGTCAAGCTCGGTCACGAGGCGCTCTGGTCGGTGCGGATGCGCTTGAGGCCGTGCAGCAGCTCGACCTGCGATCGGCCGAGGGTCTCGTACAGGCTGCGGTAGATCTCGTACACGCGATCGTAGGTCTGTTTCGCCACCGGGTCGGGGGCATACGTCCGCAGGCTCTTCGGCCGCGTCGCCGAGATCGCGCTTGCGATGTCGTCGAACACGCCCGCTGCGACGGCGCCGAACAGCGCTGCGCCGCGGGCCGGGATCTCGCCCGAGTCCGGGACGTGGACCTCGCGCCCGCTCGTGTCGGCCAGCAGCTGCATCATCAGCGGGCTGCGCTCGGCGATCCCTCCGCAGGCGACGATCTGCGCCAGCTCGAGCCCGTGCTCCTCGAAGTTGTCCATGATTCGTCGGCTTCCGAACGCGATCGACTCGAGCAGCGCACGGTAGATCTCCTGGCGCGTGGTCTGCAGGGTGAGGCCGAAGATCGCCCCGCTGAGGTCGGCGTCGGCAAGGATCGTGCGGTTGCCGTTCCACCAGTCGAGTGCGACGAGCCCGGTCTCGCCTGGCCCGATCATCGCGGCCGCCCGCTCCAGCTCCTCGTAGCCGCCCGCGTCAGAAGCCACCTGCTCGACGAACCACGCGAGCATGTCGCCGACCGCCGCCTGTCCGGCCTCATAGCCGTACAGGCCGGGCAGGATCCCATCCTTGACGACGCCCGTGATACCGGGAAGCCGCGTCTCCTCGGGATGGACGACCATGTCGCAGATCGAGGTCCCGATCACGATCACGAACGTGCCCGGCTCCTCGACGCCGGCTCCGGGGACCGATACCCACGCGTCCACGTTTCCGACCGCCACCGCGACCGACTCCGACAGCCCAACGAGCTCGGCCACCTCGGGCCGCAGAGTTCCAGCGCGTGTACCCAGCGGAACGAACGAGGTTCCAAGCTTCTCCGCGGGATTGTCGAAGCCCGGGTAGGCGGCCTGGAAGTACTCGGTCGACGGTAGTCCCTCGGCCTCCGACCACATCGCCTTGTATCCGGCCGTGGCGCTCTGCCGGCACTCGTTGCCGGTCAGGTACCAGACGATCCAGTCGGTCGCCTCGATGAAGGCGGCGGCCTCGTCGTAGATCTCGCGATCCTCGAGCCACAGCTGGATCAGCTTCGGGAAGTACCACTCGGAGGAGATGCGCCCGCCGTAGCGCTGCAGGAACCCATCACCACGCTCGATCGCCATCTCGTTGAGCCGGTCGGCGATGGGCTGCGCCGCGTGGTGCTTCCAAAGCTTCGGCCAGGCGTGCTTGCGCTGACGCCAGCGCTCGAGCGTGCACAGGGGCACGCCATCGCTGGTCACCGGCAGCACGGTGCACGAGGTGAAGTCGACGCCGATCCCCACGATCGCGTCCTTGGACACGCCCGCCTGCTCGAGGACGTCAGGCAGCGCACCCTCGATCACCGTCACCCAGTCGTCCGGATCCTGGAGCGCCCAGTCGTGGGGCAGCACCTCCCCGCTTGACGGCAGCGTCCGGTCGATCACCGCGCTCGGATAGCGGACCACGCTGGTGGCGACCTCCTCGCCGGAGCGCAGGTCGAGCAGCAGTGCTCGACCCGACTCGGTCCCGAAATCGACTCCGATTACGTAGACCGGCTCGGTCACCGTCTGGGACTTGAGGCCGAGGGCCCGATGGTCATTCCCGGGCGCTGTCCGCCGGGCTGTCCGTGGTGGTTTCGGGATCGGCTGCGGTGAGGCGCTCCACCACGTCGGCGGGATCCGTCACGACGAGCGGATCCGCGGCGGCGAGCGGATCGGCCACGCCCGCGCCGTTGCCGCCATGCGCCGCCAGCCGCGCGCGTCGATACTCCTCGACAACGATCTCGGTCAGCTCCTCCACGGACGTCTCGGACGTGGGCTTGTCAAGGCCGATCACGCCGTCCTGGATCAGGTTCACTCGGTCGCAGCTGGCGAGCACGTGTACGAAGTTGTGCAGGATCATGATGACCGAGACGGTCCCCTCATCCTTCAGGCGATCGATCAGGTCGAGGATCTGCCCTCCCTCCTTCGCGCCCATCGCAGCGAGCGGCTCGTCGAGCAGGATGATGTCCGCGTCGCCGGAGATCGTGCGCGCGACCGCGATCGCCTGACGCTGACCACCGGACAGGCGGGCCACCGGCACGTCAATTTGGGGGATGTCGATCCCGATCTCATCCAGCGCCTTGCGCGCGTCCCGCTTCATCAGGTGGTTGTTCAGAAACGGGATCGGCCGGTGCAGGCGCTCGCGGCGCAGGAACAGGTTGTGGAAGACCGACAGCTGGTCGATCAGCGCCAGATCCTGGAACACGGTGTCGACCCCGTGCGTCCGCGCGTCATCGACGCTCTTGGGCTGGTACGGCCCGCCTTTGAGCCACATCTCCCCGGAGTCCTGCTTCTGGAATCCGCATAGGATCTTGATCAGCGTCGACTTCCCGGCGCCGTTGTCTCCGAGCAGGCCGAGCACCTCGCCCTTGCGTAGGTGCATGTTGATGTCACGTAGCGCCACCGTCGGGCCGAAGCGCTTGGCGATGTGCTCGACCCGAAGCACATCGTCGGGCGCCGAGGTCGGCGCGACGATCTTCTCGCCCGCAAACGCCGGCTCAGCCACGGCCCGATCCCGTGCGCACGCGCTGGACGTAGACGTTGACCGTCATCGCGATCAGGATCGCAACGCCGAGGTAGAGGTAGTCGTAGTTAGCGCTGACGCCCTTGATCGTCAGGCCCTCGGTCAGAATGCCGAGGAACAGCGCGCCGATCAGGGCGCCGACCACGGTTCCCGCGCCGCCGGTCATCAGCGTGCCCCCGATGATCACCGCTGCGACCGCCTGCAACAGGATCTGGTTGGAGCCGGACGGGTCCGGGGTCGCGGTCGACACGCGCACCGCCTCGAGAATCCCGACGAAGCCGGCCGTCGTGGCGCACACGATGAAGTTGCGTACGAGGACAAGCCTGACGTTGACGCCCGCTTCCGCCGCGCCGAGCCGGTTTCCGCCCACTGCGACGGTGTAGAGACCCCATCGGGAGAACGAGAGCACCGCCTGGAGGACGATCACGATCCCGAGCGCCCAGACCAGCTCCGAATAGGTCCCCGCGCCGAAGAACCGGGCGAACGTCGTCTTCGTGAGGATCGAGGTGCCAGGCATCGTGATCGGAGTCGAGTGCGACATGACGAGCGTCGCCCCGTCGAGCACGAACAGCATCCCGAGGGTGGCGACAAACGAGGCGATCCCGACGTACGCGACGAACAGGCCGTTGATCGCACCGAGCACCATCACGATCAGCAGCGTCAGGATCAGGCTGGGGATGAGAGGGATCCCGAGCCCGACGATCTTGTAGAATATGAACGGCGAGATCAGGTACACCGCGCCGATCGACAGGTCAATCTCACCCGTGGTCATCACGAACACCTGCCCGGCCGCCAGGATCGCAAGCGGGCAGAAGTACGGGAGCAGCGCCTTGAAGGAGCCGACCGAGAAGAAAGCGCTGGTGGTCGCCGAGAAGTAGATCAGCGTGATCAGCGTGACCACGATGATGCTGCCCTCGCGCAGCGTCAGGAGCCGCTTCAGGAGGCCGCCGGCGACGCCTCCGCGGGCCGGTTTGGAAGCCTGGCCCTGCGGAGGAGTGCTGCTTGCCGGGGCGCCCGAGGTGGACTTTACGGCCATTGAAACAGCCTACTACCCGTGAAGCGGAGGTCGATAGCTACGACTTCTGGACCCCGGGGGCGGTGCCAGTGCCCTCATAGCGGCTCTTGGTGGTGCTGTACGGGACCACCGTCTTGCTATCGAGGAATTTGAGCCCCGTGTTCACGTCGGCGGCGCCCGTCAGTCCCTGCGAGGCGTTGAGGAGGTAGAGCTCGAGGATCGGGAAGAAGCCCTGAAGGTAGGGCTGCTGATCGATCGTGAACGCGATGAAGCCCCCGGCGAGCAGCGACTCCGTGATGGTGGTCAGGTCATAACCGCCGCCCTGGACCTTGCCCTTCGCGCCCGCGGCCTGGATCGCCTGCGCGACGCTCTGCGTGCTGCCGGCGTCGACGGCGAACATGCCCTTGGTGCTGGAGTGTCCGCTCAGATACGCCTTGATCGTCGAGAGCTCCTGCGGCACAGCGGCTCCGGTCGCGACCACGTGCGTCTTGATGTTGGGGTGGCTCTTCAGCGTGTTCAGGGCACCGTCGATCCGCGGCTGGATGTTGGCCGTACCGGGCGTCGCGATGAACAGCGCCACGTCGCCGGAGGGAACCAGCTTCGCGATTTGCTCGCCCATCTTCTGGCCGGAGACGTACAGGTCCTGCCCGATGTAGGCCAGCCGGTTGTTGCCTGAGGCGTCGGCGTTGTAGGCGACGACGGGGATCCCGGCGGCGAGCGCATTGTTCGTCGGCGCGTTGAACGAGGTGGCGGAGATCAACGCGACGGCGATCCCGTTGACCTTGGCGCTGATCGCGCTGTTCATCGCGTTCACCATCTGGGAGATGTTGCTCGAATCCGATCCCGTCCACTGATACGTGCAGCCGAGCAGCTTGCACGCATCCGAGGCGCCGTTCTGGGTCGGAGTGAAGAACGGGTTGGTGGTCACGTGATTGACCATCGTGAACTTGTACGTCTCGGTCACGCCGAAGATCGCCGCCGCGCTGCTGCTGCTGCTGCTCGACGCGGCCGAAGTCGTGCTGCTGCTCGAACCACAGGCTTCGAGCGCCAGCGCGGCGATGCCGGCGATACCTCCGGTCAGCGCGGTCCGCCGCGTCAACTGATTGAACTTCTTCAGCGGCGAATCCTCCTGCTTGCGCTCATCCCATTCCAGCCGCTCAACTGCATCGTGGATGATGTCTTCCTTCGCCATTCTTCTCCTCCTCCTCTTCCTGGTGTCCTTTGGACCGACCCGGGCTCGTACGGTTTCAGACTTGCGCGACGTTGTCCACTTAGATTAACCCGGCGTAAACGCAGACGTTCCAATTTCCGTTCGATCACCCAAAACCCTTCCCAGCCTCTCTGTTCTCCTCTCAGGCGCTTTGGACGGACGCGATGTTAACGATCACACGCGGGCTGTGTCAACGGCGGCGGACAGCATGACCAACCTGGCGGTCGGCCTCACTCAGCCATCTGGCGCCACGGCGGTGCTGGCGCGGACGATCAGCTCCGGCTGAACCGGCAGTCCGGGCGGGAGGCGCTCGCCCGCCTCGATCATTCGCAGTAGCAGCCGGAAGCTGCGACTGCCCACCTCGTCGAAGTTCTGGCGGATCGTCGTCAGCGGCGGCGTGAAGTACGACGCCTCGGGGATGTCGTCGAACCCGACCACGCTGACCTGGACCGGGAGCTCTCGGCCGGCCTCGTGCATCGCCCGCAGCACGCCCAGCGCCATTTGGTCGTTGGCGACGAAGATTGCGGTGACCGCCGGATCCCGGCTCAGACGGCGGCCGAAGTCGTAGCCGACGCGTGGGCTCCAATCGCCGACCATCGGCGCCTGCGGCGGTTGGGCCCCGGCCTCCTGCAGCGCAGCGCGCCATCCCTCCTCTCGCTGGCGCGCCTCGAGAAAGTCCGTCGGCCCCGCAATGTGCCAAACCGTTTCGTGGCCGAGGTCGAGCAGGTGGCGGGTCGCCCTGACGGCTCCGGCGAACTGATCCACGGCGACCACCGGGACCGCTCCGGGTGGGCCCGCCTCGACCGCCACCAGCGGGATCCCAGCGGGCGTGTGCAACAGTGCCTCGGCCCCGTCGACCTGAGCGGCGATCACCAGGATCCCGTCGACCCCTTGCAGCCGAAGTCGCTCGACGGCATTCGCGACCGAGGAGCGATCAAGCGCTTTGAGACTGGCAACGATGATGAAGTAGCCCTCCTCATGGGCGGCGCGCTCGATCCCCAGCAGCGTCGACGCGGGGCCGTAGAGCGTAGTGTCGAAGCTCACCACCCCGAGCGTGTTCGATCGGCCGGTCACCAGCGCCCGCGCCACCGAGTTGGGTCGGTAGTCGAGCTGGTGCATGGCTGCAAGCACCCGCTGACGGGTTTCCGAACGCACGTGGGGGTTGCCGTTGATCACCCGGGAAACGGTCTGATGCGATACGCCGGCCAGCCGGCCAACGTCCGCCATCACAGCCGCTCGAGGCCGGCGCATGCGGGGTGTGTCCTGCGTCCCATCCATCAACCGTGCATCCTCGCAAAACCTGACCTCCACGTTATCGCTAACACGGCGCCGCGCCAGTTCGGGCGCCGTGTCGCGACGGCGTGCGCCGTCGCCCCGGCGGAGTTGACCTGCGGACGGTCGGAATTCCGCCACAAATCTCGTCGCGAACCACGTAGCATCAACCCGTGAGCGGCCCACTGTTCGGTCTCGATGTCGGCACCTCGGGGGTCAAGGGCCTGGCGCTCGATCGCGCTGGAGCGGTGGTAGGGCTCGCCGAGGCCGGCTACGTCCTGTCAACGCCCCGACCCGGGTGGGCCGAGCAGGATCCGAACGATTGGTGGCAAGCCACGCAGTCGGTGCTCGACCGGCTGGCGGGTTTGGCAGGCGCGCCGGCGGGCATCGGACTCTCGGGTCAGATGCACGGTCTCGTCGCGCTCGATGCCCAGGACAAGGTGCTGCGCCCGGCGATCCTGTGGAACGACCAGCGCACCGCCGCTGAGTGCCGGCAGATCGAGCACACGCTGGGGCTCGAGCGACTGATCTCGCTGACCGGGAACCGAGCCCTGCCCGGCTTCACGGCGCCGAAGCTGATCTGGCTCCGCAGCAACGAACCGGACGTGTACGCCCAGATCGCGCGGGTCCTGTTGCCGAAGGACTACGTTCGGCTGCGATTGTGCGGCGAGCACGCGACCGACGTCTCGGACGCCTCGGGCACGCTGCTGCTCGACGTCGCGGGGCGGCGCTGGAGCGAGGAGGTGCTCAGTGCGCTCGAGCTCGATCCCGCATGGTTGCCACGCGTGCTCGAGAGTCCCGTGGTATCCGGATTGACCTCAGACGGCGTGCCGGTCGCCGCCGGCGGCGGGGACCAGGCCGCCGGAGCACTGGGCGTCGGCGTCACCCGGCCGGGCCCGGTGTCGGTGGCGCTCGGAACCTCGGGCGTGGTGTTCGCGGCAGCAGACGAGTTTCAGGCAGATCCCGGGGGTCGTGTGCACTCCTTCTGCCACGCGGTGCCCGGCGCTTGGCACGTGATGGGGGTGATGCTGTCGGCCGCGGGCTCGCTTGCCTGGTTGCGCGACGCGATCGGCAGCGGAGTGCCATACGACGCTCTGCTGGCGGGCGCGGAGAACTGGGGCCCGGGAACCGAAGGGCTCGTGTTCCTGCCTTACCTGGCCGGCGAGCGCACCCCCCATGTCGACCCCGACGCGCGCGGTGCGTTCGTCGGACTCGGCCTGCGCCACGATCGCGCGGCACTCGTGCGAGCGGTGCTCGAGGGGGTCGCGTTCGGCCTACGCGACTCGCTCGACCTGGTCGCTGAGCTTGCGATCAAGCCCACACTGGGCCGGGTCTCCGGTGGCGGCGCACGCAGCGAGCTGTGGCTGCGGATCCTCGCCTCGGTGCTCGAGCTGCCGCTGCAGCGCGTCGCCGTCGACGAGGGCGCGGCGTTCGGCGCGGCAATCCTCGGGGGCGTCGCCGCGGGAGTCTGGCCCGACGTCCACGCTGCGGTCTCGGCGACCGTCAGGCCGCGCGAATGTGTCGAACCCGTGCCGCAATGGATCGAGGAATATCGGCACCGGCGCCAATACTTCCGGTCCCTGTACCCGGCGCTCGCGGCGCTTCGCTGACTGACGTCGGCTCAACCGGCGCGGTCGAGGTCCGACCGGCGTGTCCGACGCTACGCGATCAAATGTGCTCCCGGCCCCGGCGAGACCTCGACCGCGTCCTGAGGCGCCGTCGCACCGGGCGGGAACAGGCCCAACACACTCCCGCCGAAGCCGCCCCCGACGATCCGCGCGCCAACCGCACCCGCTCGATGGAGCCGCTCGACGGTGGCCTCGACCGCTGGGGTCGAGATCTCATAGCAGTCGCGCAGGCTCGCGTGGCAGGCATCGAGCAGGCGCCCGAGCTCGGCCAGGTCGCGGCCCGCCAAGGCCGCAACGGCTTCCTGCACTCGAGCGTTCTCGGTCACGACATGGCGGGCGCGGGCGGCGAGCGGAGCCGGCAGGTCCTCGGTCATCTCGAGCGTGGTATCGCGGAGGCTGGAGACTCCCAGCTGCGCGCACGCACGGGCGCATTCGTCGCGTCGCTGGTTGTATCCGGAAAGGGCATTTGCATGGCGCTCGCCGGAGTCGAGGGTGACGAGCGAGAAGCCATCGAGGTCCAGCGCGACGTTGGTGACCTCCAGCGATCGGAAGTCGATCCGCATTGCCGTGTCAGGCTCGCCGTACAACGATGCGATCTGGTCCAGCAGGCCGGTGCGCGCCCCGACCCACACGTTCTCGATCCGCGAGCAAATCTGCGCCAGGGCAAGTCGGTCGGGGACCGGCCCGTCGGTCAACGCCAGCAACGCCAGGCACAACGCGACCTCCAGCGCCGCCGAGGAGGACAGTCCCGAGCCCCGCGGAACCGTGCCCGTGATCTCGAGCCGGGCCCCGGGCAACCGCACCCCCGCCTGCTGTAGCTCCGCGGCGGCACCGCGAACGAACCCGCGCCAGCCGGGAGCGGCCGCGGGGCGCTCCAGTGCGAAGCTGTCGCGCTTGCCGAGGTCGACGGCCAGCGCCTCGATGCGGAGATCCCGGGTACGCCGCGCGCGCACGGTGACGCCTTGGCTGATCGCGAACGGCAGCGCCAGGCCCTCGTTGTAATCGGTGTGCTCGCCGAGCAGATTCACACGGCCGGGCGCAAATGCAGCGGCACGTTCACGCACCGTGTAGTCTCCTGGTCATGGTCGGTGACATTCTCCAGCCCACGCATCTTCTCCTGATTCTCGTGGTCGCGTTGCTGGTGCTCGGACCGAAGCGGCTCCCAGAGGTCGGACGCGCGGTTGGTCGTGGCATCCACGACTTCAAGCACGCGATCAACGGGGAGCACAGCGAGCCGCACGAAGAGGTCGTGAGCGCTGAGGCTTCCAAGCCGCCGGCCGAGCCGGCGGACCGCGTCGTCTAGTCCAGCGGGCGAGGGCAGCCAGGTGGCGGTGCGGTGGGGCATCCTGTCCACTGCGAAGATCAACGACAAGTTCCTGGCGGGAGCGCGCGAGGCCGCCGACGTCGAGATCGCCGCGGTCGCGAGCCGCGACCGAGAGAACGCCAAGCGATACGCGCGCGAGCACGGGATTGACCGCCCCTACGGCGACTATCAGGCGTTGCTGGACGACGCCGAGCTCGACGCGGTCTACATCTCGCTGCCGAACTCGCTCCACGTCGAGTGGACGGTGCGCGCGCTGCAAGCCGGCAAGCACGTGCTGTGCGAGAAGCCCCTGGGGCGCCGGGCCGCGGAGGTCAGCGGGGCGTTCGACGTCGCGCAGCGCGAAGGACTACTGCTGATGGAAGCGTTCATGTACCGCCACAATCCGCAGACCCGCCGCCTGACGGAGCTCGTCGCCGAGGGGGCGATCGGCCGGCTGAGATTGGTCCGCGGCGCGTTCAGCTTTGCCGCCGCGGATGCCGCCGACGCCCGCCTCAGTGCCGCGCTGCACGGCGGCGCACTGATGGACGTCGGCTGCTACCCGCTCAGCGCCGCGAGGCTGATCGCCGGCGAACCCGAGCGGGTCACGGCCGAGCAGGTGCTGGGCGGCGACGGCGTCGACATCTCGTTCGTCGGGACGATGCGGTTTGCGGGCGGGGTGCTCGGTCACTTCGACGCCGGCCTGGCGCTGGATACGCGCGACGAGCTCGAGGTCGTGGGCGAGCAGGGCACGCTGTTCCTCGATGACCCGTGGCACTGCCGCGTCCCGGTGATCGAGCTCCGGCTCGAGCAGTCAGTGCAGCGGTTCGAGCTCGAGCCGGTCGACTCATATCGGCTCGAGGCGGAGAACATGTCCGCCGCGATTGCCGGCCGGGCGCCGCCGCTGCTCGGTCGTGGGGACGCGGTCGGACAGGCTCGAGCGATAGAGGCGCTTTACCAGGCGGCGCAAACCGGTGCGGCGGTGACCGTCAGCCCACCCGGTTGACCGCCGCGCAAACGAGATCAACGCGGCGGTTGCGCGACTTCGGGCAGGGGCGTAGGCTCGCACACCTCCGTCGGTAAGCGACTTTGAGGTGACGGCGGGCGCTGACGGCGAGCGGCACCCCAAGCAGGCGAACGAGGAGAGCAGCAATGAGCGCAGAGACCACGGCCACTTCGGCGCAGACGGGCGAGTCACCGCGGAGCGATCCGTTCGAGCACGATAACCAGCGTCCTCGGATGCATGGCCGGGTGGTGTTCGTGACCGGTGGGACGCGCGGCATCGGTGCCGCGATCTGCCGCAGCTTTGCCAGCCAGGGGGCGATCGTGGCTGCGGGCTACGGCCGCGATGTCGAACAGGGCGAGAAGCTCCTGGGGGAGCTCGAGCAGGAGGGCGTGGAAGCGAGCATCCACCGGGGCAACATCGGCTCGGCGGAGGATTGCCGGCGGACCACCTCCGAGGTGATCGAGCAGCATGGTCGGCTCGACGTGCTGGTCAACAATGCCGGGATCACGATTGACAAGACCGTCCTGAAGATGAGCGACGAGGACTGGTATAAGGTGATCGCGGTCAATCTCTCGGGCGCGTTCTTCATGTCCCAGTCGGTGCTGCCGCACATGATCGAGCGCGGCTCGGGTCGGATCATCAACATCTCCTCGATCATCGGCCAGACCGGAAACATCGGCCAGGCCAACTACGCCGCCTCTAAGTCGGGGCTGTTCGGGCTGACCAAGACGCTCGCCCGCGAGGCCGCCTTCCAGCTCGGGAAGGCAGGCAAGCTGAGCGACGATTCGATCGGCGTGACCGTCAACACCGTGGCTCCCGGATACATCATGACCGAGATGCTCGAGAGCGTCCCCGAGAAGGTGCTAGACCGGCTCAAGTCACAGATCCCGGTCGCCAGGCTCGGACGCCCAGACGAGGTCGCCCGTGTGGTGCACTTCCTGGCCGCCGACCAATCCTCGTACATCACCGGCGCGGTCTGGGAGGTCAACGGCGGCCAGGATATGTAGGTGGCATCGTCGCGGGTCGCGTATATCCTCCGCTGAGGATGCCCAAGCGTTCAGCGGCCACGCTCGGCGAGATCATTCGCAAGCAACGGGAGCTCGGCGAGATGTCGATGCGCCAGTTCGCCGAGCTCGCTGGGATATCGAATCCGTATCTGTCCCAGATCGAGCGTGGGCTGCGAGCTCCCTCCGAGCACGTGCTCGACGGGATCGCGGGCGCGTTGCAGGTCTCGGCGGATGCGCTTTACAAGCAGGCCGGAATGTCGGTGCCCGGTGAGGAGCCGCAGAACACCGCCGTGCTCGACGGGATCGCCGCCGACCCGCGGCTGACCGGCCGTCAGCGGGCGGCCCTGCGAGAGGTCTACGAGGCGTTCGTCGGCGCGCCACCTCGGGCACGCAAGCGCAATAACACCTCGGGCGAATGAACGAGCGCAAGGCAGCTCTGGTCACCGGCGCGGCCAGCGGGATCGGACGAGCGGTGGCGACGCGCCTGCTGGAAGCCGATCTCGATGTGCTCGCGGTTGATCTGCAGCCTGATCCGGACGGCCCCGGAACTCCCCACCAGGCCGACCTCACGCTGGCGGATGCCAACGCCGGTGCTGTCGCGGCGGCGCTGCAGCGGTTCGGTCGCCTCGACGTCGTCGTCGCCAACGCGGGCGTTCAGCACGTGGCTCCGATCGAGGAGTTTCCGATCGAGCGGTGGGAAACGATCGTGGCGCTGCTGCTGACCAGCCCGTTCCTGCTCGCCCAGCACGCCTGGCCGGCCCTCCGAGACAGCCAGGCCGGGCGGTTCATCGTGATCGCCTCCGTGCACGGACTGGTCGCGTCGCCATACAAGGCCGCGTACGTGTCGGCCAAGCACGGCGTGCTCGGATTGGTCAAGACGCTCGCGCTCGAGGGCGCGAGCGCGGGCATCACGGCTACCGCCGTGTGCCCCGGCTACGTGCGCACACCTCTGGTGGAGAAGCAGATCGCCGACCAGGCGCGCGTGCACGGGCTGTCCGAGGACGACGTGCTCGAGCAGGTGATCCTGGCGCCACACGCGGTCAAGGAGTTGATCGAGCCAGCCGAGGTGGCCGAGGTCGTCGCGTTTCTCGCCGGGCCTGCCGGCCGGACCTTCACCGGCGTGCCGGTGACGATGGACCAGGGGTGGACGGCACGGTAGCGCCACATTAGCGGGCGCTAATGTGCTTGGGGGTTGCTGCAGGGCGGCAACTCCCGGCAAGGCAGCGAGCAGCAGGACAGCAACCCCGCGTTGGGTCAGCAAGCTAACCCAATCGGGAGCGGTCGCTGGGCCGTGGTCCATGCGAACCTTGCCACGGGCGTGTCAAGGTTGGGTGGCGCGCTGGTACGATCTCGAGATGCGCGACTTCCTCGGTGTCACACGCGATCGCACGATCGTCTACGACGGCGGCATGGGTGCGACGCTTGAGCAGTTCGACCTCAGCCTCGAGACCGACTACCGGCTACCCGGGCGATGCCACGAGGCGCTGGTGCTCAACCGCCCCGACGTGATCGAGGACGTTCACACTTCGATGCTCGACGCCGGCGCCGATGTGCTGGAGACCGACACCTTCCAGGCCTCGCGTCTGAAGCTGGCCGAATGGGGGCTCGCTGACCACACACGCGAGATCAATCTCAGGGCCGCGCAGATCGCCCGCACGGCCGCCGGTGAGCGGCGTTTCGTCGCGGGCTCGATCGGCCCAACCGGGTTCCTCCCCGCCAGCGACGACGGGACGCTCGGTCAGATCACCTTCCCGGAGCTGACCGAGGTGTTCACCGAGCAGGCTCTGGCACTGATGGAGGGCGGAGTCGATCTGGTGATCATCGAGACCGCGCAGGACATCCTCGAGCTCAAGGCGGCAATCTTCGGCGTGCGCGCGGCGGGCCACGAGCGCGGGCGGGGGGTTCCGATCCAGTGCAGCGTGTCGCTCCTGCCCCAGGGCGGCAAGATGCTGCTCGGCACCGACATCAGCGCCGTGTTGGCGACGCTGGAGGCGCTCGAAGTCGACGTGATCGGGCTGAACTGCTCGACCGGGCCCGAGGACATGCGCGACGCGATCCGCTTTCTGGGTGAGAACTGCTCGGTTCCGGTCCATTGCATCCCCAACGCCGGCCTGCCTCTGCAAGGCCCGAACGGCGAAACTATCTTCCCCGAGGAGCCCGAACCGCTGGCCAACGCGCTGGGCGAGTTCGTCGAGCGCTACGGGATCTCGATCGTCGGCGGGTGCTGCGGCACCACGCCCGAGCACATCCGGGCGATCGCCGAGCGGGTCGGGCACCGCCCGCCCAGCCCGCGCCCTCGCCGCCGCGAGACCCACATCAGCTCGATGATGGCCGCGACGGCGCTGGTGCAGGACCCGCGTCCCACGATCGTCGGGGAGCGCGTCAACTCGCAGGGCTCGCGCAAGGCCAAGGAGATGCTGTTGGCCGACGACTACCAGGGACTGATGACAATCGCCGAGGATCAGGTCGCCGGTGGCGCCCACGTACTCGACGTGTGCGTGGCCCTGACCGAGCGCCAGGACGAAGCCGAGCAGATGCGTCAGGTCGTCAAGGGCATCTCGTTGACCCAGCCCGCCCCGATCCAGGTCGACTCGACTGAGCCCGACGTAATCGAAACCGCACTCCAGCAGATCCCGGGCCGGGCGATCGTCAACTCGATCAACCTCGAAGCGGGCCGCGACAAGCTCGATCGGGTGGTGCCCCTGGCCAAGGCGCACGGCGCCGCGCTGATCGCGCTGACGATCGACGAGGTCGGGATGGCCAAGACGGCGCAGCGGAAGCTCGAAATCGCACAGCGCATCAAGCAGCTGTGCTGCCATGAGCACGGGCTCGACGCCGAAGCGCTGATCTTCGACTGCCTGACCTTCACGCTAACCACCGGCGACGAGGAGTGGCGGCCGAGCGCGGTGGAGACGATCGAGGGAATCCGTCGGATCAAGACCGAGATCGCGGGCGTGAAGACGTCGCTGGGGGTCAGCAATGTCAGCTTCGGTGTCGGCGTCCCCGCGCGCTCGGCGCTCAACAGCGTCTTCCTGCACCACTGCGTGGAGGCCGGGCTCGACCTCGCGATGGTCAACCCTAACCACATCACGCCCTACGGCGAGATTCCGCCGGAGGAGCGCGAGCTGGCCGACGACCTGGTGTTCAACCGCCGCGAAGACGCACTCGAGCGGTTCATCGCTCACTTCGAGTCCAAAGGAACCGGCGAGGAGAGCGGCGCGGGCGCCGCGGACCCGACCGAGGGCATGGAGCCAGAGCAGGCGCTGCACTTTCACATCCTGCGCCGCAAGCGGGAGGGAGTCGAGCACTGGATCGACCTGAGCGTGGAGAAGCTGGGCGCGGTGCCGACCCTGAACGAGGTCCTGCTCCCAGCGATGAAGGAGGTCGGCGACAAGTTCGGCGCCGGCGAGCTGATCCTGCCGTTCGTGCTCCAATCGGCTGAGGTGATGAAGCGCGCGGTCGCGCAGCTGGAGAAGTATCTCGACAAGCTCGAGGGCTACACCAAGGGAACGGTGGTGATCGCAACCGTGTTCGGCGACGTTCACGACATCGGCAAGTCGCTGGTCAACACGATCCTCACCAACAATGGCTATACGGTGATCGACCTCGGCAAGCAGGTGCCGATCTCCAGCATCCTCGAGGCGGCGGTCGCGCATGACGCGACCGCGATCGGTCTTTCAGCGCTGCTCGTCTCGACCTCGAAGCAGATGCCCGCCTGCGTGCAGGAGCTCCACGAGCGCAAGCTCCAGTTCCCGGTGCTGATCGGCGGCGCGGCGATCAACCGGAATTTCGGTCTGCGAATCCTGTATCCGAAGGCGAGCGAGTCCGACGAGATCTACGAACCGGGGGTGTTCTACTGCAAGGACGCGTTCGAGGGGCTCGCGAAGATGGATCAGCTGGTCGACGATCAGGCGCGCGAGGGGCTGATCGTCAAGACGCGGGCGGCGGCGAAGCAGTTGCGCGAGGCGCCGGTGGCCAAGCCGGACAATGCCCCTCCCACGACCGACTCATCGGTTCGCAGCGCGGTGCGGACCGACAACCCGATCCCGCAACCGCCGTTCTGGGGGGTTCGCGAGCTGGAGATCCCGATGGACGAGGTCTACCACCACCTCGATACGCACGTGCTGTTCAAGCTGCACTGGGGTGGGCGGGGAGTCAAGGGCGAGGACTGGGCGCGCCTGCTGCGCGAGGACTTCCAGCCACGTCTGGAGCGAATGTGGGAACAGCAGGACTATCTGCGCCCGAGAGCCCTGCTCGGCTACTTCCCCTGCAACTCGGATGGCAACGAGCTGATCGTCTGGGACCCCGACGCGCCCGGTGAGCGCGAGCTTGAACGACTGGTGTTTCCACGTCAGCCAAAGCACGCCCGGATCTGCCTGGCCGACTTCTACCTGCCACGCAGCGTGGCTGACCCACGCGCGGTCGACGTCGTGGCGTTGCAGGCGGTGACCGCCGGCGACGAGGTCACGGGACTGATGGCCAAGCTCGAAGCCGACGGCGAGTTCGCCGAGCAACTGTTCGTTCACGGTCTCGGGGTGCAGACCGCCGAGGGTATGGCCGAATTCGTGCACGCGCGCGTGCGCGGCGATCTGGGGATCGCGCCCGACCAGGGTCGCCGCTATTCGTGGGGTTATCCCGCCTGCCCCGAGCAGTCAGAGCACGAGAAGGTGTTCCGGCTGCTCGACGCACCCTCGATCGGATTGCGGCTCTCCGGCGGCTTCGCCGTCGAGCCCGAGCAGTCCACGTTGGCGATCGTCACCCATCACCCCCAGGCCGTCTACTTCGGCATGAAATCCGGCTCGCTACCGCAGACCGCCAAGCAGGCCCGCGACGAGCTGATCGCGGGCACCGACAAGGACCCAACGCGATCGGCGGTCGCGCGGCGCTAGCGCTTGGCCTCGACCGGTCCGGAGGCGCGACGAGAGCCGGTGCGCGGCGCGCGGGTCGGCCGCGCGGGGAGCTTCACCGGGGTGGCGTTCATCGCGCGAAGCCTGACCTCGCGCCAGGACATCCCTTCCTTGAGCAGCGCCGGCATGCCCATCAGCAGTGCCGTGGAAACCTCCACCGCCTGAAGCACCACGCCGTAGGCGACGCCGGAGCCGAATCCGACGTGCCAGCCGGTGTGCAGGACCGCGGCGCACGCCGCCTGAAACACGCCCAGGTTCGCCGGCGTGGCAGGTAGGACGGCGGTGATGTTGACGGCGAACAGCACCGCGGCGGCCGCTGCGAACCCGGCCTGGTGATTGAGGCCGAGTGCGACCAGGAGCACGTAGCAGGACAGCAACTGCAGGCCCCAGGCAGTGAGCTGGGCCGCCGCTGCCGCGGCGCCGAGCCTCGGCTGGCGGAACACGGCCAGACCGGCCCGCACCCGGGTCAGCCCGCGCCTGATCTGGGCGACCATCGTGTGGAGCCGGCCAAACCGCGCGTCGGGAGCGCCGTGGCGCAGCAGCAACGGCGCCAGCAGCACAACCACCAGCAGTGCCAACGGGGCGATGGCGGCCACGACCAACGCGTCCTGATGGCCGTTGAACAGATCAACGGACGAGAACATGATCGCTCCGAGGATCGCCAGCGCCACGATGTTGATCAGGGTTTGCGAGACCAGCGTGCCCAGCACCACCGGCAGATACTCGCGCGGCCTGCCGCTCCGTCGGGCGACGACCAGCGCGCGCGCCGGCTCGCCCAGGCGTGCCGGTAAGGTCGAGGACATCAGCACCCCGATGAATGTCCCCTGCATCGCATCCGAGAGGCGCAATCGGGCCCGCGGCATCGCGGCTCGCAGGATTGCGTACCACGAGAAGCCCCTCATCACCATCGCGCTGCACATGATCGCCAGCCCGAGCAGCACGAACGCGGGGCTCGAGTTGATCAGCGCAGCCGTCACATGGCCGACTCCGATCTTCTCCAGTGCCAGCACGGCCAGCAGGACGCCGGCCAGCGACACGGCCGCCAATCCAGCCCGGCGGGCGATCGTGGCGAGCTTCCCGCGACCGCCGATCAGCGCCGGCTCGAGACTCGGGAGGCGGCGCGCCGGAAGGCGCGGTTTGAGGTCGGTCGGTCGAGCGCCGATCCGCACCGCCATGCGCTGGAGCGAACCCTCTGGCTGGGGGGTCGCAATCGCATCCCGATACGCGTCCATCACCTCTGAGGCGACGCGCGGCCACGCGAAGCGCTCGACATCCCGGGCCGCGGCCTGCGCCATCTCGGACCGTCGTGACGGCTCGTCCCACAGATCGCGAAGCACCTCGGCGAGCGCTTGCGCATCGCCCGGCGGCACAAGGATGCCGTCGACCCCATCGCGCACCACATCTCGGTAGCCGGCGATGTTCGATGCGACCACCGGCGTGCCGCCGGCGAACGCCTCGGTCAACACCATCCCGAAGCTCTCGCCGCGCAGGGAGGGCGCACACAGCACGTCGGCGTGCTCCAGCTCATAACGCTTGCGGGCGTCGTCTACCTTGCCGAGCACACGCACGCCGCGGTCATCGAGCATCAGCGGCGCCAGCTCTCCGGGCGTCGGTCCGATCACGGTGAGCTCGGTCGGAATGTGCTCGCGCAGGGCTTCGAAGGCGTGCAGCAGGAGCGGCAGACCCTTGCGCTCGACCGCCTGGCCCACGAACACGATCCGAAGGCGGTCGCCCTCGGGGGCAGCGGCTGCGTTCGCGGCCAACCACGGGTCGACCTGGACGCCGTTGGGTATCACCCGGTAGTGGCCGCCGAAGAACCGCCTCGCCGTCCACGCGGCCGCCTCGGAGACCGCGATTCGCACGTGCAGGCGGTTGAGCATCCGTCGGGCCCCGATCAGGTTTGCAATTCCGTTCGAGATCCGGCTGTCGGAGTAGGAGTGGAACGTCCCGACCAGCGGCAGTCGGGTCGAATCGGTTGCCACCCAACCCATCAGCGGGGCGACCGGCTCATGGACGTGAACGACGTCGTAGCGTCCGGTCCGCAACTCGCGATGCATCGATGCCACCCCGTAGGGCGTGATCGACAAGTTGGACACCGCGCCGTTGGCCTTGAAGCCGACCGTACGCCCCAGCGGGACAAGATAGTCGGGCGGCTGGAGTGACTGCGGCCCGGCGCCGCGATGCAGAATGGCCGAGAACGTATCGGGCGAGTCGTAAGGCGCGAGCACCCGAACGTGATGGCCGTCGGCGATGAAACGCTCTGCCAGCGCCTCGATGTGTCTCGTGACGCCCCCCGGATAGGTCCAGGAGTAGGGCGAGACCAGGGCGATCCGCATATGTGTCATCTTAGCTAGCTTCTACCCCGGCTCGGGGACCGGGTTTCGGTCGCCTATCATCGCTTGCAATGCCAGTCCGGCACTTCGTCAAGTACACGTTTCTGCAGGTCGATCCCGCGTGGCGTCGACTCGAGGACGAGCGCCGAGCCACCGACAAGCGCGAGCTCATCGCAGCCTGTGAGGACTTCGCGGAGGGCCATCTGTTCCGCGCATTTTCGCTCGTCGGCACTCGCGGCGACGCCGAGGTGATGCTGCTCAGCCAAGCGCAGAACCTGGAGCGGATCCATGAGTTTCACGTCGTGCTCGGGCAAAGCGGGCTGATGAAGTGGTGCACGGTGCCGTATTCGTTTCTCGCGATGACCAAGCCGTCGGAGTATTCCGAGGAGTCACGCCTTGAGGTTCGACCCGCACATGGCAAATACCTGTTCGTCTACCCGTTCGTGAAGACCCGGGCCTGGTACGCCCTGCCAGCGCCGGAGCGCTGGCGAATCATGCAGGAGCACATCAAGTTGGGACGTGAGTTCCCGTCAGTGGACCTCAACACGAGCTATTCGTTCGGCCTGGACGACCAGGAGTTCGTGGTGGCGTTCGAGACGGACAATCCAGCCGACTTCCTCGACCTCGTGCAGCGTCTGAGGACCACCGAGTCGAGCTCCTACACGCTGCGCGACACGCCGACCTTCACCTGCATCTCGTGCTCGGTCGAGCGTGCGCTCGGAGCGCTGGACGGGTCCGCGCTCACACTCGCGCAGGCGCCGTGAGCACGGGTCCCGTCAAGTTGGCCCAGGACCTTGACGAGGTTCGCGACATAACGGTTATCGGAGCGGGCCCGGTCGGGCTGTGCGCCGCCTTCTGGGCGGGCATGCGCGAGGCGAGCGTGCGGATCGTCGATTCCCTGCCGGAACTGGGTGGCCAGCTCACAGCGCTCTATCCGGAGAAGTGGATCTTCGATGTTCCCGGTCATCGTAGGGTGCTGGCGAAGGATCTCGTCGAGATGTTGCGCGCCCAGGCGCTTGACCAGTTCGACGTGCCCGTGCACCTCGAGACCACGGCCGAGTCGACCTCATGGGAAGGCGAAGGCGTCGATCGAGTGCTGGTCCTGAGCACGAACCGGGGCGAGCTCCGCTCCCGCGCGATGATCATCGCCGGCGGCCACGGCGCATTTGCGCCCAAGAAGCTGCCGGGCTACGACATGACGCCGTGGGAGGGGCGCGGCGCCCAATATCTCCTGGGCGAGAAGTCCGGGCTCCGGGGCAAGCGGGTGATGATCGTCGGCGGCGGTGACTCCGCCTGCGACTGGACGGTCAACCTGCTCGATACCGCGGGCGAGCTCAGCCTGGTTCACCGGCGCGAGGGCTTCCGCGCGCACGAGCTGACCGTCGGCCAGGTGCTCCAGGCGGCGGACCGGGGCGACGTCGCGCTCTACGTTCCGTTCCAGATCAAGGAGGTGCTTGGCCACGGCTCGGTCGAGCGGGTGGTCCTGATGCATTCCAAGGACCAGCAGCATGAGGTCGAGCTGGAGATCGACGCGATCCTGCTTCAGCTCGGCTTCAAGACCGCGCTCGGACCGCTGCGGCACTGGGGATTCGAGGTGGTCAAGGGCGCGATCGTCGTCAACCCGCTGATGGAGACATCGTTGGAGCGCGTCTGGGCGTGCGGGGATGTCGCGACGTTCGATGGCAAGCTGAAGCTGATCGCGACCGGGTTTGCCGAGTCCGCGCTCGCCGTCGCCCAGGCGGTGCGGGCAATCCGGCCCGAGATGAAGCTGCAGCCCGCGTACTCGACCAACACCGGCGTCCCCGGGGCCATTGCCGGCCAGCCGTAGGCTCGCCGACGCGGTGGCGCAGCTGCGCGTCGCGGACCCGGTGCTGCGCGCTGTGATCGACCAGGTCGACGTCGATGCCCTCGATCCTGCCGGCGCCCGCCCGCCGCAGGACCACTACGGCGCGCTGGTGCGCTCGATCGTCGGCCAGCAGCTGTCCACCAAGGCGGCTCGGGCGATCTACACGCGCCTCACCGATCGCTTCGGAGGACGGACACCGACGCCGCAGGAGGTGCTTGCCGATGACCCCGAAGCGCTACGCGCCGCGGCCGGCCTGTCGCGCGCCAAGGTCGGCTTCCTGCGCTCGCTCGCCGAACACGTGGTGGAGGGCTCGCTGGAGCTCGTCCGGCTCGAGCAGCTATCGGATCACGAGGTGATCGCCGAACTGGTCGCGGTCAAGGGGATCGGCACCTGGAGCGCGCACATGTTCCTGATGTTCCAGCTTCAGCGTCCGGACGTGCTGGCGGTCGGAGACCTTGGAATCCGCCGCGCCGTGATGATCCAGTACGGCCTGCCGGCGCTCCCCCGGTCGGCCCAGCTCGAGCAGATCGCCGAGCCATGGCGCCCGCACCGGACCCTCGCGTGCCGGTTCCTGTGGCGGTCGCTGGATGCGACCCCGATATAACCGCACCCGGCTGGGCTGGTGTTTATTAGACGGCCGAGACCTCTTGCTCGTCGGCGACGCGGAAGGAGGAGCCGCAGCCGCAGGCCGCGATCACATTGGGGTTCTCGACCTTGAACCCGGCGCCCTGGAGCCCATCGACGAAGTCGATCACCGAGCCCCTGACGTATGGCAGACTGGGGTTGTCGACAAGCAGTCGAATTCCCTTGTCCTCGAACACCGTGTCTTCCGGACGTTGATCGTCGAACGCAAGCGCGTATTGGAAGCCGGAGCAGCCGCCGCCCCGTACCCCGACCCTGAGCCCCGCCGTTTCAGCGACGGCACTTTGAGAGGAGAGGAACTCGCGGACCTTCTCGGCCCCTTTGTCTGTGAGAGTTATCATGCTTCATTCAGTATAGCGATGTCGCCTCGCTACGCTAGGAGGCGTGTCAGCGACTCCAGAGGAGCTGAAAACTCGCATCGAAGCCGCGATCCCAGGCGCCACCGCAAGTGTCACCGGGGATGGCCACCATTTCAACGCCGTCGTATCCGCGCCGGCGTTCCAAGGCCTGCCGAGACTCGCCCAGCACCGGCTGGTCTACGACGTGTTCGGCTCCGAGGTGGGTGACCGCATCCACGCCCTGTCCATCCAAACACGAAGTTCGGAAACGGAGAACCGCCGATGAGCGACGAAACGACCAATCCGATGCGCGAAGCGATCCAGAGCGCGATCTCCGAGAACCCGGTGATCCTGTTCATGAAGGGCAATCCCGACCAGCCCGCGTGTGGCTTCTCGGCTCGCACCGTGGCGATGCTGCAGTCTCTCGATCAGCCGTTCGCCGCGGTCGACATCCTTCCCGACCCGCGTATCCGCCAAGAGCTCTCCGCGCTGTCGAACTGGCCGACGATCCCGCAGCTGTTCATTAACGGCGAACTGGTCGGAGGCTGCGACATCATCACCGAGATGTATCAGTCCGGAGAGCTCCAGGAGGCGCTCGGATTGGACACCGCTTCGGCCGGTCAGTCAGCCCCCGAGCCGGACGCCGTCGAGGCTCCGCCGCTGTCGATCGAGACGCTGCGCTAGACCCTTTACGCCGCCGCTCCAAGACTGCTCCGCGGGCCGTGGCCGTTCCGCACGCCGCAGCGCCGGGTCTGGTGGGAGGCGGGCCGATTGTGGCGCTGCGGCTCGACGGCGAGGTGCTCCGGGCGATCGACCAGACCGTCCTGCCGTGGCAGGAGCGCGAGCTCGAGCTGCGCAGTGCCGAGGACGTCGCCGACGCGATCCGGCGGCTGTGCATCCGCGGTGCGCCGCTGATCGGCGTCGCCGCCGGCTACGGGCTCGCCCTGGAGCTGGCGCGCGATCCTCAGGGGTTGGAGCGGGCGTGCAAGACGCTCCGCGGCGCCCGACCGACGGCCGTCAACCTGGGATATGCCGTGGGTCGAGTGCGCGCGGCGGCCCTGCGGGCCGCCCCCGGCGGCCAGGCCGCCGCCGCGCTGAGTGAGGCGCGGGAGATTCACGCCGCTGAGGAGGCCGCCAGCCTCAGGATCGCCCGCTACGGGGCTGAGCTGCTGGCCGACGCGAGGCGGATCCTGACCCACTGCAACACCGGCGCGCTGGCGGCCCCCGGGCGGGGCACGGCGCTGGCCGTGATCGCCGAGCTCGCGCGACGGGGCAGCTTGGACGAGGTCCTGGCCACCGAGTCCCGGCCATTGCTCCAGGGCGCGCGGCTGACCGTGTACGAGCTCGGGCGGCTAGGCATCGAGCATGTGCTGCTGGTCGACGCCGCGGCAGCGGGCGTAATCGCATCCGGGGCTGTCGATGCGGTGATCGTCGGCTGCGACCGAGTCGCCGCCAACGGGGACGTCGCGAACAAGGTCGGCACCTACGGATTGGCCCTCGCCGCAGCCGCCGCGGGCATCCCATTCATCGTCGCGGGTCCGACCTCGACGATCGACATGGATTGCCCGACCGGCGGGCAGATCGAACTGGAGGAGCGCGATCCGGCGGAGGTGCGCGGCGTCGGCACCGATGGTGGCCCTCGAAGGGTGACCGCGCTTGGGACCCGATGTCGAAATCCCGCCTTCGACTTGACGCCCGCGGCGCTGGTCACTGCCCTGGTGACCGAGCGAGGAGTCGTGCGACCCGTGCGAGCCGACACGATCCTCGAACTGACGGTCCAGCTGCAGTCGGTGGCCGTGGCTGGGCGGTAGTCCCTCGCCGTCGCATCGAGTCGCCACGCCGCCCGCCGCGCCGCCGGCCACTGGTAGGGTGCCGCGGTCATGGCTGTCGCGATCGTCTCGGACACGTGCCATTACCTCCCCCGCGAGGTGGTAGCCGAACAGGGCATCCACGTGGTCAGCCTGTACGTGCATCTGCCCAGCGGGACTCAGCGCGAGAGTGAGATCTCCGATTACGATGCGTACTACGAGCAGCTGCGGACGGCGACCGAGCTGCCGACCACCAGTCAGCCGTCGATCGGCGACTTCCTGGCCGTGTACGAGCCGCTGCTGCAGGCCGGCCACGAGATCGTCTCGATCCATCTGGCCGGCGGAATGTCGGGAACCGTCCGCTCGGCCGAGCAGGCGCGAGAGCAGCTCGGCACTCGGGCGCAGCGCGTGCACGTAATCGATTCTAAGACCGCGTGCGGGGGCCAGGGTCTGGTGCTGCTGGCCGCTGCGGCAGGGGCGCACGGCGGCGCCGACGGCGCGGCGGTAGCCGCCAGGGCTAGGCGAGCCCGATCACAGCTCAAGATGTGGTTCGCGATCGACACGCTCGAGTACCTCAGACGAGGTGGGCGAATCGCCGGTGCGCAGGCCTGGCTGGGCTCGGCGCTGAAGATCAAGCCGATCCTCACCGTGGAGTCGGAGATCACCCCGGTCGAGCGCGTGCGCACCTCGCGTCGTGCCTTCGAGCGGATGGTCGACCTGTTGCGCAGTCGCCACGAGGACGGGGCCGACAGCTGGATGGTCCAGCATATCCAGGCACCACGCGAGGCCGAGGCGCTGGCGGCGCGTGGAACCGAGATTTTCGGCGTCGAGCCCCGGGTCATCTCGGAGATCGGCCCGGTGATCGGCACCCACGTCGGACCCGGCCTATTGGGCGCCGGCGGACTTCCGAGCTCCTTTCTCGCGTTGTGAGAGTGAACTCGTCTTGGCGGGCAAGTTTCTATAAAGCTCCCTATCATTCGATAAACTGCAGCCCGCTTGGAGATCTTGGCGAGCGCCGCAACCGTTCGGCGCAGCGCGGGATCGTGGCAAGGAACCTCTCAGGATCTCATGGATCTAACAACTGTCGTTGTTGTTGTAGCCGCCGCGTGGAGCGCCCTCGCGATCGTCGTGCTGGGGCTGTGCCGCGCGGCGGCGCGCTCAGACGAGCGCATTGAGCGTCAGTATCGCGCGGCCGAAGCTCGGCCAGCCAGCCCACCGGGCGAACGCCGCCAAGTCGGTCACCGACGCGCGTAGCCCACTCGGCGCTCGCGGCTCAGCGGCCCAGCGCTCGACGCCGCCGGCGGCGACGACCGCCGGCCAGCGCTCCAAGCGCCGCGAGTCCGCCGCCGAGCACGAACCCGGCGATTCCCGCTCCGATCAGGACGTTCTGCTCGTGCAGGCGGAACTGCCCGCGCCAATCGGTCAGCTCCAGGACCTCGCCCCGCAGCTTCTCCACCGCGCTACCGAGCTCGACGCGGTGGTGCTCGATCGACGCCCGGATCTCCTCGGGGCTCCGCGTCGGGCGAGTCGGCGGCGCCGGCGTCATCAGCGATCCCCGTCGGGCTTGATGCTCACCGTGGCCCGGATCTTCGTCGCCTCGTCGATCGCCATCGTCGGCGTCGGGGGGCCGACCTTGAACTTGCGCCACGCAAACAGGAACGCCCCGACCGTGGCCGCGAGCAACAGCACCATCACCACCGCGAACCCCTCCCACAAGCTTCCGAACGCGGAGTTCAGCCCCCAGGCCAAAGTCAGCAGCACGAACACGAGCGCGAACACCCCGAACACCGCGCCGGCCGCCACGGCCGCGGTTCCCCGCGCCAGGCTGGTGACCTTCTGGGTCACCTCGGCCTTGGCCAGCTCGATCTCCTCGCGGACGAGCACCGTCATCCGCTCTGAAACGTCAGTTACGGCAGTCGCCAGAGTGTCGGGCTGGCCGTGCTCAGCGGGCAAGGCGCTTGAGGATCAGGGCGAGGACGAATCCGCCAGCGAAGGCGGCGCCCACGGCGCGTTCGGGATGATCCACCGCGGAAGCGCGCGCCGCGGCTGCGGCGGACGCTGCAATGGCCGGCTGAGGAGCCGGCGACGGGGCTTCGCGGGGGGGTTCTACCGGTGCCTGGGGCGCCGGGACGACGGGGCCGGCAACCGTGGGCGCGTTCTCGGCGCCGTCCTCCCGAGCTTGTGGTAGCTCGTTCACTCCGGGGGTTCTTCCCCAAAAACGCGCATCCAGATCACGGCGGCCAAACGAGTCGAGGCGACGCTCGCGAGCGCTCCGATCCCTGCCAGCAATCCCGTCCACATCATTCGCTTGACCAAAGGGCTCTCTGTCATCGAGTTGGCATTCAATCAGACTGCCCGCCGCGGCCCGTGCTCCCCACCGCAACCACGGCGGCGAGCACTACCGGCTCAGCCCGCAACAGATCGTCTCCACGATCATCGTCTTGGCTGCATCGAGCTGCAGCTCGCCGATCGCCACGCTGTCGAAGATCCATCCGGTGAGCACCTGCTCGATCGAGCCGTAGAACGCCTGCGCGGCGAACTCGGGCGCGATCTCGGTTCGGAAGATCCCGTCGACCTGAGCCTGGGCGACGATCGCGGCGATCTGTGCATAGGCCTGGCGGATCTTGGCCAGGTGCGTGCGCCCGAACGTGTTGGCCGCGCGCGTGACCTCGACGATGATGACCTTCATCAAGTCCGGGTCACGGCGGTAGGAATCGACGATGAACCCGGCGATCGCGTACAGCTTGTCCCGCGGCGAGCCCTCAGAAGCGTCGGCCTCGGCGATCGCCGCGAGCATGATGTCCCAGCGCTCGATGAACAGCGTGTCGAGGATCTGCTCCTTGGAGGAGAAGTAGTGGTAGACGAGCCCGTAGGCGACGCCGGCCTCGTCGGCGATGTCGGACACGCGACAGGTGTGAAATCCCTGGCGCGCGAAGACCCGGACCGCAGCGTCGAGGATCACCCGGCGTTTGTCGATCGCCGCCGTGGTCATCCGGCGTCCCAGGCGTAGGTCTCCGGCCGCCGATTGGCGAGCGAGGGAAGCCGGCGCCGTACCTCGCGCAGGCGCTCGAGATCAAGCTCGGCAACGATCACGCCCTCCGTATCGGGAGCGCAGGCCAGCACGAGACCCCACGGATCGACGATCAGCGAGCGCCCTCCGGAGCGGTAGCCGCCCGGGTGCGAACCGATCTGGTTGGGCGCGATCATGAAGCACTGGTTCTCGATCGCCCGCGCCCGCACCAGCATCTCCCAGTGGTCTCGGGTCGTCGCGAGCGTGAACGCGCTCGGCGCGACGATCACCTCGGCGCCACGGACCGCCAGGATCCGATGCAACTCGGGGAACCGCAGGTCGTAGCAGATCGTCAATCCCAGCCCGACATCCCCGGCCAGTTTGGATACCACGATCTGATCACCAGGCTGCTCGTTGGCGGACTCGGCGTAGGTGACGCCGTCAACCTCGACATCGAACATGTGGATCTTCCGGTACACGCCGCGCAGGTCGCCGTCGGGACCCACGTGGACACTCGTATTCGAGCTCTTCGATCGCCCCGCCACGCGCTCGGCGATCGAACCGGCGACGAGGTCGATCCCCAGCTCCCGCGCGATCCCGCGGGCCCAGGTGATCGCCGGCCCGTCCAGCGGCTGCGCGCCGGCGGCGATCTGCGCCTCGGTGCCGAGCACGGTCCACTTCTCCGGCAGGACGACCAGCGACGCCCCGAGCTTGCCCGCCTGGCGAACGAGCCGGTCCGCGGTAGCCAGGTTGCCCTCGGTGTCCTCGGTCGCGTTGAGTTGCACAGCGGCGGCGCGCATCCGGGTTCCTTCCAGCTGATTGACCGGTCAGTCAGTCCCAGCATAACGCTCCGACGTGGGGGATCTGAGTTTAGAGTTCGAAGATGGCAGCTTCGATCGACGCGGTGACGCGGGCGTTGGTTGGCGACCCTGAGCTCGCACTGGCTCTCCCCTACCGCGGGACCTTCGGTCAACCCCGTCCGGCCGCACTGTGCGGGCTCGCGCTGCCGCCCGCACCGATGCCCGGCCGCCACGGCCTGAGGCCGTTGAAGGCATGGCGGTACGTGGGCGTGTTCGGCTCCGAGCTGATGCTCTGCTTGGCCAGCGTGCGAATCGGTCCGGTGCGTCAGTCGTTCTGGGCGGTGTGGGATCGAGCCGCCGGACGGCTGTACGAGCGCACCGCGCCCGGGCCGGGCGGGGTTCGGCTGATGCGGGGCGGTGCTACGGTGATCGACTCGTACCCTCAAGCTCGACCTGAGGCTGGAGGAGACCGCCGGCGTCGAGACGGTGTGCCGGAGCGCGCACAGCTATGCCTGGACGCGCAAGCAGGGCGGCATCCGCGCCTCCGGGACGATCGAGCTCGACGGCGCCCGGCGCCCGTTTGATGCCCGAGCCGTGGTGGACGACACGGCCGGCTACCACCAGCGACACACGAGCTGGTGTTGGAGCGCCGGAGTCGGGGTAGACCGGAATGCCAGCGCCGTCGCCTGGAACCTGGTCAGTGGCGTCAACGACCCGCCGGGCAGCAGCGAGCGAACCGTGTGGATCGACGGCCGGCCGGTGGAGGTCGCATCGAGCGCCTTCGCCAAGGACCTGTCGAGCGTCGACGCACTGCAGTTCAGCGCCGAGGCGGCACGAGAGCGCCACGAGAACCGGCTGCTGGTGCGCAGCAGCTACCGGCAGCCGTTCGGGACCTTCTCGGGCGAGTTGCCAGGCGGGGTGGCGTTGGCCGAGGGCTACGGCGTGATGGAGGAGCACGACGTGTGGTGGTAGGTCAAAAGCGGCTTGGGCGGGAGTCGGGCGGTTGGCTTGGGACGGAGTCCGGCGGTTGGCTCGGGAGCGCGGGCGGAGGGGACCTGCACAATCTCCCAAGGTGAGGACGGGCGGTTGGATTTGGGGGATAACGCACCGCATGCGTGCTCGATTCCCCATTTCCACACCATCGCCCTCGGTGTGGGAGATCGTGCAGGTACCTGCTCGCGAGCGGCCGGCCGGCCCGCGCAACCGCCAGCCAAAGGCGCGGAGTTCGCCTGATTCGACAAAGTGCGCCTGTCTGCGCGCGCGGCCGCCTCTGCCGGGTGAGAATCCCCGGCGTTGGTTGGTGTCCGGATCGACGCCGTCGCCGCTTGGTGCGATCGAGCCCGTAAGAAGTGTGCGCCGGGAACGTGGCGCCGTTGACTGCCGCTTCGAGCGCGTCCTTCATCTCAGCCACCCAGGAACGATCCCTGCACGCCGCGGGCCAGACCCGCGACCGCCCCCGCTGCGTGCATCGCGGCGATCTCGTGCTCGTGAAAGCCTGCCGCGGCAAGGATCTGATCGGTGTGCTCGCCCAGCCCCGGGGCCGGGGCGCGAAGCGGATCGCCGGGAGTGCGGCTCAGCTTGATCGGCACGCCGAGCAGGTTGACCGGCCGGCTCGCGCCGGGCTGCCCCAGCGTGACCACCATCTCGCGCGCCGCCACCAACTCGGACTCGAGCACCTGATCGAGCTCGAGCACAGGCTCAAGGCAGCAGTCGTGCTCGGAGCCGAAGGCCGACCATTGAGCCAGGGTACGCGCGGCGAAGATCTCGGAGACCGCTCGATGCGCGGCTGAGCCGGGGGGATCGAACGCGTGGTCAACCAGGTCCTCACGAGCGACACCGACGCACCAGGCGGTCCAGAACTTGGGCTCCAGCGCGCCGAGCGTCACGTATCCATCGACGCATTTGTACGGCCGGTAACAGGTCAGCGCGCCCGCCAGCGGCAGCTCGCCGCGGCGGGGGGTGCGAGGACCGGCCAGCGCCTGGGCGGCCACCAGGGCCAGCCAGGACAGCGCGCCGTCGAACATCGAGCAATCGACCAGCTGTCCCTCGCCCGAGCGCTCGCGCTCGCGCAGCGCGAGCAGGATCCCGACGACGGCCATCAGCGCGCCGCCGCCGATGTCGGCGATCTGTCCAGCCGCCTGGACCGGTGGCCCGTCCGGCTCGCCGGTCAGCCCGAGGACTCCGCTCAATCCCAGGTAGTTGAGGTCGTGGCCCGAGCGGTCCCGGTTCGGGCCGTCCTGGCCATAGCCGGTGATCGCGCAGTAGACGAGCCGGGGATTCTGCTCGCGCAGGCGCTGGTAGCCGACGCCGAGTCGATCGAGCACCCCGGGCCGAAACGACTCCAGCAGCACGTCAGCGTCGCGCACCAGTGCCAGCAGCACCTGCTTTCCCAGCTCGGTCTTCAGGTCCACGCGAATCGAGCGCTTGCCGCGGTTGAGGGCCAGAAACAGTGCGCCGCTCGCGGTCTCCTGTGCGCCCTCGTAGTAGGGCGGCGACCAGCGGATGTAGTCGCCAATCCCGGTGTCCTCGACCTTGACGACGTCGGCGCCGAAGTCCGCCAACAGCAGTGAGCAGAACCCGCCAGGCAGCAGGCGGCTCAGATCGAGGACCTGCACGCCGTCCAGCGGCAACTCGCTCATGCCGTCCGGCCCGCCGTCTGCGGAGTTCGTTGGATTCCAAGCAGCTCGCGCGCCTCCTGCACGCTCGCCGGCCGGCGACCGACGTCCTCGGTCATCTGCCGCGCCTTGGCGATCAGTTCCCCGTTCGAGCGAGCCATCTCGCCGTCGGGCAGGTAGAAGTTGTCCTCGAGACCCACTCGGATCGAGCCTCCGAGGCTAAGCGCGGCCCCGACGAGCATCCACTGCTCGCGGCCGATCCCGATCACGCCCCAATGGTGGGGACGCCCTGGCGGGCCGTACCCGAAATCACGGTGCTGTGAGCCAGGGCCCGGCCCGGCCGAGCGAGCCGAAGGTTCGCTGAGGGGAATCTCGGACAGATTCCCCGCCATGGCGGCGAGGTTGCGGGCGCTCGCCGGGACGCCGCCGACGACGCCCATCACGAAGTCCGCATGCAGCGGCGACTCGAGCAGACCCATGTCCAGCAGCGGCGCCAGCGACCCGACGTGGCCAAGGTCAAAGCACTCGTGCTCGGGCTTGATCTGCAGCCGGTGCATCGCCTCCAGCAGCTCGACGATCTCCTCGAACGGATTGACGAACACGAACTTGAATACGAACTCCTTGCGCGAGCGCGAGTACTTGGCGTAGTTCATCGAGCCCATGTTCAGCGCCGCCACCGCGGGCCGGCACGCCTCGAGGTAGGCGACCCGTTTGGCGACTGGTACGCCCACCGTGCCAGTCGAGAAGTTGATCACCGCCCGGTCGCCGATCTCGGCTCTGATCGCGTCCCGGATCGCCCGGAAATCCTCGACCTCGTAGCTCGGAGTGCCGTCGGGCTTGCGCGCGTGGATATGGATCTGAACCCCGCCCTCGTCGACGATCCGCCTCGCCTCGGCCGCGTACTCGGCCGGCGTGTAGGGGATCGCCGGGCACTGTGCCCGGTTGGCGATCGCGCCCGAAATCGCACAGGTGATGATCGCCGGGTCCTCGACGCTCACAGGCCGCCGACCTCCCCGAGTTCGCGAAGCGAACTCGCCCGGGAATCGGCCCTGCCGATTCCCCTCATACCGGGACCACGCCGGAGCGTTTCCACGGCCGCTGCACCCGCTTGCCGACCGACACCTCGAGCGCACGGCAGATCGTCGCGCGGGTCTCCCGCGGATCGATCACATCGTCGACCATGTCGTTGCCGGCCGCGATGTAGACGTCGATCAGCTCGCGGAACTGATCGATCAGCTCCCGGCGCTTGGCCTGCGGATCCTCAGCCTCCTGCACCTGCTTGCGGAAGATGATCTCGACCGCGCCCTCAGCGCCCATCACGCTGATCTCGGCCGACGGCCAGGCGACGATCAGGTCGGGCTCGTAGGCGCGGCCGCACATCACGTAATAGCCCGCGCCGTAGGCCTTGCGCAGCACCACGGTGATCTTGGGGACGGTCGCGTTGGCGGTCGCGTAGAGCATCTTCGCGCCGTGGCGGATGATCCCCGCCGCCTCGACCCTGGTGCCGACCATGAAGCCCGGAACATCCATCAGATAGACCAACGGGATGCCGTAGGCGTTACAGAGGTTGATGAATCGCGCCGCCTTGTCGGCGGAGTCGTTGTCGAGGATCCCGCCCAGCTGCTTGGGCTGGTTGGCGACAATCCCCGCGGCGCGGCCGCCGAAGCGCGCGAGGCAGGTGATGATCGTCCTGGCGAACTGGGGCTTGAGATCGAAATAGACGCCGTCGTCGACGATCCGGTGGATCACCTCGTACATGTCATAGGCGTTGCGGTTCGACGGAGGAAGAACGTCGAGCAGCTGCTCGTCGCCACGATCGACCGGATCCTCCGTCGGCACCACCGGGGGCGATTGCTCGCAGTGCTGCGGGAAGTAGCTGAGGTAGGCCTTGATCTGGGCGATGCACTCGCGGTCGTCGGCAACCTCCAGATCGCCGACGCCCGACTTGCGGCAGTGCACGCGCGAGCCGCCAAGCTGTTCCTGGGTGATGTCCTCGCCCACGGCCGCGCGGACCAGATGCGGACCGGCCAGCGCCATCGATCCGCGCCCCTTGACCATCGGCACGAAGTCGGCCAGGCCGGGGATATACGCGGTCCCTGCCGCGCACGGCCCCATCAGCGCGGCGACCTGCGGGATCACGCCACTCATCACCACCTCCTCGCGGAACAGGTGCCCGGTGCCCGCGAACAACGACCCAACCGCCTCCTGGATCCGCGCGCCGGCCGAGTCGAGCAGCCAGATCAGGGGGATTCGCTTGCTCAAGGCGAGCTCGCGCAGGCGAGAGACCTTCAGCTCGCCGGTCATCCCCATCGACCCCGCCATAACGGTGAAGTCGTACGCGGCGACCGCGGCAAAGCGGCCGCTGACCTTGCCGTAGCCGGTGATCACGCCGTCGGCGGGCGCCTGCCTGCCTTCCATCGCGCGCTGAGAGGAATGTGGCCGGCCATGGATCCCCAACTCGACGAAGGTGCCGTCGTCGATCAGCAGGTCAAGCCGCTCACGCGCGGTCAGTTTCTCCTGCGCGTGCTGGGCGTCGACCTTGTCCGGCCCGCCGCCCTGCTTGATCTGCTCGCGCCGCGCCCGGAGATCTTCGGCGAGCGGCCGAAGCAGGCTCGTAGCTGGCACGTCGATGTTCAACCGTCGGCCGGCGCCGTAGTGCAGCTGTCGCCCGGGTCCATCAGCTCGATCGCGCCGAATCCGAGCAGCGCCCCGTCCATCAGGAAGATCTCGATCGTCAGATCGGGCTCGACGTTGGCCTGGCTGAGAAACGCGAGCACCTTGCGTCCGGTCAGCTCCTCGATCATCTCGCTGTAGCGCGCTTTCATCACGCGCTGGAAATCGCGGCGCATGTCGACCACACGATCGGGCTCGCCGCCCTCCATCATCGTCCGCTCCATCGCCGTGAAGCCGTTGCACAGCACGCACACGATCAGGTTGTCCAGCACGTAGGACTTGGCCTTGATCGGACCGCGACCGTAATGTTCGCGCATCAGCGCCACGATCCGGTTGGTGATCTCGGCCAGCAGCTTGCCGCCGGCGAGCGGCTCGTGGACCGGTCGGCTGTGCCCCGTCTCGCTCATCACGGCGTCGCGGATCCTATCGGCATCACGGGTGACAGCCGTGCTTCGCAGCGGCCCCAAAATCGGCTACCCTGAAGCTTCGTCGAGGCCTCGCGGCAGCGCCCGGTGGTGAGGTTGGAACGCCTTGACATAGGAGCAGCCTGCGCTCATCGGCGGCCACGGTGGCGGCACATGGGGGCGTTGCACCGCAACGTTTCCCCAACTGCGTAGGAGTATCCATGTCGCAATCGTCGAACCGACCGTTCTGGAACGAGGCCCTGGCCCAGTACGCCAAGCCCAGCCTCCCGCGAAGCCTGGCGCAGATCGCCACCTCGGTCGTCCCCTATCTGGCGCTCTCGGTGTTGATGTACCTGGCGCTCGGCGTCTCGGATTGGCTGGTGCTGGCCCTGGCGATCCCCGCCGCCGGCTTCCTGGTGCGCACCTTCATCCTGTTTCACGATTGCTCACACGGCTCGCTGATGCCGTCAAAGCGCGCCAACGCGTGGCTCGGCGCCGTGCTCGGGTTGTTCGTGCTCTCGCCGTTCCGGCGCTGGCGCCACGATCATGCGATCCACCACGCCCACTCGGGCGACCTCGAGCGCCGCGGCGTCGGCGACGTGCAGACGCTGACGGTCGCCGAGTATCGAGCCCGGTCGCGGCGCGGACAGATCGAGTATCGACTGCTCCGCAGCCCTGTGGTGATGTTCGTGCTCGGGCCGGTGATCGCGATGGTCGTAGGCCCGCGTCTGGTGGCGCGCGACGCGCGGCCCCGGATGCGCAACAGCGTGCTCGGCACCGACGTCGCGCTCGCGGTGCTCGTCGTGGCGCTGTGCTGGGCGATCGGCTGGCGTCAGTTCCTGATCGTGTGGGCCCCCGCGGCGCTGCTCGCGGGCTCGATCGGAATCTGGCTGTTCTACGTCCAGCACCAGTTCGAGGACGCCTACTGGGAGAGCGCCGAGGACTGGACCTACGCGGATGCCGCGCTGCGCGGCAGCTCGTATCTGAAGCTCCCGAAGGTGCTTCAGTTCTTCACCGGCAACATCGGCTTGCACCACGTCCACCATTTGAACGCTCGGATCCCCAACTACAACCTCCAGCGCGCGCACGACGAGAACCCCATGTTCCATGGCGTCCCGATACTGTCGCTGGGAGACGGCCTGCGTGCCGTTCGGCTCAAGCTGTGGGACGAGGAGCTGGGTCGCCTGGTCACCTTCAGACACGCCAAAACGCTACCCGTTCGAGTCCCGACCCGTCCGACGGGGCAACAGGCGCCGTCGTCCGCCTGAGCTCGCGCCGGCGCTTGGACGCAGACCGCTTAGATTAGCTGGCTAGCGCCCGGTCCACTCGGGTTCGCGGTGCTCGAAGAACGCCCGGACTCCCTCCTGGATGTCCTGGGTCGAGAGCGCGATCGTCAACTGCGAACGCAGGAAGTCCAGCGCGTCGGCAAACGCCATGTCCTGCTGGCGGAACATCGCGTCCTTGCCGAGCTTCATCAGCACCGGAGACTTCCGCGCCAGCTTCTCTGCCCACTGGTTGACCACGCCGTCGAACTCGGCCGCCGCCACGACGCGGTTGACGATCCCGATCCGCTCCGCCTCGTGGGCCGAGATCTGCTCGCCCAGCAGCATCAGCTCGGCGGCCTTCTTACGCGGGACGTTGCGGTAGATCAGCGCCATGATCATGAACGGGAACAGGCCGACGTTGATCTCCGGGGTACCGAACCGCGCGCCCTCCTTGGCGAGGATCAGATCACAGGCGAGCGCCAATCCCAGGGCTCCGGCGAGCACGTGGCCGTTGGCGGCGCAGATCGAGGGCTTTCCCAGCTCGCCGAGCAGGCGGAACACGCGCGGGAAGCGATCGGAGGCGAAATGCTTGTGCGCGAGCGGCAGATCGTCGGCGAACCCCGCGAGGTCTCCGCCGCTGGAGAAGACCTTCTCGTGGGTGGAGGTGAGGACCACGCAACCAACGTTCGGGTCCTCACTCGCGGACTGCAGCGCCACGATCAGTTCGCCCAGCAGCTGATCGGACAGCGCGTTGCGGGTCTGAGGCTGGTCGAGCGCGATCCGCGCCACGCCGCCGGCGGTGAGCTCGTAGCGCAGCGTGTCGTAGGCCATGGGTGGATGATGACGCCCGGGAGCCGCCGAGGCGGACCACGCGCGTCGGTGGAGATGAGCCGTGGGTTCGAAGCACTACTGTTCACCGATGGCCACCGCGGACATCCTCAAACCCGACTTTGCCGCCCAGCGCAGCCACTTCATCTTCACCGACGAGCATCAGCAGCTGCGCGAATCGATCCGCCGCTTCGTGATCAGCGAACTGCGGCCCCACGCGGAGGAGTGGGAGGAGACCACATTCCCGGACTCGGTCTTTCACCGGATGGGCGAGCTCGGTTTCCTCGGGCTCGACAAGCCGGAGGCGTACGGCGGCCAAGGCGGCGACTACTACTCCAGTCTCGTGCTGGCCGAGGAGATGGCGCACGCCCGCTCCGGAGGGCTGGCAATGGGCGTGGCGGTTCAGACCGACATGGCGCTGCCGCCGATCCTCGCGTTCGGAGCCGAGGAGCAGAAGCAGCAGTGGGCGGTGCCGGCGATCAAGGGCGAGGCGATCCTCTGTCTGGGGATCACCGAGCCCGACGCGGGCTCCGACGTGGCCGGGATCAAGACGCGAGCCGTCAGGGACGGCGGTGAGTACGTGATCAGCGGCTCCAAGACGTACATCACCAACGGTCATCGTGCGCACGCCATCGTGCTCGTCACCAAGACCGATCCCGACGCCGGTTATGACGGCTTCACGCTGTTCCTGGTGCCGATGGACCTGCCCGGAGTGATCCGTGAGCAGCGCCTGCAAAAGCTCGGGATGCACGCCTCGGACACTGCGCTGCTGGCCTTCCAGGAGGTGCGAGTGCCCTCCGGCGCGGTCCTCGGCCAGGTCGGCAAGGGCTTCTACCACATCATGTGGGAGCTGCAGGGAGAGCGGCTGATCGGTGCCGCGGGCGCGGTCGCGGGCGCCCAGCAGGTGTTTGACCGGACGCTGCAGTACGCCAAGGAGCGCACCGCGTTCGGCCGGGCGATCGGCCATTTCCAGGTGACCAGGCACAAGTTCGCCGAGATGGCGACCAAGATCGAGACCGCGCGGCAGATGGTCTACGCGACCGCGTGGCGGTTTCAGAACGGCGATTACCCGGTCCGGGAGATCACGATCGCCAAGCTCTACGCGTCGCGGATCGCGGTCGAGGTGGCCGACGAGTGCATCCAGATCCATGGCGCCGCCGGCTACATGAAGGAGTATGGGATCGAGCGCTGTTGGCGCGACCTGCGACTGAACCGGATCGGGGCCGGCAGCGACGAGATCATGCTCGAGGTGATCGGGCGCTCTTATGGCCTTTGACGCCGCGGCGGGCACCCATTAGGGTCCGCCGCCGGCGAATGCAACCAGGAGGTAGACGATGGCCGAGGTCAAGATTGTGCCGACCGAGAACGGGCCTTACAAGGTCACCGGCCCGGTCGAGCTACTCGATCCCGAGGGCAACGCGATCGAGCCGCCCGGCCGGACGATCTTCCTCTGCCGCTGCGGTGGCTCGACGAATAAGCCGTTCTGCGACGGCACCCACTCGAAGATCGGCTTCGACGGCGCGATGTCCGCGGTTGCGCAAGCCGACGAGGCCTGAACCGACCGCCAAGGCGGCCGGGCCCGCCGTGTCGGCGCAGCTGACGCTCGCTGCGTGATGGACTCGATCCGTGGACAGCTGTTGATCGCCGGACCCGCGCTGCTGGATCCGAACTTCCGGCGCACCGTGGTGCTCGTGGTCGAGCACAACGACGACGGAGCGCTCGGACTCGTGCTCAACCGGCCGTCGGACACCAGTGTGCGCGAGGCCGTTCCCGAACTCGAGCAGCTCGTCAATCTCGACGATAGTCTGTTCATCGGCGGTCCGGTCCAGCCCTCGGCGGTGATCATCCTGGCACAGTTCGAGGACGCCACCGACGCCGCGCTGATCGCGTTTGAGGATGTCGGGGTGCTGGCGACAGGCCCCGCGCCGGATGATCCGATCGCCGGCGTGCGGCGCGGCCGGGCGTTCGTCGGTCATTCGGGATGGGGCCCGGGGCAGCTCGACTCAGAGCTGCAGCGGGGCGACTGGATCCTTGAGCCCGCCCGGCGCGAGGACGCGTTTTCGACCAGCCCGCCGGATCTGTGGCCGAACGTGCTCAAACGCAAGGGCGGCAGCTACGCGCTGGTGGCGCGGATGCCGCCCGATCCGTCGCTGAATTAGGGGTTCGCGACTGAGTAGACGGCGGGATCCGGCCAGCGGCTGGGCGTGGCTGGCGCCGCCCGCTCGTCGGGGACGGGGAGCGGCCGCGCGTTCGATCGGGTTCTACGATCCGTTGATGGCGCACGACCACAGTCACGCCCACGCGCCCGTCCGCGACGCCGAGCGGGGCTCGCTGAAGGCTGCCCTGGCGCTGATCCTCGCGTTCATGGCGGCGGAGGTCGTGGTCGCGGTGCTCGCTTCCTCGCTGGCCCTGCTCTCCGATGCCGCGCACATGCTGACCGACGCCGTCGCGTTGGCGATGGCGCTGGCTGCGGCCAGGCTGGCGAGCCGGCCCCCCACGGGGGCGATGACCTACGGTCTCGGCCGAGCTGAGATCTTGAGCGCCCAAGCCAATGGCGTGACGCTGCTCGTGCTCTCGGTGCTGATCGTCATCGACGCGATTTCGCGACTGATCTCGCCGCCAACGGTGCGCGGAGTTCCGGTGCTCGTCGTGGCGCTCGTGGGAATCGCGGTCAACCTCGTCGCCGTCAGGATCCTGGCGGGTGGGGCCGGCCCGGAGCGGAGCCTGAACGTCGAGGGCTCCTACCGTCACCTGCTCACCGATCTGTACGGCTTCATCGCCACCGCCGTGGCCGCGATCGTAATCATCGCCACCGGCTTCTCGCGCGCCGATGCGATCGCTTCGTTGGTCATCTCCGCGCTGTTGCTGCACGCTGCCTACGGGTTACTCAAGGCCTCCGGCCGGGTGTTCATGGAGGCCGCTCCGGCGGGTCTGGATCCCGACCGGATCGGGCGCGCACTGGCGGCGCAGACAGGCGTGGTGGAGGTGCACGACCTGCACGTCTGGGAGGTCACCTCCGGCTTCCCGGCGCTCTCGGCCCACGTCGTCGTGCGCGCCGGCGATGACTGCCACCGGCTTCGTCGGCGGCTGCAGGGGGTGGTGCAGGAGCAGTTCGGGGTGCGCCATACCACGCTTCAGGTTGACCACGAGTCAGGAGCGCAGCCGCCGCTTCAGATCGAGGTCAGGCCGCGCGAGTAGACTCGCGCACATGTGGGTCGTCAAGCCCGGCCCGGATCGTGACGTTCCCCGCCGCGTGGTGGGCGGGGCAGAGATCTCGCAGGCCACTGCTGGGGCGCAGAACATCTACATGGGCGTGTTCCGCGTGCCGCCCGGGACGATGTCCCATCCGCACTACCACCAAGGATGCGAGAGTGCGGTGTACATGCTCTCGGGCAGCCTGCGCGTGAAGTGGGGTGACCATCTCGAACACGAGCTGACGCTCGAACCAGGTGACCTGGTCTATGTCCCGCCTCGCGAGACTCACGTGCTGGAAAACCAGTCCGAGAACGAGGCGGCCGAGTACGTGGTGGCGCGCGATTCGCCACACGAGGACGCGGTGATCGTTCCGTGGGCGCAGGAGAGTCCTTAACCAGCAGGCAGGCCCGGTTCGCCGGCGCCGGCGGCCTGCAGATCTACTGGCAGGCCTGGCTCCCGGGACCCGGCGCCGTGGCAGTGATCGTGATCGCGCACGGCGCGGGCGAGCACAGCGGACGATATGCCCACGTAGCGACCCGGCTGGTCGCCGAAGGCTATGCCGTATACGCGATCGAGCATCGGGGTCACGGGCGCTCGGAGGGCCCGCGAGCGCTGATCGACCGAATCGACAACGCGGTCGCCGACCTCGACCTGCTGGTCCGTCTGAGCGCCGACGCATATCCGCGCTCGCCGGTGTTCCTGCTCGGGCACAGCATGGGTGGCACGCTGGCGCTCTGCTACGCGCAACGCCACCAGGATCGCCTGGCCGGGTTGATCCTATCGGGTCCGCTGGCGGCGATCGAAGCCCCGACTGCGATGCGGATCGCCGGCAAGATCCTCTCCGTGCTCACCCCACGGCTGCCCCTGATCGGGATCGACTCCTCACTGATCAGCCGCGACCTGGCTGTGGTCCGGTCCTACGAGTCAGACCCGCTGGTCCACCACGGCAGGCTGCCGGTCCGCACCGCCGCTGAACTGGCGGCGGCGATCGAGTCGTTCCCGGATCAGATCGGTGCGATCACGGTGCCGACGCTGATCGCCTACGGGACCGCGGACGGCCTCTGCCCGCCGGCCGGGAGCCTGATGCTGGCTGCGCGAATCGGTGCGCCCGACACGACGGTCAAGGCTTACGAAGGGCTCTACCACGAGATCCTCAACGAACCCCAGCGCAACCAGGTCCTCGACGACATCTGTCACTGGCTCGGTTCGCATGTGGTCCCCGCGGGGACTCGGGGCGCGACCGGCTCGACGACGTCGTAGCTCCCGTCCTCGAGCACGACGATGCCGCCGTGCGTCAGCCAGGGGACCGAGCCTTCGGGTCCGCTGAGAATCGCCGCCTTGGCCAAGATCTCGGCCTCGGTTGCCGTGGGCGCGAGCGCCGTGACCTGGACCACCCCGGTAAACGCCGGGCGGCCGGTGCTCGGGTCGAGCAGGTGGTGGGCCGGCAGGCCGGCCGCGGAGAGCCAGCTGCGCTTGCCGATACCGCTAGTGGCTACACCTCCGGCGGCGAGGTGGAACGTGTGCAGCATGGTGTCGTCGAACGGACTTGCAACGTGAACCGGCCGGATCGCCTGCGAGCTGCCCCCGAGCCGAAGGTCGCCGGCGCAGTCGAGCGCGAACGCTTCGAAACCCGCCAGCAGCGCGGCCAGCTCGTCGGCGAACACGCCCTTGGCGATCCCCCCGAGGTCGAATTGCACGCCAACCGGCCGGGTGATGGCGCCGGCGCGTCGGTCGACGACGACCTGGCGCCACGTCTGCAACGGACGGGCGGCGGCGGGAAGGCGCGTCGGGGCCAGCGAAAGCGCAACCGCGAGCGGGATCCCGTCGCCCTCGAGGTGTGAGTCGTAGCCGGCCTGCGCGATCTCGGCACCGAGCGTGGCGTCGAGGAGCCCGCCGGTGTCGCGGGCCCCGCGGAGCGCCGCCTCGATCACCCGGCGCATCAGCGGGCTGACCGGCACGGTCTGGCTCGGATCGCCGTTGATCAGGCTGAGCTCGCTCCGCGGGTCAAAGCGGGAGAACCGATCGTGCCAGTCCAGCAGCGCCCGCTTGGCCATCGTCACCGCTGCGGCGGCGTCGGCCCGACGAGTGCCGTCGGAAACGATCACCGCGCACTGTGAGCCGAAGCACGCGAACGCCTGGCGATACTCGGCCGGCGGATCGTCGTTGACCGCGACGTTGCCGTCGCTCGGCGCGGTCATGACTGCCGTGTCGTGACGGCGCTCGCGGCGCCCGAGCCGGACGTGCCGCCGGTCGTCGTCTGAGCGGCGGTCGTGGTCTGAGCGGCGGTACTGGTTTGGGCGGCAGTCGTGGTCTCTGCGGCGGTTCCGGTTTGGCCCGCGGTCGATGTGCTGGACGCCTTACGAGCGGCCAGCGCGGGATCGTGGCCGGAGACGAGCACGATCGTGATCAGCAGCCAGGTGGCGACGAACATCGCGAGCGCACCGGCGATCACGCGGCGGCGGATCGTTCGCGTCCTGGCTCTCCGCGCCTTCCGCAGCGCGTGTCCGCGCGCTCGTCTCCGGTCGATCTCGGTGGGGTTCATATCAGTACCTCGCGTTCGATTTGATCGCCTGGTCGCTACTGGGTGACCAGTATCGGCCGGGGCCGTATCAAATGCGTGAGGAGACGCTAAGAAGCGCGTATGAGGCGCCGGCGCCGGATCGGCACACAGGCAGGCTCCGGCGCGTTCGGATCAGGCGGCGCGGATCGCCCCCCGAGAAGCATCCCGCAGACCACTCGGCTGAACGAGCCCACGGAACGACCAGCAGGCGCGCCACCTTGGAGCGGAAATGTTTGACCTCGTTTTCGGGGTTTGCTCCGAGCGCATCTAGGTCTGCAGACAGCCCGGGTCGTGGTCTGCCCCTTCTTGGTAGCGGCCGATCAGGACATCGCCCGCGACGCCGTATCGGCGCTCGAAGCGCTTGCTGCCCTTGCCCGCTCGCGCGCGGCTCGCAGCGCCCCTTTGTGACCTACCCGCTCGAGCTCTGAGTGCAGACGCCGGATCTGAGCCAGGATGTAGTCCGCCGCCTCCTGCTGGCGCTCACGCGTCGGCTGCTGGTGGCGTTCGAACTTGAACGGCTCGCCGTACTGGACGGTCACCCGTGGGAACTGCAGACGCTTCCAGTTACGCACCTGGTAGGAGCCGAGGATCGCCACCGGCACCACCGGCGCGCCGGACTGCAGCGCGAGCCGGCCGATCCCCGGCCTCGCCTCGTCGGCAAGCTCGCCGGTCCGCGAGCGGCCACCCTCGCAGTACATGCCGATCGGGCCGCCGCGCTGCAGGATCGCAAACGCGGTGATGAATCCCTCCTCGTCCGCGTGACCGCGACGGACCGGGAACACACCCCCGTGGCTGAAGATCCACTGGCTCGGACCGCGCTGGAACAGCTGCGACTTGGCCATGAACTGGATCCGGCGGCGGACGAACGCACCGGCGAAGAAGTGATCCATGAACGAGGCATGGTTGGGCGCGAGAATCACCGGGCCATTGGGGACGTTCTCGCTGCCGAACCCCCTCGCGCGAAACGTGATCAGCGCGTTGAGCACCATCGCCGTCCTGACCACCTCGTAGACCTTCGCCTCGGGCTCCCGCGTGCGCACGCGCTCGTGGAAGCGATCGAAGTACTCCTGCGGCCGTGGGTCCTTGTAGCGCTGCGGTTTGATTTCGACGTCGGTCATCTGTGCGGTCATACCCCGGCGAGCGGTGTCGGTGACGCAGCGGCCGAGCCTGCCCGTCTATCCCGTCAGGGGAAGCACCAGCGCAGGCTTTTCGATCTGGTGCTCGGCACTGGTGGCAAGCACCGCGGTGCCGATCGCGAAGAACTCGATCACGTGCGCGCCCCAGCCGTGACTGCGCTCGACGATCCGCGCGCCCACGATCCCACCCGCCTGAAGCTCGTCGGCCTCTCGCTGCATTCGCTCCATCGCCAGCTCGCGCGCTTCGTAAAGCGCCTGGGTGAAGTTCGGCATCTCGAGGTTGCGCCCCACCTGCCTGAGCGAGGCGAGCATCCCCTGGCGGGCGACGTGGTAGACGCAGTTGCCCATCACCAGGCCGGCCGGCCGGTAGCCGGCGCGCAGCAGCGTCGCAAAGTCCTGACCATTCATGTCCGAGGTGAACGGACGGCCGTTCGGGGCGCGGTGCAGCTCACCACCGGCGTGCTTGACCGCCGTGCCCACCGCGATGAACTCGGCCAGGTCGGCACCCCACTCGTAGCGCCCGATGTCCAGGCGCACGCCGACGATCCCATCGGCCCCGAGCTGGTCGGCCTCCTCCTCCATGCGCGTCATCGCCAGCTCCCGGGCGTGGTACATCGCCTGGGTCAGGACGGCCATCTCCTGATTCTGGTTCCACATCGCCTGCTGAAAGCCAATGTGGTAGATCGAGCTGCCGAGCACCAGGCCGAGGGGCTCGAAGCCCGCCTGTTTGACGAGCAGGAACTCGTTGACCGACAGGTCGCTGGTGAAGAACCCCCGCGCGGTCTCCTGCTTCATCCGCTCGATCCGCTGACGGCCGGAGCCGGGGATGCCGGCCAGCGAGCCGGATTCGTACGTGCCGGCGTGGGGAGCCTCCACATCGGCAGCACCCTGCGCTGATACCGACTGGGAGCCGTCGTCGCCGTCGCGCTTCAAGAAGCCCATCGTGCCTCCTCGTTGATTTCGCCGGGCATCGAGCCCGTGGTTGACATGCTGAGTGGGCTTGGAGCCGTAATCGGCCCGGTCGAATATGTTGGTGAGCACTCAGTCGTGGCCCACTAGTGTTCGGCCTCACGGCGCTCGGCATCGCCGATCAGCAGCCGCTCGAGCGCCCGCCGGGTGCTGTCACTGCGTCGTGCCTGCACCGCCAGCGCCTCCACCAGCGCCGCCAGCCAGGCATCGGTGTCGATCGCCTCGGTCTTCAACACGATGCCGCCGGACAGTCGCGAGCACCGCGTATCGATGCTTCCGCCGGCGGCCAGCAGCTCGAGCCGCCGATCGCCGGCGTCCAGCGCAATCCGGCGCACCAGCTTGGGGCCGAACAGGCCCTCGCGGCGGCGCTCCACCCGTACCCTCCCGGGCACCACGTTCTCCAGCTTGACCGCCAGCGCCTCGACGAACGCGCCGAGATCGCTCGTATCGATGCGCAGCGACGCGGCTAGCAGATCAATGTCGAGCGCTGCGTCGTCCGGTGCCATGGGCTGCAAGAAATCAGCGTACGCCTGATCCCCGCCGGGCGCGAACCCAGGGCCCGGGCAAGCGATCGCCACCGACCACGCGGGTCATCCAACCAGATACCTCACATGCCCCTTGGCGAGCAGTAGGCCGCTCTTAGGGTTCACGAGGAACACGCATGCATAGTGAACATTCGACACCGGCGATTGCCAGCCCGACACCTTGTTGAAAGGGCCCTGGACGGTATACGGGACCTCCTCACTGGGCGACACATTGCGACGCTCGGCCGAGAACGATGATGCGCAGGGGTTGTAGTCGACAAATAGGTACGCCTTCGCCTTGTGGCCGGCGAAGCCGCTCACGGTCACGTTGTAGGTCACGTGCTTCTTGGCGTGCGGCGACACGGCTACGTGGATGCGGTTCCCGGCGCGAGCCGACGCCGGGCCAGCGAACACGAGCGCCAGGGCGGCGCCGGCGGGCGCAAGCGCGCGCACGCGATCAAGAACCGCCTGCACCGTGAGCGTGGTCATGACTGCCTTTCGTTTCGACCGCACGAGCGGTTCATCAGCCGCAGGCACGAATCATACGATCGCTCCCGTGTCGCGCTAGTGCCCTAATTCAGAAGCTTCGAATCACGACACTAGATCCCGGCACGCCCGGATGCAAACGCGGCCATCGCGAGCACCAGCAGAAGCAGGAGTACGAGTACGAGTACGGCGATCATCACCTGGGCCCGGGCGGCGCGTGTCGGGCGTCGGCGGGCGAGCTGCCGCCACGAGCACGAGCTGATGAAGATGGATGGCGCCGACACCGGTTCTCCGCGGCGCGATCCAACCTTCGCCGGCTTGGTTAGTCAAATGCGTCGGCGGATCGATCCCGGAAATAGGAACAACTCCATGCCAAGATCAGCGGATGGAGTTCGAAGCCGTGGCGCGGGCCGTCGACGGGATCCCGTTCATGACGCCGACGCTCGGGCGCCGGGTGTACGACCATATTCGCGCCACGCGACCGCGGCAGGCACTCGAGCTCGGCACGGCTCACGGCGTGTCGGCCGCCTATGTGGCAGCGGCGCTGGAGGCGAACGGCAACGGTCACCTGACCACGGTGGATCACGCGGGCGCCGGATATGACCCGCCTCCCGAACTGGTGCTGGCGCGCGCGGGGCTCGCCCACCGCGTCACGATCGTGCGCGAGCACAGTTCCTACAACTGGTTCCTCAAGCAGCAGCTCGAGGACGCCAGCGACGAGGCAGGCAACTGCCAACCTCGGTTTGACTTCTGCTACCTCGACGGCTCGAAGAACTGGAACATCGACGGTCTGGCTGTGGTGCTGATCGAGAAGCTGCTGCGGCCGCAGGGATGGTTGCTGATGGATGATCTTGAATGGACCTACGAGAACAATCCGTGGATCCTGCCCGAAGGCGAGGGACGCCTGCTGGGTCCGCTGTCGGAGAGTGAGCGCACCGAGCCGCATCTGCTGGCCGTGTTCGAGTTGATCGTCAAACAGCACCCATCGTTCACTCGCTTGATCCGCGAGGATGCGTGGTATGGCTGGGCTCAGAAGGGCGCCGGCACCGAACGCAGCTACGAGCTGGCGATCAGTCGCCCGCTGGGGGCGCTGGTCGCCTCCGAGCTCCGCCGCCGCGCCCGCCAGGCCCGCCGGGCGCGGCGAGCCAAGCATTCAGCCGGTGCGTGACCCGACAGCTGGACGCTGAGGGATCGCCAAGCCCTGGCCACCGTCCCCGGGGCGCACTATCCTCGGCCCGTCCCACGAGCACAGGAGGCTCACTTGTCCGAGGTCGAGGCCCACATCACGGGCACGGTCTGGAAGGTCGAGGTCGAGGTCGGCGACACCGTGGAGGAGGGCGACACGGTGGTCATCCTCGAGTCGATGAAGATGGAAATGCCGGTCGAGGCCGAGGATCCCGGAATCGTCAAGGAGATTCGCTGCACCGAGGGTCAATCGGTGTCCGAGGGCGACACGCTCGTTGTTCTCGACTAGCGCTCCAGGTTCAGAAGGCCAGAGCGGTGGCCGGCTGCTGATCGATGAGCCGGCGCCGGGGGTCACGCGGCTGACGATCTCGAATCCGAGCAAGCGCGGCGCGCTGGACCAAACGATTCTCGATCGCTTCGCCTCGACGGTGCCGCAACTCGATGCGCGCTGCGTGATCATCGCCGGCGAGGGTGAGACGTTCTCCGCCGGCTACGACATCGGCCAACTGCCCGACTCGGTGCTCGCCCGCGAGGCCGAGAAGCTCGTGGCGCATCCGTTCGCGGCCGCGATCGATGCGATCGAGGCCTATCGCTATCCGACCGTGGCGGCCCTCACTGGGCCGACGATCGGTGGGGGGCTCGAGCTGGCGCTCGCCTGCGACCTGCGAATCGCAGCATCGACGATCACCCTCGGGATGCCGCCGGCGAAGCTCGGGCTCGTGTATTCGCACACGGGGATCCGCAAGTTCATCGACACGATCGGCGCGCCCCGCACCCGCGAGCTGTTTCTCGTCGGCCGACGGATCGACGCCTCCACCGCCCGCGATTGGGGGCTCGTCAACGGCGTCGCCGAGCCCGACCGGCTGGCCAAGCAAACGGTCGAGCTCGCGACCGAGATCGCGGGTAACGCCCCCCTCGCCCAGCTGGGCAACAAGCGCGTGATCCGGGCCGTGCTCGACGCCCAGGGTGCGCTCGGCCGGAACGTCGAACGCGAGCTGATGGAGCTGCGCCATGCATGCTTCTCATCGGAGGACTTCCGCGAGGGCGTGCGGGCATTCACCGAAAAGCGCCGACCCCAGTGGAAGGGCCGCTGACCCTGTCCCGCGTAGCTCGTGACCGGGCAGCATAGCCAGCGAAGTGAGGCTCGGGCCCGACGATGGCGTGCCGACCGAGTGTGGGGCTCGGCTAGACATCGTCGTTGGGACGGGCTGCGCTCCGTCCGGGTCACCGCCTAACGTTCCCCGGCGTGCTGCCACTGCTCACGCCTGAGGAAGCGCTGGCGCTCGGCGCGATCGAGGATCACGCCGAGATCGAGGCGCTGGTCGAGCGGGCCTGGGCAGCCCGCGTGCACCGGTTCGGAGACTCGACTGACATGTGCTCGCTGGTCAACGCCAAGTCCGGGGGCTGCGCGGAGGACTGTGGCTTCTGCGCCCAGTCGCGCTACGCCGAGGCGGAGACGCCGATGCACGCGATGATGGAGCCCGAGCAGATCCTCGATCACGCCCGGGCCGCCGAGTCCGCCGGCGCTCACCGCTTCTGCATGGTCACCCAAGGCCAGGGACTGTCGAAGCGCGACTTCGAGAACGTCCTCGCCGGTGCCCGCCTGGTCGCCGAGCACACGAACCTCAAACGCTGCGCGTCGATCGGGCACATGTCGGTGCAGCGCGCCAAGGCGCTCAAGGAGGCGGGCATTCAGCGGGTGCACCACAACGTCGAGACGGCGGAGTCCTACTACCCGGAAGTCTCGACCACCGTCCGCTATCAGGGACGTATGCGGACGATCGAGGCGGTCCGCGAGGCGGGACTCGAGACCTGCGTCGGGGGGATCCTCAACCTGGGCGAGACGCGCGAGCAGCGCGTCGAGATGGCGTTCGAGCTCGCCGAGATCAGCCCGACCAGCGTGCCGATAAACCTGCTCAATCCGCGGCCCGGGACCAAGTTCGGGGACCGTGACCTGATGGATCCCTGGGAGGTCGTCAAGTGGATCGCGATCTTTCGCCTGATCCTGCCCGAAGCACTGTTCAGACTGTGCGGCGGTCGGGTCGAGAACCTGGGCGGGTTGCAGGCGACGGCTGTCAAAGCGGGACTGAACGGCGTCATGATGGGGAACTTCCTGACCACGCTCGGCAACACTCCCGAGGAGGATCAGGCGATGTTCGAGCAATTGGGGCTGAACGTCGAACGCCAACCTGACAATGGCACCAACCCGCGGCCCGACAACCGCTCGGGCTGGCTTGACGGCGAGACGCCGGATGTGATCGCCGGGGCGCTCGCCGAGCCACCGGCACCGTCGCTGCAGGTTCGGCTGTGGGACCCAGCGTCACAGCTACGGTTCTCGGCCAAGCGCGCGGTCCCGCCACGCCCCGACGGAGCGCGGAACGCCGGCCGGGGGCGCGACACGCGCGAGGCGGCGGCACGCCGCGCACGGACTG